>WLWE01000352.1_pt1 | contig 40693 bp, 37 predicted proteins | sample 6718301 | NCBI WGS metagenome assembly WLWE01 (sample SAMN12718691, study PRJNA515312) | sponge metagenome | isolation source: marine sponge | host: Mycale hentscheli | place: New Zealand: South Island, Marlborough, Capsize Point | collected 2003-05-01
TTTTTCATCCAGCAAATATAAATGGCAAAATTGGTTTGCCAGTTGGAACCTATGAGGTTGTCATTGTCCAGATTGTATTAACCGAAGATTTGGCTAAGAAAGAGCATTCACATGGGCATACAGTTCCCCGTCGATACGCCGATTACAATACGAGTGATCTTCGAGTGACTGTTGTAGCAAATCAAACGAAGCCTATTGAAATAGCTATTCGGGCTGACTCGGAAAAATGACTACACATTTCATCAATCACCAACCCGTGTGATTCTCGAATCTATAGTACTATTTGTACGTTAGTATCGTTGGTAAGAGAGGTGCACCATTCAGAGGCTGCATTCGCTTTAAACAATACAAGTAGAGAGCACCTGTTTATTCAATCGAATTAGATCCATGAACTATTATTTCGATATTACCGATTTAGTAACATTCGCACAGCGAAATGGTGCTGTTTCGGGAATCCAGCGAGTACAAATTCGTGTGCTCCAGCACTTGTCTTCAGTAAGAGACAAACCCAACATTCTTTGCGCCTATACGATCAGTCGATTGAGTGGAGTAAAGGTATGTCGTGCCCAAGATTTATTTACGAAAGAAGCATACAGTGCGTCTCGAATGCTTATTCAGCTGGGCCTAGAAAAACCGAATCAAGCATTTTCCAAGCGAGAACTCTATGACGATTTAGCTAAATATAAAAAGAGATCTCTCGGACGAGCGTTACGGAAAGTCAAACTCTTAATTCTGGGGCGACTTTTTCCGGATTATGTACGAGCACGAATGAAGATGCCTCTGCGGCCAATGGAAAATGTATGTGAGGCAAAAAAAATTGAGACATGGACACTGAAGGAGTTTGAAAATCACGATTATGTTGTGATGATCGGAACGAATTGGAATACGTCTCCAGTTGAAGATTTGGCACGACGTCACTCCAAGCGTGGAGGACGAGTATCACAAGTCATTTATGACCTTATTCCATTTCGTTATCCACAATACTGTGTTGATAGTTTGTCTAAAAAGTTTAATGTCTTCTTAAATCGTTCACGATCCTTTGCGTCACAGTATATCTGTATTTCTGAGGCAACAAAAAATGATCTCTTAGATTATTTAAGTCAATTTGATGGTGATGTACCAGTTCAAGTCTGGCCACTGGCGCATGAGTTTGAGGGGTGTCAGCGGAATGAAAAGTATCTGGAATCACCAGGCCAAGAATTCTTAGAAAAGATCCAACTGCCATTCGTTCTCTGTGTCGGAACGATCGAAGTTCGTAAGAACGGTTTTGCGCTTCTCAAAGTCTGGCAGCAACTTCTAAAGGAACTCGGAGACAAAACACCTCAGCTTGTTTTTGCTGGAAAATACGGCTGGAAGATCGAGTCTTTTCAAGACCTTCTGCAATCAGATACGGCGTTGCAGCAGGCTGTAACAATTATTCCTCAGGCAACAGATGCTGACTTAGCAACCCTCTACCAAAGATGTCTTTTTTTTGTTTATCCGAGTCTTGCTGAAGGTTGGGGATTACCTGTTGGTGAAGCTGCATGGTTTGGAAAATATAGTGTGGTCTCGTCATCCTCTTCGCTACCAGAAGTGTGTGGGGAGCTCGTTGATTACGTGGACCCCAGTAATATCACTGAGATCACCCAGTCAATAAAAAGAACTATTTTAGATGAAGATTATCGAAAGCAGCGTGAAAAAAATATTGCACGAGCATCTTTGAGGACATGGAAAGATGTAGCTCTTCATTTAAATCAACTTTTAGAAGGTCGAGAGCTCGATCAATGCCTCACATAATTAGCCTACAAATAAATTTAACATTATGATCAACGCTGCATGCCCTGAGTTAGCTCTTGTCACTGGCATTACCGGGCAAGATGGGTATTACTTAGCATCTCATCTGTCTAATTTAGCTACCAGGTTGTAGGAACAAGCCGTAGCGGTGACAGCCGTCCTCACTTGGAGAAACTAATTGATGGTAAATCGTTAGTTCTTGAAAAGTTGAATCTCTTAGATGTCAACGCAGTTCGATGTATTCTTGACAAGTATAAGCCAAAATTATTTTTTCATTTAGCTGGGCAATCGTTTGTTGGTATGTCTTTCGAAGATCCGGAAGGAACGTTCTCCAGCATTGTTACTATCACCCATAATCTTCTCGATACCATTCGTCAGCAATCTTCTGGATCACGGATCTTTATTGCCGGTAGCAGTGAAATCTTTGGAATTAATCAAAAAGAGCCTGTAACTTGTAGCACTCCCACAATCAACAGAACTTCTATGGAACGGCAAAAGTAGATGCGTTTCATGTCGTTCGTGAATTTCGAAAGAATCATTGTGTCTATGCTTGTACTGGTGTTCTTTTTAGTCTCGAAAGTCCTCTGCGTCCCCAGCATTTTGTATCACAGAAAATTGTTATGGGGGCGTGTGCTGTTGCAAAGGGTGAAAAAGATACACTTCACTTGGATAACCTTTCAATGAAACGTGATTGGGGTTGGGCTCCTGAATATATAAAGGCAAATGGAAAAATGCTTAGATTGGAAGAGCCGAGAGACTTTATTTTAGCGACCGGGAAGCTGAACTAACTGGAAGTCTTCGTTGCTCAAGCCTTTGCGGCAGTTGGCCTGGATTGGCAGAAACACATTGTGATAGACGAACGGTTGTTTCGGCCTAATGATGGATCACATTCAATAGCCGATATAAATGACACAACTCAGCATCTTGGTTGGACAGCTACAACAACAATGACTGTTGTAGTCAAAAAATGGTTGGTGCTTGTCAAAATCGTATGGGCTAACTGACAACAGTTATATCCAATGAAGTGGTAATTTAGAAAGTCACTTAGCAGAAATCTTTTACGAGTGTTCCTCTTCATTTCAATACCCTGTTTCTTGACAACTTTTTAACTCCCATGAGCCTGAGTGCATTTAGTTATTTCGAGTGTTGGTATTTCTATACAGAATTACAGATAAATTTCTTGTCACTTCTTCAGATTTTGTTGTAGTTAAAGCGGACAAGTAACGAGCACATTCAGGATAGAGAAAATTAATAATTTACATTGTGAATCAATTTCTGGACTTGGTCTCCATCAACATCCCGTGCAAAAATATCCGAGAAGAGCAAAGCTAGTTTTTGTTGATTAGTTGTAAACAGGCTACTGACAGTTGCCATTAAAGGGAAATGCTGGGGGATCAAAGCATTCATTTTGTCGTTAGGGCATCTAAAATCTTTCTTGTCTATTCACTTATAACGACTTACTTATCACTTTCCTGATGTTCTTCAGTCATCTGATCTTCGTAGGCGGTTTTAGGATCTCTGTCCTTTTCCTGTTCGTCCCTGAGACGTTCTATGGCCTCGTCTAAATAGCCATTTCCTCGACGTTCCATTCTTCTTCACTTTCTTTACGACACGCCCTCGGCATTCCCGTGATCGATCTCTTATTTTTATAATGAATAGCAAAAATCAGATATGTCTGAATCGAACGCTTGTGGCACAACCGTTGCCTCCAGTGCCCAGACAAAAAGCACTATTCACAGAGGTCTGTAAAAAGATTTTTTTGGCTGTCCCACGCAAAGACCTTTCCACTCTCAAATTCATACACCCAAGCGTGTAGTTTGATTTTGTTTTCGGCTAGTGCCGATGCAACACTAGGGTGTGTCTTCAGGTTTGAAATTTGAGCAATTGTGTTTTCTTGTATAGCAGCAGCGTGGAGATCTGCCCCCGTTTTATTTTTATGAATATCGAGCACAACTCGACGGGTGCTAGCAGCATGGTTAAGCCATTCTGCTACAGCAGGTAAGTCACTCAGAGAGTCTGGGTTCAATAGGCCCTGCATTGCACCGCAATGAGAGTGGCCGCAAACAATTATATTTTCTACTCCGAGTGCTGTGATGGCGTATTCAACAGCAGCAGCTTCTCCACCATTTGATGCTCCGTAGGGAGGAACGATATTCCCGGCATTCCGCAGAATAAATAAGTCACCAGGTTTTGTTTGTGTGAGAAGGCACGGGTCAATACGGGAATCACTACAGGTAATAAAAAGAGTCTCAGGATGTTGGCCCTCTCTTAGTTTATGAAAGAGGGATTTATTCACCGGATACGATTGCTGCTGAAAGGACTTTATGCCTGTAACTAATTTTTTCATGACCGGCCCTTGCTCTGATTAATACTTTTTTGGAAATCTATTCACCGTTGATTGAATACTTAACACGCTAAACTACGCAACTCATGCTAATGTATTAAATGCAACTAATGCATCGTAAATTACTATACTCAAACCTATTGTAGAAGTTGTAAGCAAGCTAGCCCGTACTTTATCGTTTCAAGCATTCTCTTACTTTTGGTGGTGTTTTTTAATTCCTTTTTCAGCTACGTAATTTCTGTAAATACCACTAATTTGTTTAATGATACTTTCTCCCCACCGCTTTCTGTTCAGTCAAAATCCAAGAAGACAAAGTCATAGCGCCCTCTCTGCTATCCTTTTAACGGATTCTCTCAACATATAAGTTCCCCTCATTTTTTGTAGACCCACAATAATACAAAAAGTTACATTGTGTGAAGAAGCTATCAGCCACGTAGTGACCGTCTGTGCTCTGCGTAGGAACTATCGAACCCCGAAAATCAGACTCGTGTTTTACGGGCAATGGTGGCGGCACGGGAGTTGGCCATCAATTCCGAGGAATCTTTGTCGGCAATGCTGGCTGGCTCAATGGACAATTTCGAACGGAACTTCAGCAAGCCCACAGCCGGGGAATTGAACTCGAACTACACGAAAATATATCTGACAAATTACTTGCGGATTTTTATCAAAATGCAAGCCTAACGGTGTATTGCTCCGAAGCAAAAGGCTTTGGTCTTCTAATCGTGGAAAGCGTGATGGCAGGAGCACCGTGCCTAACAAGCAGACTGGGTAGTATGAAGGAAATCGCTAACCAACTCGGAGGCTATAGTCTTGTAATTCCCTTTTCGACTAGTGAAATTCCCACAGCAATAACCAGGCTACTGAGAAACCATAATGAGCTCGCACACTTAACGACAGAAGTTCGGCAGGCTCGCTCGCATACTTGGAGTGACTATTGCGAGCAAATCATGGATTTCGTTTCGTCGAACACAAAAAACTATCCCTACCCAAAGATACCCGAGTAGTGCCTCTAAAAGTCTAAAAAATGTTGTATGTCAGCCACAAAGTGCCATTTTCTTTGCAAGTTGCCGCTGCTAGTATTTGCGAGAGAATAGAAGTCCTTGTCCAATAATGGGTGACCGCAGGGCATTTGTAGAACCAGGATAAATGGAGGATTCTATGAGGCGATGCGCGCTCATTACCGGTGTTACCGGTCAAGACGGCTCGTATCTGGCTGAACTGCTGATTGCCAAGGGTTATGAAGTCCACGGCCTACGACGCAGGTCCAGTACTTTTGGTACGGAACGGATTGAACACCTCATTTTTGGAGATCAGCACCAGCTCAACCTGCACTACGGCGACCTCGCTGATGGGAATGGACTGATGCGGCTCCTGCGGGAAATTCGCCCCAACGAGGTCTACAATCTTGCCGCCCAGAGCCATGTTCGCGTTAGCTTCGACCAGCCGACCTACACTGCTGATGTCACAGCCGTTGGTACCCTGAGACTGCTTGAAGCCATTCGGGACGTCCAAGATGATACCGGCGATCAAATCCGCTTCTACCAAGCCTCCAGTTCGGAAATGTTCGGCAAGGTTGTCGAGACACCACAGAAAGAGACGACCCCATTCCATCCGCGTAGCCCATACGGCGTAGCAAAGATCTACAGCCACTGGATTACGATTAACTACCGCGAGAGTTACGGAATGCACGCCTCCTGCGGTATTTTATTTAATCACGAGAGCCCCCGTCGCGGTGAGACGTTTGTGACACGCAAGATCACTCGAGCTGCGACACGCATTAAACTCGGCCTACAAGACAAACTCTTTCTGGGCAATTTAGATGCCAAACGAGACTGGGGTTTTGCCGGTGACTACGTTGAGGCAATGTGGCTAATGCTCCAGCAAGACCAGCCTGATGACTACGTCGTAGCAACGAATGAACTTTTCTCAGTACGGGAGTTCTGCGAGAAGACGTTCGGCCAACTTGGCCTTAACTACAAGAACTACGTCAAGATTGATCCGCGTTACTACAGGCCCGCTGAGGTTGATTTATTACTGGGCGATTCGACAAAGGCCAAGAAACAGCTTGGATGGGAACCTCAGACAAGCTTTGATTCACTTGTCACAATGATGGTTGAGAGTGATATGGAAATTGCTACACGAGAATCCTTGCTTAGTCGAACTAATCAAGAACAACGTCGAGCAGCATAATAATTCAAACTGATGGGATTTTGTTCGTACCATCATGACTTTATTTTATGCTCAAACATGCAGCTGAGAATCTGCAATGCAAACACGGCATTAAAAATATTTTTGACCAATTAAAGTTTGGAGACGATTCAAAGCCGATGATTGATCTCACAACCCAACGAATTATTGTAACAGGTGGTGCTGGTTTCCTTGGAAAATTTGTCTGCAAGAAGCTTTGTCAAAGGGGTGTGCCAAGCGATCAACTACTCGTGCCTCGCAGTACTCTGTACGACCTCACTACCGAGGATGGGGTTGTTCGCATGTACGATGATTTTGAACCCGATATTGTCATTCATCTTGCAGCCGAGGTTGGGGGTATCGGCGCAAATATGGCCCAACCGGGCCGTTTTTTCTATGCCAATGCTGCAATGGGACTTCATCTTGTTGAACACGGAAGACAACGGAAAATAAAAAAGTTCGTTCATATTGGAACAGTCTGTGCCTACCCTAAATATGCGAACGTTCCTTTCAAGGAATCTGATCTCTGGGATGGGTATCCAGAGGAAACAAATGCTCCGTATGGAATTGCAAAAAAAGCAGTTTTCGTGATGCTCGATGCTTATTATCGACAGTACAGTCTTCCTGCTGCCGTGGTAGTCCCAGTCAACCTCTACGGACCACATGACAACTTTGATCCTGAAACAAGTCACGTCATTCCTGCATTGATCCGAAAATGTGAGCATGCACGAATAAACGACCTTTCAACAATCACGTGTTGGGGCACTGGCAAGGCGACCCGACAATTTCTTCATGTTGAGGACGCTGCTGAGGGCATTATTAAAGCGACTGAATGTGTCGAATCGCCCGAGCCAATCAATCTTGGTGGCGGTGAAGAAATTGCTATCAACCGTCTCGTCAAAGAAATCTGTACAGCAACTGGCTATTCCGGCAAGATTCTTTGGGATATAAAAAAACCTGATGGACAGCCGCGTCGTGCCATTGATATTACCCAAGCACAAAAGCGCCTCAAGTGGCGGCCCCAGATGTCATTCCAAGAAGGTCTATTTCAGACAGTTGAATGGTGGCGCACACACTCAAAAAATTCTTTGCCTGACATAGATGGAAGGCAAACCGCAGATTCTGCCGCAGCCTAGTCTTACAGACATTTGATTGTCCTATTCCAAAATGTATTTCTGCCTCTCATTGTAGCCATCCATCAACGTTATTACCGGACAACCTACGAGTTGACCTTTGGTTGCTCTCGTCTTCATCGACTTTCGTTGTAGCCGAGAACCAGGGGGGTGCAGTTTCACCCACTGATCATTCGATGATTGGTTCCCGTTTTGACTTTTTCTGGGATCAGCTCGTAACCCCTGTTGCCTGCAGCGGTGGTCTATTTAGTCAGATTACAGTCTAACTTTGTCGATCTTTTTGCCTTAAAAACTTTCGCCAAAACCTTAGCACTAAACAGACCTATTTCAGATAAAAAGCTCTCGAACAACAATCTAGATTATTGACCTAGAGCAACTGGCATTCGTTGGTTGTCACTCTGATTTGTTACATGACTATTTTAATTTCATTAAGTCAATCATTTTGAAAAATGGTCTCCGCCACCCTTTGGAATACGTTCTCAGGTGCAGCAACTACCGGAAACTTGTTGGTTCAAATCAATAGATCTCATTGCCAAAACACAGATTATGACCCTTCATCGAACTACTGTTGAACCCTTCCGAAAGAGTTGCCGTTTCTGGTTTCATCACAAAATATTTTGTTAATAATTTAAAAACTAGCACCGCTCTACGGACAACTATCAATAACCGAGACCTCTTGAGTTCCTTGGTTACCCAGCCTGTTCGGGCCAATCTTTTTTACCCTGGTATCTATGTGTTCTCACATTCGCCTTGCCACCAACTGCAGCACCCCGCTAACCTTCCGAGATTCAATAAGGGTTTACGATGAAGAAAAATGAGTACCCATAAGAGCTTGTAATGTGCGGAATTATTGGATGCGTAACGCGTGAAGCGGACTCGAGCTACTCAATTGGCTCAGAGGATCTAGGGCGGCTGCGTCACCGAGGTCCGGATGGAGAAGGCCGCTATAATGATGCCTTCGTCACACTTGGCCATACACGTTTAGCTATTCTTGATCCATCGCCTGCCGGCAAGCAACCAATGAGCTCACCCTGCGGTCGATTTGTAATTACATTTAATGGTGAAATTTATAACTATCGTGAACTGCGGAACGACTTATGTGCGGCTAACCACACGTTTCGAACTCGCACTGACACTGAGGTACTGATTGCCGCTTTCAAGCAATATGGCAAAAAGTGCCTCAATTATCTTCGAGGCATGTTCGCATTTGCAATTTGGGATCGCTATGAACGAACTCTTTTTGTCGCCCGCGATAGATGTGGCGAGCGCCCTTTTTTTTATTGGTTTGACGGGCGGCGTTTCGTTTTTGCCTCTGAATTAAAAGGCCTCATTCCACAGCTACCCGAAACCCCCCGGCTCAATGCTGCTGTGGTCGACATGTATCTTCATTTCCAATATGTGCCTGAACCATGGACACTTTTAGAAGGCGTTCACAAGCTTCCGGCTGCTCACTTTCTACACCTTAATGTGAATTCCTGGCGCCTGGATTGTCAACGATACTGGAGCATAAGTTCGGCTCCAGATGAACAAGGACCCATCGGTCCAAAAATTGCATCTGCCCTCGAAGAAGCAGTGCAAATTCAATTACGCTCCGATGTACCAGTGGGCATCGCACTCTCCGGAGGAATCGACTCTAGCGCAATTGCTGCCCTGGCACACAAAAATTTAGGACGGGGCATACACGCATTTTCAGTCGGGTATCCAGGTCGGCCGGAAAGCGATGAGCGAGGCCAAGCACGAGCTCTTGGCGAACAATTAGGAATGATCGTTCACGAGGTGGAAATACCAGTGAGCGACTTTGTCAACGCTTTTCCCCAGATGGTAGTAGACTTAGATGAACCGATTGCTGACCCTGCAGCGTTTGCTCATTTAACTGTACCAAAAGCTGCGGCTGCCGAGGGCATCAAGGTTTTGCTCGGTGGGATTGGTGGTGATGAGGTTTTCTGGGGGTACGAATGGACCCAGCAATCAATTCTCATCAATCGTATTCGAGACTTGCTCTCATACTTCGGACTTCATTCGAATAAAGAACGACCGAGAGCAAAATCACACCGACATTCTCTATTCTGTAGTCGCCGCTTGCCAAAAATCATTCGTGACCTAGCGATTGCAACTGAGTTGGCCCTTCGGTCTAACACACCTCGAGACCAAATGGTATTCATGGAGCTTTCACGGGATTTTGTCGACGCTACAAACAGCGTGATCGAACTAGGGATCACGAGCCAGACCACGGCGATGGATCTACCATCACGGTTCTGGCCAACCGTGGACAATCAATCGGACAAACTTTGCCCCCGGCTACGTGTTTTTGAATTGCTGTTTAAAACATGGTTGGTTTCAAACTGCCTTACACTGAGCGACCGAGTTGGCATGGCTAATAGCGTCGAGATGCGCCAGCCATTTCTTGATCATAAATTGATTGAAAAAGTCATTGGACTTCAGCGGCGGCATCATGGCTGGGCAGTTGGGCACAAGAATTGGCTGAAAAAAGCACTACATGGGACACTGCCGAATGAAATTCTTCGCAGGCATAAGCGAGGTTTCACACCACCAGTCCATGAATGGCTTTCCGGCGCTATACGTCATTATGGAAACGACTGTATCGATGGATTTTTGACTCAAAATGAGATCATCCGGCGGGAGCCTATGATCAAACTAATGCACTCAGCGAATGGGGCAAAAGGACATCAACTTTTTACAGCCTATAAGCTAACACTTCTCGAACAATGGGCTCGGAATACTGCTAATTTAGGACCAGTCCGCAACCAGACCGTCTGAAACTCGTGCCGATAGCCTCCCTTTTCTTGGAGCAGTTCTCATACACACGTAGAGGTTGCCTCATTAACGCCCCAAGCTTTATTGACCAATATTGGTGAAGGAAACGAAGAACGTTATTTTCTCCAATAGTAGAATCGGTAGGCTTACTTAAATCTTCAATGGCTGGCATCGCCGTTAAGTAATAAGAAGAGCCATCTAATGCTCATTGCTGGGAAGCATGCAATCCTAAACAAATTTCCGCGGCCTTTCATTCTCATGGGCATCGGCAAGTAGCAATGTTGTCTCTCCAACCGAATCGGATCAACTATCAGTGCTGTGGTTGGTCAGCATTACGATCTTATTAAATATTCTTAACTGAATAATAGCATTTTTCCCTGTGCCATATATTTGAAATACCCCGAACTCACATTGAATTCCCTGCATTACTATTTTGATGCACATTATTTTAGACAGCGCCTGTAGGTTGATTGCTGCCATAAAAGACATGCTATATAACCAGGCCAAAACTCCAAAAGTAAAATAGGTTCGGCAACGAATTAAGATGAGGATCGAAGCACTTCTCACTGCATTCTTGAATTCGAGGAGGCTGCCTCATACACGTGCTAGGAGGCTGGATAAGAGATTCCCGTAGCGGTTGGGTGAGACTGTGGATTTCAACGTCTGAATCCTTCCGGTAAATCGAATGCAAAATGTCTGCTGTGGCTATTAATTTCTAACCGCTAAAAAACCACCGAAAATCACGGTTTCACCGATCGCTCAATCATTTGCCAAAGGCTGATATGGTCCCTTATAGAAATATTCGGTGCCCACTTTTGCCTTTCGGCATTTCGTAACAAATATACTAAGTAAGGTATCCGCGCATCTTCACCGAATCTAAGTAATTGCCCATAATTTTGTTCTGCTTTTGGAAAAGGGCTTTGGTCTCTAAATTCATAAACCTGGCAACCAGCACACGATGCCGTCACCGTGAATTGAGAAGTTGAACACCAATATGAGTCACATGTGATTTGTATATGGTTTCCCTTACTACTCATTGTCACGACGGCTTTTGTACATTCGCTGCTTTGTGATAGGTGACCTCCATCACCTGCGTGATCACTTAACAAAGCCACCTTGTCTATCTGCCATTCCTGCAAAGATGCTAATAGTCCAATCAGATGAATGGCATAGAATCTTAGCGCTCCACCACCATCATCGACATGCCTCTTCCAGGTCAACAACCCATTCGCATAGTGGTGAGCAAGGAAACGCCACTCAATTAGAATTTCACTGTCTGTTGAATTCTTCACAATGTGAGCTACATTCAACGCCCACGAAGTATATTGAAGACTAAACCCCATAAGAATTCCGTTTCCTGACGCCACAATACAATCACAGATCTCTTTTGCTTGCTTTGGCGTTGGGGCCAAAGGTTTTTCGAGGATAAAAACTCCGTCCCAGCCCGCACCACAGTACTTCTTGACCAACGCATACTGGTCAACCGGACGCTGGGCGCAAACAATGGCGTCTACTTGTGACATCAGTGCTTGGGCATCATCTACAAAAAGGAGGCGGTTGTAATATTGCCGCAATTCCTGCCGTGCAAGTACAGCTTGCTCATATCGCCGTAGCGTATAGATTGGGCCTGAAGCAAACCGCGCTATGGCTGGCATCCAGCCATAGAGACCAAAACCACCACCAAGGATGCCGAAGCGTCGATCGACTGCCAAGAGCGTGCTCAAGATACAGTATCAACCTCCTGGAAGCTCGGAAGCGGCCGGTAGAGCTTACCCTGAAACCCCTGAGCTCGGATATATTTTGCAACCTCATCACTGATGTGCCAAGCCCAAATTAACATTGCATCCGGCACATCAGATCCATTGATCCAACGTTCGTCACTGACTATCTCAATCCGCGTCCCTGGCATGTAATGACCAATTTTAAGGGATCCGGGTTTTTCATAAACCAGTGGCTGGTCCTGACAATTAACTTCAAGTAAGTGAGCAAGAATAGCCGCGCGGCCTGGGAAACTTTTCCCGTGTATTCGTATACCCTTAACCCTGAAGTCATCGAGTTGTTGCTGGGTCGTAGCTTGCCATGCGAGTACCTTTTCTTGCATCTCCTGCAACCTTGCTGGAAATTCTTTCTCCCTTTCTAGTGACTCGATAACCGACGGCTTGGGACTGTGGCAGACTGCTCTTCCAAGGTTTCCAATCGCCACACGAATATTTCCACCATACCTGCTCGGAAATGTGACGTTCAGCAAGTCTCCGCCCATTGTTCGGGCTATGAACTCGAATGACTTCCTGCTGTAGGTTCTTGGATGCTCATGGTAGAAAGTATCAAATTGAAAAAGATCAAAAACTGCTCCGAGATAATGATTTTCAATAATGACTATTGTTTCCTCTTTTGCCAAAGCTTTAACTGATTCTATGGCATCGGCTAAGGATTCAATATGAGCAAAAACGTTGGTGAACGTTATTATGTCTGGATGTCCAACTTTACACAGCAGTTCAGTCGCTGTCTGAGGAGTAAGATATCCTTGGATTATTTGGTGACCCGACGCTTCTGCTTCAACAGCAGCGTCCGTGGGTTCAATTCCGGCTGTACGTGCTCCACGTTGTTTGAAGATTGTCAGAAGTGATCCATCGTTGCAACCAACATCGACTACGCACTTCCCGGCAACAGAACCAAAGGTTTCTTCAGTCTCATCCACAAGACCCACCATTCCATCGAGTACATCCTTTGTGAATCGTGGGCGGTAATGATAGTCAACGGGAAAAAGCGTCTCTTTTTTAATACGATGGACTTGATGGGCCGTGAGGCAGGTTGGGCAAAGCGAGATTTCAATTGGATAACGTTTGCAAACACGGGGATCATTCACCTTGACTAGATCATCACACATGGCCTGCTGGCCAAGATTTAATTCCGGTGGCACTAATTTACTGCTACACACCTCACACGCAATAAGCTTGTAGGTATCGGATGAGCCATCAGTCGTGAATTCTGAATGAGAGGGCATCGTCATATGATTTTTCTCCACGAAAGTAATATTATTTCAAAACGATAATTGACAGGATAGAGAAGTTTTATTCCACGAGATAAAAAAAAGTGTGCCGCTGAAACATGATCAAAAATCGCCTAATTTGATAAGAAAGCTATCCTTTTGTCGAGGCTCTTTGTGAATATGCGATCTAGATTAATTAGGAGAAAAAACTATCTTTCTAACTATTCGGTACTGACGATACAGATCTTTTTTTCATCTCAATCATTGGTGTTTTGTTGACGAATATCACCGCGGCGAGATCGTGGTGACTCATTAAGGTCAACACGGTCCGACAAGTTCAATGCACCGGTTCTTGATCACAGTAATTCGGCCTGATGCAATAATGCCATTAAATCTACGACTGCCCGGCCCAATCAGCACCTTGATCACGGGCGGAAGTCTCGTAAGCATATATATCTTGTAGCGTCCGTTTTCGAATAATGTCTGCTGATTTATCCTGCCCAACATCGCGATACCAATTCACGGTGTGCTCAACAGCCTGCTGGAATCCCCATACTGGCCTCCATCCTAGGCAGGAAAAAATCTTGCTGTTTTCAAGTTGTAACAAACCCGCTTCGTGGACGGCATTCTCATCGTATTCCTCATTCACGGTTCCTGGCCAATGCTCTAGTACCATTTCGACAAGACTACGTACCGTCTGATTTGCATCTGGGTCGGGGCCGACGTTAAAGGCACCATTTAATCGATTGTCATTGGGCTGTGATGCGAGGGCAGCGCCTAGGGCTAGATATCCACTTGTCGGCTCAAGCACATGTTGCCACGGCCGCGTTGCCTGCGGATTGCGGACCAAGACAGGCTTGCTGGCGGTAAGCGCTCGTATCGCATCGGGGATAATACGATCCTCTGACCAATCGCCACCCCCAATCACGTTCCCGGCTCTTGCACTAGCCAAGCGGACAGGATGGGAACGGTTGAAGAAAGAGCGTCGCCACGAGGCGACAGCTAGCTCTACTGCGGCCTTACTTGAACTGTATGGATCGTGCCCGCCTAGTGAATCTTCCTCACGATAACGGAACATCCACTCCCTGTTTTCATAGCATTTATCTGTTGTTACGATGACCGTAGCACAAGGCTTACGCAAGCCGCGCAGTGCTTCCATTAGTTGAATGGTGCCGAGTACGTTTGTCTCCCAGGTACTAACTGGTTCACGGTACGACCGCCGTACGAGTGGTTGGGCTGCCAAGTGAAAGACAAAGTCTGGATTGGCCTCTGTAACGACAGCATGTAGATCATCGAAGGATTGTATGTCACCAAGGCAATGCCTTACGCGTGACCCAAGATCAAGTTGGGAAAAGAGCGACGGAACTGTCTCGGGGGGGAGCGCAAAACCGGTGATACTGGCTCCTAGCGACAATAGCCATTCGCAGAGCCATGATCCCTTAAAGCCGGTGTGGCCAGTTACAACGACTGATGCACCTTGATATACACCATCAAAAAGTTCAGTTAGAGGGCGATTCACGGACACCATAGTTTCCAGGGAGCGCGAGCTTCGAGCCATAAGCGTTCAAGATATTGCATCTCTTGGTAGGTGTCCATCGGTTGCCACCAGCCTTCATGCCGAAATGAATGCAATTGCCCATCTTTAAGAAGGGAGGCTACCGGTTCCTGCTCAAGCATAATTTCCGGGTCATCGGGTAGATAATCAAACAATCGCTGATCGGCCACCATATAGCCACCGTTTACGAATGCAGCCTCCATTTGTGGCTTTTCATGGAATGTATGGATTCGGCCGTCGCCATCGATAGACATTGATCCGAACCGGCCAGCTGGATGAACCGCTGATATCGTCAAGACGCGGCCTGCTTCAACATGCTCTTCGATAGATGCATTGATGTCTATCGTCGATAAACCATCGCCATACGTTAAGAGAAAGGGCTCGTCCTGTAGAAGGTAGTGACGGCACTGCCGAATACGGGACGCCGTCATCACATCCTTACCAGTGTCGACGAGCGTGACCGTCCAGTCTTCTTCATCGTGATGATCGTGAAACGTAGCTCGTGCCTTCTGCCCAAGCGAGAGCGTCACATCACAAGTATTCCAAAGATAATTGCGAAAGAAATCCTTAATCATATCGCCACGATATCCAAGGCACAGAATAAAATCATTGTGGCCGAAGTAGGCATAGTACTTCATAATGTGCCAAAGGATTGGCTTCCCACCGATCGGGACCATGGGCTTCGGGCGATATTCTGTTTCTTCCCTGAGCCTCGTACCCTTACCACCGCACAATATGACGACTTTCATGACTGACATCACATAAAGAACATAAGATTTTGAGCCTATAATCTTCTATTTTGCCAATTTATCCAGTGACAGGAAACCCCAAAAACCGTGTAGAGTTAAGGTCCACAATCTTGGATAAATCCACCACATACCGTTTCATGGCAGCCGGCTAGACAAACAAGCAAACTATTCGTACGAGCTATGTTTTTTTATCGAGACTACGTAAAGAGGGACCGAAGGATTGCCACAAAACCCGTCTTAGTTGTGCCAGTTCGGCACGGGGGTGAACTTTTTCACCGATGCATTGCTAGCATTTGTAAATGCGGTCCCGTTTTTCAGCGAGTGCTGGTCAGCGTCAATGGTTTGTCACCGGAGGGTGATTCCGAGGCAGCGTCAGCCATCGGGCGAGCTGGCATTGCATATGAGATTCTGTGCACGAACCGTGATTTTTCACCCGCTCAACACTTCTATTGGCTGGCACAACGTCTCCGGATGCGTTTTGAACCATACCAAAAAATATTATTTTTGGCTCATGATGATGAATTAATCGCCAACGCTCTTTCTACCTGGGCAGCCAATCTTGTCTACTCAGATCAGGGAACAACATGGATTGGTGATTACGAAATCTGTGAGAAGAATCATGTCTGGCAAGAGTCAGCCTTCTCAAATGTAGAACCTCAAGCCACCATCACGCCGGACCAATGGTTGCGTGACATCGCTGCGACGGAGCGGGGATATGTTTTCACGAACATAAGTGGCATGTGTGTGCCACTTAAAATTTTTAGTGATCTTACGCGGTTCTGGCGATTCACCAAGGGGCACAAAGCCGTACGATGTGAGTATATGTTGCTGACTCATCGCCAAGTCTCAGGTATCCGGAAATCCATTGATCCAATCGTACGGATTCATATTCATAACACTCAAGAAGGGCGAAATGTAGCTTGCGAAGATTACGAAAGCGATGAAATTCGTTATCGAGTGTGGCTGCTGATCAACTCATCGTCACTAAGATCCTTCATTTATCGTCTCAGCGAGCCCGCCACTCTGCGTAGTCTGTGGAGGCATTACCGCGCGTACAAACGTTGCCGCCTCGCCAAGGACGGCACCTGAGGGTGATCGCATTATGCGTCAGACAATCGAGTATTTCTAAAAATGGCATCAAACTGGGCCATTCCAAGATTCGGTTGGGGTGGGCTTAAGGGATAGATGTCGATGAGACCATATAGCCCGAAGCCAGCCTGCTGCAACAATGAAAAAATCTTAAAGACGGCCTGCTTACTGGGATCATTATCACGAGCAAGTGAAATCTCAATTATGACGAATCGTGTCCGTGCTAGAGTGCCAACGCCTCCATGAAGAACGGCTAGCTCCTCTCCCTCCACATCAATTTTAAGAATATCTACTGTATCATTTGTAGATAACATTCCATCGAGTGTCCGTACCGAGACATCTGTACTGCCTACTTGACGGACATGAGGGTTCTGTTCCGCATGCTCCCGTGATTGCAAATGAAGTGAATTTGCTGCTGAAGTAGTCGTGACATGCAGCTGACTTTGGCTATCTTTTTCAGAAAGAGCACATTCGTGAAGCGTAACCCGGCTCTCTAGGTTGGCCATGTTCTCTCGGAATTTTTTGGCTGATGTGGGTGTCGGCTCAAAAGCGACAATAGTAGCGTTCGGGTAACTTTGTGCCGCATGGAGTGCGTAATGTCCAGTAAATGCGCCGACATCAACGACAAGATGTACGTCTTGAGGCGACAGAGGCAAGGCTGAAAATGGATGCCGCAGTTGCGACGCTATTGGCTGCTGTTGCCACGATTTGGGAACAATACGGGCAAAGAACTTTTTCACCGCGGTACCTCGAGGAAATAGGGGGCTACGAGAGCAGTTGATGGACTAAATATTGACGACTTCGCAGTTGAACAGCTAGGCGGGCATAGCCGGATGGATAGCCAAGCGAGGGTGGTGGTAGAAATAGTCGCTTCGCACGGGACATCGCGAGTAAATCAGCTATTGTTCCGATATTTATATGCCGGTCCGTTAGGCTGGCGTTGTGGTGCAGACTCTGACCCTTTGAGTCCGGGATATTAGCAATCGCAACCACTTTGACACCCTGCAGAGAGCTACGAGAATACTCCAAAACCTCCATGCTATCGGTGCAAATAAGAAGAACATCTCCACGAATATGAGGTGCGAGCATTTGGAGTAAGGTCTTGTAGTCGGTTGTAACGTCTGTATGTCGAATATGAACGGCATCATAGGATTCAGGCAGTTGCGCAATCAACCCAAGTACGTCTTTGCGTGTTTCAGCCGTTAGTCGGAGGAATTTCAAGCAATGATATCCGCCTTCACCACCGCCACACTGTTCATGAACTAAGAGCGGTTGTTCATGGTCGGTATCAAAAGAGAATGTGATGGGTTCACCGGTTATTGTATCCACATAATTACTATTCGCCATATACATCGAGTCGTAGACGACACCACGCATTCGAAGGCAACTCGGAAGACAATCCATTCTTGCAAGAAACCGGGCTTCATCTTCCGTGAAAGACCGAAGTAAGAGATTCGGGAAATGATTGATCGTGGTGAAGTAAGCATTGAATTCATCTAAGAAGCCAGATCGCCGAGTATCAACGACGAGCCGGCGTTTAAATTTAGCTGCGTAACGAAGGCACATGCTGATCTGAACGAGTGTGTCGTTCAGGCCCCCCTGAGGCCGACAATACAACCAACGCTGACTCAAACCCTGCCGTGCAAGAAATCGTATTTCGCTCCTTGCCCGGCGCCGATTAAGGATATTCTTTGCCTTTAGACGCAACCTTGATGAGAGTCGCTGGACAGTCCTCTCGTTGCCGACGATGATTGGCCGATGTTTAGGAGATATTTCGAACATTGAGCGCATCTTGGCAGGGACTTAAGATTCGTACGTATTACCACGGATTTATCACAAAAACTTAATATCATAACGCCACTGTTTCCATAAAGAGCATTGCAACGGAAATACTTCCAGAATGAAATTTCAGGAGTTAGGTAAGCCCATCAATTCTTTATTGGCGATTCTTGAGCAAGCTAATACAGGCAACGACACCTAGGCACTAAAAATGATTCTGCCCTTCGGGGGGTAATGAAATTTGAGGTATTCTCTCCGGTAGATTAACGAAGCGATTAAGTGCTTTTGAGCCCATTTTTCTCAACTTCTCTAGACCAACGAGACGAAACAAGACTCTCGATCTATATTATTGCTGCGGGAGCAGTTCACGTAAATATGGTTGGCTACACTTTATGATTCTCCTTCAACAAACCTACTCATCACCGGATCAAGCCCGTCAGGCCGAACTTGATCTTGCCAAGAGCCGAAACGAGTTGTGCTCTGCCTTCACTAACCGTGTCTATCTGCCAGGAACGAGCAAGCGGTACACCTTTTCTGAAATTTTTTCCCTAGCTGCGGATCGCTTTCAAGGTGACGTGTGTGTTATCGCTAACAGCGATATTGCTTTTGATGAGTCGATCCTTGGAGTCTTGAGTATTTTAAAGCCAGGAATGCTGATCGCGTTAACACGTTGGGATGATTCCACAGCACCTTCAATGGAAGGCCGTGTTGATCCAAATACATGGAAGTTTTTTTCACATTCTCAGGATGCATGGATCTTTTTGGCGGGCTCGTTGCCTTCATTCGATGCCAACTTTTCACTCGGTATTCCCCGTTGTGAGAACCGCCTAGCATATGAGGCTACTGCCGCTGGTGTAATTGTCGTGAATCCAGCTCTGTCTATCCGGATCTGGCATCACCACTCCACCATGTTGCGAACATGGCAAGTAAATGACTACTATCGTGGGCCGCTTTTCTTCCCGCGACTTACAACGGCTGCATTCGAGCAGCCTGAAGGTTTCGTATTGTCTAAGCGGCCCCACTTAGAACTGGTAGTACAATTAGACGGTACTCAAGCGGGGTTTCAGCAGCAAATAGCAGCGGAGCAGTCACAAACTTCACCTCGCCCCCACTCTCGATTCAGCCGCTCCTTCTTCAAGCTGCTAAGAGGCAACTAAGTCTCGACCATCGTTTATGGATACTCATCGGCAACGAAGGCGTGCCAAACAATTTGCCCTTAGGGGAACGCTGTCTGCCAATGCCCCCCTGAAAACATAAGTGTTCTATCTATTTTAAACCCGGTACCACTTACGCTTCATAAATCCCTAGTAACACCCTCACCTTACACCGATACCAACTCTGACATTTCACAAACGTAGCAAATTGTCGGAACTGAGGCCGCTATACACCCGACAGTTGACGTGTTCGCTCTGCGATATCCACAAACGTCTGGGCATATTTACGAACGTGTCGCCGACCTAACTCACGAGCTTCTGCTTCGTCGTACGCGTGCGGCCCAACGGGCAGATCTTTCCAAGCCCGTGTCATCATTTCAACCAACACATCAACCTCTTGTGGTGCAAAAAATTCAGCGTTGGGCGGATCTTGTTCTCTGTGGACAGCAATATCAGAGAGCAAAAGCCGCTTTCCGAGGACACGACAATCTTCGACCACAGTACTCCACCCCTCAAACAGGGACGGCTGAATAACAGCTTTCGAATGACGAAACAATTGAATCTGCTGATGGCGAGGGATTAGCCCGAGCAGAAACACACGATCTGCGATCCTAAGGTCTTTAATTGTTTGCTGGAGTTTGGTGACATAACCTGGATGTCGATAGTCATTTAGGCTACCCGTGCAAACAAGGTTTACATCAATGCCACGTTGTTTCAGTATTCCAACAGCTTTAATGACTGTCTCGTGATTCTTGTGAATCCAAAACTGATTTGCACAGTAGAAGAAATTTGGTGGCAAGTTAAGTTCCTGCACGGCTACGACTGAATCAGCCTGAAACCAATTATCATCAGGGACGGTGTGAAAATTTAAAATTTCAACAGGGATACTCTCCCGCCCGTAATAGTTCTTAAAGTCGATTTCTGACGCCCTACTACTGAGCACCAAGGACGAGCTATAACGAGCTGCTAACGCATACGTTCGGTCACGCGACGTCCTTTCCTTCTTGGAAAAAAAATGGGGCATCACATTATGCTGAAAGTCTGGAATCCAAGCTGCCGTCGGCACAAGGATTCGCTCCCCCCGTTTTGGAAAATATGGGTAGAGAAAGTCCAGGCCCACCTTGGCAGCGTATTGCTGCACAGGTGACTCAATAGATATCACCCGATCCCCAAGTCTTAGTTTATGCGATAATTTGTGCCAAAAATTTTTCCTATGCTTCGGCTTTTCATCATTCACCGAAAATGGCAAAACACCGTCACGAAATCCCGGTACAACGTCTTCAAACAACGTCTGTTCAACTTGGTGCACAAAGTAGCTGAGTGAAATTTTGCCAGTGTTTTCTAAAGGAGCGAGAGCCTTGATTAAATTCCGAAAGTACTCAACACCACCAGCCCATCCATTGCCACCCTGCAACATCAGCCCTACGCGGATTGTCTTCGGCATATCTCGGCAACCTCCTGCTGATACCATGCTAGTGTTTTGTCAAGACCAGCCTCAAAGGAGTACATATTTTGGAAATCAAGCTTATGTAAAGAACTGATGTCGGCCCGCCATCGTTGAGGCATTCCCTGTGGCTTTTGTCCAGAAAATCGAATTCGCTTGCCGGGCGCGAGTCGCGATACAATCAGATTGGCTAATTCCTCAATGTTGGTCTCTATACCGCTGGCCAAGTTGTACGCCTCGCCAACACATTCGGCCTGCATTGCAATACGAAGTAGTGCAGCAGCCGCATCATCAACATAAACAAAATCACGACTCTCCTCACCAGTGCCCTGCAACAACACCTCCGATTCTCGTAACGCCTTCTCACAAACGTCCCATACAACCTGCCGCCGAAGCCCTGGGCCATAGGCAGAAAATATTCGCACGACGGCAGTCTGGATACCAAAAAATCGGCTATATTCCTCGCAAAGCTCCTCACACATCCGCTTGTGAAACCCGTAAGGAGATTCGGGATTCAACTCGTCTTGTTCAGAAATAGGTAGTTGGCGAGGGCTTCCATAGACCGCAGCGCTGGACAGGAAAATAACTCGTGAGCGGGGACTCACTCGTCGCACCTGCTCGAGAAGCTCCTGTAACACTACCGGGCTTGCTACAAAGTCACGATCAGGAGCCGTAAACGAACTTGGTACCGAAGCGCTCCCAACACAATGAATTAATACGTCCGGTTGGTGGATACTCAGCAGTTCAGTAAGCCTTGGATTTGGTAACATCAGTGGATAAAAAGCATCCCAACTCGCGGTTGTGTCGACAGATGACCCGAGTCCAATAACGGACCATTTTTGGCGACTAAAACATCGGCCAACAGCACTTCCGAGAAAACCGCCGGCACCGGTAACGATCGCTGATCTCAAATCTTTTCTCCAAGAAAAGTAAACAAACGTCCAGGAGTATTAGATTTCCGCGAAAGCCATCTTTGCGATAAGGTAAGAAAATTTTTGTTCTTGAGCAGAAGCCTTGCCAATGGACCACCAACTCTTCGGCGTACATGCTGGTAAACGACTTGCTGGATTTGCCTATTTGTATTTGGCCAATAGTTGATGACGCACTCAAATGGACCTAGCTCACAACACAGACCGATGCCTGCTTCTGTTAAGGCTGACCGATACTCACTGAGCAAATAGGCATGTTCACCGCCGTAGAATTTGTGCAGGGCGTGTGCATCGAGAAACACTGGGAGATCTTCCACTCGAGAGATGACATGCTCACGAGTAAATAATGCCCGGCCCTTAGGTCTTAATACGCGGGCGACTTCTCGTATTAATGAAGGCAACTCTCGGGCATGGTGCAGAACAGCACGCCCATACACAACATCAAATGAGTCATCTAAAAACGGCAGCCCTTCACCGTAGCCCTCGACACAGTCGATTTTTACTCCTGTTCGGCGACACAACTCATTAATGGCCCCCCGGCCAACGAGACTACTTGGGTCAGGCTCCAATGCCGTAACCTGGCTTCCTCCCCGTGCAAACGCGAATGCCGCAATACCTCGCCCGGCCCCTATGTCCAATACTCTTCCCGGCAAATGAGATTTCAGAAGCTCCTGTGTCTCCTGCCATTCCGTCGTCTGGTAGAAGCGTTCTGCCGCTCCTTCTATCGGATCATCGTAAAAACAGTTATGCACGAGCTCCTGTTGGTCGGATTGTTCGCGTAACCATTGAACTGCTTCTTCCCAAGTGCAACCAACGCTCACCTCAACCACCTTTCGTTAACCTGATGGCGGCAATCCCACGACTGGCGGCAGCAAAATCATCGTCGTAGTCGCGATTAGATTCTGGATTAAAGTACTTGGTTTCATGGATGTTGAAACCTTCACAATCCTCACAAGATGCCCGCTCGCTATGCGTCCAACCACTTTCAACGTAACGAAAAAAACTCTCGTCTACGTCCGCGGGGCCGAATGCCTGAATAGCACGATCTAGTAAGGCTGAGTCAAACTGCTGATACCATCCAAAATCGGTAAAGCGACCAAAAGGCACACTCAAAAGTAACTGTCCGCCTTTTTTACAAACGCGACTCATCTCACGGACCGCGTTTTCAAAGTCATATTGACGGTCTTCATGAAATGAATTCTCGTCTGTGTAAATGGCATTATTCTTGCCAACATGCTCCAGCGTTGAAACGCAGACTACTTGATCAAACACACAATCGGCGTACGGAAGTGACCTCAAGTCAGAAAAAAGGTAGGAAATGCCTCTCTTCCAGAAGCACTGTTCTTCTGGTGCTAGGGTGACAATATGTAAGTTCTTGTTTCTAAGAGTCTCGTGATCAAGGAGAAATGTGAAATTCAATACCGAGCCGGCATCCAGAATCATTGCGGAATCCACATGGAGATTAGCAATCAACCATGGGTATTCCACCACTCGTTCGTCGAGGTATTCGCCAAAGCGATCCGGTAATGGACTTTTGCTACTAAATGATTTCATCAACTCGAAATCATTGATGGTGCTCTTGATGACCGCATTTCGGTAGTCCAGATAGCCTCTTGTCCACGGTCTTCGACCATTGGAAATATATTTATGGATATCATCCTTAGGGGCCATCCATTTTGGAACGCGCATCTTTAATTTAGGCCACATTCTTTTGATCTTCATAATGCCTAATAACTTTCGCAGGATTACCGGCCACGATAGCATTGTCAGGAACGTCTTTTACGACTACAGAACCTGCAGCAACGATAGCTCCTCTACCGATCTTTACACCTTTTAAGATGGTAGCGTTGAAACCAATCCAGGCGTCATCACCGATGCGCACAGGACTGGCCGCTACTTCAATATCTTTCTTCGGATGACCGAATTCCACGATCTGCAGATAATGTTTATGGCGTGATTCAGCATCGAGAGGGTGGCTATTCGTGTCATGAATATTTACAGCGTGTGAAATCAGCGCGCGATTGCCGATTGTAATGCTGTCAGATGACCAGATGCGGGTTCCATCGCCTACGTAGCAGTCCTGACCGATACAAATTTTGCCCGCATGAGCGAACACCACTAATTCACCTCGAATAACTGTGTTGTCTCCAACCCGTATTCGTTCCGGGTCACCATGAAGATTACGGACAACGGCTTCAGAAAAAATGCGTGCACCACTAGCAATGGTCGCCTCGCATGAAAATTGGTGGATTGTTGATAACTTTTCACCAAATTGCGCCAACTCGTATGTTTTTTTTGCCAACTCTTCATATTTCATGCGCTGCCAACGCTTGCAAGGTCGCACAACCCAATCACAACAAAGTTTCACAAAGTTGTTGACGCAAGAGACGGAAGATCGCACAACAGCAAACCCAGACTGCAATCCAGCTGCAACTATCTGGCCAAATGGCAGCTTTGTTTGGAGTAACTTTCTTTCCATTCTTCTTTTCTTGGCTCTCGAAAAGTAGGCTTTTAACTCTTCCCACTTATCTTCATCGTGCGCTATGCAGCTTGGATACACAGAGATTTTCGCGGCACAGGGTTGTGTTTCGAAGCCAAATGAGTGAATTGCATGAACACCGCTTCCGTCGAAACCTATATTTTGCACCAGTGATTGCTCGGGATAGAGCGTTAACCCGTTGCAAAGAAAGACAGAAAAATACCATCGCACCGCCCAACTGCAATTACGGCCTTCCCGGCTTTCACGCAGCATGGTCGAATAATCGACAGTATCATCCAAATTAAAAGCTCTTTGCTGGGCCGGATTGCGTACAAACTCCTCGTATCCTGCTGCTGTAGGTTCAAAATGGTCCCAGGCTCGTTTCCATGTAGCCCAACCCCACGATGTCGTTAGTGGCAAGAAAAAACTTTTTGCTGGCCCATCATTGTCTATTTCTATAGGAGCTAGGTATCCGGCAATCTGCATGACTTTCGGCTGGGCTGCATAACGTCTCAAGCCTTCATTCATATAGTCAAGGAAATGCGGCGCTACCAGCAAATCGTCTTCCAACACAATCACGCGTTCAAAGACTCTGACTAATTCCGTCACACCTGCGATAATCGATGCCGCAAGGCCGTGGTTTTCTGCTTGCTCCCTTATCGTCACCTGACCACACCAAGCCTGCTCCCGAATGACACGGCGCACCTCTTCCACCAACAAGGCGTCGCCTACGTTGTGCGGACCATCACAAAAAATGTACAGTGATGATTTTTTGGCGAGGGGATTCATTGACAATCGCTGCAGTGTACGACGAGTATGATCTGGTCGGTTGTAGACGAACAGCGCAATCGGCGCGAGACCGTAATTGTCACCCTTGACCATGCAATGCACCACGATTACAGCGTTGTAAAAATATTTTGCCAGACAGAGAATGGAGTAGATACGGAAACCGAGCGATGTAGGTCAAGATAAAAAATCGCCAAATACTGCCAGAAAAAGCCTTTCTGGCAGTTCAACACTAATTTTTACTGCCTTTTAAAATGTACTAATGCGTTGATTCACAGTCATTTGGTCCCACTTTCCTATGCAGGCTGTTTGGTAGCCAACATCTCTGATGAGTTCGGCCCAGGTAATTTCGTCCGCCGGCATACTCCAACCCTGACTTCGACGAGGCTGGCGACCAGTCAGTAAGGCAGATCGCGAAGGACCACAGACGGTTTGAGAATAAAATGATGTAAATAGCGTGCCCTCATTGGCAAGCTGATCAAGGCGCGGTGTTTTATTTTTTTAATTCCCGTAGCAGGCGAGGTCACCGTAACCTTGATCATCCGTAAAAATGATGAGGATATTTGGCTTGCTGCCGGCACCATTGAGAGCACAGTCAGCCTCCTGCAGAGTATTCATGAATCCGCAAAGAGCGATACTTTTCTAATTTTTGTAATGATGCTGATCAATCCTTAACCATTCACCTGTATTGAAAGGTTGATTTATGAGTAAAAGGAGGTGGGCGATAGAGAACTCGAATAACTCAACTAAATCCTGCAAGTTTTGAGGTTTTCTATACGAGTTGTACGAGGTCTCGTACAGGATCTACACGCTGTCAAAAAGTGGTAGGCGGATGGTAGCGTTCAGCAGGTAACGTTGAATCGATAAGCTGAATTTTGAAGCCGAGTTTGCACGACTGGCACTCAGAGCGACCCAGTGAAAGAGACTGCTGGAGCCCACAGCGGGGACATCGAACATCGACTACCGATAGCGTTGGTTCCGATGCTGCGACCAGTTCACCAGGCATTTTTTTCAGGCGAGTATTCCGTCTGCCGATGTACGCAATTGCGATTGTTCCGGCTGAAGCGACAATCGCTAAGGCAATTGTGATCCGAACCAGCAGGCCAGTTCCGCTGGCTTCGGTAATCACAAGTGTATCGACGCAGCACACGCAGCCCACAGCAACTGCGATGACGGCTGGTCGCAGCCATTTCTGCTCGTTGCCAAGCTTTGCCAGAAGCAAAAGGTTGGCGTGAAGAACGATGGCACAGATTGAGCCAATCAAGAAAGTAAGTTTTTCAAGCCACGTGGTCGTCGGGTATCCCTCAAAGATCAGCACAACAGTCAGCCCATATCCTAATGCCGCTGCAGCGACGCCAAGCCACCGCCATTGATGCTTCGAGTCGAACGTATGGCCGAATAAACAGGCTGATGCCGCGATCGTCCATGCCGTCAGTGTCGTGCCAACGAAGAAGATTTCCATGCTTTTCGAGAGGTCCAGCCAGATCGCAATCAGCCAGCACATGAAACTCGGTATAGACAATACTGCCAGCAGCAGTCCAGAAATACGGCGATCATGCCGCTCAGCCAGCCAGAGCCCGCCGGTTGCCTGATAGAAGCCCGCGAATATCGCGATCGCGGTCCCCCACATTTTTGGTTCGTTTCCGATGCCCCAGATTGCTAGCAGGCAAAACAGGTAAAACCCAGCAGACGCAACGTCGACCAGCCGCCGGATACTTGCTCTTTTCAACTCAAGTTGATCGATGGATTGCCAGAGCGCGGCCGAAACACCTGCTGTTAGCATCGCCGTTCCAACAACACGCCCGACCACAGCGAAACTCGCCGTAAGAACAGCCCCGACCCCACACACAGCAGCGATTCCTAGCGACCACAGCATGACCCGAAACATCAATTCAGACCGCCGGGAGCTTTTTTTCTTCTCACCATTATCGTTTGGTGTGCGGAACTCTTTATCGTCTGAGTGTTCTGTCGCAACAGGCTTGTCGTCTACCATGGTGCTTCCCCCATACTTAGGTTGAATCGCTTCTGTTCCCACGGTGTGTCCAGACTCATCAGTTTAAGCGGCATGCCGAGCGATCTTCATCATCGCAGGATGGAGTCGATGAAGCTGGCTAAATCTGCAACCGAGAGATCCCCGGAACGATCCGTGTCGGCCCTCTTAAAAAATGTATCGAGGTGCGCTGTGGAGCCAAGAAAGGTCACGAACTCGGTTTTGCTGAGGACGCCATCGGAATTGGCATCAGCTTCAGCGTGCCATTCGGCAGGTGTTTTCCGGGATACTCTCCACCATTTGATGTCTTCGAGTTTGGCTGAGAATTCCCTCAGGTTCAGGGTGCCGGACTTATCCTTGTCAGATTTCATAAATCCAACGGGGCCATGTTTTGGTGAACGATAAATAGTGGTGGCGTATTCGATATAGGAAAGCTCGCCATCGCCATTGCTGTCTGCCATCTGATGCAACTCGGCGGGCGTCATAGTGAGCATTTTAGTACTGGGTTTGAGATTCTCATCTGGGATGGGAAGAGTGACCCAGAGCTGGTTGCATCGCCCATTGGAATCGACGCCGGCGCGAATGACGAACCCCGGTTTTATTTCTTTCTTCGCCTTCAAGAAGCCGACATAATTTATTGTGGCCCGGTCGTTGAGCGTAAAGCTTCTGCTTTTCCTACGGTAATTGACGGTGATCTTGTTGCCGTCGACGGATTCGACAACCCCGTGAAGGGTCTCACCCGTTTTCTTCTGAGCGGCAATTCCGTTCGCTGTAAAGATCAGGAGGACGGCGACGGCGATGAATGTCAGGTTTGTTTTCATGGAATTGATTTGCCAGGTAAAGGTTATGAGTGCAGGAACTTTATTTTTATAGGTCTAGCTTCGTCGGAGCAAAAGCAGGCTGCGACTGATCGGATTGTGCAAAAGATAGTCTCTTATTATCCGCAGCGAGTAGCAAGAATTTTTGAATTCACTCAATTCTTTTCATCATTAAAGGCAGTAATGAAGAGATAAATTGAAGAGGTGGCAAGGAGTGAGACAATCAGTATTGCTGTAATATCCGACCAATTACGTCTCTCAGCAAACTCTTTGATCACTCGCTCAAACTCACTGCCATAGGAAATGCTTGGGTTTAAATATGTGGGATAGAAGAGAAGCAATCCAACAAAGATTGCTAAGTTCCCAATTCCAAGTGACTGTTTTAACTTTTTACGATTCATTTTCTCCCCACCGCTTTCTGGATAACTACGACTAATAGTCTGCTAGTTTCCGCAGTGAATCGCAAATGCCGCTCTTTAAGACACAATTCGTGTCACGTTGAGCCAGAAAACGAAAGAAGCCTTCAAGCATTCTGAGTTCCGAGGCTTTGTGGGATTACCTAGTGGACGATAGAGGACTCTACAATTATAAAAAACAGGTTATTTCGTGACCGCTGACTTCACCGCTGATTCACCTCGCTGCTTAGTATGTAACACAATAGTTTTGTGCGTATTTCCACCTTCAGGATTAAAATCCTTTAATTCTTTTCCAAAGCCATTCCAGTGCGAAACCGCTTTAGTAGAAGGTGGTCACCGAATGGCAGTACTGCCAGCCTGTGGGCCTGTTGCAATTCGCTCAGGACGATCTTTCGATGAAAATTGAAAACTATTTTGTTGTGTTGCCGAAATGCATTCTCGAAGATAACAAGCCATATCCAACTGATTGAGATTTCCAGATAGTGCTAAACCTCCTTTTTGAGAACGTTGGGAACGTGATAATGTTCGACCCTTCTGAAAAATAAACCACGGCACACGATCGTGATGGATGTCACTGGAAGCATACCCCCTGATATTTGATTCATGATCACCATATATAACAACCGTAGTGTCGTCTGGAAGTTGTTCTACATATGACTTGAGTGTCCGATCAACGTAACGCATGTTATTGAGATAGCGTTCTTGAATGGTTGCCGGATGTTTATATAGTTCGCGTTTTTCTATGGGCAATTTTTTGAAAGGCACATGGGACGTAATTGTAATAATAAAATGAAATTGCGAGTCTTTGGCAGCTCGAAGAGTTTTGGCTGAAAATGCAAGTAACTCCTCATCCCATTCACCAGCAATTCGATGCTTTGCTAGCTCTTCCGAAAAAAATATTTCATCAAAACCCATTTGCTCATAGGCGTTTCGCCGCTGAAAGAAACTACCGGTGTTACCGTGGAATGCAATCGACCGGTATCCTCGCTGAGAAGCAAGTTTTGGAAGGGACTGCTCGTAAGAAAAGCCAGGTACTTGGAAGGGGTTCAAACTACCGATTGGTGTAGCAGCCATTAGTAGAGAAAAATCTGCTTCAGATGATCCTGTTTTATGAAATGGCTTAACAGAATATGTCATTGCAATTTCATTAAGACTTTTCAGAAATGGCATGACAAATTCATTCCTCACCTCTGACTCAACGGCAAGGTAGTCAAGGCTCTCAACCTGTACAACCGCAACATGTGTTCCTAACGGGAATGCGGAATCAATATTCGCCAGTACATCACTTTTCGCCTTTGACTTTTCCTTGGCATCCTGAAGTATTGCAGAACTATCAAAGGTTAGATACTCGGTTATCCAAGCAACAGTGTAACCGTAGATGTATTCAGGACTTCCAAGACGAATTTCACGTATTGGTTTATGTACACCAGCGAGAAAAAATGCCAGAAGTAAATAACATACAGCATAGGAAGCTGCCCATCGAAAGTAGACCTGTTTCGGTATTTGTTTTCGTGGGATTACGGTGCTAATCGTTACTTTTAAAACAAAAGCGAAAAAGGCAAAAGCTATAATTTCCCATCGTAAAAAAGTTAGAACTGCATCACTTACGGCGAGTCCCTCGTGTGTTTGATTGATAAAAACAGTGTATGACAGTGGCCTGCCGAAATAGTTGGAATAAACCATGAGTATGCTTAAGCTCAAAGCCCAAAGGCTGAATGCCAAAGTAAGCAAGTTTCTGTGGAGTAGGCAGATTAAAAATCCACATGCAGTGATGTTCAAGGCCATCCGACGAGCACTATCTTTAAACAAGATGTCTGTTTTGATAGCAGCACTTGGGCATGCACTCCAGTGCTGAATAAGCAGTATTTCGGTGGCCCAGATGCTTACAAGAAGAGCGATCAAAGCGTAGGCAAGGAACTGTTTATTGCCAGAAAGGGCATTCCATGCTGTACGGAGTGAGGCCATATTGAAAGTAAAGAATTGAGAAGAAAACCCCTGAAAGTTAGGTAGATATCGTCTGTTCCAGCCTTTCGAAGCCGAAAAATCTATTGAAGGCAGATTTTCCACAGATCATCCCTAAACAGAAAAAACAGAAACCATTTCCTATATTTTCCAAATGCCTACTTTTCGAATGAAAGTACAGCCTATTGTGCCCAGTTGCTTGCACAGCCTGCGTTCCAAAATAGATGTAAAAGATATTGATTAACGTTTTTACAGTTGGAGAGAAATAGGCAGAGAGCCCAGCAGCCTGTTCATTGCAGGGTGAGTTGAAATTGAACCACCTGATTCAGTTGCTGAATCTATGCAATTTGTTGAGATAGCTTTACAAGCTGACGTAATGTTTCATTAAGGAACTAACCTCTCATTAAGGTAGTTTGTTTAGTCAGTCAAGCAATAGGTAATTGCTCTTCTCTTATCGCTTGCCTATTTAAAATATTTCAGAATTCATAGATGATTGATCAAAGTCCAGGGTGTGTTGATAGCAACAAATGTCGCTAGGAATGCGGAGTAAAAAGACTTCTTGATTGTTTAAAGGCAATCAAGAGATAGGAATATGAAAACAAAAGGCTTTTGCGTAAGGTTTGTGGGATTACCTAGCGGGCGATAGAGTCCTCTACAACTCATTAAAAATAAGCACGATATGATATGAGGGGTGACTCTTTTTGCGTGTTTGCTACCCAGACCAAAAGACAGAAACAAAGAGGCACTCTCTGAATGATTAGGTTTAAGATAATAGGTGAGTTGGGCAGGAATTTATGAAAAACCTTCGTAAGAATTCAGAGAAGTATTCAGAGTGAACAAAACAAGGTTTTTTTAACCTTAAAACTCTTACCACCATCACTGTGAGAATCGGCAATGTTAGCTTTTAAGTCCTGTCGTTCGTGGGGCAACGTGCTATTCATTTTTTTGTTCCTGTCGCTCACGACGGAGATTCTGGCAGAGTCGTGGTCGATCCCGGTCGGTGGAAATGCCTATCGAACTGTCCCAGGGACCGGAGGAAGTGGGCTGACTCGTTCAAGTCACTTGGTATGGAACGATAAAGAAGAAGTTCATTCGATATTTTTTCATGTCGATCGGCCTGCGGTGATTGAACTCGGGATTAAAGCCAATGTACCTATGGGAGAAAGCGCACTCAGTGTAACCATCAATGGGAAAAGTGTTGAACGACAAATCGAGGGTGTGAATGACAAAGACTATTCGTTTGGCGAATTCAAAATTGAGAATCCTGGCTACGTTCGAGTCGACTTGCGAGGTTCGAAGCGTCAGGGCCATGTATTTGCTGGGATCTCGGATTTGCTGGTTTTTTCTGAAACTGAATCCTTGAAGCTGGACTATGTGAAAACCAGTAATGAGGGAATGTTTTATTGGGGCCGAAGAGGTCCATCAGTTCATCTTCGCTACGAGGTTCCTGATGATGCCAAACTAAAGTACGCGTATAGTGAGATCACAGTGCCTGAGGGTCAAGATCCCATTGGTTCGTATTTTATGGCCAATGGATTCGGTCAGGGATACTTTGGAATTCAGGTCAATAGTGCAACCGAGCGGCGAATTCTATTTTCTGTCTGGAGTCCTTTCAGAACCAACAACCCTGCTGATATTCCTGCTGATCAACGGATTGAAAATCTCGGACATGGGCCAGGTGTTCACATCGGTACGTTTGGCAATGAGGGATCGGGCGGCAAAAGTTATCTTGTTTTTCCCTGGAAGGCGGGTGTGACTTATTGTTTTCTGACTGAGGTCGATCCAGACGGCACCGGAAGCACTAAGTACACCTCGTGGTTTAGCGAGAAGGATACAGATACCTGGCGATTGATCGCAAGTTTTCGTCGGCCCAAAACGGATACGCACTTAAGCGGCTTTCATTCTTTCCTCGAAAGCTTTTCACCTAATCTTGGCTACATCGGCCGCCGGGCACTGTATGGCAACACGTGGGTTGCAGATATAGAAGGTCATTGGCATGAGTGTACCAAAGCCCGTTTCTCTGTAGATGCAACAGGCGGAAAGAAACAGCGACTTGATTTCAATGGAGGAGTAGAAGGAAATTCATTTTTTATGAAGAACTGTGGGTTCTTCAATGAGACAGGAAAACCAGGCGAGTGGTTTGAACGGGAGTCCACTGGAGATCAGCAACCCAATGTTGCCTTTGAAAAATTACCGCGAGGCAATACCGACTGATTTAAATAGGTAGAAACATTCATTACTCGCGACCTGCAATGCCCCAAACAATTTTTTATTCACATTTTGACTTTAAGTTAATGAGAGTTTCTCCTTTGCCATTGGTGAGGTTGACAAAATCTTTTTTGAATAAGAATTCTAGTAGCACTGCGACCCGATTGGGTGACAACGCGTACACCTGAGGTCGCTGCAGATATCACAAAGCATAAAATTTAGAAGAGTCAAAATGTCCAATAGGTAACAAAACAAAGGAGAAATTTTATTTTCCGGTTTAACCAAACCTATTTAGGTTAGATTGAGAGGAATCAAATTTGCCTATTTGCCCTCAAGAAGGAACACAGAAATGAAGTGGCTGCAATCGCTGGCTCTATCAATGATCGGCATCGCTTTGGTGGTGTCAAAGCCGGCCTTGGCTAAGGAAACTGTCACGGTTGATAACTTTGTCAGGGCCGAAACAGATATGACCCTGAAGCGATATGTGGATCAAGGCGCTTTTGGGAAACTCCTCCACCTTCGACAGCCAACGCCGATTGACAAACAAGATGTGATCAGGATGAATCGGGATACTCTGTATTCTTTCGGTGTGTTTGATTTGGATGCGTCACCGGTGACCATCTTAAAACCTGATTCAAAAGGGCGTTTTCAGTCTATGCTGGTCATCAATCAGGATCATTCGATGCAACCGGCTGAGCATGGAGCTGGATCATTTACGTTGACAAAGGAAAAAATTGGAACTCGGTACGTAATTGTAGGTTTCAGGACGTTTATGAACGCAAACGATCCGAAAGATATCAAGGCGGCTAACGAGCTTCAGGATAAGATCGCAATTGAGCAAGCGAAAGTTGGATCCTTTGAAATACCTGATTGGGACGAGGCATCGTTAGGGAAGGTCCGCGAAGCAATCAACATCTTGGCGTCAACAAAGACAGATGCGTCTGGGATGTTTGGGGACAAATCCAAACTGAATCCTATCAACCACCTTCTTGGCACGGCTTACGGTTGGGGAGGCAACCCTGAGGAGGCCGCTATCTACATGAATGTTGTGCCCGAGAACAACGACGGAAATACACCCTATACGCTTACTGTTACAGAGAAGGTACCTGTAAACGGTTTCGTGTCCGTTACCGTCTACAACTCCAAAGGGTTTCTAGAGAAAAACAGCTTGAATGCATACTCAATTAATAACGTCACTGCGGAAAAAGATCGAGATGGTTTGGTGACAATTCATTTCGGGGGCGACCCAAGCAACTCGAATTACCTACCCATCACTCCAGGATGGAATTATATCGTTCGGATGTATCAACCGAGAAAAGAGCTCCTCGACGGATCTTGGAAATTCCCGGATTCAAAACCCGTCAAGTGATAAGAAAAACTTATAACAACTACGTCTTTGACCTCGCTGGTTCGACGAGTAGAGGTCGTGACTATTAGTTTCGAGTTGTCCTATTCGCTTTCATCGGAGGTTGAGACAGAAAATCCTGAACGATGGCATGTATCTCTTTTGCTCTCACACCATGTCCAGAACCAACACCTTTGACGTGTATAAAATTACCATCGAGGTATTCATAAATAATTAATTTTTCATTTGTCGGGTGAGGCTTACCCGCTGAGTCCGGTAACTGAGGACCTTTTTCTCCCATGTGAACAGCCCACAAATAAAATAAATTTTGTGCCGGCAAAACCTGAAAGCCGAGTGTACTTTTGCCACCTTGGTAGGGAATGATTTTGTCTTCAGTACCATTTATTTGAAGCCACCTTCTCCCTTTCGCAGGCTCAATAGGAGTAGTAAAGTTTGCTCCTCCTGTTGGATCCCATAAAAAGTTGGTGCCATCATAGCGCTCCGGTCTAAGCCCGCCAATCGAACATATTCCATGGTGAAAAGTATCAGCTTCGAGTTCGATCATTAATTGGTTTAGAAGCCCAGCACCATTTGAAGATCCATGAATTGCAATATTACTCCCATCTGTAATTTTGCATGTTTTGATGTACTTAATGATTTGACGAATGAAATCAACATCAGGTCTTTGTGCTGACCATCCTTTTTTATATCCATCGGGAGCAATGATGATCCTGTCTGACAGACCTCTTTGAGCCTGTAGCTTACGCGCCCCTGTCCCACCACGTCCATGAAGCATTATTGATACAGGAAAAGGGCCATCACCGTTAGGTACTATTACATGCACTGGTCGGTCATAATCAGTTTCTTCAGACCAGGATTGTCTAATATGAAATATTCCTGATTTCAGGACGCTATTTTCTGCCTTAAAAACTTCCTGACTTACCGTTTTCTGTTTTGTTTCTTTCGAACGCTTCCGTTTACCTTGTGAGAATGCCGTCGACACTAACATTGTCGCGCACAATAACATCAATAGTAATTTTTTAATCATGTCTGATTCCTTTTTCTTCACCGAACGGACATTCCTACGAAAAGTCTCCTGTTTTCCCAAGCGAATAGCAAGAATCAGATTGAAGAGGGACTGTTTTGCGGACTGATTTCAGAATTTTTAGCTTGGTGAGTTAATAATGATTTGCCACTATGTAGTGATTGATCATGAGGTTTTTAGGCAGTTGTTATGAATCGGATTTTGCTAATTTCTTTCTTCAGTATGTGTGCTGTCACGGCACTGTTTTCTGGCAAGCTGCAAGCCGAAACAGTTGCTTCACCTCGGAACATTCTGTTCATTGCCGTCGACGACCTGAATGACTGGGTTGGAGTATTGGGTGGTCATCCTCAGGCGCTCACCCCAAACATTGACAAACTAGCTCAACGAGGCCTGTTGTTCACCAACGCTCACTGCACAGCTCCGGGTTGCAATGCTTCCCGCACCAGTCTTTTGATGGGGCTTCGTCCATCGACTACGGGCATCTATCAGAACGCGCATGATTGGCGCAAAACCTCGCTTGTTGATACCGCCGTACACTTACCGCAACACTTAAAGAACAGCGGGTACAAGACACTTGGAACCGGCAAACTTTTTCATGCCCACACGTTTTTCGACCCCAAGTATCTTTCAGGTTTCAGCGACCCGAAAGCATGGGACGACTATTATCCCTCACTGACCCAACAGATGCCTCCCGAAAGTGTTCCTGCAAAATGGCCCGTCAACAGCAGCAAGAAGTTTTACGGGGGTCACTTCGACTGGGCGCCGCTTCCGATTGCCAATTCCGAGATGGCTGACGCCAAAGTGGTGAAGTGGGCTAAAAAACAACTCGCCACAGAACACGAGAAACCACTTTTCCTGTCTGTGGGAATCTACCGCCCTCATGTTCCGTGGTACGCGCCACAGAAATACTTTGACCGGTTTCCCCTCAATTCCATCCAACTTCCTAAACATCTCGATCAGGATGTCGCAGACCTTCCCGAGGCAGCAAAAAAATTAACAAAAAACCGATGGCACGAGTGGATTGTTGCCAACAAACAATGGAAAAAAGCTGTCCAAGGCTATCTTGCTTCACTGTCCTTTGCGGACGACATGATCGGAGAACTTCTCACTGCGCTGGACGATGGGCCACTCGCCGACAATACGACCGTCATTCTCTGGGGAGATCACGGCTACCACTTGGGAGAAAAACAGCACTGGGAAAAGTTTGCATTGTGGGATAATACAACGCGTGTACCGCTGATCGTCTTCTCACCACAACACACAAAACCCAACACAAGATGCGAGAATCCTGTCAGCCTGCTTGACCTGTATCCGACTCTGGTTGAACTGTGCAGACTCAAGTGTCCCCCGCAAAAACTCGAAGGCCAGAGTTTCGTCGATCTACTCATCGATCCAGACGCAGTCACCGAACGGATGGCTATCACTACGCAAGGTAAAAACAATCACGCAGTGCGTTCGCGTCAACATCGTTACATCCAGTATGCAGATGGCAGCGAAGAACTATATGACCACGATAATGATCCCCATGAATGGACGAACCTAGCATCGGACGATCGCTACGCGGCCACCAAGAAGCGATTGGCGGATTTCCTGCCAAAGATCAACGCAGAACCATTCCTGCCGCCAAAAAATCAGATTCCAATTGAATCGGTAGTGTTGACTCTCACCAAAGCGTCTCATTGTTATAAAATTCCGCAACACGTTCAGCCACGGGATGAACTGATCAGACTTCGAATCGATCACTTTTTCTACGCACTCAATAATCTTTTTCGGGGTATCTCGATCGTACCAAGGCTAGCCTTCATCCTGCTGTGGTTTCTATGCTTCGCTGAATGAATGTTCCCGTAATAGCGAATAGCAAGAATAGTTGATGTCGCTTCAGGTCCTTACAGAGAAAAAGTACTTTTTTATGCGAGAGGCACCATGGGCTTATGATGAATCCGCACTGAAGTTGAGGGCGTGTGTGAAGCATGTAGACTTCAGGTGCTTGGTAAGGGTTAGGGTTAAAAGTTTCGAATGAAAGGGCCGCATAATGTCTCATTCTTTTAGGTCTCTTCTCTGCTCACTAATTCTTATTTTATTGGTTCTTCTTTGTAGTGTTGAAAGTTTTGTACTTGCTCATGAAGAGGCTGATCGTAGTCCAAAGAATATTGGTGCAGTTCTCGTATTTGCTGGTACGGGTTGGTATCGTCACCCAGAAACTGCTGCTATTAGTGGCTGGCTGGCGCGTCTTTCTGATGACGTCGGGATGCAGGTTGATGTATCTGAAAACCCCAAAGACATTACAACAATTCTCGATTATTACGACGTTCTGATTTTTAATAACTCGAATGAACTCACTAAATTGTTTGATAAGCAGCAACAACAGAAGATTCAAAATTGGTATCACGCAGGCGGTGGAATTGTTGCCTTGCATGCAGCCCTAGTGCATCAAACTGAATGGGAGTGGTTCAGCGAGATAGCGGGATGTGATTTTAATAGCGACTCTGAATTTTTGAAGGCAACTGTAACGGTTGATCCTGCAATGAAGGAGCATCCCATAATTCGTGGACAGGCCGACCGCTTTCAATATTCTGCAGATTGGACGAATCACACTCGATCTGTGACAGGTTTATCAGGTTTCAAAGTGCTCTTAAGAGTGGATGAAAAAACGTATGAACCTGTACGAGATTATTTTAAGACACGCGGTGGAAGGGCAATGGGTGAAGATCACCCAATCGCATGGCTTCATGAAAATGGAGGTGGACGATTTTTTTACACTGAATTAGGACACGACATCCGTTCATTGGATACACCATTCGGTAGACAACACATCACCGAGGCAATCAAATGGGCCGCAGCCAAACCACAGTAGGGCATATGAGCCGTCCAGCTCATCCGTAGATCTGATGCGAACGCGTTTCGTGACTGGGCGGAAGCGTCATATTTGAGAGTGGAAATGCCGGAGAGACACAAAATCCTGAACCATGGCATGCACTTGTTTTCGTGTGAGACTATTCGACGTGAAAGTGGGCCAACGTCCTCTGCTCATACTCTTTGACGGCTTTTCCGGCCTCGACAACCTGTTGGTTCAGTGCTTGAAATGTTGGGTCGTCATTCAGAGATTGCCTAGCAGCTTTTCGTTTTTCAATGGCCTCATCAATACTCTTGAACGCCTCAGGATAAGAGAGCTCAATCGCTTTCTGTAATCGTTTCGTTTCGGCGACTAGTGCTTCAAGTTGCGCGTCGCTATTGTTTTCTAGCTGTTTTCTAAACTGTGCCTGTTCAGAAAGAAAACGATGCTGTGGAATGCTGTCGGACCGAAGTGCCTGTAATTCCGGGTATAAAGAAATGACGTATTCGTCTTCTGCCTTACGCGCTTTGTTGATCGCGATTTCCATTTCTTTAAATGTTTTATCTGTTTCTCTTGTTTTCTTTTTCACATAAGCAATTTGCTTTGAAAGTTGCTTATGTGTTTGGAAGGCATCGGGGTACGTTGTGTGTAGCGATGACGCAAGAGATTCATGGAAAGCGACTAGTTCCTGATATGCTTTATCGAAGCGAGTAAGATTCGATTTAACATTAATCAAATTATATTTTATTCGTTCTTCTTTCGTTCTCGGTACAAGTGGTCGCTTTTCTTGGGTAGCCGCGAGTTGTTTTCGAACCAGCCCCCAATTTTTCTTTTGTCCAATCGCCTGCCAAATGTAAACGTTGTCGATAGAGGCTCCAGGAAGGTCGAATTGAAATGCCAAGTATTCGCGTGTGCGATTTACTATGGGATGTGACCCATACACGAATGTATCGGCTGAAGTATGAGCGACCACTTCATCATTCCAATACTCGACAGTCATTGTTTGCCATAAGTCCTGCCGAGACAGGCTTGCGCATTCACCGAGGTGCGAGGGAACAAAGCCAGCGTCACGATCACTTGGTGTGTTGACTTGGAAATAGTTCTGGCGGATTTGAGTGACGCTGTTGTAATGACCACCGCTTCCAGTGACGAGACGGATGTCTGTCGTTCGATCTGAAAACTTGAAATCAAACTGAATAATTGTGTTGTAAAAAGAAGCGTCTTGTATCCGGACACGACGATTCTCAGTTGGATAGAGATCGGTTCGGCGAAGGTTGCCATCGCGGAGAATAAAGTCTCCTTTAAAAGCCCACCGATCTGAGACAGTACCCGGATCAAAAGTTTCAGAAAAGAGAAGCTCGCCTGGCAAGCACATGAGTGTAGTAGGTTTCTTAGGTGCTGCTGCACTCTCAAACGTGATTAGCTTAACGGCTTGTTGCCTACTCAAAGATTTGAAATCAGTCCTATTCTTTGGCGTGTCCTTAGCCAAACAAAGACTGCAACTAAGAACCAGTGCGGCCACTAATAAAATTCTTGTAATCATTTCTTTCCCTTCGCCTATTGGACATTCCCGCCAATAGTCTCCTCTCTTCCGCCACGAATCACAAACGCCCCTTTTATAAGACACAATTCGTGTCACGTTGAGCCTCTTTTAATTGAGCTGTAAACTAAAGCTATCTTAAGGAGACTTACTATGCGTTGGGGAATTATTGCTGTGTTGGTCTTAGGGTGTGGTGTTGGACTTGCTCAAAAGGCAGCCGCTGATGCACCAAAAGAAGCAGACCCTGTTCAAGAGAAGATCGAAGCCGCCACCCAACGGTATTACGAAGCTATTGAGAAAATAGAAAAAGATCTCTGCCGCCAAATAGATGCAATGGTGGAAAACTATGCAAATCGTGGTGACCTTGAAATTGTTCTTGAACTACAGAACCAAAAGAAACAGTTTCTAGAGACAGGCTATCCTCCAGCTGCCCCAGTATTTGTGAGTAATCGTCGTCGTGCGCAGATAGAGATCACCAAAGCGGTCAACCGGATGGATAGGGCGTATAGTGAGGTCATCACTCAATTGACAAGAAAACGTGACTTTGAGTCAGCCGCCCAAATGCGGGATGAGCGGAGAGAAATTTTAGCTACCATTGACCCAAAGATTGGAGGTGGCTTTGAAGCAATCAGACAGATAAAGCTACAAAAATTAGGTTTAGTAAAACAGATTATTGAAAGAAAGTTTCTACCTGATGGGCTACATCTGAATAACCAATGGGTAATCAAAAATGGTGTGTTGTACCCTTCACAGAATCCCGGTGGCATTATTTGGTCGAGGGATAGTTTTGAGAATTTTGAAATATCGTTTGAGTATATGACCTCACCGAATTGCAATAGCGGCATCTTTTTTAGGGCCGACCCATCAAACCCTATACAAGGCGGTTTCGAGATCCAACTTGCATCTCCTGGCCTCTATTCTGGAAAGCAAGTAGCTGGATCGCTTTACGACGCCAAAGAGCCGCGTACCAACGCTGCTAATCCCGATGGAGAGTGGAATCATATGACACTAAATTGTGAAGGACCGAACATTCGTGCAGTACTTAACGGACGAAAAATTCTTGACCTATCCATCAGTGATTGGGATACACCCGGGAGAAATTCGGATGGAACAAAAAACAAATTCAAAACCGCACTGAAAGATTTACCACGAAAGGGACATATAGGATTTCAATACCATGGACAGCCTGTTTGGTTCCGCCAAGTGCAGATCAAGACACTCAGCCTATAAAAAAGCATCACCAAGGAAAATTCAACACATGGTAGTCCCATATACACTCAGTCTTTGATTATTTATTTACTCTCTCAAAGCCATTCCAAGTTGTGTCTAAACCACCCGCGATTTTCATGCCGCGATGAGGCGAAAACAGCG
>WLWE01000353.1_pt1 | contig 40680 bp, 64 predicted proteins | sample 6718301 | NCBI WGS metagenome assembly WLWE01 (sample SAMN12718691, study PRJNA515312) | sponge metagenome | isolation source: marine sponge | host: Mycale hentscheli | place: New Zealand: South Island, Marlborough, Capsize Point | collected 2003-05-01
CAACTGCTGCAGCACTTTTAGTTAATTGTAATTGACCTTCTAAACTTGTATTACCTGATACTCTTACAGTTCCTAAGAAACCAGAGTTACCAGTTATTGTTGTAGTACCTGTTATTTTAGCAGTACCTACTAATTGTGTATTACCACTTACACAAACATCTCCATCAAATTCTGCCTTACCACCAACAACTAATATACCTTCTAATGAAGTATTCGTTGATACTCTAAATGTACCTCCTACACCTAGATTACCAGTTATAGTTGTATTGCCTGTTATAGTTGCTGTTCCACCTACAGTTAAATTTCCTACAAGAGTTGTATTTCCAGATACACAAACGTCATCATCAAACTCTGCTTTTCCAGCAACTGTTAATGTAGATGCCAAATTTACTGCACCTCCAACAGATAAAGCACCACCTATTGAGGCAGCTCCAGCAACTGTTGCAGTTCCTCCTATATTTAAATTACCAGAAACAGATGCATTACCTGCAACATCTAATGTGCTACCAAGAGATACAGCACCTGTTATAGTTGTTGTACCACCTATTGCAACATTACCTACAAAAATACTGTTACCACTTACACATACATCATCATCAAAATCTACTTTATCACCAAATGTTTTATTAGTAAATGTTTGTGTTGCTGCAATACCTGCTAATGTATCTGCAGTTGCTGGCATTACTAAAGCTATATTACCAGAGAAGGCTGAGTGTGCAGGTGCTTTTAATGCAGCATAATGTGCATTACCTGATTCACAATACATTCTAAGTTCTGATTGTGAACCTGTATTTTTTAAATCTATAATACCACCACCAACACTTACTGTACCAGCTATAATAGCATTACCACTTACTGATACATCATCTTTAAAGTGAGTATATCCTACTACTGTAGTAATACCTCCAACATGTAATGTTCCACCTATAGTAACATTATTAACTGATATATTACCTGTTATAACGGCAGGTACATTAGTTAAATTAGCTCCATCACCATAAAAAGCACTTGCACAAACTTTAGCATTTGCAGCTTGTACATTTGCTCCTGCTATTGTAACAGTTCCTCCAACTACTAATCCACCTGATACAGATACATCATCTTCAAATTCTGCTTTACCTGTTGTATTTAAAGTACCTCCTACAGATGTATTGCCTGTAATATCTAAAGTACTTCCTAAACTTACAGCACCTGCTATAGTTACGTGACCACCAACATTTATATCTCCTGATACAGATACATCTCCATCAAATGTAGCATTGCCTGTAGCCATAAATGTACCACCTATAGATGTGTTACCTGTTACATCTAATGTGCTTCCTAATGACACAGCACCTTTAATAGTTGCAGTAGAAGATACAAATAATGTACCACCTACATTTGCATTTGAAACTGATATATTACCTGTAATAGGTATGCCTGTAATATTTGTACCATCACCATAGAAAGCTGATGCACATACTTTTTCTGTAAAAGTTGCCACTCCAGCAACTTTAAGTGTACTACCAAGACTTGTTGCTCCTTTTAGTATTGCTTCCCCACCAACTGTTAATGTTGATGCAAGATTAACAGCACCACCTACAGATAATGTACCACCTATAGTTGCATTACCTACAAGAACTGAATCACCACTAATACAAACATCATCATTAAAATCAACCTTATCACCAAATGTTTTATTTGTTAATGTATCAGTAGTAGATGTACCTACTAATGTTGCAGTACTTACTGGTAATGTTATTGTTATATTGCCACTAAAAGAAGAATGTGGAGGAGCTTGTAAAGCTGCATAATGTGAGTTACCTGATTCACAATATAATTTTACATTAGATTGTGTACCACTATTTTTTATTTGTATCTCTCCACCAGATACCATTACAGCACCACCTATGGTAGTAGTACCACCTATAGATACTGTGCTTTGTAGATGTGTAGCTCCGACAACTGTAACAGTACTTCCAAAACTACCAGCACCTGCTGCATGAAAAGCTCCACTTACAGTCGCAGTAGATTTAAATAATGCTGCTCCACCAACTGTTAATGTACCACCAATTGTTACTGTATTAGCTACAACTAAACTTGATACTGATACGTCACCACCAATAGACATGGTAACACCTGTTAAGTTAGAACCATCTCCATAATATGCAGAAGCACATACTTTATCGGTAACTTGTAAACCACCTGAAACTGATGTATTACCATCAACACCAAAAGTCCCTGCAATTTTAACAGCACTTGTAGCAACTTTAATTGCTGTATTAGTACCGTCACCTGTTTGTATATTTGTTAAAGATGCATCAACACCTGTATTACCAGATGTATCTATTTGTAATAATTTTTTATATGTAGCATTAATTAAGCTGTTTGATAAATCACTCATACTGTATCCCACTTTCTATTATCTGGATCTGGTACATCATTCCATGTAATATTAGCCAATGCCCAAATTAAATTTCTACCACCATCATCAGGTCTTGGATTTTGAATTGCAGGGTTATCTCTTACATTTGGAACTTTATTTTGTGGATGATTTTTAAGATCAAATGCACCATCAAAACATGTTGGACAATTAAGCATTCCGTAACTATTTAATTTCATTACTCTATGTGGATATACAAAACTGCATGAATCGCACATAGCTTTTGCATTTTTATTACTTGCCACTATACATACCTATATTTTGGTTTAATAAGTAAACTTGCTCGTTCTCTATCTTCATCTAAAGCACGAGCTAATTTTTCTTCATAATTTGCTTTTAACATAGCTATACGATCCATTGGTATACCACTTCTTTTCATAGATAAATAATAAGATAATCCACATGTTAATGCTGGTAAAAATCTTACAGGTGAATCAGCATTTTGATCAGCAGATTTATTTACATCTTCTACTTGACGTATAGCTTCTATTTGTAAAGTATCTGTTGTATTCTCAGGAAGGGGCCACACAAAAACTGTTGGGTTAGCTAAATTTCTTTTAACAGTAAACTGTGTTGGTCTACCTGTTTGTGTTTTATTTGGTATATTTAAATATTCTTCAAAAGATATTCTTTGTAATTCAATATCTGTTGAATCTCTTCGTAAATTAATTTGTAAAGCATCTGTTGTAGAACTTGAAAGATCATATGTTCCTAAACTTGTTGATACAGTTACAGCAGTTGTATATGTTGTCCATAATAAAATACCTCTATTCTGCCAATCATTTAACATTAAGTTAATTGATCTTCTAGCAGATTGAGGTGTATGTCCAAGAGTTTGTTCACCACCAATCATCTCAGTAGCTTCTTGAATTACTTCATCTATATCTAAATTAAAATTATATGTACCTGATGTTGCCATTATGTTTTAACCTTATGAACTTTTTGTATTGGAAAAGAAGCTTTTAAAGATGCTCCTTTATGAGGTTTAAAACCACCAGTAGGGTTTTTCATTAATTTAAATTCTTTACCTTTTTTCATCCAATGAAAACCTTTAGGTGAGCTTACTGATTTTGTTGTCATATTTTTAATCCTTAATCATACATAGATGCAACTAAAAGAGAACCACCATGTTTAGCAGCAAATGTTTTTACATTTGTGGGTTTACCTCCTACACCTTGTTTCTTTGATCGTTTTCTTTGTACTGCTGATTTTCGTTGTGATGCTGTCATACGTTGAGCTTTTGCTTTAGGCACACATTTAGGATATTTACGTTTAGAACCTTTAGCTTTTTTTCTACCACAAGGTTGAAACTTACCATCTTTCTTAGGAGCTCCTATATCTACCCATTCTTCTCCTACCCATTTTTTTAATGCACCACCTTCTTTTGCTTTTACTTTTCCTTTACAAACTTTTGATGCATACATATTAGCATATGCTGATGGATATACATCAAACTTTCTTTTAGCTGCAGCTTTACCTTTTGGACATAATTTAGCCATTTAACATTTCCACCTTCTACGTGCTTGTCGTAATCTTGAGTTAGGATTCTTAGCTGCTTTAGGAAACTTCTTCATTTGCCCTGCAGATCTTGCACAGTAACTTGTTCTTCTCTTTGCATCTTTACTTCCTGGTTTAGGTGATCCTGTTACAGCAGTTTTTAATTTACTTCCTGGATTTTGTGCTCTATATCTTTTAACACCTGCTGTAGTCATACCAGCACCAGCTTTAGTAGGTCGTTTACCTCCACTACTAATAGTAATACCTTTCATATTACTTTGTTTACGTTTAGTTTTAGGTCCTGTACCTCTACCCATTATTTTTTAACTAAGCTCCCACCAAAATATAAACCAATTATTGCTGACATTAAATGTGTATCAAGAGGTGTAATAACTACACCATTAAATAATCTATCCATATAGACTTCTTGTTTATCTATTAAGAACCAGAAGCCACCTTTAAATTCTGTCCATGTAAGAACAACACCAACATCTGTAAAGACAGGTACAAGTTTAGGATAAGCAATAATAAAGAATACTGCAGTTAATGCAATTATTCTTCTTGTCCATTGAAATCCTTTATTATCAAACTCTCTAGCTTTACCAACTTCTGCCATTTGAAACTTATCTCTAGCAAGGAGCATCTTTTGTTGTTCTTGTTTATTTTTAGTTGCTTGACTCCACATTGACATGACTCCACCTAAAAGGCTAGAGCCAAGCATTGTAATCATTTCAACTGGTAAACCACCTAACATATCTTACTCTTTTCTTAAACTTTTAAAAAAATTTATAATCTTATCTATAATTTTATTTCTCACTTTATCTGTCCTCCTTTATAAAGTTTCTGAACAAACTTCTGTCCAGAATTGTCAATTAGTTTACCACCTGATTTCATATCTTTTTTAAACTTTTTATATACATCAGGTTTATTAATAGCTAAATAAGCTTTTTGTTTTTCAGATGCAAAAGGCATTCTTACTTCTTTGTATCATAAAACTGTGAAATCTCTGTATTACCATCATGGATATTTTTAGAGCTACCACCATAGAGTTGATATGCCATACCACCACCAGCTCGTTTCATCATTCTACCACCATATTTTTTAGATACCATCTTATCACGATTTCTTAACTTTTGAAAATCATTTGCAGTAATAGTACCACTACCATCAGCATCTAATTTTTTTTGATTTCCTGTTAATGTTCCACCACCAGCTCGTTTCATTACTTTACCACCTGTTTTTTTTATTAATCTTCTTTGACGATCAAGAACTTTATTACTATCTATTCCAGCTTTTATTTCTTTATTATCTCTTTTAAACTGTGCTATATCTTTTATAGCTTTATCTTTTTTCTTTTTAGTCATTTTTTGTTGTACTTCAGCTCTATTTAAAAATCTTGCTAATACTTTATCTTTTGCACCAAAAGTTTTAGCTCTTTTTAAATCACCTTCAAAAGAAGCTATATCAGCTTCAGCTTCTGTTTGCGACATTGCTGTAGCAGCTATTTTATTTTTTACAGATCTTGCTTTTTTTTCTATTGTTTCTTTAGAAGGTCCTGCATCATATCCTCGAAAGGGTTGTTTTTCTTTAGAAGCTTTATTAGCTTTTTTATTCTTTTTAATTTGTGCTTCAGAAAGTGCCATTACTTTACTCCAATATTTTGTACATCTTTAGTAGATGTAGAAAAAGTTTTACCTTTTTCATAATTAACATCTGATACTGCATCTATAGTTCCATGCACTTGAGGACCTTTACGAGCCTTACCAAACCCTTGTCCTGTAGGTTTACCTGTTACCTCTTCTAAATTAGCAGGGTATCTTAGTAAAGTATGTGGTCCTGAAAGATTACTTTCTTTTTCCATTTTTCTTTTTCCTTTTCTTCTTATTTGGTTTTATTATTTGTTGTCGTATATTAACTCTACTTACCATAACGAGCTATACCCCATCCTCTAGGTTTCTTTTTATTTTTTTTATTTTTCTTTTTTATAGATCCACCTTCTTGTAATCCTAATAATTTAAAACCTGAATCAAACATAGCATCACCTAAACTATAATTCATTGGATTTTTTCCAGGACGAAGTAATTTAGAACCAGCTAATCCATAAATATTATAAAGAACTCTATCTGTTAAAGATGCTTTTTTCTTTTTTCTTCCCATTAGTTAGCACCTTGAATAATTGGATTAGGTCCTCCTTCAGGACTTGCTGGAGTTTGCATATCATCTCTTCTAGTTCTTCTTGCTTGATTACGTAATGCATCTATTGAATTTTTATATTGTGCTTCCATAACTGGAACATTATTCCAACTCTTCATATATATTATTGCCTCTATCATACATGCATTAAACAATGCATTATAACAAAACTCACTAAAATAATTTGATGTTGTTGCACTTGTGCCTGTAGCACTTGATAAAGCTAAAGGACTTTTTGTATAATGTATTTCACTTACTACAGCAGATGCTGGAGTAGGTACTATATAAATCTCTGTATTATTTTTTCTTGAATAATATCTTGGTGTGCCTGTTGAAGCACTTGCATAGGGCCAGTAGTCTATTGCATATTCGTAAGGTCTTTGTAATAATGTTGTAATATTAGAAGATACACTTGTTCTATACATTACATTACGAACTACTAAAGCTCCACTTGGTAAAGTTACATTAGGATTATTTGCTGTTAATGTAACAGATGTATAATAATCTAATCCTGAATCATCTAATTCTTTTATTAAACGATCTTCAGCTCTATTAACAAAAGCAGGAATTTGATCTGCAAACTCTGTAGAATCATTTTCTGCTGTATTTATAATATCTGTTTTAAGATAAGAATAGGTTGCCATTTGTTATCCTAAGAATAAAGTTACACCACCTGCATTAGGAGTTGATACAGAAATTGAAGCATCACATTTAATACCAAGTTCTCCTATAAAAATATCTGCTGTTCCACTTGCAGGAACTTGAAATTTTATTTTACTACCTACAGAATCTTGTATATCAAATGTACCTGCTATAGTTGAGTATGCATGTATAGCTAAGATACGTGACGTACCTTCTGTAGTTACAATAACACCACTTCCTGATAAAAATTTTGATTTACTTGCCATGTTTTTTCTTTCTATTTAAAAACTGGAGAGATGGAATAACTCTCACCTCTCCAGAATTATTAAGTATTAGACTCCAGGATTTCCATACCATCCTCTCCAATCTGAAACACCGAAAGAATATCTTTCACGTGCTTTAAATCGAAGATTTCCAGTATCAAAATCTGGTTCCATTTTAGTTTGTAGAGGTGTTCTAATAAACATCTTCGTGCTATTTGGAACATCTGTTTTTACCCACCAAGCATCTCCATCATTGAATCTTCTATTTATATAGAATCCTTGAGGAACCATACCCATATGTCTTGTAGGATTGATATCATTATCTGAACTGCTAGGTTTTCCCGGTGTGTTCAATATAACGTCAGCAATATTCCAAGAATCTACAGGAATGTGCAATGACATAGCACTTGCTCCTACTAAAATACCTCGATCATCTTTAGTCTTTTGAATTTGAGTTAAAGTTGTTTCAAGGGTACTTTGAGAAAGATCTGCATTTGTACCATTATTTGCATAGTTACTTTGTAGTCCAGCTACAACAGTTGGGTGTGATGCTGAAATAAATGCAACACCATCTCCTATTGCAGAATTACCAGCAGTAAAAGCATTGTTATATAACTCAGCAGCTTTAGCTTGCTTAGTATTTGCCATTGCTCTTGCTAGTCCTTTTGCACGTAACTTAGCGAAAGTATCATATAGATTATCTTCCATTGCTTCTTCAGTTACTGCAAAAGCTAATGCAATAGTTTCGTTAGTATAACGAGCAGTATAAGACTCTGATGCATCATCATAACTAACTGCAGCACCTTCATTTTTAGTTGGTGCTGTTCCAAAACCTGTGAAGAGTACTTCTTCTTCAAAGGCACGATCTGAGTTCTCTATATCATATAGAGGCTCATGTTCATTGTTTACTTCTCCGTACTCCAATCCGAAAACTGCATTCAGTCCAGGAAGGAGTTCTTTGCTAATACTAGCTCTATTTATAGCCATTTTACAAGCTCCTTTCTAACCTGTTGAAACTTCAGCTTGAACAAAATTACTTCTATGTCCACTAAGCCAAACTTCTACAATTGGATATTGATCAAGAGCACTTACATTGCCACCGACTGACATTCCGTCATACATTTTACGTCCAACAACTCTAGCATGAGCACCTACATCTGTGTCGTTTGCTACTGGAGCACCTACTAAACGATAAGTAGATTGACCAGTTATTGTTGATCCAGCAGAGGCATTAGTAACTGTACAAGTATAACTCTTAACTTGTGCTAATTCCCCATCAGATAAAGTAGCATCTGACTGGATATAATATGTTTGTGAAGGATCAGTAATGACATGTAATTTAACATCAGACGCAGAGGTTGCACCTGTCCAATGACGAGAGAACTTTGGTTCTCCATCTTCTACATAAGTACATCCTTGAAAAACACCTGAAGGTTTCAATGATGTTGCTGCAAGAGGTGTAATAGTACCTGTTACATCAATAACAATCATATCGCCTGAATAGATGTTCTTAGGAAGTAATGCTGTTATAGCAACTGCAGAATTGGAAACAGGTTGAACAATTTGTCCAAATGCTTCTGTATTCGCTTGACCATCTCTTTTTCGAACTGGAAGGAAACCAAACGGATTAAGACTTGTAGCCATTTCAATTTCTCCTATTTGAAAATTTTAAAAAAACAAAAGGCTTATCCCTGAAATTGAGGGGTTCTTCCTTTTGTTACTGTTGATTTAGAATTATTGCTAATCGGCATACGTGAGTTAGAAGCTTTCATCAATTGTGAATTTACTGCCTCCATCTGTTCTGCTGATTTAGCTTTATAAAATTCTTTTTTAGCCTCTAGCTTTTTCGTAGGTATTTTACCTAACGCAACATCTCCACGACTGATGACTCCAGCATAGCGACCTTCCTTCCTCACGAATGAAGTTGCACTCATTTCAGGTACTTCGGTAGGTGTCACAAATTCCCAACCTTGATTTAGTTTCTTACCAACATTCATGTAATCATCATTACCTCGTAAGTCGATACGTAACCAACCAAGTGTTAAACCTTCGCTTTCAAATCTCTGTTTTACATTTTCAGGAATTGAAGTTGCATTAGGTTCTTCATATGTATAATCTGTTTCTTCTCTAGTTTCAGTTTCTCTGTTCTGAGTACTACGTGTATTTAATCGTGTCATTTTACCCTCCACGTTTCATATTAACTGTTGTATACTCGCCTTCGGCTTTCTCTGTTTTAAGCTTTTCAGCTGCATACTGTTCAAGTGGTATACTCCATTTATTAGCTAATCTTATATCTCCTTGAGATAGTTTAACTTTTTTAGAGCTAGGAGAGGAACGTGAACTCCCTGCTACAACTTGAGATGGTGTTGACGAACCATCTGTACGAATTTCTTTTTCAGCAACAGGCTCTTCTGTTTTAAATTTATGAGGAAATGCTGCTGTAATTCTTTTATCAATCTCTGTATAAAAATCAGGATCTTGTGGTGTGTATCCTTCATTTTTTAATTCAGCATCAATAGCTAATGCAGATGCTGTCATAATATTATCTTTACCGAACCATTCATTATTAGCAGCCCAATCTTGTGCTCTTGGATCTGGAGCAGGTTGCATTGGTTGTTGTGTTTCTTTAGGCTGTGTTACTCCTAGTTCTTCATCTTTAAACTGTTCTTTTGTTACTGTTAAAGTTTTTAAATCTACTTGAGCTTCATTTAAAACTTCTTGAGCCTTTAAAAGTTTTTCTTTATCTTGGCTTTCAAAAGCTTCTAAGTAAGAATTTCTTGCTAATTCAACTTTATCATTTAATTGTTTTTCAGTTGCATCTAAATTTAATTTATTAGCTTTGCTAAATTCATTTCTTTGTTGAGTTGTTTTATTATGTAAAGTTTCATTCTGTTGAATTAGTTTTTGAATTTGCTCATCTCGTTCTTTTCGTTGACGAATAAGTTGTTTTATTCTTTTTTGAGCACCTTCAGTTTCAATCCCTTTTAATTCTTCAGGGGTTTCTTCTTGTTTAACTTCTGGTTTTGTTGTTTTCTCTTCTGCTTTAGTAGGCGAAGAAGCTTCAACTTTTTCATTCTCTTCACCTTCTACTTCATACTGCACTTTATCTTCTTGTTTATTTTCTGTTTCTGGAACTTCGACTTCATTCCATTCTTCTTTGTCTGCCATGTTATCCTCCGTTGTATACGACACAAACGCATTACGTATTATTGTTATTACTTATATTATACCATACTTTTTCCTATAATGCAAGTTTAAAATGAACCTTTTGTTAAATTAAATGTAGGATCTAAATCTGTAGGATTTTCAACTTTCATAATTACTTGATCATCAAATAATAATAATAGTCTAACTCCTTTATAAAATAGTTTTTGTCCTACATGTTTACCATAGGCAATGTAATCATTCTTCTTACACCATGCACCATTTGGAAATTTATCTGGATCTTGATAAGCTAACTCACCAAGTTTTAATACTCTTCCAACTGTGGTTAAATATGATATATCTTCTCTTGTTGAATCAGGTAAGAGTATACCACCTTTTGTTGTTTCTTTTATACTAATAGGTCTTACAAGAATATGATAACCAGGAAGGTCTGGTAAAACTCCTGGATCTCTCTGATCATCATCTGTAATCCACAGATCATTCTTTATACCTTTTTCTAAAGCTACTTGTTGCATCAGTCATCATCCTCTTCAGCATAAGTTCGTTTTTTAATTATATCTTTTAAATTTTGTTTAGCCCATTCTATGCCATAGATAGAGCCAACCATTTGCCTATAGTGAGAATGATCTTCTGCAGATCCTGAACCTAATTGATTTTTTAAATTCATAATTTCCTCACTATAAGCTTCGACTACTTCATCCCATATATCCATTGATTAAATTTCTGCACAAGCGTAACAGTTAATCTCAAGACCTACAGATATTTCTTTTATATTAGGTGATTTCCACATAATATATCCTTTCTATGTTATATTATTAATTAAGCAATAGTTGCAATTGGTGAAGATAATGCTTCAGCTTTCCATGTAGAATTAGTACCATCATCACTTATACAAGTAAGTCTAACTCTTGAATTAACAACTGTTGAGTTAGGTAAAGTTAAAGTATCACCTGCAACATCACTAGCAGGATTAGCTGCAGTACCACCCATAAGTGATAACGCACCAAACCAGTTAGAAACTGCTGAACCTGGTAATACAAAAGTTACAGTCTTACCACCACCTACAGCAGTAGTAACAATAAACTCATAAGTAATTCCAGGATTAGATGTACTTAATGCTGGCATATTAACTACAATATCACCAGTTCCATCTATAGTAAATATAGTTCCAGATTCTGCTGCAGTTAATGTATCTGTAACAGCACTACCAGTATTAAAAGTAGAGTTATCTATTTTTTGTTTTATTGTTATATTTCCAGTAGATGCTATGTTACCAGTACTATCAATATTACCACTTGAATCAATAGTAAAGTTATCGGTTGCTACTCCGTTTGATAAGGATATCTGTTTGAATCCTCCTTCAGACCTAATAGGTCCATTAAATGTTGAATTTGCCATTTTTTCCTCCTTAGAAAATTAAACTTATCGTCTTGGCTTGTCTGCTAGGGCAGTCGATAAGTTGTATATAAATCCCTAGTAAAATTACGAATTAGTTAAAGAATCAGGATCGCCACGTAGAACATCTCTTTTATCAAAGCCTGTAGCATTTCTAGCTATAGGATCTCCAAAAGTATCTCGTCCATTAGGAACATGATCATTTATACCAAATTTATTTTTTGCATTATTATCTTTAACTTCTACAGAACCTTTTTGTAATCTAGGTGAACCTGCTCCGTCATTAGGATAATGTACTGCTCCATATTGTGGCATATTATTCCTCCTTATCTAGTTGTTGCATTAGTTGTAATGTTAATTGTGCTTCATCTTTTTCGTCTTGTTGTCCAATTTTTTCTGCAGCTTCTAAAGCTTTTAAATTTATTTGTCTATCTTTTGATTCTATTTCAGCTTGTTTAACAGCTGCATCTGTAAGTAATTTTTGTTGTTCTAATTGTATTCTTTCTTCTTCAATAGCCATCTTAGCCATAACATCTAATTGTTTTAAAGCTTCTTTACTTGTTCTATCAGCAGTAGATTTTTCTTCTCTTGCTAAAATATTAATTCCAGCTTGTTGAGCATCAATCATTTGTTGTTGACGTTTTAATTCAAGCTCTTGCATGTTAATAGCCATCTCAGCATTTTCTGTTACAGCATCAAGTTTTAATTTTTCTTTTTCAACTTCAACTCTTGCTTGTTCTAATGCAACCATTTGTTGTTCAGGTGATTGAGCTTGTGCTGCAGACATATTAGCATTTAGTACATCTTGAGCAGCAGCTGCCATTACAGCTTCAATTGCTGTTGGATTATTTTGTGCTTGTGGTAACTGTTCCATCATTACTCCAGTTACTCCACTCATTTGTTCTTGATATTTCATTATAGAATGTTCTTGTACATTTGCTTCAAGAACTGGACGTAATCTTTGCATAATAGGATTAGCACCATTCATTGGATCTTGTAAGTATGCCATCTTTACTTGTATATGTGCATCATGGTTTTGTCCTGGAAATGCAGCAATTGGTAAACCTTTTGTTGCAGCTGTTATATCTGATACAGGGTCCATAGGTTGTGGTTTAGGTTCTGGTGGTAGTATCTCTTCCATGTTAGGCATATTAGCAGCATTAAGTATTGTTCTATTTAATGCTTCAAGATTAAACATTCCTGGTGGTGATTGTTGTGCCATTTGTAATGCCATGTTTGCTAACATCATTCTATGAGCATTACTTGGTATATTTGGATCACTTACTGGAACTACATCTACAGCTCCATCAAAATCTTTTTTGAAAATAGTTCTACTTTCATTTGGAACATCATATGGATATTCTGTTGGTAAGTAATCATAATCTATTTGTGCAATAATTTTAAATTCATTACGTTGAGCTTTATGTAATCTTTTATGAATTGCTGAGAAGAACTTACTTGATGCTTCTATTAAAGCCATAGTAGTTCCTACAGGTCCATAGGAGGCAGCATCAGAAACTATTTGTTCTGTGCTATCTGCAAACTTCTGACCAGCAGTAGTTACAAACTGTAGCATGTTGTATAGGGTTGAGGAAGGCTCTTTATAAGGGAGAGGTATAATAGCCTTTGAGAGATCTATACCAGTTGCTTCAACCTCCTTGAACTCACCTGGAGCAATGGGGTCGTTATCGCCAACCATCCTTACTCCTTTAGCCTTAAATCCTCCTGGTAAATTTGAGAACTGTCCAGCATCTACAAGGTTACGCATAGCTGCTGTAGCTGTCATAGTTAAATTACCTAAGAAGTGTATAAGACCAAGACCATAGAACCCAAATCCTGGAACAAATCTATAATGTACAAAATGGATTCGTTTCTCTTTGTTAGGATCATTAGGTTCATAATTTCTACGAATACTTAATATCTGTCTTGATTGCTCTTCAACAGTTACAATGTATGGAGCAAACTGTCCTTCTTCCGTTTCAGAATCAGGAATATCTAATTGAACATGTTGTTCTAATAAAACATATTGTGGATCAGAATCACTTGTAGGAGATAATCCTAATATCGTATCCATCTTAGTTGCAAAAGAACTTGGATTTGGATTAGTTGCTTCTGGTAATTCTATATTAGAATATATTCCAGATTCTAAATCTTTGTACATATCAATTGGATTTTTATAAATTATATGTGTATACCTATCAGCTTTACGTAAATCAGATGCATTATAAGATACATAAAATTGATCTATTGGTATAAATTCAGATACAGGTCTTTTTAAATTTTCATCATAATAAACTTTTTTAAAAGCAGAACCTATTAATGGTAAATGAAAAAGCATTCTTTCCATTTCATCAAAGTATTCTGGCATCTGTTCAGTTAGCTGATAGTTCATAAAGTTTTGAACACGATTAGCTTGCTCTTGTTTTTGAACAGATTGTGTACCAAGTATCTGTGATTTAACAGGACCACCAGATGGAAATAATTCTTGTGAAGCTTTTGCTTGGAACTTGACTGCAGATTCTATCAGTAGGGGGTGAACTGCTGTACACGCACCTTCAAAAGGTTCACTAGCATCTTCTAGTTTTAATCCTAATAAATCAAATCCTCTTTCAAACATAGATTCCCAATCGCCTCTGGAATCTTTATCAGCTTGAAAAGTATCTAAAACTTCATTTGCAATGAATGTTAAATCTTCTTCATGTATATTTTCTGCAATATTACTATACCATTCTTCAGCAGATACTTCTTCTTCAATTTCTGTAGATTGATCAAAATTAACAATAATCCCACCATCTTCTGATACTTCAAAAGTTGTTTCAGTATTGTTATCGTTTTCTATAGATTCCATAGGCACAACACTTGGTGCTTCTTCTGCAATCATTTCAAATGGATTTCTCTCTGTTGCCATTATATTTTACCACCTTTTTTAAAAGGAAGAATTATTTTAAACTTTGCTTCATCAGGAGCTTTACCTTCTCGTAAAGCACCACTTAAATTAACAATAGCATTACCTAACTTAAAAGACTTATCAATTGAAAAATCAATAGGTTCGTCTAATTTTTTAGTTAATTTTTTTTTGACTGTTACTTTGCTGGTAGGACGTTTACGTTCATAGAGTATTGTATTACCTTTTAGTCGAACTCCCTTGCCTAAATCTAAATCCATTGTATTCTCCCTGTATGTATTTATATTACTATTATACCATTAAACTCGCCAATATGCAACTCTTTTTTTATTTTTTTTATCATCATCATCCCAATCAGGATCTTCAGGGTGCGTTAAGTGCCAAGATTCTTTCATGTAATGTATTGCCATTGTCATTGCATCTACTTGGTCATCATGTGCTGCATTAGGAAACTGTAACATCTCTGTAAGTAAATCATCTGCCCAAGGTTTGTTTTGTGGTATCCAAACTTTTCCTGATTCAATCATAGGAGATGCTGCATATACTCTACTGACTTTATCTCTATCAGGTGTATATTCTTGAACAGGCAATCCAGATCTACGCATATCTTGGATTAGTGATTGTCCTGATGCTTTCTTTTCTATGATACATACATCTGGTTGAAACTGATCGTATAGTATCTGTGACATTCTTCGCAGTTCAGGATATTCGTAACGACCTCGCATATTTCCTAGTAGAATCATATTAGGTTGATAGCTTTCAATACCAAGTTCATCTTCATCATACATAGAAAAAATACCCCATGTTTGAATAACAGAGTAATCTGCTGTTGTTTTTGTAGAAAATGCTGTATCAAAAGTTTGTATAATAAAATCACATGCTGGTGGATCTTCAAACTCCCACCATTTAATCCAATTCTTTTTAATTAATCCACCTTCATCTGGTGTTGGATTCTGCATGTAGAGGGCATTCCAGTACCGAGAACCATTAGATGCTTTTATTTCAGATTCATCTATACGTAGATATTCATCTGGTTTCCACTCAGGAAAGTATGATGAACCTTCTGGTAACTGTAACAGTTCTGCAGCATCCTCATCTAGCCATGCAGGTATGCGAATAACCTCCCAAGGTATTGTTTCATATTCAGAGTTCTCTTCTTGTTTTAATAACCAACCACAAAGATCATCATAATGATAACGAGTATTAATAATTAGTATTGAGCCATTGGGCATAATTCTAGTTCTTAATCCTGCTGGATACCATTCTTTGATGTATCTTCTACCTGCATCTGAGTACGAATCTTCTTCGGACATGACATCATCAAGGATTGCAATGTGAGCACCTCTTCCTGCAATCTGGGATCTAACCCCTGCAGCATAATAGGTTCCTCCTTGATTTGTTTTCCATTTACCAGCAGCCCTAACGTCTGATCGTAAAGCCACTCCCCTAAAGATATCTTGAAACTGTTCAGTCGATACAATATCTCTGACAGAACGTCCAAAGTCGCTTGATAACTGATCACTATGAGAAACTGTAAGTATTTCATGTTCTGGATTCCTTCCTATATACCATGCAGGAAACAACTTAGAACAGATAACAGACTTAGATGAACGTGGTGGTAGAAATACCATAAGCCTTTTAATCTTACCATCTTCTAATTCTTTTAATTTGTTTGATATAACTTCAATATGTTTGCCCATTCTCCAATCAGATATGAGTGTAGGTGCTACAAGACCAACAAATGTCAAGAAATCTTGTTTGGCATGATAACCAATATACTTATCCATTATTAGTTTGGCATCTAAAACTGGGGGGAAAGGCTGTAATTCTGTTTCCATAATCATATTATACCATATTTATTTTATTAATGCAAGAAAAATATTTACTTACAAGACTTGAAAAGTTTTTATAGAGTTATTATATATTATATTATATATATATATATATATTATTATAATAATACTTATTAGACTTAATAGTCTTATAAAGGCATGGGCGATTTTGACCCATAGAATTTTGGTAAATATTTCCTAGGTGTATATATATAATAAGAGGCGAGCCAGATTTTTTCCCCTGCCCCTAGGATTTTACCAGAACATATTTTTTAATCTGGATAAAAGATACCTTGAAAGACTCTCCCCAGAGAAAATGGATAGGTTTCAAATTCTCTGGGAGTCTTTGATAACTATAAGAGCTCGACAATAATTTGAAGGACTCGACAAAAAAAAACTCCCCACAAATTAATGTGAGGAGTCTTTGGGGAGGAACTTTGGAAGTCTATTTAGTTTGCATCTCCAATTTTTGCTAATCCAATAGCCTCGTCCTTATCGGTAGTTAGTTTAAGGTGATCGGTTACTGTTAATGAATGCTCGGTGATATAAGTTATCATTGCATTAAATTCTTCAATAACCTTTTCAAGACTAACTTTCTCGAAGCCTCCAGAATCATCCACTAAATAAAAGCTGATAGGATTCTTTTCTAGTTCTCCTACCTGAATCATTGCAGGCTCAATATTATCTACTAACATATCGTACCTTGCTCTATTCCTACCAAGTGATGGAGCTCTCATCATATTGATAGGTAGACTTACTGTTAATGAAGAATATAATTTTTTCCATTCAGCTAAATCAAAAGTAATAGTAATATCTTTATCTGCCATTATTTATTCCAATATTAATAAAATCAGTAAAATTCTCACAATCATCACTATCATTTAATTGAGCTCTATCTCTAGTTTGTAGCCATTCAGCATTGAAGCGATTTAAATTCTCAGCTTGCCCATAAGCATTAACTAGAGTTCTAACATTATAAAAGTTACCAAAGAATAACTGTGCATTAGTTCTATCTAGGTAACATAACGAGTTATGAAGTTCTTTGACTCCATTATCCAAACTTCCAAGCCTTGAATCAGCGAATCCCATATTAAAGAGAAAAGCTTGGAAATTAGTTTTAGGCTTTATAATCATTATTCGTCCTTTCATTTAATTGTTGATAATTAATGATACTACAATAGAACGTAGATGTGAAGAAATAATGTAAGTTTTATGGAGATTTTATGGAGATAGTATAAAGAAATTATGTACCTGGTAAAGAACAAAACAAGAACATACCAGGAAGAACAAAAGGAGAACAAATAATATAAAGCTAGACAAAAAAAATATTATTATGCTAGACAATAACTTATTATGCTAGACAATAACTTATTATGCTAGACAATAACTTATCATGCTAGACAATAACTTTGACAGCTAGACAGCTATGCAATAATCACATAGGCTAGACAGTCAAAGCTGCATGAGAACAAAACGTGAACAGGCAAAAGTCAACCTATAATAGCTATTGTAAAAACTTATAACACTTTGTAAGCTTTTAAAGTTTAAATGATGATGATTATAAAGCCTTGTAAAGTAATCCTTTAAAAGTCTACAAAGTATTAAAAGCCTTGTATTAATTAGATACTTTAAAAGTCTTATAATCATTTAAGATAATATAAAAGCATGGCAAGAATACACAAATGACTATATAAAAGCATTGCAATGATTACATAGTAAGGTATGCAAAATTTGCATGATGGCTGCTTTTTTCATTTTTTACTTGCTATTAATATAAATATATGCAATACAATATATAATATTAATTAACTATTGAAAGGTATAAAATGATTGATTTAAGTATAGATAATATTAAATCATTAAATGAAATTCAATCACATTTAAATGATGCAAAAGAATTAATAAATGATTTAAAAATAGAAAATGTATTTTCCGATTGTGATTTATTAGAAACAGCAAGCGAAGATATAGACGTAATCGAAAATAATATTGACAATAAATATGACTTAGTTAATAGATAATATTAAAACTTTAAAAGTTTTTAAAAGCCTTATAATTAATTTTATAAGGCTTTTTTTTATTGGCTTATTAACTCACCATGATGAGAAAATCTAAAATATATATAAGGTAGTTTAGGTATTTGAATAGGTGTTAAATCAGTTTGTAATAACCTGCTATTCTTTTCTAATGGTTTAAACATGGTATGCTTACGGAATTTAATACCTGCATGAGAATAGCATATCTCACAAATAGATTTAATAGGCTTTTTAATTTTATGTTTAGTAGCTTCTATTATAATATTATTATTATTTGATTTACTTTTTTTATAACATCTCAAACAGTCAATACATTTCTGACCCGTACAATTTTGCATTGCTTTATATTTTGGATTGTCAATAGTAACATTATTAAAAACCTTATCAAAATATCCAAAGGGTTTTAATATTGGTTTATCTATTTGAGAATTAGAAAAGATTAATATTAAATTCTTAGGCTTTTTATTATTATCAAAATAGTTATTAATGATGTCTATTCTTTTTGTCCATAATGCGAACGTAGTTTGTTTATTAGCATTACATATTTTAATATAATTTTTTAAATGCATATTATTTTTAATTTTACTTTTATCAATCTTAACTTTTGATTGTGGTTTATTAGATTTAATGCAAAAATTATTTGTTGTTGTATTAGTGCCGATAGCATGAAAGCCTTCTAGCTTTCCATTTAATTTACTAATATGCAATTCATTATCTTTATTTATCAATAAGTTATTCATAATATTTAAAACCTTTCATTAATTATATACTTTAATCTATCATATATAATATAGTATAGCAAGAATTAATTTAACTATAGGAAAAAACTATACAACATATAGGAAAATATTATTGGACATAAAAATTTTTATATGATATTCTAAAAGTTTGTAGCTGCAAAGAACAAAACGTGAACAAAATATTTTATTTTTTACTTGACAGCTTGACAATTTTATGCTAGACGCTAGACAATTTAGTTATAGGAAAAACTTATAGTAAGTATAGGTTGCAATTATAATTCAATCTGCTATAAAAAATTATCTTTAATTAAAATGGAGTAAAATAAAATGAAAATAAACTTTGTAAAACTAGGTGTAAACCTTGCACTTTTTGGATTAAAAATTCAAGGTAGAGTACCGACTAGATATAGAGATAATGAAAGAAAGAATAATGATTATACTATATCCTATACAGAAGGTGGAGAGAGTGGAGAAAACTTTCTTAAAATAACTAAGGGAACTAAAGTATATTATTTTCCAGAGTATGAAAGAAAGAAAGAACTAAGAAAAAATACTTATACTCTTGATATTGAAAATCAAAGAATATAATTGTTGACAAGTTTGTTAGTATCTTGTATAAAAAAACTAACATTAATTTTAATAATAAGTTGGAGTAAAAAATGAGTAAACTATCAGATCAAATAATAGATGATACTACTGACTATGAAATAAAAGTAGAAAGTTATATAATGAATAATACGTGGGAAGGTATAGGAGAATGTTTAAGAGAAGTATTAAAGCATGTTAAACATCCTAATCCTAATGTGCCTACGGAAGAAGTTATAGAGTTTATAACTGATACTTATAATGCTAAACAAGGTGAATATTATTATGCTTAATTTTCTATTTGCCTTTGGATTAGGTGTAATGCTAGTAAATTTTGTAGGGTTAGTATTAACTACTGACCTTACATTAAGTCTATTACATTTATTATATTTTGTAGTAGGAATAATAATCTGCCTAATAGTATGGCAAAGATAATTACCATTTTGGTAAGAAAGAAGGTAACATGAAAAGAATTAAACTTGGTATAGTAGGTGTAGATAGTGGGCAATTATTAATTTGTGATCCTTGCTATCTACAATCAGAAGGTTTAGAAACATCAGAAAGATTAATTAATTCTGCTCCAATACAAAAAGGTGATAAGAACCATAAACAAATTGTTAATACTATCGGTGCAGAAGTTGGAATTAAATTTGATAGTGGCTATGGTGATGGTGCGTATTCAGTTTATGGATATGTTAATAAACATGGAGCAATAGTAAAAGTTGAAATAAAAATGGGAGATGCAGAATGAGTAAAGATCCACACAATTATATTTTTAGTGAGATACCTAACAATAAAGAAGGTAAAGAACTTGTTAGGCTTATGAAAAAATATCTTAATAAAGATAGATATAAAATGAGAACTCGAGGACAATATCTTATTGATAGTGAGAAATCTAATTGGAGATATTATTCTCATGGTCAACCTTTAAATAAAAGTAAATGTATAAGAATTTATATTGATGACCATATAATGAAAGAGAGAGAATATAATTATTACTTGACAAGAAGTTTAAATACTCATAAACTTCATCAAATAATAAATATAAGTAAGGAGTTATTACATGAGTAGTGTACGAGAACAGTTAGAAAAATTAGCTGATGATACTGAGGTTAATGCCTTAGGTAGAGAAGAACTAATAAAAGCAGAACATACATTTGAATTTTCTGTTGGTTATATAGTGGGAATAAATAGAGCATTAGAACTGTTAAAGAAAGAGGAGATTGAAGATGAGTAAAGTAACAAAAAAAATGATAGCATTTTGGTTAGGTACTGAACTATATAAATTTAATTCTTTTTTTACAGATATACCAGAACTATTATCAGAACTAGCTAATGGAGAATATAAAGCAGAACAATTTAAACAAGATGTCATAGATACATGGCAAGAGGAGATTGAAGATGCTTAAAGAAAATGATTGCATAGAGTGTGGCAAAGATACTAGCTTTGGATCTGGTAGATTTGTTAATCGTATACCTGCTGATGATAACTATATGTGTTACGAATGTCTTGCTGAAATTGAAAAAGAAATGGATGAGGAGAATGTATGATGAGTGCTGATATAATAGATATGAATAAGAAAACTATAAAGAAAGGTAAGAAAGAATTATCAATTGAAGAACAAACTGAATTAGTTTATGACGAATTGTTAAATTTATCAGAGAAGTTACACCATAAAGTAACTATACCTAACATGATTATAGGTGTACAACAGTTTGCTTGTGAGTTAGCTTATGATACTGCACCTAGTAATGCTACTGCATCTCATATTTTATTAAGTATTATTACACATAGATTAGAACATGAAATGGAATTTGAACAATTAGATAATGAAGAGGAATAAATAATGAATGTATTATCTTTATTTGACGGCATGTCTTGTGGTCAACAAGCATTAGAGAGAGCAGGTATTAAGGTAGATAATTATTTTGCTAGTGAGATAGATAAGTATGCTATTCAGATAGCTGAAAAGAATTATCCTAATACAAAACATCTCGGTGATGTTACACAGATAAGTAAATTCTGGACAACACATAAATTTCCTAAGATAGATTTACTAATAGGTGGTAGCCCATGTCAGTCATTTTCCTATGCAGGAAATCAACTTGCCTTTGATGACCCTAGAGGTAAATTATTTTTTGAATATGTAAAGATAAAAGATTTATTAAAACCAAAATATTTTTTACTAGAGAATGTAAGAATGAAGCAAGAGTATGTAGATATTATATCAGAGTATCTAGGTGTTGAACCTATTGAGATTAATAGTGCGTTAGTATCAGCACAGAATAGAAAGAGATTGTATTGGACAAACATTCCAAACGTAACGCAACCTGCAGATAAAAAAGTATTATTAAAAGATGTATTAGAATGTGGTTGTGTTGATAGAGATAAATCATATTGTTTAGATGCTAATTACTTTAAAGGTGGTAACTTAAAATTATATTTTGAAAAGTATAGAAGGCAATTAGTATTTGATAGATGCTTACAAGTAGGTGAGGCAAATATAAAAGGTTATGATAGTATTAAAAGAGTTTACTCCAAAGAAGGTAAAGCACCATCATTAACCACTATGCAAGGTGGACATAGAGAACCAAAGGTTTACTGTGGTGGTGCTATTGTGGGAAGAAGGTTAGATGATAAAGGCATACGAAAAGATTTACAATCAGAGTTACCTATGGTACAATGCCTTGAGGTTAATGATAAAGAAAAGTCTAGGAGTTTATCTACTGTTACTAAGGATACTGTAGTAACACCTTTACCTAAAGGTAGATATCCAGATGCGTATGGAGAGCATCAACATTCATGGAGGAAACTAACACCTCTTGAGTGTGAACGATTACAAACTGTTAAAGATAATTATACAGAAGGTGTAAGTAATTCACAACGATATAAAATGTTAGGTAATGGTTGGACAGTAGATGTCATAGCCCACATATTGAAAGGTATAAAATGAACATATTTGTATTAGATAAATCACCTATCATATCTGCACAGATGCAATGTGATAAGCACATAGTAAAGATGCCATTGGAAACTGCACAGATGTTGTGTTCTGTATGGCATAGGTATGGACAAGGTATGAATGTACCATACAAAGAAGCACACAAGAACCACCCATGTACACTATGGGCAGGGAATGACGGAGCAAACTATGATTGGCTATGGCAACATGGTATGGAGTTATGCTTTGAATATACTAGAAGGTATAACAAGATACATAAATGTCAGCAAGTTATCATGGACATATCATTAAGTGATTGTGTATTAGGTTTTGATAATATGAGTAGAAATATTACACCACACCCACAATGTATGCCAGATGAATACAAAGAACAAGATGGTTTCTTCTCTCCAGAAGTTGCTTCTGTTAGAGCATATAGAAAGTATTATGTGAATGATAAGAAAGATATAGCCAAGTGGGAGAAGAGTAGACCTATGCCTGATTGGTATGCTCAATGGATGATAGTTCAAAAGAAAAAGATGGAAGATGAGAAGATAGAGTTAGATGCCTATGATGGATAAAATAAAACTTGTAACAGCATAATAAATATGATATAATAAAAATATAAAAGGAGAATGAAATGTTTAAACCATATAATACCCATGATGAAATTCCAGGAAATGTTAAAAAAGAAATCTGTTTAGGTAACAAAGTATTTAAAGTTACTGATGTACCATTGAAAGATATCAATAGTTTTTATTCTGGACTAGATAGTTTTCTTCAGACTACAGAGAAGAAAATTTTAGCACACAGAATTTTAAAACAATTAGATAATGTAGAAAAAATTTTAAAAGGTTTAGAAAATCAAGTAGATTATGTTGAAGATAGAGTACAGCAGGTATATGATAAGGTCGTATAAATGTTTATGATTATTCAATACAAAACAAAACACAGACTAGATAAAAAGGATTGGGAACAACGATATCCTATTGACCAAATCTGTGAGGAAGAACCACCATTTCATCCTATGTTTTTTATAGATAAAGAAACAGCTTGGCAACAGTTAGAAGAGTGGGGTATTGAAAAAGAGATGGCAGAGTTACAGAACATAGAAATAGTTGGAGTGCATTAATGAATAAACATCTTCCTCAAAAAGATTTATCATGGTATATTAAATGGATAAGCACCATCTTGATTATTATTTCTTTGATGCTTCGGTCAGCAGAACTTTTTGCTCCATTTGATTTAGCCTTTTCCTTGGCAGGAAGTTTAGGTTGGTTAGCTGTTGGCGTATTGTGGCACGATAGATCAATCATAATACTTAACGCAGTCTGTGGAACGATTGTAGCCACAGGTTTACTAAGACAATTAATAATATAGGAGAAAGTTATGGGATATCTAACAAAGAATAAAGAGATAGAATTACTTAGAAAGAATGTAAAAGATTTACAAGGTCAATTACAAAATGCTTATGTAAGAATAAAAAAATTAAATGAAGCCTTGCATTTTGAGAAAGCATCTAACAATCCTAACCATCCTTTCAGTACTGCGACAGGTTGGGCAAACTTAGAACATTGGGATAGTGAAAATCCAGATGCTAGTTTTATTGAGGAGAATAAAGATGAGTGAAGAAATGAATGCTGAATATTGGGAAGAAGTAGAAACATTTATGGGTAAAAGGATTCCACCAAAGGGAATAGATGACCCTTATAAAGATTGCTCAACATTTATTCAAGCAAATTCAGGTTGGATATATCATCTAGGATTTACTTGTGCTATGAATAAAGAGAAAACTTGTGTTAATATTTATGATAAGAAAGGCTACGGAGATTTAGTAGCAACATGGTATGAATCAACTAAGGATTATAAGGAGAAGAAAAATGGCTAGACAAATGTGGGATAGAGAAGAACGATCAGAGTACAGAAAATTATTTAGAGAATATAAACGAGAAGGCTTTGATGAAGATGAGGCAAAGAGATTAGCACGAGAAGATATCAAAGAACTTATGGCAGAGAAGAGAAGTTTTGCTACTGAATTATATAATAATACTTTACGAGAATTAGATTAATTAAAAAAGTTCTTGACAATATAGAAAAAGTACTGTAATATATCTATTAATATATATATATATAATAATTATAATAATAATTATAATAATACTTAAAAGGAATTATAATGGCACAATGGATAAGTAGAACTAAATGCCCATCATGTGGTTCAAGCAAGGGCTATAATATTCATGCAGATGGACATGCCTTTTGTTTTTCTTGTAAGACTAGCTTTAAAGGTGAAAAGGATTTTAAAATGCAATCAGAAAATGTTGTAAGTATAACAGAGAAAAGAGAACTATCTTGGACAGGTGTAGTAAGTTCCATACCAGATAGAAGAATAGATGAAGATGTCGTTAAAAGATATGACAGTTTAGTAAAAAAGAATAATGGATTAATCACACATCACATTTATAAATATTATAATATTGATGGTAGTCATACTGCTAGTAAGATACGACAAGTAGAAGGTAAAAAGATTTGGAGTGAGGGTAGCATGGGAGATGCTTTACTCTTTGGACAAAACTTATTTAAATCTGGTGGTAAAATAATTACTGTAACAGAAGGTGAATTAGATGCCATGTCTGTGTATCAAATGATGGGTAAAAAATATCCTGCAGTATCAATTAAAAATGGAGTGCATAGTGCAGTACAGAATTGTAAAGAGGTATTAGAATACTTACAGTCATTTGAAACTGTTGTGTTATGTTTTGATAGTGATGAACAAGGAAGAGAAGCAACACAAAAAGTTGCTCAATTATTTGAGCCTAACAAATGTAAGATTATGAAGATGGCTTTGAAAGATGCTAATGAATATTTAAAAATGGGAAGGGCAGTACAATTTACCAATGAGTTTTGGAACGCACAACCATATACTCCTGCAGGTATAACTAATCTTGGAGAACTTGGTTCAGCTTTATATGAAGAAGCCTATTGTGAAACTGTATTATATCCTTGGACTAATTTAAATACTAAGACATATGGTATGCGTACTGGTGAGTTGATTACATTTACATCAGGTGCAGGTATGGGTAAGAGTTCTATCATGCGTGAACTAATGTATCATATTATGAAATCAACAAAGGATAACATAGGTATACTAGCATTAGAAGAGAACATTAAGAACACAGCATTTAACATCATGTCAGTTGAAGCTAATGCTAGATTATATATTAAAGAGATTAGAGAAAAGTTTTCTTCTGAACAGTTAAAAGATTGGGAGAAAAAAACTATTGGCACAGGTAGATTCTTTGCCTTCGATCACTTTGGATCTATTGGCAATGATGAGATACTAAGTAAGGTTAGATATATGGCTAAGTCTTTGGATTGTAAATGGATATTCTTAGATCACTTATCTATTCTTGTTTCAGGACAAGAAGATAATGGTGATGAAAGAAAGTCTATTGATATTCTAATGACAAAGTTAAGGTCATTGGTGGAAGAAACAGGGATAGGTTTATTACTCGTTTCTCACCTACGCAGACCTACAGGAGATAGAGGACATGAAGATGGAAAAGAAGTTTCTTTATCACACCTTCGTGGGTCTGCATCTATTGCCCATCTATCAGATGGAGTTGTAGCATTAGAAAGAAACCAACAAGCAGAGGATGAGAACATTGCTAATACAACAACCATTCGTATCTTAAAAAATAGATACACAGGAGAAACTGGCATAGCTTGTCATCTACATTACAATAAAGATACAGGTAGAATGATCCAAGTAGATGATCCTGCTGCAGGTGAGGATGATTTTTAATATGAGAATACTTTCTTTAGGAGCAGGGGTACAGAGTAGTACACTAGCATTAATGATTGAACGAGGTGAACTACCTATGGTAGATGGTGCTATCTTTGCAGATACATTAGGAGAACCTAAAGAAGTTTATGATTGGTTGGAGTGGTTAGAAACAAAACTTTCTTATCCAATTCATAGAGTATCCTTTGGAGATTTAAAACAAGATACTTTAGATAGTGCTAAAGGTATTGGAAAATATAAATTTTTAACAATACCTGTGTTCACTACAAATTCTATGACTAAAAAGAAAGGATTGTTACGAAGGCAATGCACAAGTAATTATAAAATTAATCCTGTTAATCAAAAAGTAAGAGAGCTTTTAGGATTAAAGAAAGGTCAACATAGAAAAGAAGGAACTAATGTTGAGATGTTAATGGGTATTTCGTATGATGAAATGTTTCGTGTGCGTACCAATCAAATCAAATGGATCACTAATGTTTATCCATTAGTTGATTTAAAAATACAAAGAAAAGATTGTGAAGAATGGTTTAGTAAATACTATAATAAAGTACCACCAAGATCAGCTTGCACTTTCTGTCCATATAAAACTAATACTGAATGGTTACATTTAAAAAATAATAGTAGACAGGAATGGAATAATGTGGTACAATTTGATAAAGATATTAGAGTTGGAACAAAAACAAATGATAAAGTTTATCTACATGCTGAACGTATACCTTTAGATGAAGTTGATTTAACAAATTCAAAAGTTAAAAATCAAATAGATTTATTTGAAGGCAATGGTTTAGTAGATGAATGTGAAGGAATGTGTGGTGTATAATATGGAACAAAAAATGTGGAAACACTACTGCCCTATTGAAGAAACTGATATGGAGATAGGTGCAGATGAAGAATGTAATTGGTGTGGTGCAACAGAAGAAAGAAAAGATAATGACAACAGCGATAGTTGATATAGAAACCAATGGCTTAAAAGAAGCTGTAATAAAAAATGGTCAGATAACAATACCAAAAGCAACTAAGATACATTGTATTGTTGCTAAGTGTTATGACACAGGCAGAATAAAAACATGGGTACAAGATGAATGTAAACAGTTTGCTGAATGGTCAAAGTTAATTGATACATTTATTATGCACAATGGTTTATCTTTTGATGCACCACTACTAAATAAGTTTATTAATTCAGATATCAAAGCATCTCAAGTAAGAGATACTCTTCTTGAATCACAACTGTTTAATCCTATAAGAGAGGATGGACATTCATTAGAAGCCTGGGGAAAGAGATTACATCAACCTAAAGGTGACGTTGATTCTTTCGAAGAGTATACTTCTGATATGTTAGACTACTGTAAACAAGATACTGAAATAACTTATATGGTAGCCAAACAATTAGAAGAAGATAAAAGAAAATTTTCTACAGAATCTTTACAGTTAGAACATAAAGTTAGACAACTGTTAGATCAACAAGAAGAAAATGGTTTTGCTTTAAATTTAAAAGATGCTATGGTATTAAATGCACAGTTAAGTGATGAACTATATGAACTAGAACAATGGTCGTTACAAACATTTGAACCTACCATTATTGAATTAAAAACAAAGACCAAAGAAATACCTTTTAATATTGCATCTCGTCAACAGATTGGACAAAGACTTATGGACAGAGGTTGGAAACCTACTGTAAGAACTGAGAAAGATCATGTTGTTGTTAATGAAGCTGTATTAAAAACTATAACAGAACCAGAACTTATTCCATTAGCTAAAAAGTTTATCAGATATTTTCTTATACAAAAAAGATCTGTTATGATTAGCTCCTGGATTAATGCCTGTCGAGATGATGGGAGAGTGCATGGCAAGGTAATGACATTAAGAACTGTAACAGGTCGCATGGCACATCACTCTCCTAATATGGCACAGATACCTGCAGTTTATTCTGAATATGGAAAAGAGTGTAGAAGTTTATGGACAGTTTCTAATACTGATACACATAAATTAGTTGGTACTGATGCAAGTGGATTAGAATTAAGATGTCTTGCTCATTATTTAAGAGATGATAATTATACAGAAGAAATATTAAATGGTGACATACATACTAAGAACATGGAACTTGCAGGTATTAAAGATAGAGATCAAGCAAAGACTTTTATATATGCTTTTCTTTATGGTGCAGGTTCTGAGAAGATAGGAAGTATACTAGGATTAGATAAGAAAGCAGGAACAAAATTAATAAATAGATTCTTATCTAACCTTCCATCACTACGAAGATTAAGATCAAGGGTTGAGAAGAGTGCTCGTTCTAAAACTCTTCGTGCTATTGATGGACGTATACTTCATATCCGTAGTGTTCATTCTGCTTTGAATACATTATTACAAGGAGCAGGTGCAATCATTTGTAAACAATGGCTTGTACATATGATGGACAGAGTTAAACAAAAACAATTAGATGTTAAATTAGTAGGGAGTATACATGATGAATATCAATTCGAAGTTATAAATAAAGATGTAAAAGAGTTTTGTATGATAACAGATTTAGCTATTAAAGATACAGAAAAAACTCTGAAAATTAGATGCCCATTAGATAGTGAATATAAAGTTGGAAATACTTGGGCAGAAACTCATTAAAGTTCTTGACATTCTATTTAAAGTATGTCATAATAATGTTATTAAAATAAATAGCCAATGAAAGGATTTGAGATGGCAAAAATGATAACAGGTACAGCTTACTATGCTTCTGTTACAGAACCAAACACTAATTTTGAACCTGTATGGTCAATTAATGTTTGTGATCTTGACGAAGAAAGTATGAAAACTGTAGTAGAAGATGGTTTAATTCTTAAACCTGCTAACGATAAACATCCAACAGATTATGTTGTGATTAAACAAAAAGTAAACAATCCAAAGGGTGGAAGATTTAATGCTCCAGTTGTAATGGATGCTTCGAAAGAGCCCTGGGACGGAAGAAAGATAGGCAATGGTTCTAAAGTTCGTGTGTTATATAACCCTAGACCTTGGACATATGCTGGTAAAGAAGGGGTTACTGCAGACCTAAAGAAAGTAATGGTTACAGACTTAATACCATATGCAGATGCATCAGGCACAGATGAGTTTGATGTTGAAGAAGGTGGGTACACTATACCACCACAACCTAAAGATGCTTTTGCATCTTAATTTTACAAGGAGCAAGGGGTATTATATTTATTTATAGTACCCCTTTATTTATGGTATGAAAAAAATTGAAACTTTAGTAGAAGATATTAATAAATTATTTACATCAGAAGATCCACCAATTCCTAAGAAAGAAGTGGATACTTTGATAGATACTTTTGCTGTATCTATTAAAGAACATTTAAAAACATTTCTATATGAAACACCACGAGCAAATAAAAATTTAAGGTTATCTGTTATTGGTAGACCAGATAGACAATTATGGTATGATATTAATGAGCCAAATGAGAAACCATTATCTTCTAGTTTAAGAATTAAATTTTTATATGGTTATCTTTTAGAAGAGTTGTTAATATTATTATCATCTGTTGCAGGACATGAGGTTACACATCAACAAAAGGAAGTTACTGTTGCAGGTATAAAAGGACATCAAGATTGTATGATTGATAATTTTCTTATTGATTGTAAGAGTGCATCTTGGCGAGCCTTTCAAAAGTTTAAGAACAATACTCTTTCAGAGGATGATCCCTTCGGTTACATAGCACAGATGTCTGCGTATGCTGAAGCAAATGGTGTAGAAGAAGGTGGCTTTCTTGTAATAGATAAACAAAGTGGAGAGATATGTTTATCAAAAGTAAACTCATTGGAAATGATTAATGCAAAGAAAAGAATTACACATCTTAAAAAAATTATCAAACATAAAACAGCACCTAGTAAATGTTTTGATGACCTGCCTGAAGGTAAGTCTGGGAATCGTAAGCTTGATGTTCGTTGCATTTTCTGTTCTCATAAGTCTAAGTGTTGGAGTGATGCTAATGATGGTAAAGGACTTCGTATCTTTCAGTATGAAAGGGGTAAGAAATATCTTACGCAAGTTAAAAGAGAACCTAATGTAACGGAGATTACATCTTGATAAGTCATTGGGTTAGGTATGGTACTGAAGAACCTTTCGTACCTAACCTAGATAAGTTTGGGTTTGTTTATCTTATAACGAATACTAAAACTACTAAAGCATATGTAGGTTGTAAACAATATTTTTCTATGAGTAAGAAAAAGAAAAAACATAAGTGGGAAATATATACAGGATCATCTAAATATTTAAATGAAGATATAAAAAAGATAGGTAAAGAACATTTTACTTTTGAAGTTATAGCAGAGTATATTAATAAAAGATCTCTGAGATACTATGAAGCATACTATCAAATAAAATGGGATGTACTTACTGCTGTGATAGAAGGTACAGATGAACCTGCGTTTTATAATTCGTATGTAGGTGGTAAATTTTATAGACCTGTTGAGAGTTATAAACCTCATACAGAAGAAACTAAAAAGAAAATGAGTGAAGCTAAACAAGGAGAAAAAAACTATAACTATCTAGGTAAAGCAGAGTTTTATCTTGATGATAAACGAATGGTTGTTGATTGTTTAGGTGTATGGTGTGATAAAAATAATTATGCTAGAGGAAATGTATATCAAATAGCACGAACAAATAAAGATGGATTTTATTCTAATACACGTAAAGGTAAGAATGTTAAAGAAAAGGCATTCTCTACTAAAGGACCTTTAGGAACTATAACAAAAGTAAAATGGTTAGTTGACAATGACTGATGAACCTGATATAATAGAGATTGAACAATTATTTTTATCAGAACCAGAGAGTTCAGAACGTCAGTTGTTTCTTTCTGTTATACTTCAGGCTCTGTTAGATGCAACAAAAGAAAAGATACCGAATGAAAAGATACGAACTACATACGATAGAGATAGAGCTAAAGCATGGTTGTTATCAGAGGTAGGTGTAACCTGTCAGAACTTTGAAGATATTTGTGGTATGGCAGGAGTAAGTCCTCAAGTTACAAGAACTTTTGCATACAAGGTTGTTAAATCTAATAACAAAGATTTTATACGAAGAAGAATAAAAAATATTTTAGGAGATAAAGATGAGTAAAGAAGATAGAGGTTGGTCAACAGAAAGCCATGAACAATACATGGCTCGTAGAAGAGCAGAAGAAGAAATTATTTCAAAACAAAAATCACCTAAAGCAACTGACAAACAAGTAGGTGGTGATCATTATAAAGATTGTGTTATACAACCTGTAGATTATATTCTTAAAAATAATCTTGACTTTTTAGAAGGAAATGTGGTAAAATATATTACTCGTCACAAAACAAAAAATGGTATAGAAGATATTAGAAAAGTAATACATTACGCAGAATTAATATTAGAATTAAAATATGGAGAGAGAAAATAAATGGCATCATTATTAGGAAGTAATTATTTACCTACTGAATACCAATCATTTATACATATGTCTAGGTACTCACGTTGGTTAGAAGAGGAAGGTAGAAGAGAGAGTTGGAGTGAAACTGTAGGCAGACTTATATCTTTCTTCAAAGAACATATAGATAATAATTATGATGGTGTAATAAAAAAGAAAGAGTGGGAAGATTTAGAAGAAGCTATTCTTTCATTACAAGTTATGCCCTCTATGAGAGCATTGATGACATCAGGTAAAGCATTAGAACGTGAGAATGTTGCAGGTTATAACTGTTCTTATATTCCTATTGATAGTCCAAGAGCATTTGATGAAGTGTTATATATACTTATGAATGGTACAGGTGTAGGCTTCTCTGTTGAAAGACAGTATGCTGATAAGTTACCTACTGTTCCTGATGTAGAGTTTGAACATACAGAAGATGTTATATCTGTTGTTGATTCTAAAGAAGGATGGGCAAAAGGATTTAGAGATTTAATATCTTATCTTTATACAGGCAGAGTTCCTAAGATAGATGTTAATAAAGTTAGACCTGCAGGTACAAGACTTAAAACCTTTGGTGGTAGAGCTAGTGGACCTCAACCTCTTGTAGATTTATTTGACTTTACTATTCTTAAATTTAAAGGTGCAAAAGGTAGAAAGCTTTCCTCTATGGAATGCCATGACATTGTATGTAAGACAGGTGAGGTAGTAGTTGTAGGTGGTGTACGTAGATCAGCACTTATATCTTTATCTAACTTATCTGATCAAAGAATACGTGGTGCTAAGATGGGTGAATGGTGGAATGAAAATCCACAAAGAGCACTAGCTAATAACTCTGTTGCTTACACAGAGAAACCAGATCCAGGCATCTTTATGAAGGAATGGTTATCATTATATGAAAGTAAATCAGGTGAGAGAGGTATGTTTAATAGAGCATCAGCTCAAGCAAAAGCTGCAGAGAATGGTAGACGTAATCCTGATTGGGACTTTGGTACTAATCCTTGTAGTGAAATTATTCTTAGACCTAATCAATTCTGTAACTTAACTGAAGTTGTGTGTCGTTCTTCTGATACTATGACTACATTATCAAAGAAAGTTAAAATTGCTACCATATTAGGTACAATACAATCTACCTTTACAAACTTTGGTTATCTTAGAAAGAGGTGGCAGAATAATACAGAAGAAGAAAGATTACTTGGTGTATCTCTTACAGGTATCATGGATTGTATTGAGTTAAATACTATTGATGGACTAGCACCTAGATTAGAAGTGTTAAAGAAACATGCAGTAGATACTAACAAAACTTTAGCTGACAAGTTAGGCATACCACAATCAACAGCTATCACTTGTGTTAAACCTTCAGGTACTGTGAGCCAGTTAGTTGATAGTGCTAGTGGTATACATGCAAGACATAATCCTTATTACATTAGAACAGTAAGAGGTGATAACAAAGATCCGTTGACAGAGTTTATGATATCATCTGGTATACCGAGTGAACCTGATGTAATGAAACCAGAACATACTACTGTATTTTCTTTTCCTATGATGTCACCTAAAGGTTCAGTATGCAGAACAGACATGACAGCTATTCAACAATTAGAGATCTGGAAATGTTATGCTGAACATTGGTGTGAACATAAACCTTCTGTAACTATAAGTGTTAAGGAAGATGAATGGGTTCCTGTTGGTGCATGGTGTTGGGAAAACTTTGAGTATCTAAGTGGTGTATCTTTCTTACCTTTCTCTGATCACACATATCAACAAGCACCTTATCAAGATATAGATGAGAAGATGTATAAGAAATTAGTAAAAGCTATGCCAACAAATATTGATTGGAATAAACTACAAGATTTTGAAAAAGAAGATAACACGAAAGGATCACAAGAACTTGCATGTACTGCAGGTGTTTGTGAATTGGTGGATATATAATGAAAGAAAGTAAACCTGCATTAGCTACAGAAGATATTGCATTAATTAGAAAAGCTATAACATATTATCTTAATACTATGTTTCCAGTTGAGAAAGAAGAACAAGAAAAGCTTATGAATATTTTTCATAGACTTGGAAGATTATAAAAAGTTCTTGACATTTAAGATAAAATAGTTTATAATATAGTTATGAGAAAAAATAGTTTTGAATTTAAAAAGTTAAATTTTTTTAAAAAGGTTACTTCGATTGGTGATTCAATTCGAAGCAGACCGAAGAATAAAAATAAAAAAAGAATGTTTAAAAAATATAAAGGTCAGGGTAAATGAAGAAACAACAACAAATTAATACAGTTTATATTGGATATGACGAAAGAGAAGATACAGCTTATGAAGTTTTAAAATTTTCTATTGAACGTACAGCTTCGAAACCAATTCAAGTTCGTCCATTAAAAAAAGATATTTTAAAACGAATGAATATGTATACAAGAGAATCAGAAATAATAAAAGGACAACCTTATGATACTATAGATGGCAGACCTTTCTCTACTGATTTTAGTTTTAGTAGATTTTTAGTACCTGCATTAAATATGTATCAAGGAAAAGCTTTATATATGGATTGTGATATGTATGTACGTTCAGACATTTCAGAATTATTTGAGATATGTGATATGGATTATTATCCACTATGGTGCGTACATCATAAGTACGAACCAAAAAATAAAATAAAGATGGATGGTAAAGAACAACATGCGTACCCAAGAAAGAACTGGTCAAGTCTTATGATGTTTAATTGTGGACATGATTTAAATAAACATCTTACACCTGATGTAGTTAATACACAAACAGGTAGATACTTACACAATTTTAGTTGGTTGCCTGATAAAGAAGCAGACATAGGTAGAATACCTGAAGAATGGAACTGGTTGGATGGTCATTCAGATCCAGAATTAAAAGCAAAGAATGTACACTTTACTACTGGTGGTCCTTGGTTTGATAACTGGACACCAAGAATATCACATAGAGCAGATGGCGATTATGCTGTTGAATGGTGCAACGAAGCTAAGTGGTTACAAATTCATGGATACTTAGATAAAGATAAGGATTATATGATAAGATGAGTATATTAAAACACAATTTATACAAAGCATTATATAATCATTACCAAGCTAAAAAAGATAAAGCTATGTTTCAATTAAATTTATCTTTTGAAAACCCTGTAGCAATAGGAGAACATCCACAGCTTGTTGATGATTGTATTAAATTAGTAGATGAGGTTGCATGTGCAGATGAATCTATTCAAACATTAGAAAGTTACTTTGGAGATATGAATGAGTGAGGTAAGATTTGTTACGTCCTTTAATGAGGACATGTTAAAGACTACATCTTCACATTTTTTACAGTCATTTAAAGATAATGTAGAACCAAGTATTAAACTATCTGCATATCACCATGATTGTAAATTAGATGCGTATTCATTAGCTGAATCTAATTCTTTTACATTTAAAAATTTACATGATGTTAAAGACCATGAAAATTTTATAAAAAATAATCAAGAACATAATGGTACAGAAAATAATTCTATTCCATATAATATAAAGTTAGATGGTTTACGTTGGTCACATAAAGTATTTGCATTAACAGAAGAAGCTTTTACATTAGCTAAACAAAATGTAGAAGCAGGTTGGTTAATATGGATTGATGCTGATACATATTTTAAAAAGAGATTAACAAAAGAAGATGTATTATTTATGTTACCTGAAGGAGCTGACCTGGTTTATAACTCTTCAGATCCTTACTTTGTTGCCTTTAATTTAAATAAACAACCACCTTTAGATTTACTTGGAGATCTTCGAGAAGCTTATACTTCTGGTGAATACATTCAATATAGAGAATGGCATGATAGTTTTATCATGGAAAGATTAATAAATATTTATTCTAAACATGGTATGAAAATACATCAAACAACTTTAATGAATAATTATTTATATCATTTTCAAGGACTATATGATCCAACTAAGAATGCAGTAAGAGATAGTAAAGGCAATAGATTATTTCCATTGTCTGATGATACAACACCTGATATAAAACCAAATAGATATTCTCAGATTGTAGATTTAATTAGACATTACAAACCTAAATCAATTATTGAAACTGGTGCATGGAATGGTGGTCGTGCTATTGAAATGGCTTTAACAGTCTTTGAATACTCTGATACAATAGATTATGTTGGTTATGATTTATTTGAAGATGCTACTGTTGAAACAGATCACGAAGAGTTTAATGGTAAAGCTCATAATAAAATGTCTGCTGTTCAAAAAAGGTTAGAAGAATTTGCTGAACATGTTAAAGAAAATAAAAATAAAACTTTTACATTTAAATTAATTAAAGGTAATACAAGAGAAACTTTAACAGATCAAAAAGATAAATTTGATATGGCATTAATAGGTGGTGGTAATAGTATAGCTACTGCTAAACATGATTTTGATTGTGTTAAAAAATGTGATGTTGTTATATTAGATCATTACTTTAGAGCTGATGATGATAACCTAATACCTAATGATTCTTATCAAGGAGTTAATGAAGTATTTGAAAGCATTGATAAAAAGAAATTTCGTAGACATGTATTACCATCAGGCGATAGAGTAAAAGGTGGTGGCTTCACACATTTAATTGTTGCCTTGATGAATAAAAAATTAGAAGGTATACCTGCAGAACTACAACGAGTTCCTATTGTTGTTAATCCTAGAGATTGTGTACCAAAAGATTATATTAGAGATAATATAAAAAATAATATGAAACTAATAAAAGAAGATAGATGGATTGATAAATATAGTTTACATAGAGATACAGCTTTGATTGTATCAGGAGGTCCTAATGTAGATTATGATGAAATAAAAAAAGTTATTAAAGATAATCCTGATTCTATTGTACTCTGTGTTAAACATAGTTATCCTGCTTTACTTGAAAATGGTATTAAACCTTGGGGATGTGTTGTATTAGATCCTCGTTCTATTGATGGTATAAGTACACATGGTATTAAAAGAAAAGATTTATTTAAAACAATAGATCCTTCAACAAAATTTTTAGTTGCATCTATGACTGATCCATCTGTAACAAAATATTTAAAAGAACATACAGATAACATCTGGGGTTGGCACGCATTTACAGAATCACTAAGAGATGATGAAGATAGAAAAACTCCAACTCAAAATAATCAAGTTAAGATTAGAGAAGATTTAGGTATGACACAAGGAACTACTTTAATTACAGGTGGAACATGTGCAGCTATGAGAAGTATTGGTATTTTACATACACTTGGATTTAGACATATACATCTCTTTGGATTTGATTGTTCTTTGAAAGATGAACCAACAGAGGATATGAAAAAAGAAACTACTGGTGCTGAAGATGAAGAAGCAAGACCAAAGTATTTTCAAGTATCAGTAAGTAAAGAGAAACCTTTCTGGACAACAGGAGAACTTCTAGCTATGGCACAAGATTGTGAAAGAACTTTTGCTGATACTTCTATGGGTATTAATTTTGTTTTTCATGGCGAAGATACATTAGTTTCTGAACTGTGGAAGCTGTCGCAGACTAAAGAAAACTTACAGAGTTACAAGGATGTATTAAATGTATAGTAGAGAAACTCCTTCTGAAGAATATAAAGAGTTAGTTGGTGAGTATACTAATTTACATGAGAATGGTAATGAAACAGTACCTGCTGATAAAATGTTTAATGGAATTAGTTTAGCATTTTATATACCAGATCTAATGAAAGTAGTTTTAAATAAAGAGAAAGCAAAAAGTATATTAGATTATGGTTGTGGTAAAGGTAAACTTTATTCATCAACTGAATACAATACAATTAAATTAGATAAGAAAGGTAGACGATTAAATGATTCTCTTCCTAACCTTTGGCAATTAGATTACTATGCTTTGTATGATCCAGGATATAAAGAACATAGCAAGTTGCCTAAAGGAAAGTATGATGGAGTTATATGTACAGATGTTATTGAACATATAGATGAGAATGATTGTGATTGGATATTAGATGAAATTTTTTCTTATGGTAGAAAATTTGTCTACTTAACTATAGCTTGTTACAAAGCTTTAAAAACATTTGATAATGGAAAAAATGTACATGTTAATGTTCAAACACCTGAGTACTGGAAAGTAAAGTTAGATTCTTTACATAAAAAATATCCACATCTAACTATCTATGCTTCGTTAGATGTATTAATTGAAGATAAAAAAGATAAAAACTATGGGAAGTGGCGACCTGTAAGTTATCTAATTGAGAGGAAGTAACATGGCTAAAAAAATTAAGACTGAAGTTACTACAGATAAAACTAAAAAGATTGCGTATATTATTGCAGCAATTTTAGTAGGTATTATCTTAATTGGATCTATATTTGGATCTGGAACTAAAGAAGTAGAAGCTAACGAAGAAGTAAGAAGTACACTTCCTGGTTGGTCTGTAGGATATAGATACTACTTTGATATGGATGAAGATGAGAAAAGTCATATAAGATTATTTAGTAAATATAAACAAAAGAATGGTGACACATTTAAACTAGGTTGGAATAGACAGACTGGTAAAGATATGAATCAGTTTGAAACTAACATAGATGATGATGGAGTTATCTTTTTTGAACAGGAGTTTAAATTCTAATGGTAAAATATTTAATAGCAATCGCAGTTATCGGAGTAATTGCATATGGTGGATGGTATTATTCTCAAGATGATACACCTAACTTACCTATGCCTACACCACCAACAGAATCACAGGCAGAATAATGCCTGAGATATTTCAAGTCGCTATGCTTGTTGTTTGCTTGCATGGCGACTGTACTAAATTTGAAAGTGCACCTTACCAAAAAAATATAAGTGCAGAGTTTTGTCAACGTATGTTAGTACATACTTTTCAAACTATAGTAGGTCCTTACTATGATAAGATAATTAACTTTGAAACAGATAATCCTGAAGATGTAAAGATTACGTATGCTGGTTGTGATACTACACAACGTAGACCAGATACAGATAATGATTGGAGAATACAACCAAATGTCAATCCAGAACTTTTTGCACCAGATCAAAACGATCTTCAATGGCAACAACAAAAAGGACAAGAGATCTAGTGTTATTGCTTATATTATATATTATTCTTTTATAATAGCTATCATGGTTTTACTATTGAGTACATCATCATGGCTCTAAACGATAAGCAAGAGAAGTTTGCACAGTCTTATATTCTACACAGAAATGCATCTGAAGCTGCACGTGCTGCAGGCTATGCAAAAAATTCTGCTACTCATCAAGGGTACAGACTTTTACAGATGTCAGAGATAGTAGAACGTATTGAAAATCTTGAACAAGAACTAACAACAGATGTTGATGTAGTTACTGAGATAGAAAATCAGTACTCATATGCAAAAACAAATGGACATACTAACTCTGCAATAAAAGCATTAGAACTTTTATCAAGAATACGAGGAGCAAAAAGTGAAAAAGAATTAACATTAACTCCTGAAAAATTAGAACAGGATCTAATTAATTCTTTTAAAGTACTTGGTAAAAAAAAGATGCAAGAGCTTATGAAAAAGTGTGGATTCTAAGAAATTTTCCTACAGCAAAGCCCATACAATGCGTTTGTAGATGCTTTGAGGGGGATGATACCTCAAAGGTACTACATGCTCTGTACGGGCTTTAAAACTCTATAGAAAGGATTTAATGTTTATTGACCAGCTAAAGGGTTATCTAAAGCTCGTTGTAGCATCTCCCTTAACTTTGTTTCTAATGCTGTTAATTTACTATCTATTAATTCTATTCTTCGTTGGGCATCAGACTCGATTGCTGTACGTTTAGAATCAAACCTATCACTTGCATGATCAATCATAGTTCTTAAATCTGTTTCTGTTTGTCTAAGAGAAGTTCTTATATCTTGTTCAGTAGATCTTGATCTTTTATCTACGTTAGCTATCTGATCATGTGCTTCATGTACATCATTTCTTATATCAGTACGTATAGTACGTGCATCATCTTGTGCTGCACCTACCAGTTCTTTTAATGCACTCATCTCTATAGTAACATTACTCTCTAACGAATCTATTTTCTCTTCTAGTATTTCTAGTTTTAAATTAAAACCAGAAAGATCAGGAGCCACATATTCATTTATCTTTTCCTCCATTGCTACCCACCTAGCATAACCTTCAAAGCCAGCCCATACTGCACCAGCTAAAGTTCCTAGTAATGGGAAAATTAAAAATAATCTACCACCTTTTACTTTAATACCTTGATATTCTACTTCACTCATATTGCTGCTGAATCATCCTTTCCATTTGTAAGTTAGATCTAACAGAGATATAATCTCCTAGAGGATCAGACATTATTACATCATTATATATTTCTTCTGCTTCATACCATTGCATCTGTTGCATTATATCTTGTTGCTGATACTGTTGTATATCAGGACCAAGAGCAGTAACTAATGCTATGGTTGTTAGTTGTGCTACAGGATCATATTGTGATTGTATTGTATCTAATACTTGATTAGCTTTATCTTGTTTCTTTTGTTGTTGTTTAGTAACTTCTAATTTCTTTGGCTCATTCTGATCCACCTCTTCTGATTCCATATCGCTATTCGCAACTTCCTTCTCTTGTGGTTCAGTCTCTTCATTAGCTTCTTCTTTAATCTCTTCCATGTTATTGTCTTCAGAAACATTAGCAACCTCCTTTGTAGGTTCTTCGTTAGTTTCTTCTACAATTTCAACAGGCTCTTCAGTAACTTCCTCTATAACTTCAACAGTTTCTATAACAGGTTCAGCTTCTATTGTTTCTATTTCTACTGGTTCTTCTATTGGTTGTTCAATAGCAACCTCTTTAACTTCTTCTAGTGTAGGCATTGATACATCAACTT
>WLWE01000355.1_pt1 | contig 40596 bp, 51 predicted proteins | sample 6718301 | NCBI WGS metagenome assembly WLWE01 (sample SAMN12718691, study PRJNA515312) | sponge metagenome | isolation source: marine sponge | host: Mycale hentscheli | place: New Zealand: South Island, Marlborough, Capsize Point | collected 2003-05-01
GATTGCTTGTTTTGAACTTTATTGCTTGCTTGCTTGGTCGATACCATTCACATACAACAGAAAAAACTTTTCAATTTTTTTAATAAATTACACATCAACACACACACCACCACTATATGTTATGCGATTATTTTTTTAATATTTTCGCGAGCAAAAACATCAAAAAAATAATTAATCTATGTATCGGGACATTACTCTTCCCAATTTCGATAATAATAATGAACACCAAACGCCCCTGTTACATCTATACTTGCCAACGACCACCCATTGTTTAAGTTTATTCTATTCATAAAATTCAATACGTCAGTTTGACAATTAGTCCGACATGCTACCCACTGATATTTGCCTTCCTTATCCTCGTCTGGTGTCAATGGTTCTGTTTTATTTTGTTCAACCACTTCTTTTACCTTACAACTAAAGAAATTATCATAAAACAAATCAAAAGAAGGAATACCACCTAATTTACTACAGGTTTCTTGTAAACTACTTAAATTAGATACAAGAACACTTAAAAATTTTTCATCTACCAAATATGCATCATAATAAGGAACTGTACCTGTGTTTATAAATATATTAAATAATAACCAATCTTGTTGACTGATTCTTAAATCGCGCAATAGTGTTATATACCCATCCTCGTCTTTCTGAATTTTAAAATTACCAAACGGGTTGTGCTCACTAATTCCAAATAACATTTTAAAAACATCTGCACCGTCTAACCGTGAATTATATTTAAACTTATGAAGGTCTATAATAGCAAGTTGACCGTGATTATGACGTGCTTTTAAGATAATTTCTTCCTTTTTTTCAACCTTTGTAATAATATCATTTAAACACTTATATACTTCCATCATATAGAGATTAACATAATTATTTTTATATTAATTTCTTACTAATTAAGCCCAAGGAAAAATAGGAGCTAAACGACGTCGTTTGCCTGTTCTACGCTTCATTCGCTTACTGTTGTAATATTTGCTAGTTTTACGTGTTTCAAAATCTTTACCTTTGTGAGTTTTAGATTTTGTACCTTTCTTAAATTTTCTACGTTTTTTTCGTGTACCACCGCGTCGTTTGGTCTTTCTTCCTCCACCTTGATTGTTACAACATTGTCCGGTCATCATATATCTCGGGTTTAATCCACGAAAAAAGCCACAACGAGAACCTGACGCCAATACTTGACCTTCTTTACAACCCATCGCTGTAGCAATATTTAACCCGCCTTTACGGCGAGTTTTTTTTCCTCCGCGTGTTTTACGTTTTGGCATTATAATATATATTGATATTATATTAATGAATAATATATCAATAGAGTTAGCTAGATTAGATATAAAAGTGAGGGATTATTTAAATGTAAAAAGATTTTATAAATCTCCTAGATTTGTTATGGAAGAAATGGGCTTAATACAAAAGAAAATTCCTTATTTTTGGTTAAACGCGTCAACTATTGTTACCGGTTACATAATTGAAACAATAGATGGAGAAATATACAAACCTGTCATAGGAATTAAACAATTAAGTTTAAAACGAAGGATACATTCTCATCTTAAAAAAGAGATATTGGAGAGAATACGCAAAAAACATTTATTAAATATAGTTTGTTGTTTAACCACAAAAACAAATTTACCCCAAGATGTAATGAAATATATATTAAATTACACAGATTTAATTTCCCAATCTAATATAAATGAATGAATGTATAAAAGAATTTTTAACAGAGATAATAATAACATCAGCAGCATTAGGGGGTTCATTCATATTAAATTGTGTATTAGTATTTAAATTATACACAAAACCTAAATTAAAAGTAGATAAGCCACCTGAAATAGAATTAGTAAATTTAAATAAGCAAAAAACGGAAGAGCCGCTAGAAGACTATATTATGACAATTGGTATAAAGAACGAAGTAGTAAAATGTAGTGTACCTGATTGGGTTGTAAAAGAATATAACAAAACTCAATAAAATTGAATGACTTTTATTAGTAGGAAACAATATTAACACTTATTAACAATATGGGAATTGAAACCAAATACGATTACATATATTATACCGTTATAAACCAAACTTGGTTTGATGAAGCTGAAAGAATATTAAATGCCGAATTGACTACAGATATACTGATAAATGTTATTGAAAGGAAATTAAAAAATAATACCGACTGGACTTTAAATGATTTGAAGGTTGATTATAGTCAACGTTCGGAGGATATTGAATATTGGATAACTAAAAAAGTTCAACATAAAGAACGCCCTGTATTCGTTCAGTTGAACGTCGGTCAGCCTATTATTACCAGTGGTTCAGGAACGTTATTCGTATTTTATGAAGAACAAGAAAACGACGATGATGAATCAACTTCTATTGGTTATGGTAGTGGTCCAGATGGTCATTATTACGGTGGTATTGATGGTTTAGCAGGTTTGGGTGGTCGCCTATAACTAAACATTTATTTATTGATACATATAATGATTGCGCCATAGTTTACAGTGTTTACAATAATAACAATTGCGTTCATATACCCCAGAAGCGGTATCCCATTCCCATTCATGTTCGCATTCTTTCCAAATAACTTTTTCATTTGCTTTTATTTTTTGTTCTAATGCTAGAATTTTCTCACGCATTTCGACAATTTCGTACCGATGTTCTTGATTTTGTTCACAAAGTTCTTCAACGCTCATTGTTAATTTAATGTATCAATCACTTTTTATATTAATATAATATATATGAAAACAAAAAGAGGTGGTAAAGATAAAGGAAAAAGGAAACCCACAACGGTTGCTAGAGTAAATAATGAAGAGGAAGATGATGCATTGGAGCCAGAGAATGACCAATTTGCTAATCAACCAACAGTAAATTTACCAATGCCGCCTAGAAATCAACAGGAAGCTTTAGCAGAAGATGAACAAAATAGTACAGAAGAATTTAATCGCGCGCTAGCCAACATACATAATCATAATTATTACTATTATACAAGTAGTGACGATAATAGTCCTGTTCAAAGACGACTCGCACAACCAGGAGACCATAAGCATATTGGTAGTTACAACACCAGAGGCAGAATGCGAGGTTGGAGCAGAGAATATAGAAAACAACGCTCTCTTGCTACAAGATATGGAAGACAAAACATGAATAACTTAGAACCACTTCGGAATTTAAATAAAGGAATAAATAACATACAAGAATTGAAGCTTACACATCAGTACATTATAGATAGACATCGGGGAAACCTGCCTTTATTGGAAGTAAAAAAGGAAAATGGATTTAGGTTATACAGGGAAAGAAACACTCCAAATGATAACTGGAGTGTATGGAAAAGTTTTGGTAACTACGATTTTAAAAACAGAGATGCGGGTATAAGAGGTTTTTTTCGACCACATCCAACAGGAGTTAACAGAACCCTAGGGCGCGGAGGAAGAAAGAAAAATAGAAAAACTAAACGAAAAAATAAACTAAAAACCAAACGAAATAAAAAAAGAAAAACTAAACGAAAAAGAAAAAGAAAAACAAAAAGACGTAGATAAAAATAAATAAAAAAATATAATATATGAAAAGGGAGACAAATATTATATTTTTTCTAAGACTCAGAAGTCTAGGTTGTGTTATGCCATATTTTCGTAATAAAATTGTTGTTCTCTCCAGACCAAACTTTAATGAAGACTATTTTAACTATAACAAATAATAAAACCTTGAACCATACGACATTACGGCTAACCCTATTAACATAAAGCAACAAGCGTTCATGGTCAATAAATACGAACCAGAATAAGCCACCCATTGACTTCTAAGATAAAACCCTTGTGCAAACACTGTTAATATACATCCAAGCACACCTAAAAATAAAGCCATTCTAATATTGGTTAGAATAAATCGATTTTTAAGAATATTTACTTTATTAAGACTATTAAATACTAACAAAACAATTAGGAAAATAGCATAATTAATATAATAAAAACGGTCCAACATAGATTTAGCAGCACTTAAAGTAAATTTTTCATTGTTTCCCTCACAGGCATAATCCCAATACGCTAATACACCTAAACGCCTATCTCTTTCTTTAATTTTAGTATCCATACAATATCCAAAACCGGGCGGCATGGATGGAGAGGTTGGATCAAATGTCATTTTATTATTTTGTGTGTCAAAAAATGTTGCATAGTATATTTGTCTTAAGAAAATGACAATAGGAATCGTCCAAATTAAAAACACCATAACATGTAAATATTTTAAAGGGAAAGCTATTGTTTTACTTACTCTTTTGGCCAATGGAGAATTGACTTTAATAATATGTTCTGATAAATTATGACCAAATAAAAGCCATAATAATAATGGCCAGCCACTGCTTAAATGATAAATTAAATCAGCATTTGGCATTGTTTTTATGTAATCATTCATATATATATATAAATAATTATATTAAATATCCATAAAAAATGGAGTTATAATACTTGTTAAAGCAAAAGAAAAGCCGGTAATAAAAATTCTAGATTTAATTTTTTCAGTACCCACTAATCCTGTATAATCTTTATCAATAAACCATAAAGCTATAACGGCAACCGATAATACCCCAGCTGTTGTGGAAAAAGGCAACATCGCACCTAATAATTTTCTATCATGATGTGAGGCTAAAATACAAGAAGTAATTAATATAATAAACATGTAAGAACCACTAATAACTAAACTGTTGACATAATCGTAAGATGTCATTGGTGCTTCTTGATTATCACCACCTAGTGTTTTTACGTATTCATTATCCCGAAATTGCTGTACAGTAGCGGAATTAATTTTTTTTTGTTTTTGGAGTTTATCAAATGCGTCTTTTTTCATTACTAAACCTTTTGTTTTTCCTAATTTAAAAACCTTATCGTCCAATAAAATATTTTGTGAAAAGGGGTTATATTTAACAAATTTATTAGTGTGTTGGTCAATTGCCAAACTAATAGCATAATTAAATAAATAATCATAAAGAATTAAAAGTAAAAATCCAACAACGAAACCAATTTTAATACTAGTTTGATTTCCTGTATCTCTTGCTTTCATGCCATACAATATGAAAAACCAAAATAAAATATAAAAAGCAAATGATAATGCACGTTGATTTATTGTTTCCGGAATCCAAAATTCGGATGGTTGATGAGTATTATCTAAACCCAAAACAATTACAGAAGGTTTTATTTTTGTATTTTCATCTGATTCTAATAATGACATTCTTATATAAATATAAGAATAAAATACTTATAATTATTATGACTACTGAAGTTAAATTTTGTAAATATTGCTTAGAAGATACAGATGAAAATTCACTAGATTTAATATATCCTTGTCAATGCTCAGATGGTATTCATGCAGATTGTTTAGCTATATGGATAGCAGTTAGACCTCATGAAAATAGATATAGATGTGAAATATGCAATACAAATTATATTGGAATTTATATACCACCTCCTTCTCCTCCTCCTCATCCCCCACCTTTTGAACTCTCAATATCGGATGACCCGGTTCAGATAGAATCTCGTTTACCAAGAGAATTTGTTTTTTGTCATTGTGATATGTTTGAGGGTTGCTTTTATTTAACTAGCGGCGTGTTATTTTTTTCTTCTGTTGTAATGGGGGGAGTTCAACCAAGTAGAACCAACCGAAAAGAATATTACCATATTATGATAATGATAATGTTAGTAGCATGTTTTTTTTTCGCATTAAGTTTGATTTTTACAGCAAGAAGATATTTTAATAGATTACAATCGTTAAGAACAATAAATACTGTTACTAACGGCGCGTAAGTTTATTATATAACCGTCTTTCAAGATTATCTCTAACGTATCCTCTGGACGATAATCCTTCTGCTCTTAAACGGTCTTTTAATTGATTGAAGGTTAATTTTTCTATTTCTTTTCTAATTTGTCTATTTCTTGGAACAGGTCTAACCCTAACCATATTCCTTTGTCTTCTTCTTTGGATATTTCTAATAATTTCGTTTCTAGGAGGAGGTGGTGTCGGAGGTTGCAGAAATCTTTCACGAAGAAATTGAACAATGGCTGAAGCATTGGAAGGTGGAATATAAGTATTTAAATTATTACTAGATGAAACTTGTAAAAATGATTTTCTACATAAAGGACATTGTTCTCCGGTAGAAGGGTTACTTTTGAAATTTTTTAATAAACAAGAAAAATGAAAAACATGGTTACATTCAGTAATAACCTTATTGGTATCCAATATATTATTGTAACAAATTGAACATTCCATATAAAAATATTTATTAATTAATTATTAAATATCTTTTTATTAAATTATTGATTAGCAGCCTGTTCTTTGAGGAAATGCTTATTCATAAATCTCTGAATATTGAAATAAGTAACTTCCTCGTTCTTCTTGACAGCAAGCAAATTCTTCAAAGGAGTATTAGGCTTGATTACCTTTCGGTTCTCCTCCCATTGAAGCTTATTATCCTTAATATACTTGATAATATACTGTGTTACTTCAGTGCGAGCAGCACTAGAACCCTTGGGTTTATTCATAAACTCACACAACTCATCTGAAATTTTTGTTGGAACAGCAAACCCAGATGGCTTACGATTTCCTTTGCTTTTTTGCTTTTTTGCCTCCCTAGCGTAAGTTCGCATCTGCTTTCCTACTGTCTTCTCAAGGGCTCTCAATTGATTTTGAAGCATTGTAATTTGAGACCTAAAAGAAGATAAAGTAGTTAAAACTCCTGTAAACTGTTCAGAAACCTCATCTGGCTTGTTTTCAGTAGTGTTTTGCTTTGATTCTTGCTCTACAACAACGTTGGATGTTTTTGACATGTTATACCTACACTAATGAAGCAATCTTTAAATCAATTTATATAAATTAATATATTTATGTAAATAACTAATAATGTAATTAGTAGAGATTTAGTAATAAATTATAAAAATAAATATTATAATGAGTTCTGAAGAAACGGTTGTTTTAGAAGTACAAGAAGAGGATTCTTCTACTGAAGAAAATACGTCTAATAGTGAGTTAGAAGCAGAGGCTAAAGCTAAAGAAGACGCGGAAGCAAAAGCAAAGGCAGACGCAGATGCTAAAGCCAAGGCTGATGCTAAAGCAAAGGCTGATGCGGAAGCAAAAGCAAAGGCTGATGCGGAAGCAAAAGCAAAGGCGGACGCAGAGGCTAAAGCAAAGGCGGACGCACAGGCTAAAGCAAAGGCAGACGCAGAGGCTAAAGCAAAGGCAGACGCAGAAGCAAAAGCAAAGGCAGACGCAGAGGCTAAAGCAAAGGCAGAGGCTAAAGCAAAGGCAGACGCAGATGCTAAAGCAAAGGCGGATGCAGATGCTAAAGCAAAGGCAGAGGCTGAAGCAAAGGCGGATGCAGAGGCTAAAGCAAAGGCGGACGCAGATGCAAAAGTCAAAGCTCAAGCTGAAGCAGCAGCCTTAGTAAAGATTCAATCTGAATTAGCTTCACAAAAACAAGAAAATAAAGTAATATCAACACAAGCAGAAAAAGAATTAGATAAGCAAATTAGAGATACTGTAAATAGAAACTTAATACGACAACAACAAATCGCATATTTACAACGATTAAGACAGCATCAGCAGAAAAAAAGACGTTTTGGTTTAAAGTTTAAATAATATAATTAAATAACTATGTTAGAATATTTGTGTTATGGGTGTGTAGGTACATATTATTTAACATTTTGTGTTTTCGCCGGCTATACCTGTTATCAAGAAAGACGAGAAGCACAAGAAGCAAGAATGAGAGAGTATTACGAAATCAACCAGCGAGAACCGCCAAATATTGAAATGATGCCAGAAAGAGAATTTTCGAGGATTAATAGATTGGACCCAATTATAGAAGAATAGAAGAAAGTTTTTGAATTCTGATAATATTAAAAATTTTATAATATTATCATTTTAATTAAACATAATTAAGCGTCTTGTTCATTCTGACGGCGACCCTGTGGACGTCTGCGTCCACCATTTCTTCCACCACGACGATTGTCTTCTCTAACAAGAGTCCACGTCTCTCCCTCTCGTGGACCTGAACCTTGAAGTCTTACTGTGCGACCGCGCTGATGCTGGCGACGCTGGTGTGTACCTCCTCGCGAACCCTGCTGAACATCACCTTCACCATCGTCTTTCTCTGCTCGCTGCTGACGCTGCTCATTACGAGTCTCACACATTAGTTGACCACCATAAGGTCCAGTAAGATTAGCGGCTTGGTAAGGATGAGCTGAGCTATCACTTCCACGAAGAGTAAAATGAACATACTCTCCCTGAACTAGGTACTTATACTGCTCAGAACCAACCTGAACTCCTGTATGATGAACAAAAATATCTTCACCTACACGGTCACCATCTTCATCGCCGACTACGGTACAAAAACCGTAACCAGCCTTATTATTAAACCACTTGACGCGGCCAAAGTAACGAGTAGTTTCGTCGAAATCCTGAGAGGATGTTGTATCTGCCATTTTAGAATCTGCCATGTTATAAGCTATCTAGATGAAGAATCTTTAAATCCCTTTACATAAATAATAAAATAAATTGATTTTAGTTATTAATATAGCTTTCATATCATATAACATTTATGATGAACGAGATAAGCAAGGTAATTATAACCTTCCTAGTTATTGTACTTCTTACATCAACCATTCACTGGGCATTACACGTATTATATTCTATGTGGTGTGCTCCACATAACCTAACAGGGCTTTTAAATTCATTCTTTACTCTTGGTTCGCCTCTTTGTCAGTTTATAAATTATCTTCAGTTTGAACTAGCAAAAAACTACATTACAATATGGACAACCGCAGGTGTAGCAGTTATGGGATATATAACTTCGAAAATACTTAACAAATGAATATATTAAATTTATATAAAGGGTTGTTTATAAAATTAATAAATGAAAGACACTACCAAACTAGGAATATATTTTTTAATAGGTATTATTATGCTTGTAGTGCCAATAACATATACATTAACGATAATGGCAAATAATCTAAAAAATATTGATACCTATGAAATTGTTTTATCGGTTGATAAATTAATTCAAAATTTGGGAAAAATAGATACACTTAATTTAAATATCAAAAACTTAACTTCAACACTTCATACTCTTAAATTTAACGAATTAGAAGAAATTCTAGTATCAATTAATAAAACATTAGGAGATTTTTCTACTAACGTAAACCAATTAAATTTACCTATGAATTCACAGCCAACCGCTCCAAATACGCCTTCAATTCCAAGTCAACTCAGATTATAATTTATACATCTACCAATATTACTCCACGGCTCATGTTTTTTATTATATTTTTTACTCTTTTATTTTGTATACTTATATTTCTTAGTCGTTCCATTTTATCATTAAATCTTTTTTCTATTTCAGTTATTTTTTCAGCAATATCATCTATTAAAAGTAGCTCTATTTGTATTGGATTTACTATTAAATTATCTGGTTCATCCATTACTTATATTTATCTTTTCTTTTTATCATATAATAAATTGAATTGTATTAAAAATGATTAGTAATAAATAACCACTAACCATGAAGATTTGTAATGACAGCTTTAATGCAGAAACACCTGAATTGGCTTCTATATTCGCTCGTTGGCCTTTCACTTTATCTGATTTCCAAAAATTCGCTATTGATGGTATTCTCAAAGGAAAACATGTTATCATTACTGCCCACACAGGAAATGGTAAAACACTTCCTGCTGATTTCGCAATATCGCATTTTACTAAATTGGGAAAGAAGGTAATTTATACCAGTCCAATTAAAGCATTAACTAACCAAAAATATAATACCTTTTCAGAAAAGTACCCGGAAATTGAATTTGGAATTATTACTGGTGATACCACAATGAATCCTGGAGCTCAATGTTTATTTGTTACCACTGAAATCTTAAGAAATACTTTATTTAAAAAGAAATGGCTCGATGCAAATGAAGATAAAAAAGAACATATTACTCTAGACATTGATATTAATCCAGATGAACTTGGAGCAGTAGTATTTGATGAGATTCACTATATTATGGATAAAGAACGCGGTCCTGTTTGGCATGAATCTATTATGATGTTGCCCAATACTGTTCAAATTATAGGATTATCTGCAACCATTGATAGACCTTGGGTGCTTTCGGAATGGATTGAAAAGATGAAGGAACGAGAAGTTTGGTTATGTCCAACTACAACACGAGTTATTCCTCAACACCATTACGGATTTGTTACCTTCCCAAAATCTGTAATGGATAAATTACCTTCTGATAAACGAGATGAGTTTGAAAAAATGTATGAAAAAGAATTACTAATTAAGAGCCCAAAAACGCATTTTGAAGACAAAACATATTACGATATTACGAAAATGTTAAAATATTTGCGTGAAAACAAGGTTTGGATTGATAAATTCTTTGTATTTAATCAGTTGATTAAGTATCTTAAAATCAAAAATTATTTACCTGCTATTTGCTTTGTTTATTCAAGAAAACAAGTTGAAATTATTGCTAGCAAAATCAATATATCATTATTTGAGGAAGGATCGAAAATTCCTTCTACGATTGAAAATGAGTGTAAACAAATATTAATCAAAAAAGTATCTAATTGGCGTGAATATGTGAATCTTCCAGAATTTAAAAGATTGGTGAAATGCTTGGAAAAGGGTATTGCTGTTCATCACGCAGGAATGATACAAATCTTTAAAGAAATGATTGAACATTTATTCGAGAAGAAATACATTAAGCTATTGATTGCTACAGAAACATTTGCCGTTGGTGTTGATATGCCAGCCCAATCAGTTATCTTTACTGCTTTACAAAAATTCAATGGTAGTAAATTCAGATGGCTAGAACCTCATGAATGTTCTCAGCAAAGCGGAAGAGCAGGTCGAAGAGGTCAAAAGGAAAAAGTTGGAAGAGTGTGGCATATGTTTAACTTGTTTGATATTAAAAATGCTGTTCCAGACATAACAACTTACAGACGGTTATTGGAAGGAACTCCACAACCATTTAAATCAACATTTAAGATTCATTTTAATCTTATACTTCGATTAATGTCAATGGATTCATTTAATATTGAAAACTTTATGAGAAAAAGTCTTATGTCTAATGATATAGCAAAAGAAATCAAACGAATTGAAGATGATATACAACATTTTAAAGGTGTTTTACAAAAGAAAATAGTAGTTCCGCTAAGAATCGATTTAGAAATATTGGAGCGTTATGATGAAATTATGATAAAAATACTAATGGCTTCCAAGAAGCTTAAAAAAAAATTATCTAGAGAAAAGTCAAACATAGAACAAAGTAGCAAATTCTTTCAAACAGAATATGATAAATTCACTGCTATTAAATATGTTAAATCTGACTTAATGAAAAAAGAAAAGGAACTTGTAAACGTGAAAGAACGGATTAGCAATCAAATAAATTTACATTGTAGAATTCTGAATGAAAATGAATTTATACAAGAAAACAATCTAACAGAAAAAGGATTACTCGCTGCGAATATACAAGAAATGCATTGTCTGGCTATGGCTGATATTCTAGATGATAGGGTATTTGAAACACTGAATACCGCAGAACTAGCAGCCGTACTTAGTATATTTACATCTGTTTCAGTAAAAGATGAAGATTCAATTGTGAAAATTGAACATGTAGAAGCTCCAGAAAAGATTAAAAATACTATCAAGAAAATCAAGCACGCTTACAATAAATATTATGATATTGAATCATATCATCAAACAGATTTTGTAAATGATTATGATATACATTATAATATGTGTGAATTGGTTTATCGATGGTGTAAAGCAGAAGACGAAGCAACATGTAATAAAATATTTGAAGAGGCTATATACTACAATATTAGTCGTGGTGAATTTGTAAAAGCAATGTTGAAAATTAATAATATAGCACATGAATTAGAAAAAATAGCTGAATTACAAGGTAATATGAACCTTTTAGAAAAAGCCAAATCAATTTCAGAAATTACATTAAAATCAATTGCCACAAATCAATCTTTGTATTTGTAAGTATTTAAATTAATCATTATTTATTAAATTAAATGCCATCTATGGAGGATTACGAAGAAATTGGCGAGACCGTAGGACGTCTTATTTTAAAAACTAAAAACCCCAGATTAACATTTTTTTCTTTAGTTCTTACACCTGTTATTGTGTTTATCTTAATAAAAATTTTATTCGCTTAATTTATAATGAACGGAAAAAATAGACGAGTAAAAGGATGTTATTCTAGGGGCATTCCATTTTTTACTGTTGGAACCAAATCAATACCAGAAAACCCTTTTCCAAAATATATTTTACCTAAATTTTCAAATTCTTTAAAATCTAATTTAACCGCAAATCAATTAGCTTTAACAAATTATTTTGAAACATATAATTATATTAATGAAGTAGAAGAATATAGTTTTAATAAAAATACTCCAGGAAAAATTATCACACTAAAACAATCTCATTTTACAAATGGAACTGTGCGTATTACCAAACCTGGTATTTATGTATTATTAGAAAATATAAATTTTGAACCAAATCCCAATAATGACTTTATGCCAACCGGTCAACAAATAGCAAGTGGTCAGTATCCCGTTGGAAAAGACGGCGCATACCACTTGGGATTTTTCGCAGCAATAACAATAGAAACAACAGGGGTTATTTTAGAATTAAATGGAAAAACATTACAACAAACCAAACTCCATAGCCTGCAACAAAGATTTTTCGCAAATATTGAAACCGCATCAGCACCATTTATTCCAAAACAAGGACCTTCAACTAATGGATTTTCAAGTGATTCAAACTATAAACCTGGAGAGAAGGTATTAATAAAGAATGGCACATTATCTCGTTCATCACATCACGGGATTCACGGAAATAAAAATACGAATATAATTATTCAAAATCTCTCCATAAAAGACTTCGAAGTAGCTGGAATTGCTTTGAATGGCGCAATTATAGGAATATTAGACAACATAAAAATTAACACAACTTCATTAAATATGAGAATATTATCTACTTATTCACAAGCTAGATTCGCTAGACCTTTTTTAAAAACTGTCAAATCTCGAAACCCAACAGCATCATTTAATGGAAAATCAATTGATACTATAATAAATGAACTTAACAACGGATTAGAACAAGCTAAAAATGATGTATTGGCCGGAAATACCCCAACCAATATGTTTGGAAATACGAAATTTAACGAAGGATATGATGGAAATGTTTATGGATTAGTATTAAATATTAACGGTGTGGTTATAAATGGATTCTTTAAAACAAGACCTGATAATGCCATTGGAAACAAAGAAATTTATCTTCAAGATATTACTATTAAAGACATAATTTCACGTCCTGTAGAAATCATAGCTTTAAATGCTACACCTTCTAGTGGTGGGGCATATGCTGGTAAAAGACAAGCGGGCGCGGTAGGAGATGTCTTAGAAATACAAAATATTACTGATGCTAATGAAAAATATAAGGAAAATATCTTAGCTAACGCACAGCTAATTATTGCCAAAAATAATGACCCAAAATTAGGAACAACAAATATAACTAAAGAAATTGTTGATTGGGCAGAGGAAAATACAAAACTTTCTGATGTAATGGAACAAAACAATCTATATTTTGTAAAAGGTGGAGACAGTATGGGGCATGCCATGAAAGGAAATATCGGGTTATTTATCTCAGCTGGAGAGAATATCAAAGTAAATAAATTTAATATACAAAATGTCATAAGTAAAGGTTCTGATGTAGGACCAGATGCGTCAGGTATATACCAAGGAGGAGACTCAAGGGGCGTGATAGTAACTGGTTCAGCAAATGTTGATTTAAATTCTTCGGTAATTACCAATGTAATAACTGAAAATAGTAACGCAACCGCGCAAGACATACAAGTACTAGGAACATCTACTAATATTAAAAAAGATGGAGTACCTATTACTGCGTAAGTTTAGTATTTAAATATATATACATTTTTTCCAATGAATTTTCCATATTAACACCGTGTGTTTGATAAAGAATTTTATAGTTTTTTTCGACCGGATTATAAGAAATTAATTGTAAAGTAGTATTTGTTCCTCCAGGATATAATAAATTATAATTGAAACTTGCGAAACATTTCGTATGTTTTTTTACTAATTTTGAAATCATATATTCACCCTCATAGATATTGTCAAATGTTATCTTTTCCATTATATAACTATGGTTTATGGCATTTATATCTTTATGCTTAAAAATATTTTAATTATCTAGATTATACATATGGATCTTAATTTAGATAATTACAACGACATTGAAATAATTAATTTACTACATTTACCTATAAAAGACGATTATACATTGTCAGAATTAAAAAATAACACACTTGACCATGTTAAAGTTATATTAAATACAGACGATGAACTAGTAGGCAATAAACGAGAAATTACTGATTTTTTCATAAAAGCTTTTTTAAGATTAGCAAAAAACTATAATGTTAAAGTTGACCCATTCGAAATGCAAGAATTCGAATCCGTAAAAGTAGGTTTATTACCACCATTACACGAAAACTTGGTTGTAAAACAAAGTAATAGTTTTGTAGTAAAACATAAGGACGCGGAACCACTAGATACATTTAATTCGCATTTAAAGGCTGGTATGATTAATCCTTTAAAACGTAAAGAAACAAGAAGAATATTAAATGTAAATACCAGATTTAGAAATAACTACAAATCAACAAGTTCAACTAATTTTATCTTTTCTCTTCCATACATGCTTAAAAATGTTGTTTCTATGAAACTAGTAGGTAACGAATTTCCCTCATCTGTTTATACTTTCTCAGATAAACTTTGTTCTAATTCTTTTAGTATAACAACATATGATATTTCGGGAGGGATACTAGTTAATAAAACAACAACAAATGTAAAAATTCCAAACGGAACTTATCCGCCAGATGATTTAGTTTATTATTTAAATACTAATGTTTTCAATACTCCACCGTTAGATATTATAGAAGTAAGTTATAACGAAAATACAGGCAAACTTACGTTTAGTAGAAAACCTTCCGCATCTCCAGATAGTTATTTTGATTTAGATTTTTCTTGTAAAGATAAAAATCCTTGTTCTTATACCACACATGGAGAAATTGACCCCGCACAATTAACCGCTGGATGGTTAATGGGTTTCAGAAAATCTATATATCAATGGGAAAATAGTATTCCAAATCAAACAATCTATACAGGAGAAGGAATTTATGATTTTCAAGGAACAAGATATTTTTTATTATTAGTAAATGACTATCAACACAATCACGGTACGTCGATTATTTCACCATTTAAAGAGGATATGTTGGCAGATAATAACATATTAGCCAAACTTTCTACTGATTGCTGTAAAACTTCTTCTTGTTGTGAACATGTGGAGAGAAAATACTTTGGTCCAGTAAATCTAACTAAATTAGAAATAAAATTAATGGATGAATATGGAAGAATATTAGATATGAATAATATGGACTACTCATTATCATTTGAACTAGAAATCTTATATGATTTATAATTATTGTAATTCAATTCGAATTTTTTGTTTCAACTGATTTTCATCCATAAATATATATAATTTAAATGTTTGAGCAGATAGATTTTCTTTATCATGTCTAGAAGTAAATCTATTTATCATTTTAAACTCAGGAAAATATACCATATATTGATATAAATCATCATTTCGAATAATTTTATCAAATATAAATCCAGTATGAATTCTACTCAATAACGCCTCATCACTAGCACAAATATTCAAAAGAGAACAGTCATTTTGGACCTTTCTAATAGAACGCATCGTTTGGTTAATATAATCGAACGCTTCTGTGTTTGTCCATCTTGTATAGAATGCCAATCTTTCACCAGTTAGTTTCATAAACCCTAGTGAATCTTGTATAATTATACTGTTCAACAAATCAACCAATCTTCTAATTGGCGACGTGATATGAACATACGCATCTAACCGTAACATATCATGACTTTCTACTTGTTCAAATTTAACATATTGACCACCAAAACTATTCCACATTTTTAAGAATTTTTGAACATCTTCTGGTATATGTGTTGGTGCTGTAAAATTCCCATTAAATTTAGCAGACCTAAATATGCCAATTTTATTTTCTTTAAGATAAGTAGCCGAAACATAATTCATCAAAATCATCAAATAAGCAATTAAATCATGACAATTAGTAACATTATCTATATATTTTTTCGCTTTGTTCATTTTTTTTACATATCGCAATATTGTTTTGAACGTCTTATCGTTGCGCTGTTCATCTGTATCATATCTGAAGTTTTTACGAATACAAATACAAGTGTTTCTAAAGTCTGTTTTTTCTACTTGCCAAGTATCTTTATTTATTACCAAATCTAAAGTTAAAGCAAAACGAGAGCGATTTTCTTGAAGACTACATAAAGCATCTGATAGAATAGTAGGAAGCATTGGTCGCTTTCTATCTGGTAGATAGATAGTTGCGATTCGTTGAGAAAATGAGCTCCACAAATTCAATGCATCCATCCAGAAAGATACATTAGCAATGTAGATACTCAATATAAATTTATTATCTTCTAATTCTTTGATACCAAAAGCATCGTCAAAATCCTTACTTGTCTTTGGGTCAATAGATATCACATCCCATCCACGACGGTCTTCAACATTATAAGTTTGTTGAATTTGGTCGATAAATTCATTCTCAGATTTAGTTTTAAGAGCTTTCATAGTAACTTTATTGAAATTCTGAATAGACGCATACAAACTCTTACAATAAAGCTGATATTCATAGAAATTAGATAAATTAGTAACATCGCCGAGAACCTGAACAATCATTCCTTGTGGATGTTTAGAATTCCAATGATTATATTTAAAGACTACGTATTTATTATATTGTTTTTTATTAAATCCCAATCTTATTTGGTAAGGAATCATAAAGATAGGAAGTCTCCTGTCGTCTGGAACACATTTATAGAGGAATTTATTTTTATGTTTTCCATACCTTTTATTACCTTCTAATACTAAAACACCCGGAATATTTGGCATTGAGCGTGTAGTTGAGTGTTGGATAATTACTTTTTTAGTGGTTGTATCATAATCAAATATATCTTGATTTAAAAGTTTATGTTCTACAGGATTTAAACTTGGAATAGAATCATCGCCTGAAAGAGTAGAGGCATTAATAATGTCAAATGATTCGTAATTCCTGTCTGCTACGTGCAGCTTAAAAGGCATTGTTGTTTAGTATAATTAAACAACAATTGTATATATTCAATTTTCTTTATTTACAAAAGTGTTGTTTCAGCAATTTTAGCGGTTACAAGATATGGGTCCATGTTACTTGCTGGTCTTCTATCTTCAAAATAACCCTTTTTATTTTTAACTGATTCTCTAGGAATACGAATAGAAGCACCTCTATCCGCTACTCCTGTACTAAATGTATTAATATCAGCTGTTTCATAACTACCAGATAATCTCATATTATTATCCTTGCCGTAAATTTTAATATGTTCAGTATGTTTGTCTTTTAATTTTTCCAAAGCTTTATTAATTACATCCATACCACCATCCGCTCGCATTTGTTTTGTGCTATAATTTGTATGGCACCCAGAACCATTTAGTTTTGTTTTAAAAGGCTTAGGGTGAAAATCGATAAATAAATCTTTTTGTTCAGCAGTTCTAACTAAAATATACCTAGCTATATGCAGTTCATCTGCCGCATCAATACCAGCATTCATGATTTGAAATTCAGCTTGTCCTGGTGCTACCTCAAAATTTAAACCAGTAATATTCAATCCGGAATCTACCATATGTTGTACTGCTTCTTCCATTAATTCTCTTGTGGCGCAATTTCCTTTACCTACACCACAATAATACGGTCCTTGAATATTTTCTTCCTTTGACTTTGCATAAATCATTTTATCCATTCCCACAGGATAACCTCTTACACTTGTTCTAACAAAAAACTCCTGCTCTAAACCAAACCAGGTTTCAGATTCTCGAACTACTTTTTGACTAAAAATCTTCATAGCATTTACTCTTGTATTATCAGGATGCGGATTACCATCGGGAAGCCATGTATCACATAAAACCAACCAAGAGTCACATTGTCTTCTAAAGGGATCTCTCACCATATAAACAGGTTTAATATACACTTCGCTATCTTCACCTTCCGCCTGTTTGGTAGAACTACCATCAAAATTCCAAGTTGGTAATTTACTAATACCAAATGGTCCAGCAGAACCATCATCGTTTAATATACGAGTTTTTGAACGATAATTATTATCATGATCTAACCAAATATATTCTACCCAACGTTTCATATTATTACATAATTCATTATTGTACCTTTATATCTGTTTTCATCTCATTATTTAATGGAATAAGATTATCAACAATATCAAGTTTTTTTGCTATTTCTCTTTTAATATTTTGTTTTTGAAGATATGACATTAATGTTTGCGGTAGTGTTGATAAAGAACTCATAAAAGTTCTATACTTAAAAACACAAATTGAAGATAATTCTTCATATTCTATACTATACCACCAATAAGCAGGAATAAAAATAATATAACCGGGTACAATATCTAAATCTAAGACTTTTACCTTATCAAAATCGGCTTTGTATTTATTTTGTACATTCCATGGATTAACAAGTGACCTAAATTCAAAATTATCGTAATCCTTCTCTGTATTTAAATATCTTGCGCTATGAGGCGGTATTAGTTTTAATTTGGCTTTACCAGAAGTAATATAAAGAAATGTTCTATATTCCAAATTATATCTTAAAGGAGTTTGTGCTCCTACTGATCCAGACCATAAATCATATATACATTTTGATACCATTGGTGGTCTCAAAAAGGAATCATTATATCTAAAATTTTTAATTGCAGCTGTTTCTTCTAAAAACTCAGTATTATTTTCAGTTATATATTTTGATTCTTTATCATTTTGAAACACCTTTAAGGCTTCTTTCAATAAAAAAGGAAGGTATAATTCAGTATTTTCATCTTTATTATAAATATCTCTTAATTTTATATCAAAAGCACCATAGTTATCATCTAAACTGGCTAAATTACAACTTTCAAGTAACCTTTCATTTGAAAATTCAAATACTACAGGCTGTCTTAAATCACAAATTTCTTCTAGTTTGTTTTTAGATGGTCGTTCAATTGTATAGACTTCTAAATCATTACTTGTTTTTAAATGGTAATATATGTGCAGATAAAGGAATAGTACTACACAAAATATAAAAATGGCAATAAAGTAATTCATATTATTACTATTCTAGAAAGGATTATTCTATTTTTTCCGTATTTATTATTTAATCATCTAACTTTGGAGCAATGAAGAATCGAACATAATTAGAACTATCACCACTATCTTCGTCATCCAATGAATAATGTAGCTTAACAGGTTTGTTATTACTACAATGAAGATATGCTACGTCACTGATTTTTGAAAATCCACACATCGTTTGAATAAATTTTATACTTATAGTAAGATTAACTGTACTATCTTCTTCAATGGCATATTCTACAATATTTTCTTCTTTAATAGCGGCTGTCATCTTACCCATTTCTCCATTTGAAGTTAGAGCAATTGTTTCCATATCACATTTTACTTGAAGTTCATCGCCAAATATATTCAATTGACTTATTAAATCTGCGAATTCATCTGAAAGAATAGATATATCAGCCTCATATTCTGTCTCTGGAATATCAAGATGGTCGGTTTCAATATTCATTAAAGGCATTTCAAAGCATTTTCTAATAGTATTACTATCTTCTATACTATCAAAATCGACCGATAGTTTATCTGCATCTTCTTTCATATACATTGTTATTTGCTGACCATCTTCCAAACAATCAATCATTTTAAACATAAATTCACAATGTATACCCATCGAAAATGGTTTTTTTACTGAATATTCTGAAAACCAATCTTTTTGTAAGAGTAGCTCAAATAAACACGCATGGGCAGAATCCATACACTGAATATACATTGTATCATCTGTAAAGTCTATATTTACATCGGCAGTAACGTTTTTTAGTTGCTTGAAAATTGTTGCAAATGCTTTCACTTTGGTTGGTTCGGTAATAACGAATTTCATGGTTTGTTGAATATATTAATAATTATCTTTATTATTATAATCAATTTAAACAGCAGACTCCCCATTAAATCCACTTTGTAAATCTTCTTCAATGCTTAAAGAAACCATATTACCTTGTGAAAGTTCTTTATTTTCCGCTTCTAATTTCTCTACACGGTCTGTCAATTCTTGAACTTGTTGTAACAAAGTATTATACTGAATCATATGCTCAGTTTCACTCTGTGCTGCATGTGAATTATCTCCTTCATTTGTATTTCCATTATTTGATTCTTGCTTTTGTAGAAATTGTGACAGTTGAGTTAATCTTGTTTCATGAAAATTTAAAATATGCCACATTTGTTGAATTGGAGTGCCTGGAATTGATTGCGCTTGTGGTTGTTGTCTTAAGGACCTTGAAGATGATGAAATTTTAGCATTACTCTCTTGTGGAATTCTTCTTGAATATCTACTCATTTATAATTATTATATTGATAATGATTCTAAATGATTTACGCAATTAATGTTTTTTTTTAGGTCTTCCTCGTTTTTTTCTGGGTTTAATTACTACCGGAATTTTTTCGACAGCAAAAGAAACTTCTTCTTTTACTTCTTCTTTCACTATTTCTATATTTTCTATATTTTGTGCTAAAACTGATTCATCTAAAACAACATTATTAAACTCTTCTTCATCATTGTTTTCAAGTTCCACTTCCTCTCCACTATCAGATTCATCTATTTCCAATTGATTATCCACAGTTACATCCTCTACTTCTTCTACTTTTTTTTTACTATCTTCACTTTTTAAAAATCTTTTTCTATCTCTTCTCATACGATCGACATATTCATCAACTCTATCTAATGTTGGTTCCATTCCAATACTAATTAACTGTGCTTTAGCAATATCACGCTCTAATTCCAATAATTTATGATTAGTATAATAATCATCCGTTTTTGGTTTTTTCTCTTCTTTTTTCTCTTTTTTAACCACAGATGGAGTATGTTTAATATTACTTACTACATCTTTGATTTCTTTCATAAAAGTTTGTGATGTTACCACCTGATTAGTCAAATTTTCCATCATTGTTTTCAAAAGTGAAAAAGATTGTTTATCGACATTATTAACATTGTTATTTGAAGAAACCTTTTTATTAATATTATTTTTTCCATCACCTTTATAAACTGTAATTAAATTTTGAAGTTGTTTATTTGTATTTATCAAATGTTTTTCAATCTTACCTAATCTTGCTTCATGAAATCTAAGTACGGTTAAAATATGTTGCTCACTAGATGAATTAACTGCCTCATATTGTGGTCTTCGCGCAAACATTATAAATTAAAGCCATATATATTTCCTAAATTATACACGCATATCCATTTTTATAGCATCATAATAATTGTAATTTTTCAAACTAAAATCATTTATTGAATAGTCATTAATATTGACATATTTATTTTCAATTAATAATTTTGGAAACTGAAATGGTTCTCTATCTATTTGTTGATTCAAAACTTTACAATGGTCGTCGTAAATATGCGCATCACCTATAAAATGTATGAATTCTTTTGCTTTTAAATCACAATGTTTAGCTAGTAAATGAGTTAGAAAACTATAGGAGGCAATATTAAAAGGTATCCCTAAACCTACATCTCCGCTTCTTTGATATAAAATACAAGTTAATTCGTTATTATTTGTGACTTTAAACTGAGACAAAACATGACACGGAGGAAGAGCCATTTCGTTTAGTTGTTCCGGATTCCATGCTGACATGATAATACGCCTTGAAAAACGTTCTTCAGGATGATTCAACGAATTAATTACATTTTGTAATTGGTCAATTCCTTTTCCATTATATGTCTCTGAACAACCTAATTCTTTACTATAAGGAGCATTCCAAAATCGCCATTGATGACCATATACAGGTCCCAAATCATCTTCTTTTAAATAATGCAAATTGCGCGAATCTAAATATTCCCGTGACGCATTTCCATTCCAAATACTAACATTTTGATTTTTTAAGTTTTTATTATTTGTATCTCCTTTTATAAACCATAATAGTTCCTTTAGGCAAGTTTTCCAAGCTACTTTTTTAGTGGTTAATAAAGGAATAGTATTATCTTTTAAAGAAAATCGCATTGTCTCTCCAATTGTACTAAAAACATTTCCATTTCTACCTTGTTGTAAGTCTCCTGTCTTGGTAATTTTTGTAATTAAATCTAAATATTGTTTTTCTTCTAAGTTTGGACGGTATCTAGCACTTGTATTAACAAATCTTCTTAACATATAATTTATAACCATATCATATTTTTAATTTCTTTTTATAATTCATATGGACAAACAAGAATCCGCACCAACTACATCTGGAAACGCTATAGTAAAACATATCTTTAAATTTGATGACGAAACAAAATCTAATTTGATGAACCTTGCTCAATACACTATATTAGCTGTTATACCTGTAGCTATCTTACAGAATATTTCTGAAAAGGTATTTCCTGAGTATGATGCTTCAAAAGGAACGATGGAACTTTTAGCAGAAATACTAGGACAATCTTTAATGGCTTGTATTGGACTATTCTTTATTCATCGTGTCATTACAGCCGTTCCTACATTTAGTGGTACAGCAATGGGTGATATTAATTTATTTAGTATTATTGTTGTTTTCTTACTTTCTTCATTTATGTTCGACGGTAAGGTTGAGAAAAAATTTAAAGCAATTAGTAATAGAATGATGGATTTATGGGACGGTAAATCAGAGGAAGATACCGATAACAAGAAAAATAAACAACAACAAAATCAACAACAAGGAGGGAACAGAGTGAGTGTATCTCAACCAATTTCAAGAGGTGGTATGCCAACACATTCTCCAAGTAGAGCGGATTATTTAAATTCTCCTAATGCTCAAATGAGCGCAACGCAAATGCTTCCACCACCACCACAACAACAACAACAACCACAACAAGCTCCATCAATGGGCTCTACCGGAAGTGGAGCCGGAGCAGGAATGCAGGAATCTTATAGCAATCTCCCATTAGAACCAGCTGCTTATAATGCTGGTGGAGGTGGATTTGCGGCATTTTAATTTATTCGATTACCATAGCGTCTTTAATCTCTATAGTATTCCCAAGTGATTTTTTGATTTGTTCTTTTTGTAATTCTTCTCCACTCCCTGTTATTTGTTGTATCATGCGATGCCATTCTTGAAGTAACTTTTCATTTTGTAAAAAATCTGGATGTTGTTTCTCCCATTCTTTAATTCTTTTAATTTGTTTCACAGTAATATCTTCAATCGTTTTATCTATTTTAGCGTTTGCTTTATCTTTCTCCCATTTGTTTTCTTCTTTAACGTAAAATTGTAGTCGTTTTTTGTCGCTACAATGAATCGGACGTTCCTTAGGATCAAGGTCTTTCAAATGTTTAACAAAAATATTACTAATCCCCTTGATATACCCGTGCTCTTTAGTATAGTTCAAATCCTCTAGGGATACCTTTACATTTTCAACAAAATCTGTTAAATTCATAGCATTCTTACATTCTTGGTTTAAGAAAACATTGATTGTCATCTTTTTATTACCGCAGTTCTGGTAATTAATAACTTGTCTATCTTTAGACAATTCTATAACTTTTTCCATTAAAGTATTATTTTGCTCAACCAATTTATTCAAAACTTCAACAGAAAGACCACTTTTACTACTAGATGTAGTGGGGTTTTCTTCCATTTTTTCATTAGATGATTCCTTCAAGATTAGTGTGCATTTTTTCTTGTGCTTACTGAGGCCCGAATTATACTTATACACTTTGCCACAAACGCACTCGAAACACCGTTTGGTACTTTTTGAGTTATCCAAGGTGTTATCCATGTTATCCATTTTATGTTTTGTAGTGGATAAATGACGACGCCATTGACTTTCTCTATTCGATGAATAGTCACACTTTTCACAGTAAAATTTTTTGGAACTTTTTTGGAACTTTTTCATCCTTATAAATGGATAACACAAAAAGTTCCTAAATTCCTTTTTTTTAAGACACTTTTAGTGCCTTTTTTTCGGTACTACATAAGGACCCTACATGTTTTTTTGTACTTTTTGTTAAAGTTTCCTAGAAGATGAAGGAATTTTGCTAAAAGTGTCAAAAAAACGATTCAAAAAAATCTCAAGAATCTCAATCTGGACATTTTTGAAATGTCCAAATTGCAAAAGTGCCTCGACTTTTTATCACTTTTTTGTGAGTACTCTTTTTTTAGTGCCTTTTTTTCAGTAGTTCTCCAAACATATAGGGAAAAATATATAAAAGTATACTTATATAACCTACATATGAGTAGAATTATTGCTAGAAATAGACTGGTAAATGAATCTTTAAAAGATTGTTGGACGATGCACGCAATACAATATTTCGATACAGAAAATTTAATATTTATCCCCATTTATGATAAATTCACTGGAGAATATGGGTATTTATCTGTTAAAATTAATGAATGTCATCCTTTTAAAGTTCCTACTGTTTTATTTAAAGGACAGGATGTTTTAACATACTATGGACAACTTACAAATAAATTATCTTCATTTAAAGATTTTGAAAAACTAACTAAGCAAAAATGTTTGTGTTGTTCATCTATTTTATGTAAAAACAATTGGGGAGTTAGCAGACATATTATAGACATTAAAAACGAATTTCAAGAAATATTCGATTTGCGTTACAGAATATCACAAAGGTTTTGGGCTAAAAGAATCGCTTCTAGACTTTTAGTAGAAGATATTCCATTAGATGATTTTTTATAATCTCTTTGTTATATATAATGGCACAACGATACACTGCAAAGATATCAAGGTTATTGGAGAATTGTGAAAAAAAAATAAAATTTTTAGCTAATAACAACATCACTGTTGAAAGTGTGGCGAAGGAGAAGGAGGAGAAGAGAAAAAGGTTCGAACGGCACAAGAGAGCCCTCTTAAATATGAAAGCAACGTCACTAGGTGCCACAGGCGCTGACGCTGTTTTGGCCGATATACTTGCTGAAGAGGAAGAAAAAAAACTATTGCAAAAAGAAGCAGCAGCACCAGCAGCAGCACCAGCAGCACAATTACCAATAAGCCCCAGTAAATTTAAAGGGCCTTCTGGAGGTAGGAAAACGCGTAGAAAAAGACGCAGAAAAAAGAAAAAATCTAGACGAAAAAGGAAAACCCGTCGCAGAAGAAAAAAAAGAAAAACAAGGAAAAAAAGACGTTAAGTATATGTAGCTATAAAGGATTCTTCCGCATTTTCTATCAACATAGGTATCTTAATATTTATATACTTATTTTGGATTTTACACATTAATAAACAGTCATTCATATTTGAACTCCAGTATAATATTATATGGTCACAATTTGTGTTATGAAAATCAAAGACATCACAAATCGTTTTGTGGTATGTTGAATTTCTGCCTTTCTTTTTATATTCTCTCCACGCAAACAAAACATCTTTATAATTTTCGACTGAAAATGGCACTTTATAAATAATATTACAAGGATGGTTGAATATTTCTTTTATTCTATTTAATTCATGTATTACAGGCATGTAATATATAAATATTATAATGCTGAGGCATAAATTGGGTTATCAATTAGGTTTGTTTCACAACTAATAGGTTCTTTTACAACATATGTTTCATATTTAAAATTTATATCATTTTCAGAAAACCATACACTATCTGATTCAAGTATAAAATCATCTGGAATATCAGGAAAAAATGTATCACATTCAAATTCATTATCGATATAAGTAACGTAAATTCTTTTCAAATGTCTATGATTTAAAGCTTTGTCATACAACATTTCTCCGCCAATAATCCATATATTATCTGTTTGAGCAATAGAACAGTAATGTTCTGCGGATTGAAAAGATGAAAAAAATTTTGGTTGGTTTGGGTCTATATTATTTAAAAGATTATCATATTTCGTTGATAAAACAATATTTGACCTTTTAGGCAAAGGTTTAAATTTTTGTGGTAAACTTTCCCAAGTATTACGACCCATAATGACAGCATTATTTCCATCTCCAATAGTTAAATTTTTAAATCGATTCATATCACTTGAAAGCTTCCATGGTAGCTTATTTTTAAATCCAATTCCTCTATTTCTACAATATGCGACTATTAAATTCATCCTATATTATAATAAATAATATTACTTTTATTTATATAGATGTCACAAACATATAAGCTAAATCATATTGAAGGAGAAGAAATAAAACATATTTATATATTTTCATCTGACCAAAGTGTAACTGAACCGGATTATGTAGATTCAAATGGAAATCCAATTTTTACAGCAGATGAAATGAAGAATATCCAAGACAATAATATACCTGTTGATATAATTTCCTCTACACAATTACACGGGGACGACACAATAGGTATGATTAAAAAGAAAATAATAAGTGTTTTACAGTTAGAATTATCTACAAAGGAATTATATTTATTTGGAATTACAACTGAAAAACTAAATTCAACCACATTGTATAAACAACTTACTCATAATGAAACCATACCATTATCAAATGAGTTAATTTGTAAATTACTATTGAATATAGTGGAAGACGGTTGTTCTAAAAATGAAGTGCAAACAACTTGCCCCGATTTGGGAAAAGAAGACGGAGATATTTCTTATGATGATTTTTTAAGCATATTGGATTGGGATGATGTGCATTCATATACAATACCAATTGGACAGCGTTTAATAAAATCTGGTAAAACTATTCCGTTTATTGCGAATCCGTATAATTGTGTAACTATTGATAGATTTATTAAAGAAAGCTTACCAGGTAGTATTACTACTCAAAATACAAATTTATTATTTGAAACAGGAAAATTATGTCAAAATAACATATATTTTTGTATAGCTGATGAAGTTTTAACTTATACATCAAGGGAAACAGAAATAGAAGAAACAGATATTTTGAATTTATATTTCCCATTATTAGTTTCTATTGATAATATTACAAATTTATCGGAATTAAATGATAAAAAACAAGAATTGGCAGACCAAGAAGAAAGTATAATCAATGATACTTTTTTGAAATATAATTCACAGGTTAACATGTTTTATGATATTTATGACAATGGTCACTCTTCCGCACCCTTAGAATACTTATATAATACGCCTGGAATTACAGCTATTTCCCTAATAATTCATCCAATTTATGAGATTAAGTTTCCATTGGAAATCATATTTAAGTTAATTCATTCCACAAGAGAAATCCCAATGATAAAGTTTAATCCAGGAAGTAAAAGAGAGAATATTTATAGATTATACACTGCTAATAATATAGCAACAAACGGTAAAAAAATTCCATTTTTGTATACATATAATAATAACAAAAAAACACTTATTTTAAAAATTAGTAAAGTAATGGCACATTCGAAAAGAGTGTCTTTTTTAATAAATTTAACTCATAATGGTGAAAATTATGACATTACTTGTGCTATATCTGATACGGGTACAATTTACATAGATATTCCAAGTCTTAAAAATACAATGTCGCCTCTTTCTTTATCTGAAATAGAAGAGATAATTGATGTTTCTATAAAACAACCAATTTTAAACAAAATCAAGTTATTTTTGGAACAAAGTGGATATACATATGTAACAATGAATAGTTTATCAGATAAAAATGTAGAAATTCAAAATATTACTTGGGTAGCTAAATTGAAAATATCTAAAAAAATAGACCTTAACAAGTATGTTTCTTGTTTATCTACAATTTTTGCTATTGAAAAAGGCTCTTTAAAGAAAAGTTCTGAAGTAGTTTCAATGCGTTACAAAAGGGTATCTGCTTATAATAAGATGGACGCTACAAATGCTTTCATTACAGAATTAAGAAAGCAAGATGTGCCTTTAAATGAAGTTTTAAATCAACTACAATCAAATTTTCGTTTGTCAAAAGCAGATGCGCAAATGAAAGTAGCTTCTTGGGCTTCAGAAGTACAGCAACGAGCAGATTTATTTGAAAATAAAAAGGAACATACAATAATAACAAACGTGGGATTTCCGGTTATTATAACTAGAGATGCTACAAATAATATCGTAACAGTAGCAATAAATACGATTAATAATATCAATTACATTAAATATATAAATATATACATTGATTCGGTTTTGAGATTGTTTGTAGATAAAAAAAGCACAGGTTTAAAAGCAGGCGAAATCAATAATTTATGTAAAGGAAAAGCACTTCAATTACAAACAATGGAACAAGATATAGAAGCAGATGATGATAAGGATTTCCTTAACAGACCCGATAAAGATGATGGTAAAATTAGTTTTCAAGATGAAGGGAATGATGTAGATGATTTTTTAGACGATTTAATGGGAACAGACGACGAAGATGATGATGATGATGATGATGATGATGATGAAGAAAGTGGTACAAGTAAAGGAGATGAGATATCATTTGGAGATGAGATATCATTTGGAGATGAGATATCATTTGGAGATGAAATTTCTCCGGCTGGTTCAGATAAAAGTTTAACACCCATTGACGAGAAAAGAGATAATTTGGGTCAAACACCAGATTCCTTAAGTCCAGTAGGTTCAAAAGAGCCAACGCCACAATCAAAGGAATTATCTCCACAGGCAAGTAGTGAAATGAGTGAAGCCGAAATAGATTTAACTGGTTTACCACTGCGAGGAGCAAAAAGTATATTTATGGAAAATCAAACTATGAAACGTGGTTTAATGTGGAGGGATCCAAAGTTATTTATTAAATCAGGGAAAGGTAGATATTCTACTGCTTGTCCTTCACAGTATGATAAACAACCTATCGTTTTAACAGGTAAAGAAAAAAAATATATTGATAATAAAGATGAAAGTTATGGAACTCGCTCTTACAATGAATCAATTACATATGGTACAGGTGATAATAAATATCATTATGTTTGTCCTAGATTCTGGTGTTTAAATGATGAAAATGGCAAGCAAAGAAGTATTACACTAAAAGAAATTAATGAGGGTGGTTGTGGAGGATGGGATGCTTTAATACCAAGAGGTTCAAAAAAAATTCCAGCGGGAAAAAGAATATATGAATTTACTGACCAAAGATTTCACAGAGAGCGTTATCAATTAGACGATACGAATAATGTTCTTGTCTATAAACCTATGTACCCTGGATTCCAAGAAAGAACAAAACACCCAAATAATCTATGTATTCCGTGTTGTTTTGGCAGACCAAGAGGACTATCTAAAAAAGCGATAGAACAAGGTTGGTCAGTAGAAGAAAAAGACAAGAAACTTTTCTTTAAAAATAAAGAAGGTAAAATATTAGATAAAAACAAAGTTCCTAGACAGGCTTACGATGGTACAAATAATACAGATTTAATGTATAAGCCTGATGGTGAAGGTCCTGAAGGTGCTGGTCCATCTTTTGACAGAGACTCAAAGGGAAACATTATTTTAAGTTCAATTAAGGGCACACCACAATTAAGAGAGTTGCCAGCAGGATCAAGAATAGCAACATTTGATGATTGTAATGAGAGTGCTGAGGAGAAAACAGTTAAAAAATCAAGAATAAGAGAAAGTACTCCAGGAAAAGGAAAAATGGAAGAAACCCCAGCATGGGAAGTATTTCCTTTAAAAACAGGTCAATTAGGTTATTTACCCGAAGCTGTTCAAAAATTCTTTCAATACAACCAAAGACCACCAAAGGGTGATTCAAGTTTAAGATTAAAGGTTAATAAACCTGTATTTTTGCGTAAAGGAATGGAGAAAAGCAAAAACCAATCATTTCTTGCTTGTATCGCTGATATTGAAAGTTATAAGAATGCTTCAGCTGCGAAGAGAAGAAAAGCGGTAACCTTAACTCATACTGTAAAGAAAAGTATAGAAGATATCAAAGAAGAAATAATTAATCACTTAACCATAGACAATTTTGTAACTTTTCAAAATGGAACCTTAGTAGATTTATTTTATGAAGATACGGATGAAGATATTGATGTATCTCAATATGAAAACTCAATTTTGTATAAAAATCTACATGAGAAAAATCCCGAATATTTATTGAAAATCATAGTGTCTTTAAAGAAATTCATAGAATATTTATCCGATGATAATATTGATATAGATTACGAATATTTATGGGATATTATATGTATTCCTAATAAAGATGAAATGGGAGGGATTTTTGATGATGGATTGAATTTACTAATTTTAAAGAGTCCTGAAAATGATATTACAAATAAAATAGAAGTTATTTGTCCTACTAATTTCTACGGGAGTGGATACTTTGATAGTAATAGGGAAATATTTATTTTATATTCTAAGAACGGTTATTACGAGCCAATTTATAAATATAATAGACTTAGTGAAGGCAATAAATATTCTATTACCAAATTATTCTATTTGCCGTCAATTAATACGCAAGCACCACAAATTGCGAATATGATAAAATATATTCGTGAAGAATTGATTACAAAGTGTAAATTATTACCTAGTGATACAAAGTATAAATTTAAAGAGAATATTTCAATGAGTGAAATTATAACTAGGTTAAGAAAATGTAATCAATTACAAAATACACCAACACAAGTATTAAATTTAAATACAAAAGTAATTGGATTATTAATACAAAAAGAAAAGAAACCTGTATTAATTCCATGTCGTCCTTCAGCACTTAATGAAGAATTGCCATTCGTACTTGTAGATGACCCTGATATATTAAATTCGTTTGATAAAACACTTCAATCATTACAATTATATAGCTCTAAATCGTGTAAAATTCCATGTAAACCACTTTTAAAAATAGTAAATGATAATGTTACAGTAGGAATTGTAACTGAAACAAATCAATTTGTGCCCGTAATTCCAGAACCGAATGTATCATCTGTTATGGATGATGAAGGTAAAGATGAAACCGGGTTAATAATCGTAGATAATAATAATGGAATTGAGAATTATTTAACAGAACCTTCGATGACAAATAAGATTGTTGATGAAGAACGTATTAGTGCTGTTAACAATATAAAATTAGAAAGTCAACTTTTTAATTCTTTTAGAAATATTCTGAGAATTGTTTTGAATCAAGTTGAGAATAGCACAACTGTAAAGGAAAGTGTAGTTGAAATTTTAAATAATATTACTATTCCTTACTATGATAAATTGAGAGCATTAATAAGAATTTTACATGACACTCTGGATGATTATGTAGCATTTACACGTTATAAAATTTCGCCAAATAGTGCTGTCAAATCTATTTTAAAGTGTATAAATTTAAATAAGAAAAGTTGTAATGAAAATGCGACCTGTTTATATGTAAAAGAGGATGGTAAATGTAAATTACAAATTCCAAAGATAAATTTAATAAGTGGTGGAAATAATGAGGAAATTTATTTCGGTAGATTAGCAGATGAATTGATAAGATACTCAAGGATTAGAATGTTTATTTTAAATCCTAGAAATTTTTTGTCATTTCAACAAGTACCGTATAACTTAAAAGAAAATGAAATTATTTTACTAGAAGATATTCTTTATGGGGATTATTTTGAGGATATAATACCTAGATATATAAATCCTTTTGTAGGAAGTAGAAGCACATTTGACACTGTAGAACCGGCGACAGAGAATGAATATAAAGATACATTTATTCTTGATAATATGATGAATACCGAATCAATAAATGATTGTTTGATTACAAATGAAAGTGATAAGAAACTGAAATTGGCTGCGTATTTGCGAACAAGAAAATTAAGTCCCGATTTTGGAATCATGGAGTTTAAACATAGATTTAAATGTACTTGGGAAGTAGCTTTGTTTGTATTGAAAGATTTTGGTGTTGATATAACGGTCAAAAACCTAGAGGATTTACTTATTCAAACTTATACAAGCTATTTAAGGTCTGATGATAGAGACAAAATTATAGAGCTTTGGAAAAAAGAAGGTAAAAGCCCTTTACTAGAAGCTTTAAAAAATGATTTGTCTGGAACAATTAATACAAATGACTACTATTTAACCCCATTAGATTTTTTTATTATTTTCACAAATTTTAATTGTCCTGTTATTTTAACGTCTCGTACAAAAATTTCTATGTATGCGCATTTGAACTTAGCTTTTTATAATGGTTCAGTTAATGAAGCATATATTATACTTGGGGGTGCTTGGAATACAAAGAGACAAGACGGAATAAAGTTACCTATATATGGAATTTTACAGAGAAACGGTTCGATTAGATTACCATTGGTTTATTTTTCAGATTTTAAAGCTAGATTGACTCAAAATCCATTGACATCCTTCGACGAATTTTATGAATATGTTAACAAAAAACAAAAAATTAAGCTTGGAAAACTTAAAATTAAAGGTAAAAAAGGTAAAAACAAAACTAGAAAAAATAAGAAATAAATGAATATATTATATTATTGATAAATTCATTTAACAGATATGTCCCCAAGATTTCGTGAAATTTTCGTGTAAACACATTTCTCTAACGATTCTTAAAGAATCTCGAGCCTGTGGCAAAAGTTCATTTATATCTGATATAACGGTATTCATTTCAGTCGCAGTATGGGCTGTATAACCAGTGATAATAAATAATACAATTAAACTAATAATTGCTGAGGCAGAAGCACCATAAAAAAAACGATAATTCGTTGCGGGAGTTCCTACTAGTGGTTGGTCCATTTATAAAGAATAAAATTAATTCCTTAAATCTTTTTTATTAATTGTTCAGGTAGTCAAGCACGCTAAGAATAATATTTTTCTTCTTTTTAAATTTGATATCATATTGTTTGGAATAAAATTCTTTCATATAATCGTCCATATTCTTAGATCCCATACTTTTATTACATCCACTACATATTGGTTTAAGATTATCTGTATCTAAAGTTCCACCATTTGCTTCTGATATAATATGACCACATTCCCAAGCACCCATACCATTTAATTCTTGATTGTTACAACAAAAACAATTTACAGATAAACTTTCACCGTTATTAGCAGTCCATACTTCTTGCCTTTTCTTTTTTGGAATTCTTTTTTTCCTAGCTTTTTTTTCTTTCTTCAACTTTTCTCCTGTATATTGTTCAACAATATCTCTAATCCAATTATAACAATATTCTTCATTAGTATAATTATACATACCAATAAAAAAGTCATTTTCTTTACAAATAGCTAAAAATTCTGGCCATTTTTTAATTTTTCTAATTTGTTTACTATAACCCTCAACTGTCCAAGAAGACATTTCTATATTTTTTTTTATAATTATCTCTTTCAAATCTTCTTCATCCATATTACAGTTCATACTTTTACTAAATTTAGCACTTAAATAAGCAACGGCTTCTTGAAAATGATTTTTATTTAAATATGGACGAATCTGTCTCTTTTTTAAAGTCCACATTGACTTATATTCTGTGAAAAAAAATCTACATACATTTTCTACTACATTTTTATTTGCTTCTTCTGGAAATTCAGGCAATTCTGTATTTTTATTTATTAAATTATAGTTTTCTTTTAATTCTGTTTGATTTTCTACAATAACTATCTCAACTTTAACATTAAAATTACTATAATGATGTTTTGTAAATAAATTTTGCATTGCTTTAAACCTATGTTGTCCATCTACTAAGTAGTTCTTTCCATTTTCTTTACAACAATGGATATTAATAGTACCTATGAAGTTAAAGTGATTATGTTTATTTTTATAATATTTTTCTTGATAATCTATAATTTGATTTACTTTCATATCATCTCTTATACGCTGTTCATTTGGTATTAAGATTTTTTCTTTTAATAAATCACCGATTTTTAGTTTTGTAATTATTTTATTATTATCTACAATTTTTGGACCCATAAATAAAGTTTCTTTACTAGAAATCATATTAATATTTATTAAACGAATTTCTTTAAATTGCTTTTTAATTGTTCAGGTAGTCAAGCACGCTAAGAATAACTTTTTCTTGTGGGCTTAATTTTTGAAATATGATTACTTCATCAAATTTAAATTGTATTATTCTATTTCTATTGTTTTTACAAACAACGTGGATTTGATTATTTACTATTTTCATATCACAAAGCAAAGCTCCATTTGTTAAGTATAAATTGGAGGGGTCTTTTAAGGGAATCCAACGCAAATAATACCCATACTGCATATCTGACATGTCGGTACAATATCTATACTCTTTTAATTTTTTATGCATTTCTTTTAATTTGCTTCTCTCCAATTGTAATTTTTGAAGTATATTATTTTTATGTTCTTTAATTTTTGCTGTTGTTAGACGCATTATTGATGCGTTTGTTTCATTTTCTAGGGCATGTAATAATTTATTTTCATTCATTACTATCTTATATTTAGAATCTATTTTTAAATCTAAATATATTATAATGACGAGGAAAGGTGATACAGTATTAATTGCTGCATTAAAAAGATATGGAAAGAAAATAGAGAAATATATACAAAAAAGTTTACATAACAATATGAAAGTTAAAGTGTTGGTTGAAGATGCTAGAGATTCTCAAGGAAAAGCATCAGGAGCGGCCTATTTAGAAATCGAAATTGACAAAAAAGACGGATGGGGTGGAGAGAACCAGGTTGAAATACATGGAACAATTGGTTTTGATAAATCAGGGAAAAAGGGTAAAAAAGAAGACGAAGCTTATTTAGATGGCGTTACAGTGGGAGATTGGAATGAAGGCAGCAGAGCTATAGGGTTAACTGGTTGTTCAATTGGTGAATTTTTGGTTCATATGTTTACTTTATTCGCAATTAAAGCTGGAAATGAGTCAGTTTTATTAGATAATGCTGCTGGTCCAAGAGGCGAGCATATTTATCGTCAGGTTGGTTTTATAAAATCAAAAGGAGATAGAGCTCAATATGGAGATGATAATGAAATGATATTTCCACTAACTGGAAAGAAAAAAAACAAAGATGCTGGACAACTTTGGAGAGAAAGATATAATAAATTCCGTAAAAAGTTGAAGACCAAATTTAAGAATAATGAAAACTGTAAATCTTTTTGGAAAAGTGTTCCTACTGTTTTAGAAGCACCTGGTCCAGTACATATGTTAGCAAGAGGGAGTAAAAGAAGAACGCGTAGAAAAAAAGGAGGATATGGTCCCGGAATGACTTCAGAACAAGCTAGACGAATGAGGATACGAGATGATAGGCGAAGAGAAGAACAACGGCGGCTACAAATACAACAAGCATTGGCACGCATCGAGTTAAGTGCTGCTGGACCTGGAGATTCGGTTACAAATCAACCCATAGAAGAAACAGAAAGGAGCAAAGCTCTAAGAAAAATACAAAAAAATAATGATAAAATAAGAGCAAATAGAAAACACAGGAAGGTAGAAGAACCAAAAGAGTTTACAGAAGAAGAATTAAGTCAAATACAATTTGAACCTACAGATTTAAAAAAAAATCAAATAGGTATTGTAAATCCCGATGGAAGTCTAGCTGTAGCATCAAAAATCCACGTTCCTTGGCATAAAAGATTAGGAAGAACTATAAAACAAAAAATTACAAAAAAACTTACACAGAGAAAAAGAAAAACAAGAGTTGCTCCCGCACCGCTGGAAGGTGGTAAAAAAACAAAAAGACGTAGGACAAAAACAACTAGAAAACGAAAGATTCCTACTAATACTGTTGAAGATATTTGGGGAAAAAATAAAAAATTAGAGAAATTTTGGAGGAAATTAGCATCTGGTCAGGAGGTAATATTAGTAAATAAAAATGATGAAAAAACGAATTATAAACTACCCAAAACACATCCAGCATTAGGTAATAAATATAGAGAGTTAGAAGAGGATGACAATATAAAAGCGATAATTACTTCAGCTCAATCATCAGATATTTATGAATCATTATATAAAAGAGTAAAAAATAAAACTCCGAAGGAAATAATTAACAATTATAAAAAATATTTAATAAAGGATGGTAAAACCTGGTATTTATAACAAAAACATAAAAAAAAACTCGCAGAAGATAATAAAATGAACATTTCAAAAATATTCTTTTTATTTCATATCTTAGGTATAATATGTACAAATTTTGGTTGGATATTCGTTCCACAGATATTATACTTGCATCCTATCGTTGTATTGTCATGGAAATTGAATAATAATCGTTGTATAATCAGTCAGGTAGAATATTATTTATTTGATAGAACATTTATGGGAGAAAAACAAAAATTTTATGTTCCACGTTATCAACGATACCTTTTATATAGTAATTTCATTTCGGGTTCTTGTTATTACCTGTTAAATCATTTTCCTCGCTGCCCCAGTGACGACAAATAAATCGAGCTATGTGACGACAATCACAGTGGCACCACTCACTCTCTCCCATAAGCTGCGTTCTTTCAGAGATAGGTAAGTCAATCCAATTGGCAAGTACAACTGGTTTATTTTCTTGATGTCTTTGGCAACAATCGCATTGTGATAAGATATTAAGCGCTGTTTGTGCTTCTTCTCTAGAGGATAGATGTTCCGGTCGAAGGTGCTCGTAGTTCATAATGAAATTGTATGGGGCACAAAGGAGGGAGGGGGAATAATATACATTTAACAAACAAAAATCAATTCAATTTTTTAGCAAATATTGTATTTTTATTCGTATTATTTACACCATTCAAAATTAAAAAATTGAATATATTTTTGTATAACTAAATGGTAGTACAAAAATATACACAATGGTTACTTGTACAGCTTGTAAAAAAAATTTCCACAAAAAGAAGACAGCCAACATGGCGAAGCACGGGGGAAAATGCTCCAAGTGTCAAAAGATTAAACCCAAGTCAAGACGGGCTTTTGTCAAAGAACAACAAGAAAAACTTCTCACAAAATGGCTTGAAAAAAGCCTAGACCCTGCTATTTCAACGCAGCAACAAGAAATGTATCTCATTGCTGCTTGTAATTTAATCCGTTAATCCATACTTTTCTTTAAAACCCATAACTAGATTATATGGTATATTCTCGAAATCAATTATTATTTTATTTAAATGAAATCTCTCCACGGCATCGATATCACTATCTAATTTTTTTTGAAACTGTTCTTTATCGTTCCAATATTTCTCTGCTGTTTTAATTCCACATTTTTTAAATACTGAAGGAATACAGTCGCTCTTATCCCCGGCAACAATCTTACAAAACAAGTCTTTTTGAGCATCTTTAAAACAGTTTTTACTTTCACTAATATCCTTGTATTTAAGATTGAATATTTTTACCTTATCTGACGCAAGTTGAAGGTAATCCATATCACTTGCTATTATCCATATTTTAGCATCATCATATTTTTTTAAGATATGTTTTACCGTAATTGCAATACAATCATCCGCTTCTAGACTTGGGTAGGATAATCGAAGTTTAGCTCCAGCTTGTTCAAATAGTTTGTCATGGTATGCCATTTTAAAGAATGGTCCGCCCATAAAACTATCATCTTTGTTACGGTTGCTTTTGTATTCTGGAAATAGCTTCATGCGCCAGATGTTTTGGCGGGGACAATCCTTGCCTACCATAATAATAGGATTATCGATTTTAAGTTTTTTGATTGTTTCGCCAATCTTATCGACAAAAGTTTTCCGAAATTTCTCAACAAATAGTTCGTTTTCAAATGGGTTATCAATCTTCTCGTCACGTTTTGCTAGTTTAAACCATTGTTCAATAGCAAAATATCTATAAAAGCAATAGTAGCTGCCATCTATTAAAAGGAAGTTAGGCATGTTGTAGTTGATTATATCGTCAATTACTTACTATATAATCAAATCAATTTATTATATTATCATTTTACGATCAAAACAATAGTATTTTGTATATAAAAACATATTATCTACAAATAATAAATATGGCTAATATAGTTTGGCTGATAATGATATGTGTTATTTTATGCGTAATAGGGTGGGGTTCATTACTGGCATCGTGTTATGGAGAAAATAAGAAGAATAATAATTTTACCTTAATTGATGTATAAAAAAAATAATAGAATTTTATATATAAATGAAATTAAATAAAACAAATAAAAAGAATGTTTTATTGTTAGTTATTTATTTAGTGTCTCTTTATTTTTTCAAAGGTTATTTAGATTTTTATCCTTCCATTCCCATATATCCAAACAACGAGGTTGATTTAAAAATTATGAAAAAGTATATGAAAAAAAGAACTCAACAAGACGTAGAGTTTTTTTATAAAACGAATGATACTGTAAGTTGGGCATTTTACCCTTATGTAGATGAAACAATACAAGAGTTAGATAAAATAGCAGAGAGTCATAACCATATAATTTATTTTTTTAAATATTTGATAAATAGAAGGCGACCATATCAGATTGATAGAAATATAAAACCATTAAGTACAAAAACATCAAATACACCAGCGTTTCCTGCGGGTCATGCTTATCAAGCTTTATTAGTAGCAAAAAGTTTATCCAAAAAATATCCTCATAAAAAGAAATTATTTGATAAAATAGCGTTAAGGTGTGATGATTGTAGAATAAAAGCAGGAATACATTATAAAAGTGATGGTGAGTTTTCAAAATCTTTATTTAATGTGTTTAATTAATATTTCACTCTTAGCCATTTTGTCACCATTCCCATATATTGTGAATCTGAAAAGTTTTTTTCATGGTGATTAGGTTTAGTTTTAATTACTTCTGTAACTTCTACTTCTCTACCATCTACGGTTAGATATATATTTGTATGCGGCGTGTTGTTAATGGTACTAGATCTCGGGTTTCTTAAAATACTCTCTTTTTGCTGCTGTGAAAAGTAAGCGTGGCGCATGGTGGTTGTCATAATGGTTATACAACTAACTACCTAGTTTTCTTTAATTCAATTTTAAAAAAGGTGCCCCGGGTCGCCGCCGCGTGTTTTTCGTCGTCGGGTTTTATGTCTATGGCGGCGTTTGGTTTTTTTTGTTTTCCTTTTTTTCTTTTTGTGTTTTCTTTTACCGCCATCTAACAAACCAGATGGAAGATGATACTGTGATTTTACTTTTCCAACACCCATATTACCTGAACCAGGGATAATTTCATTAGCTAGTTTTCTAAGGTCTTGTGCCGCACCTAAATCTGCTTTGTCTTTTCTTTCTTCTAAACATTGTATACCTAAATGTATGGCTGATATATACTGGATATTCTGCATCGTATTATTTCTATTCATTATATAATATAAATAGAAATTACAAATCATATAAAGGATTATCGGTAATTTTCATTCCGCAGTAGTTTTTATTTTCTTTCTTGTAATCAACAGGATTATAAATTTTAATTTTGACTGCGTTTTGTAGTATAAATTTAAAGTTATCCCAAAATTCTTTGGTGTGACCAATTGATTTGGAAGCAATATGTGCTAATTCATGAAGAGCGACAAACATAAGAGTATTTGGGTCAATTAATTTGTTACCTTTTTTGGTGGTAGTAGTACAGAATGCTAATTTTTCTCCTTTATTTTCAGAGTAGGCGGTAAATTCACTGGTAGGTAAAATTTCTTTTACAGCTGTAGGATTGAAATTTTCTACGAGACGTTTACAGTTTTCTCGATTAGGATATGTTTTTCCTAAATAGGCGACTAGTTTTTTTAATTTTTGCGTGGTATTAGCTAATAAATCTGCTGCCAATTGTAATTTAGCTCTTTCCCTGACACAATATTTATTGCCATCAACATTGGATACAATACATTTAAGGTTAAAAGCGTCTGATTCTAAATACATTTTTAAAGCGACACCAATAACAAAAACAGCTAAAACGATACCAGATAGATTCATTTTTTTAAACATTATCTTATAATAGGCAGAGAAACATAATCATTAATAAAAATTAATAATTATACTATATTTATTGACCTTTTGTGCAACCAACCTCAAGAGCGCGTCGCTGAAGATCAGGTCCAATAGTGGTTTGGTTCCATGGTCCAACGTTCAATTGAGGATTGGCAGGTTCGGAACGTACCTGAAGGTTAGCATTACGCAAACTCTGTCCAACGGTATTGATACCAATATGGTAACCGGCTTTAAGAAGACTGACATTCATGATGTCACCTGCTCCAGCTGGGTTCATTGATGAGAAAGCATTGTTGGAATCATTTGGCAATAATTGCTTAGGATCAACTACGGCTTGTTTTGCGCAGGAAGGAGGCATGCCAAACGAATTAGTGGAGATACCTGATACCCTAGCATTGGTTTCGTTTTGACCAATTCCTGCTGAAGGTTTGTAATTAGTTCCTTGTCCACAGTTTCCAGTAGGGGCGGAAAAAGCTCCAGCTGGGGTTGGTGGGTTCAAAGGGTTAAGTTTGTAACCTGCTGCGCCACGGTCACTTAATGCGCTGTTTGGAAGATTGCCAGCAGGAGCGCTTCCATGTTGTGCGTTTTGATTCTCATAGCCAGCCATTCCGCCTAATCCTTTTCCTTGAGAATAGTTTTTCATAACATAGCACAAAGCCACTGCTGCTACAATAGTAAATAAAACAGTATGATTTTTAGCTAAAGTTTTCACCGTTTTTATAAAACTCATCTTATAAAATTAGCATACAAAATATTTTTTTAATTTAATGTTTTATTGCTTAATAATCTTAATTTGCATAT
>WLWE01000356.1_pt1 | contig 40460 bp, 54 predicted proteins | sample 6718301 | NCBI WGS metagenome assembly WLWE01 (sample SAMN12718691, study PRJNA515312) | sponge metagenome | isolation source: marine sponge | host: Mycale hentscheli | place: New Zealand: South Island, Marlborough, Capsize Point | collected 2003-05-01
GTCGCCAGATTCTAATGGGGGGTACAAAATCCCCCCGCACTTTTTGCTAGTCGTCTCATATTGAGACACAAGATAATGGCGTAGAATCCACCACTAAAATATTTTCAGAATTCTTGTTTTCGTTTTCGTTTTGATTCACCGATTCCGCATCGATTTAACCGGCAACAATAGATAGGCAGAACAATAGCCAACAACAGATACCCCGTGAGAGCCCCTGAGAGCCCCGCTAACGAGACTTTACGCAATGTGGCTAGGTAGATAGCCTAGTAGATAGATGGGCCTGTACGGTAACCCCTATGGGCTCATATGGCGATAGATAGATAGGCCCGATAGAATAGGCCCTTGCCATACGCGCACGAAAAAACCTAGTCATTGCTGACTAGGTCATTCGTTGGCTAATAGATAGGCCCGCTATCTACTTAATATGTTTGATCGCGTCATGGATGCCCCACATCGAAAGAATGCCCGATATTGTGCCGAACACGATACCAAACACCACTGCGGCCCGTATGGCATACTTGCCCAGTCTATCCGCGATCAATTCATCTTTCTGACAAGACGGGTAGCAATTCGGTGGTGGTGGTGGGATAGGTGGTGGTTTATTCATAATTCACCCCCTTCCACGTTACCGGAGTACGCATTGTATTGAGCGTAAAGTTTTGATTCTGCTTCTTGCGTAGCTATTTTGATATCCTTTTCTTTTTCTTGCGTGCTTGTTTCCCAACATGCGATGTTGCCATATTTAAACGGAAAATATGCTCCATTCCACCGATTAAATCCCCAGTGTGATATAGATAACTCAAAACCGGATTCATCCAATTCAGAAATAAGGTTCTCAGCGTAGAATTCAACAGCATCATCCAAGTCGAATTCATGGACTGCAGAAAAGTCCACCCCGCACATTTCGCGAATAAACTCTTTATTTCTGCACAAAATCAATTTGGTTTTCATACTTCACTCCCTTCCGCGCACGTTAAATCCAATCCTCTCAATTTCGTCGATTAGGTCGCAATACTCATCGCTCCCTATCGGCACCCCATCTTTCCTAATCTGTTTTGGGATATACGAAGTCTTGCCATACCTTCTTTGGATCGCGACACTGTGCCGGATAGCCCCCTTCATTGCATTAATCCCGTTATGGTGTCGGGAAATGACCACTTCGTTATGAGTGTCAAATACGTCATACTTGCTCATACCATCGCCCCCACTTCATTCAATTGCGCGAAACCACTATCGATAGCTGCATTCCGATTGTTCCAAGTCTTGGCAAGCAAACGCAATCCTACCACGACTCCCCTAGGGTCCTCCGGCCGCCAATCGGTCACACCACCATCTATAACGGGGTATCCTTGCCAGCATACAGGAAGTGTTTGCCGATGAGCCGCACGTCCACACTTTGGACCAGGTGAGTCTTCATAAAACACAACTGCTACGTTATTACCACTGTCCAATACCCGCAGGGCCTCGATCAGGTTAGTCCCATCGTAACTGAACGTAACGTAATAATTCTCTCGAATCCAACCTGCCCGATTAGGTAGTTTCGTGTAGTCGTAATGCGTAATCCCTGGATGCCTATCGGGTAGCCCGTGATTTTCCCACGGAACATCCGTTAGCATATTTCCACGGAATCCTAAAGTCCCGTTTGTGTGCCGACGTTTGGCGTTTAATTCGCGATCCAGCTTCTGCATGAACCACTCAGGGGCCAATCGATATGCTACTGTTTTGGCTATTCTCGGGAGCATCACGTTTGGCATATCACCCTGTCCAGTATGCGTCAGACATACCCCCTTAACCTTACACGTCCTTGCCATTGCACACATAGTCCCAACACCAGCTATGGTATGGGGCGCCATAGTTAGCCCAAACGTCGTAACTTTATTTTTGGCTGTTTTGGGGTTTCGATCGCCCTTGCCGAGTAGGGTCCGGACCCGATGCCATTGTTCGCCCAGTCGTCCACCCTTAATCACGACCAGGTTGCGGTTTATGATTTTTAGAGTGTATCCGTGCTTGTGAATTATCATCTTAGTTTCCCTTATTCAGTGTTTTGCTTGCCATTGTTCGGATCGAATCTTTATTGCGTATCATTAACACCGCGACAGTGTCGAAACCATCGGTAACTTCTTGGCCATGTTTGAATGATTGCATCATTAATCCAGAAACGGTAGATACTTTGCCGGTTCGGAACTTCAAAGCATAATGCAAGACTTCTCCAAGCTTTGTTTTTGGTGGTGTCTTACGCCACTGTTTGGTGCGAATGTTAAGGTTATCCCTAATCGCCTCGACGATCTGCGAATCACTCGCTGGACAAGTTACGTTTCCCCGCTCGCGCAATTGGTTCAATTCGTTTTCTATGCACTTGAAAATCACAACGGCAGATAGATAGGACAACTCTTTGTTTGTCAATTTATTCATCTCATTACCTCGCACAAAATACTGGTTAAAACGAAACACACGAAAAAGGCTAACAACATTACAACGGTCCCCATATTAGAGAATCGATCAATAGGCCGAGAATTGCCCCACCTACGATAGGTAGGACGATCAATAAAAACAGCGATAGTTTCACGCTTAAAACCTTCTCAAAACAGTGTCAAAACCGGGCCGAAACAGCTCGGCCCACCCATGAACAATATCGACACTGGAAAGGCCACTCAATAGCCAATCTCCCAGGCGATTCTTGCCTATCGGTCCCGATGAATCCCTAGTCAATTTTGGTGAACATTTGTTCAATTTGATATATCGTAAACTCGCGATATGACGAGATAAAGGTTTTTTTAACAACCACTCACGGCCAACTATTTCTGCCAGGTTGCCACCCCGGTTCTGCGACAGACACTCTCGCCAGAGATCACACACTCCACGACCACCTAGCAACCACCCACAAAAACCCTAGTAAGGACTTTGGTGTTCGGAAAATTTTCTGAAAGTCATCTTTTCAAGACTTCAGATGGACTTCGGCCATGAGATGTTTGCCGTTTAGAAATTAGCAACAGATAGGCTACTGATGTCCTTTGTCATGCCTCAGATCGTGGCATTGCTTGCAGAGTGCAACGAGATTATTAACGTCTAGTCGTTTGCTAGGATCTTGGCTAATTGGGACGATGTGATGGACTTCAGCAGCGGGAGTTGTTCTGCCATGAGCATCACAGTCTTCACAAAGTGGGTTTCTGATCCGATAGTCTTCGCTAAGTTTACGCCATCTGTGATCATAGCCACGAGCAGATGTCTTATTGCACTGCGGACAACGCTCACCGAGATAAGCATGACCTTGAGAACAGAACTTGTGCATACTCACATCCTATCTATCAATAAAAAAACTCCCAGCCAACTTAATGACTGGGAGTCTATTTCGCCATAGCCCGATGCTAGGTAGCGAAGTTCCTATGCGTGTAAAAGTACCCCTATACCCCTTTTTTGTCAACCAATCCAAGGGACATCACAAGATGCTGATGATGTCGGGGTTAATGTGAACTCTGCTGTAACATCTGAGGTCGATACACTTACGACGACATCAGTTGGCGTGTCATAACCTGCGGGAGGTGAACAAGTCAGTAAATAGACTCCAGAATCCAAGTTAAATACCACCTGGCCATTGCTTGGAGTAGTAAGGATCAGATTTGTTCCGTCCACTGCTATCCTAGCACCTTGTAACGCATTGTTGCTTGCATCCTCAACGGTCACCGTCACTTGATATAGACCAGATCCCGATGAACCACCTGTTGTCCAAGCAGCATCACCTCGATCTCTGATGGCTTCTAGGCTGTCTGTAGAGCCACTGAACGTGCCACCCTTGATATCAGTCAGGTGAGTAATGATCGTCGTCTGGTTGGCTTCTGAAGCGTCTCCACCACCTGATGATATCTGTGCATCAATGTAGTAGCCGAACGTGCCAGGAGTTGTGTATCCAGACTGAGCTTCATTGAAGATGCCTTCAACGATTTCCGATGTGGGATGACTATGGTCAGGCACAACGATGAACTCGTCTGCACTCGATGGAGCAGCGGTCAGCGGCTCTTGTAAAGTGATCCGGCCATTGGTTGCACTGTAAGAGTCGATAGGTCTAGCTTCACCAGCAAGTGTCCCTGACGTAAACAGAAGCAGCAGATGATCGTAAGCACCACTCACAGCCGTAAGGTTACTGTCAAACGCACTGGAAGTTGGAGTACCAGACACCTCTCCGTCCGCTAGCTGAGCAGCTTTCAAGATCTGCCAAAAAGCACGCTCGATTGTACCGGGTGATCCCTTGGTCAATGTATATGCAAGGAACGCTGCACCGATAGCATCATTAGCGGCAGAGCTTAGTGCATAGCCGGTCTTGTCGTTGTTTGTAGATACGATGACCTGATCTGTTGCAGGATCAAAGTCATTCAGTGCCGAGATACTTGCAGGGATATCGGTTCCCGTATCAACAAGGATCGAATCGACATTAGCATCAACCGTGTCGATCTTTGTCTCCACGCCAGATAGTGCAGCAGACGTAGCTAGCGTGCTTGTGTCAGCTTTAAACACATCCTCGTTTGTACCTGCTGTAAAGTAGGTATAAATGTCAGCAGGAGATGTCCCACCTGTAAGGCTGTTGGCATCGACTTGGTTAGCAACGGTGAACGCAAGCTGATCTGTCTTGGCTTTGATTGCTGTTATGTCTGATGTCGGTACGACTACAGAGTCCGTTCCACGCTCGTCTGCAACGATCTTGACGGGGATACCGTACTCACTCCAAGCCGTACTGGTTGATGTCACAGTGCCATTGATTTTGGCAATGAGTCTATCACCTTCTGCCGGAGCAGGAGTGACAGAAGCAAAGACTACCTCATAGATTCCCGTTGCTATCGTATTGACCGTTGGAACAGTACTGAATCCATCTAGCCTAGTCGTTGTCGTATCAATGGTTGCAGCCTCATGAGTGCCGGATGACCCGATGACATTCACGAGGACTTTAATTGAATCGCCTTCATAGGCAGTTTGTTCTTGTGCCACTTTCGTTACCTATTGTGCGAGTGGATGATTTAATGCTGCAAAAGGATGATAGACGGTTGATACGGCAGGGACTTCATACCCACGCTTGCTTGCCAGTGCTGTTATCTCGGAGGTGGTTAAGGCTCGGTCGAAGGTGCGAATGTCGTCTAAATATCCTGAGTAGTAGTATCCGCCACCGATAAACGAACCCACTCGATACCTATCTTCCGTAACATTCGATGCGGTAATTGACGTATGTGTTGCGTCAAGCAAACCATCAATGTATATCCTAAAAGTTGACCCATCGAAGGTGTATACAAGGTGTTGCCATGTGTTCGCAGTCGCAGATGAAGATGTAGCTCTAAAGAAATTGCTTGACGTTGTTTGATGACCAATGTTGAAAACCGCATTAGTTCTTGGGTTGTCGATATTGCAGGTTCTTCTGTAGTTATTGTCACCAGCATTGAAAGCTACTTTTATGGCGGTATTTGCCGTGTTGTACCACAACGCAACAGAGTATGCTGACAAACCCACTACACCGCTGGACGAACCTGCTATGTAATCATTTGACCCATCAAAGCTATAAGCTCTCGTCCCTCCCGATGCGGTATCAGAAACAGTCCCCATATTGCCGTTGTAGGTTCCATGATTATTGTTGCCGGATATATCATCGGCACTATCATCGAGTGATGGGCAAAGCCATAGTTTCTCATCACCTAGTCCAGTCGGCATATCCCCACCTCTCTCCTAATTCGCGTACAGTGGGTGAATGGTCGCAGATCCGCCGGATGCTGCTGTCACTTCTCGCTGATAAGTTCCTACGTCATAGTAGCTTGTGACACCACTTGCATCCGTCCACTGGACGTTTTTGAGAAGCTCGCCACCAGCAGCATCGGAGTTGAGTGTGAAATCTCCATTTGCCGCGTCAGTGAAAGGGTCTGAACTAAGTGTGATGTTCCCAAATGTCACTGCTTTAGTCGGGTCAGTTTCGTTGTAATCCGTTCCGTTGTTATATGCAGAACATTGAATCATCGGAGAGCAAAAGTTGTCGAAACCTGTCAATGAGTTGTTCACTGCTATACATCGGATAAAGGAATGAATTTCCTGATTCGATGGGGTAGTAAATCCTGTAACTGAGTTGTACGCGATGCAATCAACGCACGTTGTGTTTTGCAATCTGAACGCAATATAGCTCGCATCGACGACGATACATCCTTGCAAAAAAGCAGGCGCATAAAATCCAATCCTAGAACTGTAGCTATAGCAAGAAATACACTTGCCTGTGTAAAAATCATACGTAGTGTTATTCGTCGCCTTGCAGTTTACGAAAAAACTTCCTCCGTAAAACCCTATAGCAAAGTTCTTAACAAAGCAGTCGGAGGTTGTAACCAAATAACCAGTCGTTGAAAAACCGCGCGACCAAGTACCTGTTCCATCCAAATCTATATTTGCGACCGTTGCAGTGTCAGACAACCCTCTCGTTGTTGTTCCATAGGAAATCATGTTTGACCCAGAAAGCGAGTTGCCATTCAGCAACGGTCGAGCAGCACGATCTCCCGTTGTTGAGTCATATCCTTCCATGTCTACTCGATCAGACAATGAAATTGCACCGCCTGATACGTTAGTTGAGGTGCTTGTAAGGTTATATGTTCCCGCCTTTACCCATACTTTGTCCCCGATGGTCGTTGCAACAGAAGCAGCATAACCCGGAGTTGCAAACGCAGTGCCTTCGGTCAATCCGTTGTTGCTATCTGATCCGCTTGTCGTGACGTAGTATGTTGCCATTTACCTACTCCGCAGGGATGAAGTCGTCAGCCATCTTTTGAATAGCAGCTTTCCACACAAGCTCATCCGTCTCTTTACTGTCGATCAATGGAGAAATCTGGCTGTTGTACTGGATGATGTAACGCTCGTTGAGTGCTTGCACTTCAGCATCAATACGCTCTTGTTCAGCAATCTCAGCCTGCTCTTGTTCGTATGCTGCTTGTGATGCAACGACATCGGCTTCGGTAGTTCCTTGGTCAGGTCTGCCGCCAGCAAGGTTCACGAGGCTTTCAGCAACCAACTGTAGATCAGGAGTCATGTTCAGTTCAGCAAGTGCAAACTGAGTGCTGCGTGGATACTCGTTTGTCTGAACTGGGTTGCCATCAAACAGAGTAGACAAGAAGAATGCAATCAAGTCTTTTTCTTGTCCGGCTGGGAGTGCTTGCCAGTAGTCAATGAGAGTCCCTGTCCTCTGAGAAATCAGCACCGGAGAGTTGATGACTGCACCAGTATTTTGTAACTCATAGACAGACTCCTCGGACTGCATGGCTTGTGCAGTACGGTTACTTAGGTGCTGTGCAATGGCTTGATTGCTAACACCAGCATCTTGCAGTGGTTTGATATCGACGATGTATGAATAGCTCATTACTTATCTCCTTTGAGTTCGCTAACGTCTTTGCCGCATTGAGTCGCGATTACAGACCATAATCGAGCCCGGTCAGACTCGCAGTCATCCAGTTTGCTTTCTATTTTTTGGAAATGACCCATGTTAGTTTTGTATTGCACGCCGATAGCTGAAATGCAGGCTGTTACTACACCAGACAATAGAGTGATCGTTGTTGGGTCTATGTTTGATAGGAGTTCAATCATCGTACTTGTTCTTCTCGATAAACTTTTTGCAGAAATCACATGAGCCATCACCGAGTGACGCAAGGATTCTCTGTTGTGCTTCGGCCTTAATGCTTTCTAGTTTTTCGCAAGAGTCTCGGAAGCAGTCTCCTGCTTTTCTTTTCATCTTGCACTTGTTCGATTGGCTCATCTTCGATCACCTCATCAATAACAATGTCTTCAATCGGCTCAATGATTTCGATTGGTGGTAATGGACGCTTGATTTTTAGATGTTGACTAGAGGCTGGGAGTAAAAGTAATGCAATGAGAATAATGATCATCCAAGTCATACCTCACTCCTAGCTTCTGCATGTTTAATCACGATAGATTCGTAGGGGATGGCTTCCTTGCCCCACAGGATTCCGTATCCGTCCCCTATTCCCCCACGCTTGTATCGTGTACCCCAACTGTTCGCGAAAATCACTCCCCAATCATTTCGGCCACGAGTAACACCAACTCCAAGCACGAGATGACTCCAAGAAGCGATAGCAAAAGTGCAGGGGTAACCGTCGAGCAACGCCGATATCGCAGCGTCGAGATCGTTCTTTCCGATCTCATAGAAGTCTGCAATCTTGTGTCTTCCTGCATCTCTGGAAACGTCTCGATCCCATGATCTTGTTTTTCGGAACTCTGGCAAAACTGACTTTCTAGGAATTCCGATGCTGTTAATAACCTTTGCTGCCTCAAGGCCGAAACCGCCTCGACGATCTGTTCCTCGATACTTGTAAGCTGTTGCATAGGGATTCAACTCGACTGGTGTACCTGAAGCAGCAAGCCTGTTTTCGACTCCTGCAACACAACCGTACATCCAGCATAAGCTCGTGGATTTCTGGCTGTGGATTTTACAATACTTCTGATGCCAATGGATTGCTTGTGCTTTGTGTTCATTTAGATGATCAACACGCGATGCCCATTCGGATCTCGGGTATCTCGATTGATACTGAGCAAACCCTGAAAATTCTGGATGCTCTTTGTAATCACGAAGCACCAAGCCTTTACCAGGCATTTGCAATCCTCTGCAACTCATCGAAATCTTCAGGCATCTTCCGAGTCACCGTTCGTCCATCTTCATAGTAGAGGATCATCGAGTTAGCACCATCAGGAGCTTTCTCAACTGCCTCGAAGACCCACGGCTCACTGCTCCCAGCATCTTGATCACTGGATAGCAGTCGTCTTTCAACACCTTTACTTTCAAGTAGTTGCTCAGTTAGCACACTGTTCGCCGTGAGCCACTGATCACCGATTGAGGTTGACTTATCAACTGAAAATAGAATCCCAATCGGCTTGTCTGAGATGACCTCGATTGCATCAGGAACGACATCTTTGACACGTTCCCAAATAACACCTAATTGACCACCAGACCAGAGTAAATAAGACAGCACGACCATCGCAAGAGGTCGCCAGTCCCATGCACCTTCCTCTTTCTTGTCCTTGCTGATTGACTCCTTGGTTTTCTCAATCAGACCTTTAATCTGACCCGCAGCCCAATTAGCCATTGTCTCGAAGGCAGGAAGCAACTTGAGTGCAATCGATATGCTGATCAACCCGACCAGTTGGACGAAGGAAAGAACACTGCTTCCGATTGCCAACCATAAGTCAGTGTTGGAAAAGCCTTCTGATTCCTCGGCAGGACTGAAATACCCTGCTGACCACAGTTTAAAAATAACGTATAGGACGAGAGCCCCAACGATGGTCTGAGCAGCCTTGTTAGATTTCATCAATAACCTCCAAAAGCTTCTTCTCTGCCCAACGCTCGATCCACTTCATAGCAAGTCGGATCATCAGACTGATAATGATGGAGGTGAAGACGCTACCAAAGCCTTTCCTGTTTCCAATCGGGCCACGGCGCATGTGGAACAGATCCTCTTCAACCTGCTCAATCGCGATCCGCTTGCGTTCTTCAATGCTTTTGGAACCGAAGTCTCGATTGACCAAATTCCAGCGGTCACGAGCAATCGCACGGGCTGTTCGTTTTTGACCACTCGATAAAAACATTGATTCCCTTTTAACTGTAAAAAACCAGCACGCCCAAGAATGGGCTATGCTGGCCCCACCACCAAGCAGATCGATCTTACCCCCTAGGGCATGTTCAACGAGTTGGAGAGCGACTCGGAGCCCCTAGGGGGTATCAGGGTGGATTTCCATATTTTACAGCGTTAGAAGAAAGGCTCTTTTTTATCGTAGGAATACACAATCTCAGGCTTTTCACCGTGTTCACGAGCTAACACCCTATCGTATTTGCCGTCTTTTTTGACCAAGACTCTTTTGGTCTGAGCAATTCCCAACTGCTGTATCAGGTCTAGCATGTCATCGATCATCCGAGGCTTTTCTTGGTCGGTCACGCAAGAGATCCACTCCTCAGCTTTTCGACGACCAAATCCGGTATGTTCGATGCAGATCCATTCAGAAACATATCGCTTGTTCATCGGGCTGTTTTCGCAGTGGCATTTGTAGGTAACCCTCAGCGTATCCGGCTTATATTTGTCTTTAGACTTGTGCCTCGTGTAGCTTGTATGAATGACATCGAGCCATGCTTCTTGACCGAGAATAGCTTCCCTGGATGCTACGAAGTCTTGAGGCTTCCTCGGGAACTCTAAGTGGCATCTGGAACACATCTTTGCTGCTGCAAGGTTGATCTGGAAACATGCAGGACAGACACGCTTGGGTGCTTCACCAGTTCCGTCACTAGGTGGCCTGATCGTGTCGATGCCATAAGTGTCAGAGTCGATAGGACCATGACGCTCAATGTTCTGGCCGTAGTCGAGAATCCAGCATGTGTCTTTGCCGAGATACTTACGAAACCCCCTGCCAACCATTTGTAGAAACAGGCCAGGAGAGTAAGTTGCCCTAGCCACAACTAGCATGTCCACGCAAGGAGCATCAAAGCCTGTTGTAAGGCACTCGACGTTGACTAGGAATCTAATGCGTCTGGCAACGAAACCATCGATACTGGCGTTTCTGAGGATCGGTAGCGTGTCTCCCGTGATGCAGTGCGGAAACTCACCGAGTTCACGCAGTTGTGCGCAGAGTGTTTCAGCATGAGCTACCCCCGATGCAAAGACCAGTACACTTTTAGCATCCTTAGCATTGGCAGCATCGAGGATCTCTCTAGCAAGTGGTTGCCTGAGAAACCTGACCTCGACCTCAGCCTTGTTAAAGTCACCGGCTGTTTTCTTGATGTTGCTCAGGTCAATCTTGGTTACATCCAATGTCTGTGGCTTGGTGATGTATCCTTCATTGATCAGCACACTCAAAGGCACGTTGTAAGCCACAGAATCGAACTGCTGACCCTCACCAAAGATGACACCACCATCGAGCCTATACGGACTTGCTGTGAGCCCTAGAATCTTCACACGGTCGCTATTTTCTTGTAGTGCCTTGATCAGTGTCTGATACTGACTGCTCTCGTTAGCAGGGATCTGATGAGCCTCATCGATGATCACAAGCCTACGCTCACCGAACTCATGGCCTTTATTAAACACAGACTGTACGCTAGCAAAGATCACCTGCTCATCTGTGTCACGCCATCCTAGACCAGCGCAATATGATCCAGTCTTTTCCCCATGTTCAGGATACCACATCTCGAAGGTGTTTCTGTTCTGATCGACAAGTTCTCGGGATCTAGCTAGAACCAACACACTGAGTCCCCACGACAATGCTCGGTTGATCACATCAGCCATCACCACTGTCTTCCCAGCACCCGTAGGAAGAACAAGTAACTGATGCTCATCCGGCTTCTTCCCTGCTTCTGCTTCCCAAGCATCAACCGCTTTTGTTTGATACCACCTTGACTTCATCGTTAGTCCTTTGTAAATGAATTAACTGCACCACACTGCTTGCAGATGTGCTTATCACAGTTATTGAGTTGACAAAAGAAAAATGCCGAGCAGGGTAGGCAATCGCTTTCCCCGCATCGGCACTGCTGTCCATCGCTTATCAACTGTCTCAGTTCCACTTGAGTCAATTTTACACGATGTCCTTGGTAGTGTATTTCTATGTGCTTAATCATCGCCTAGTGGAGCCATCAAACACAATGCTACTGCAAAAACTGTCGTAAAAGCAAAGAAGCCAATAATGTATTGACTCATCTCCAACTCCTTACCCTAATAGTTAAACCATCTTCAGTAACTGCTGTAGCATCACCAGTCAGCCTGTAGCCTTTCCATCTGCTTGGAGTGCATGTGGAAGGATTATCACAATAACCCCAGCCTATACCTTCTAGCTTTCCAATCGTCGGACCAACATGTTCTAGCCACCGATGCTCTGCCATGAAGCTAGCTTCCGCTTGGCATCTTTGTTGATCCGTTGTGGCGTCTCCCCAAATCGTTGCTAGGAATAACATTAGTTCTTTCATGACTCCTCCAAGTCCTTACATCTAGTCCAAAAAACTTTACCATCAAAATCACTGTATCCGATGACGTAACGCTTGCGTCCGCCGCTATCAGTGACAATCATACAGTCGCCTGCATGTTGAACAAAATAGAAACACAGGCTAGCTTTCTGCTGTGCTTTTCTTACGAGATTTAACATCGACGATCTCCCAAGTGACGATGTCTCCTAAATCACCCATCACAAACCAATTTTTACCATCTTCATCCTCAACTCGGAACATCGATTTACTGTCGTAAACAGGTTCCCACCAAAACAGTTTCTTGCCTGACTGCTCGATGAACAGTTCTATAGCTTCCGGTCTTCTCATATCCATTCCTTTTAAGTTAGCAATGCCATCCTGATTTGATTTGTTTTTTTGGCCTCACGCCATTCGATAATCTACCTACAAACATAGCAAGCCTTGGTGACGTTGGGCAAGCTCGAAGTGACCTCTCCATATAACTGCGTGACCTTCCAATCATGTCAGCAATACGCCAACATCCGTATCCGCTACGATACAGATATTCAATGTGATAAGCCTCTGGGCAATTAAGTGCAGGACGCATCGAGTTCCTCCAGCTTGCATAACAGAATCTTAGCCACGACCTCAGCAACCTGCGGCACAACCGCATTGCCTAAGCATTTAAGTCTGTCCACCCTTCTGGGAACCCCATTAGCCACTCGACCCACGTCGGGTTCAACTGACCACTGTTTTCCGATGTTCTCACAGCTTCGTCTAAATTGCCTCGGTAATGTGGACTCCCTGCGTAACGCTTCTTGCTCGCTCCTTTTGCGTTGCTTGTCGTCGGGGTCGGCCACATTCCAGTTGCCGCCATGCCGCCTAAAGAATTGACCCCGCCCCATTTCTTGACGTTCGCGTTCTTGTTCATTCTCCCTGTTCCCGTGTGATCCATCGTGTTTGGCGTAGGCAACGATGAACACCCTATCACGTCTGTGAGGCGCACCAACTCCGGCAGCCGGTATGCAGTGCCATTCTGCGTCATACCCGACCTCGGCCAACTCTGCGAGTACGGTTCCCATTCCTCGAACAAGGAGTGCTGAGACGTTTTCCAGCACGATTGCTCTGGGTCTGAGTTGTCGAGCCAAGCGAATGATTTCGTAGAATAGTCCTGATCGTTCTCCATTTAACCCTGCTCCTTTTCCTGCTACTGAAATGTCTTGGCATGGAAAGCCACCGGCTATGACATCCACGCTCCAATCTTGATTGTCCTCCGGCGGAAACGTTTTTACATCACGCCATCGTTTAACTTGCGGCCAGTGCTTTTCAAGAATTTTTGTAGCATAGTCGTCGATTTCGACTTGCCATTTGCATTCTAACCCAGCCCGCTCAAATCCGAGGTCAATACCACCTATCCCAGCAAATAAGCTCCCGAACGTATACATAGTTATCCTCCGTTGAAACATAAAAAATCCCACCGGACAGCTTCATACGATGAGTGTCCGATGGGAGCCTTTAAGCACTAGGACGGTCATGGAAAAATTACCGTCAAAGCACTTCCCGCGAGGGAAGCCCGTGAAGGGGAATCGAACCCCTTAGTGGGATGCACCAGCCCACGAGCCGGAGGATGCCTAAAATGGACTTCCAGTTGATCGTCCTGCTGGCATTACTGCCACGACTACATTTTGGTCTTCGTAAGTCTTATCACCTACTGTACGACCTTTTCTTGTCTTGAGCTTTAGTTTGAGTGGTCCTGCGGTCATCAAACCTTCTGGTGTGTAACCATCGCAACCACCAGCATCATGTAGCTTCTTCAAAAACTCGCAACCAATGTTAACAGCAGTCTGCTTATTTTGATCGGCAACGGACAAACTATGCTCATACATAGGACTATGAAAAACGCACTTGTTGCTATGCTCACCTTCAATGATCCTGAACATTAAGTTGACACGGGAATACTTAGCACCTTCCGATGAAACTTTGTCAGCCTCGTCGGTTGCACGCTCAAGCGAGACGATGTAATCACCGTCTGGGAGCAAACTATTCTCGTATCCTTCTGTGATCTCGATTGAATCGAAATCGATATCTGCTAAACCCATTTGAAAACCTCCGATGTAAGGGCAGTTGGCACAACCGTTGTGGCAACAGCGACCCCGTGAAAACAAAAACTCTTTACTTAGCGGCTTTGGCATCTTTTCCGATTGCGTAAGAAAGATACCCATCAATGTCGTTCAGGTCAAACTTTTCAGGCAAACCCGGTATACGATTTTTTGCCTCGAAGCTAGGAGTTCCAGTCGTGTAAATACTTCTAGTTCCTTTATCGACACCTACTCCATGCTTTCCGTTGTCTTGTTGACGAACTAGATAGTCACGCTGGCAGAACAGCATCTCATCGCACCACTCGGATACGACTCGACAACAATGCTTACCTAGCTTGACTGCATAGGTCTGGTAGCTGAGTCCATCGGGACGCTCAACTGGCTTTGCTTCAGCATGTCCGACCAAGACAACATGCTTGCCTTTATCGCGACATTCATCGAGTGCCGTGAGGATCTTACGCATACGTTTAGCAACCTCTAGCTGACCTTTGCCCCAGCTTTGATCGAATCCACTGTCATCTAGGTGTGATTGAATCAGCATCTCAGTCCAGTCAATCGAATCAACGATGACTGTCTTAAACGCAGACTCTGAGACATCTTTGATGGCCTGCCAAAGTTCGGTGGCCGATTCAAGCTTTTTACCCGATGCTACATCTACATGATGGTAACCATCTTCAGTAGGTAGTAGCACCGGCGCAGGCCATCGAGATGCCCATGTGGTCTTCCCAACTCCATGCTGACCGTAGATCAGCGTTCTCCTCGGTACAAGTTTGACGCCTGTTTGCAAGCTATCCAAGTAACTCATCTTTCTCCTCCATCAAAGCTTCGTAACAAATTAAAATCTCGTCTTCTAACTCCCACACACCTTCCCAGAACTCAGGGTCTTTTCCGAATCCCCAATGGACTGCAAACCTTGCTATAGAACGCCCAAGGTTTTCGCAATCTTCGTACATCTCGGATGGCATCTTCATGAGGTCACCAAAGTTATCTCTGTCGTACTCGACAATTGAATCTAAGATTATCTCATGAATCTTCTCGGCACAGTAATCTCTGCACTCCTCAAACTTCTTCGCTGCGGAATAGACTTTCTTTTCTTGGTAGAACTCAGATCGTTCTTTGAAAAGAACCGCACTACATCTCAAGGTCGCGATTGCCGCCGATGTACTTTCGTTTAGAGCGTATTCTTCTTTCATGAGCTTCCTTGATCCGTTGCTTGAGATATTTTGGTGCGACATCACCTAGCCCTCCTATGGCCTCGACATCAGACAGGCTCTCTCCATTATCGAAAATTACATGAGATGTCAAGCATTGCGTCCTATTGCTAGCGTCATGAGTCCTGTTTTTCTTCTTGTCGCCCCACTTCGGACCCCAGATGAAGTGGTAGCTAACACGCAGGTCTACGACCTTTGAGTTCATCTCTTTTGATGCAGTGCAATGCTCATAATCACGATCAAAATGGTTATGAGCTTTTGTGTTCAACGCCTCTAGTGATCTTCTGATGATCGGAGATCCATCAGTGCAGTCGAGCAATCTCTGGTAATGCTCTATCCAACCTTTTCGATCCATCAATATTTCAGTCATCATTGTTTTGTATTATCCTTGCAACAACTTTTTGTATCATCCTTGCAACAAATTGGTTGCGTTTGCACTTCAATAAGTGCTATTCGCATTGTAGATAAAGCCTTCATTCGCTCTATAGCGAACATATCTTTCGTTTCTAGGTTATCGATCTTTTTGCACTCGTAATCGATAAACTTCTGCATCTCTCGGCAGGCTCCAAGCCAGCCTTCGTAAAAAGCAACCATATCCATAAAATTCTCCTTTGTGTTGCCATGAGTTTGTATTGATATGTGACACGTCTGGTCAATGTCAAGATTATTTTTGGAATATTTTCATTTTTGCTTGACTTTTCGGGGTGCTTGTCGTTAAGCTATACCTCGCTCGCGGCTTCCGCTTTTTAGGCTGCGGGAGCAAAAAGCAGAGCAGGAGGATAGCTTAAACACCGACTTTAAGGATTTAGAATGTTCGGTTACTACCTCGATTACACAGTTCGGATCTTCAAAGAACTGAACAACGGCAACCAAGGACGGTCAAAGCACTGGTCATCTGCACACAGAGAACGCCAGTCCTGGCGTAAGGCTTTGGACTCAGCCATCGTGATCCCAGCAGGTGGTGCTGAATTAGCCTTCTATGATCACGTTGTTTCCCCTCCCAGCCACAAGCAAGGCTTGGTTGTTCGCAGGGTTTTAGGTGCTAGGGCTCGCTATTTTGACGCAGATTCTGTGCTTAGGGGATCAGCCAAAGAGCTTATAGATTCTTTGGTAGAATCTGGCGTGGCGAATGATGACAATATTCAGCACATCGCATGGGTATTTGGTGACCAAGATGCTGATCGCAGAACGATTGGTCCATTTACAGAAGTTGAGGTATGGAAGCAATGAGTAGAGTCTTGGTGATAGGTGACACACACGCACCTTGCATGATCGATGGCTATGTAGATTTTCTCAAACACTGCAAACGTAAGTGGAAGTGCAACCGAGTCGTCCATATTGGTGATCTCGTCGATAACTGTGCTTTGTCATTCCACCTAAAGCGTCCAAGCCAAAAAGATCCTATCAATGAATACCATCGTGCAATGGAGCAGGTAAACCAGATAACAAAGGCATTTCCTAATGTCGATCTCATGCTTGGAAATCACGATGTTTTGCCATACCGGTGGGCAAAAGAAGTTGGCATCCCTGAATCGATGATGCGTGACTTTAAGTCTATCTTCAAGCTACCTAAAAACTGGACTGTCCACGAGCGTTACGCACAACTACGCATTGATAACGTGATATACCAGCATGGTGATCGAGGTCGCGCATCGGCCATTCTTAATGCACGCATGGAATTTGCAAGTGTTGTGCAGGGACACTTCCACAGCAAAGGTGGACATATAGAATTTTATGCAAATTCAACTGATAGGATATTCGGCTTTCAGTGCGGTGTAGGAATGTCGTGGAAACACGCGCAGATGGAATATGCCATGAAGTTCTCAGCAAAGCCCATCATAGGCTGTGGGATCGTTCTTGAAGGGACAACTCCGATTTTTGAGCCGATGCTTCTATGAGCCTCCTAGACCTCTTCTCGTCGTTCTTACAACCTATCTTCGATCTGGTACCGAGGATAGCAAGACGACCAGCATCATACGAGTGGATGATCGTTGATAGTTGGCTAGGAGGGGTTCGGTTAGCAGAGAAGCCTAGACTGCATTGTCCTGCGTTCACTCACATCGAGTACCTCCCAGCCTGCGAGATCCCGATTGACTGTGGCATACAGCGTATTACAACGGCTGACGGCGTTGCTGTGGTCGTCAACGCAACATGTAGGATAGTTATCGAAGATCCTATCTTATGCCGTGAGAAGGTGGCTGAGGAGTGGGAAGAGGCATCTGCCATGATTGCTAGGAGCCATGTCTGTGACATCATCAGTGGTCACAATTGGAGTCACTTACCTGACCTATGTATTGACAAGGTAAGCTCGGAAGGCATGAGCGAGGATCTACTCCACATGGGGATCACATTGGCCGTATTTAAGGTAGAAGACCTTCAGAAGGTAACAGCCATTGGTGTAGTCTAGCAGGGACGCTCTCCTCGCCCCTACCTGCTCTCCGACTCAATTTTTGATAGTTCGATTGCCTTACGGAACAATCGCTTTGCAGCCATACGCCTGAGTGGCGTAGGTATGCCTCTGAATACCGCGATTAGCTTATCTGACTGAGCCATCAAGTGAGCCACAATCATGTCCTCGCGAGCCTCACAGCCCCTTGTCTGCCATCTGTCCATCTTGTCACGGTAGTCTTTGCATTTGCATCCAGTTTTGAATTGAACTGCCCAGCCGGGAATGAGTGACTCTAATGCTGAACCGGGCTTGTTGTGGAACTGATTCACTTGGCGATGCTCCCACCGAGTGCTGGACAGAGGACAGGATGCGGACGCAGGTTCTTTATGATCTGCGATTGAACCGGACACGATTCAACAAATAACCCAACTTCTAGCTTGTCGCACTCACGAGCCTTGTAAGACCCAAGGCAATGATTAGCCCTTTCTTCTTTGGTAGCCCACTTGCCCATGACCAAGTGCTTATATGTTATCCCATGCTTTTTCAGCCACTCCTCCGTCCACGGTCGATACTTTTCCAGCCTTGCCGTGACGATTGCATGGATGTGTGTGCCTGCTGGTACGAGGCATCTTGCTTTTTTCATTGCTTCCAAATATCGCCATCCATCATCATCCTGCTCTGAGGTGAAGTCGGGACATAGGATGCCATCAAAATCCACACCGACTTTCCAGTTCTCCATCACGAACTTGTTCCATAGCAAGTTCCACTCAAACCAGTGTGGCAACTCTAGCTCTCGATGCCATTCGTTCAAGTTTGGCAACTGAGACTCCGTTGCATAGATTGCAGCCTTGTGAACATTCCACGACTGCATCGTCTCGTCCATCCATGCAACTGCTTCCTTAAATGAGTGTCCACTCGCTGTGGAATCCTCGACGAGTAATGCTTTGCTAGGGTCGGGACTTTCACTTCTTCTTCTAACTCGCAGACCGCCACCTAAATAAATAGGTCCATACTCACCGAGTGAATACAGAGGCACACCAAGACGTATGCTCATCTGACTAGCTACGACCATTCCTGATCTTGGAACGCCAATGACCGCATCGTAACCTTTGCCTTTGATGCTATCTGAGAAGTCGATGATGTCTTGGTTGAATTGCTGCCATGAAATATATGGACCAATCAACATCGACCTTTCGCGATAATTGATCTCTCTTGGAACCGGATTGTCGCTGGTGCAGTTTGAGCAAATGCCAGAGCCTTCTGAGCCGCACTTCTCACAGTGACCCTGCACTAAATATGTCATGTCCGACTTCCTCCATTGACAATCGCTGTTGCACCAAATGCACTTGCAAACTTGATCGCATGATACCTTTGTAACCTGATTGCACGACCTGCACTGGATCGCTTTTACTTCGGCCATAATGTTGTGAACTTTTTGATCTGCGGTGATGTATATCTAGGATGCACATCAACATAACTCATCGTAGCATTTGCAAACTGACGCATCTTCCAGCAAACATCAGTAAGCTCACCGGCTTGATAGTCTGGGTTATACCAATCTACAATCTGTTCGGTTCCGATTGTATATCCCGACACAAACCTGAACTCTCGCTTTGTGTAGTCCCAACCATCAGCGTTGTATGAATCATCGCCGGGAGTTTCTAAAAATCCTTCGGTCAGCGTCACAGTCGGGAAGTCGGTGTAATCGCAAACATCTTGATGCGTAACGTATCGAGTTCGCTTGCAGCCATTTCTATCTCGATTGTCATAGTCCACAAACGCTTCGCTTAAAATAAAGTCGGTTTGCATATATCCATTGTTGAATATTACCGGCATGATAAACGTGTAGTCGAATGATTTTATTAACGAGCCAGTGCCACCTAGCACCGTATCGCTGCGATCTAATTGACCGTTCCATACCGGCACATTCGTAAAGTCGTAATATGCTGTGCTTATTGACTCTGCCGTTAGATCTGGACAATCGCAAATATCCCCAGATGTGTAGTTAAACGTACCTTCAGTCAAGGCTGGCACAATGACATCGCCTTCAATGATTCCGAAGAATGAGTCTACTGCTTTTGCGTCACTGGGTTGTGTGCAGTAATCAAAATTGAATGACACTGGATTTAGTGATGGAACACAATCTAGCCAATCGCAATCTGCGTTAACTGTGTCCGGCACATCAAATGCGTCATTACGATCTGTTGAAGTGTTAGCTAAAGACCACTGCTCACTACTGCAATCACAGAACTCATTTCCTTCTTGATCCATCGTGACATCCCAATAACCATATTGGTTTGTGTCAGGATGCACTTTGATTGCGTCAGTAATTAACGCTCCATCCTGACATATCGAAAGCGAGCAATCTTCGATAGGGTCTAGGATTTGCTTGCCAAGCGGCCAAGGAATAGGGGTTGCTGTGACTGTTCCAGATGCGTCAGTGACCTCCGTGTATTCAAAGCCGGTCCCACCTAGTGCTTTTGTCAACCATGCTCTTTCGTACTCTGGCATACCTGCGAACCAACCAGAATCTTCAATAACGCCGTTTGCATTTACACCGTCTGATATAGCACCGTCGTAATGCAGTGCAAACTGAATTTTCTTTTTACCTTCGTAGGCAACAGTAACAGAGTTTGTTGTATCCTCGGGAGTAGTAAATGGACCTTCTACAGTTAGGGCAGATCCACTGTTGGGCTTGATGTAATAATACGATCCATCGTAGAAAAACCAGAATGGCTGCGTGATTGCACCGATAAAAACTTGATCCGTTAGAACACTACCGGATGGCATAGATTGCAGAACGTAGATCCTGTCTTGTCCGATCATGTCATACGACGAGCCGTTCCATTGGAAAACTGCACCTTTATATGTTGCAGAAAAACTGATGGACGAAACGACTATCTCATAAGTTGCGTCTGTTTGATCGTCTGGTGGCTGATCTAAGCTACCGTAATTTGGATAGATTTCTGCCTTTGCAACCACTTCAGAAAACGGACTCGATCCATCATCCGTGTATGTGTAGTTCCTGTCGCCGTATAGGAAAGACCAGTCATCGCAGTATGTCGTCTTACCCATTATGACGATTTCGCCGCTAACAGAAGCAGGCGACATATTTGCAACGGGCGGCAGACCAGTTAATGTTGGAATGTGCGTTGTCACGATTGATGGCCCACCATAACCACTACAGTTAATATCTTGTACGATGCTGCTCTCAAAATACACATGACCAGATGGCAGGTTGCTGTAGTCAGTGTACGTCGTATAAGAAGTGTCAACGCCATCACAATTCTTAATCCAGTTCAATGGCGTTGAATTAGATGGTGGCGTGTAATTAAGTATCAGGTAAACAGGATCTTCACCCAGATCCCTGTAATACAAATCATATCTTTCGTTCTTGCGATAGACGTATTTCGCATCGAGAAAATTCATCCCCTCGTCGCGGAAAAGGTGATTCGTCTCGCAGCGATCTATAAACACATGCTTTTCAGCAGTTGGAAGATACATAGTTCCACTGCTGTCAATAAAGTCGATGGGGTAATGAGAAAAGTCGGATATCGTGCTGCATAACTGATGCACCGAGCAAGACTTTTGATTCTCGTCCGCTGGGTCACAGGTGGCATCATTGCGGAACTTAGTTATCCCATAAAACCCAAGTGTCACATTTTTGCTTGAAGTGACCTTAACTTTGACAGAGCCTTTCCATATGCTCCCGTCCTTCTCGAATGGTATAGCACCCTTGTACCAAAAGTATCTGTCTTGTGCAGTTGAGTGAGATTTAGCTAACCAGTGAGCCGAGTCAGTTCCGACTTCCCAAGAATCCTTCCTAACGAGTATGTGATTCAGAGAGTATTTGTCTTTCGGGATTGCTGGAACGCTGTCTGTATGCAGGCTTATGTCGGAACGTAGACCTGAATGAGATACAGAGTTTACTGTGATTGTTTTGTAGTTCTCTCCTGCTGCAAAACTCAATGTCGAAGTTGATCCATTGTAAAAAATATCTACATCGACAGCTTCAGAGTTTCCGCCCGTTCTGAACACGCGAAGATCCACACTGCCGCCTGATTCGACGATTGCAAGATCGCACTCTATATCAAAATTACCTGCACCTGAAACAGATGTAGTCGGGTGCGTAACGACTGATGCACCAGAAACAATCTGGTTAGGGTAATCTAGTTCGTAGTTGTAAAGAAGAAGCGTGTAAGGATCTGACGGTATGCTTCTTGTAAAAGATGAAGTTATGGTTCCAGAAGAAACTGTATGGTTAGTGATGACTTCATTAAAACCAAAATTATCTTTTGAGATAAGTGTAAGATCAGTATCCTGCGATGACTTGTTGTATCTAAAGAACTTACTGCTGACCGATGCTTCGCCATCAAACAAAACATATCTGTCTTTCTCAAACCCGTAGTCCACTGGCTTTCTGCTTGGGCAAGACTGCTCTTTCCATCGGCTTGTATCGACCGGAGCATTGACTAATTCGCCATCGTAACTGCTGACATATTTGTAGTTGTAGTCAGCAAGCGCAGTCATTACATACGAAATCCTCCTTGTGTACGTTCCGGCACTTGTGCCGACAATGCACACATCATTGACACCTGCATATGCTTGGTATTGATCCGGCTGCAAGATATGCCATTCATTGTCTACTCGTACACCTAGTCCCCTCCATTTGTCTAGTGCTGGGTATGGCAACAAACTGTTGTTGAGGTAGTCGTCAACGTAAGTCGCATGGTACTGGTACGACTGACCGAGAGACATCAACTGATACCTTAGATTCTGTATCAGGACATCCTGCTGCTGAACCGGATCGTATTCATACAATCCAATATCGAACCAATCATCGACATGACTGAAGTAGCCATCGGGAAGCAGGTGAGTCAACTCTATCTTATTGAAGTCATTGACTGTTCCCGGCAGTTGGTAAACCTCTCCGGCTGTAAGATCGTAGGCAAGATCTTCGTTTTCGACGACCTCGCATCCTGCACAACATCCACAACCTGGCGACCTTCTAATAGCCATTACGAGCAATCCTCCGCATCAACGATCCAGTATCCGTTGTTTACGAACTTGCATGTTATGTAGACAGACCCTGCAACAGGAGACGCAAAAGGATTGTAGACCGTAATCTCACGGGTTGAGTCGGTCATTGTTCCGTCTGGCTTAATAAACTGAACGACAACATCAGTAGCCTTGCCAGCCACTGCTCCAGACCTTGCAGCGATGCCACCTGTACCTGTCTTGCAAATAAGTGCAGGGATGCCGCCTATTTGCTTAGGATCAATTGGAAGGCCACTAACAGACAGCTTGGCGTTTCTCTTGATCGAGTTGTATTCGTCTCGGCTCAACTGCATGATTACGCCTGCAAGAAGGTGGAAAAGTCTATCTCGTCTTGCGTTCGGAATCTTAGATAATCTGGACGCTCTTCATTAGCCGCTGCTGGTTCACGCAGTGTTCCATCTGTATTGATGTACCCTGTCGTGACATTGCCACCTTTGGTTATAGGCTCTGGATCTCCATCAGCAGCATCAAGCTTGTATGTGTCAACAAGAGGTTGGACATGCTCATGTCCGTACACGGTTCTATTGCCGGCTGTTGCTGCAACGCCAGGAGGGTAGAAGTATCTCTCGGATAGCATTATCGGATATGTAACCTTTGCAAATGACGCTACAGATCCATCTGCAAGAGTAACGTCCTGTTCAGTTGCTTTCACAGCACCGATTAACCAAAGACCAGCACCTTTACTGCGATACGTTGCACTGTTGGTCTTGAAGGATCTTTCCAGTATTTCTTCATAGGTCACAAATGGTTCAAACTGTGTTATCGTTAGCCTGAGCGTAGGTATTGTCTCTACAACTGGCGACTGAAATGGAGATCCCGTTGGAAGTTTCCAGCATTGATCACCGTCCTTATCTGAATACATCACGCGATCATAAGATCCAACTTCTATTGAAACCTGTGGAGTTATGTCTTCTGCATTGTTCGGAGGTACTGCTTGACACTGCTCACTTTCTACTGGACCAGTCTCGAAATTACATGTGACATTAAATATCAACCCATTAGCAGAATCTCGGCTTACATCTTTACTACGGCATACTGCAAATGGCATAGCCAATCCAGTCTGCGTCGAATACCAAGTGCTGCGGTTTACTACAGGCAATCTTGGATCACATGCCACATGGCCTTCTGTAACGTCACTGAATTGGATATTCTCAAAGCTAAAGCTCTTCCTTGCTACAACCCTAAAACTCTTGGTTGCGCTGTGATTAACAAGGTCTTTGCCAGCAGAGCTTTTTGATCCTTTAATCGAGAATGATGTCTCAAGCGTTTCTTTTATTTCTAAAAACATTATTTACTGCCCAAAGTAGTTCCACAAAGCGTCATCCTTCTGTTTCTGAGTTTCAGACCGCAGTTCAATCAGCATCTTGCTCAATATGGAATTACTTTCCTGCCTAGCCTTTGCAGCCTCTTGTTCAAAGATCACTTGCTGCGCATCTCTCCTAGCCTGTAATTCCATCTGGCGAAGCATGTTGAACTCTTCTACAGAACCAGCCTCAAAAGATGCACCAGCAGCAGAGTCTGCTGATTCAGCTAGACCCTGACGCTCTTTCATCCTTGCGTTTATTTGTTCGCTTCTCTCTTTTTCTTGCTGATGCAACTCTTCTTCACGTTTTGCGGCCTCCTTATCGATTCGATCTATTTCACGCTTGAACTCGTCTTCAATTTTCTTGTCTTCTTTCTTTTGATCTTCAGCAGCCTTCTTTGCTTCTTCGGCACGCTGCTTTTCTAGATCGAGACGCTCTTTTTCAGCCTCAACAAACTTGTATTGACGACGAAGCATTTCCGCTTGCTTTTCATCGATTTCTTCGAGGGCAAGCTTCTCAGCAAGCATCCTCTCAAATTGCATCTCAGCTAGCTTCTCTTCTTCGTTAAACCTGTCGTAATATCCTTGAAGCTCGTCAGCCAGTTGCTGAAGCATCTCTTCGTAATTACCGTTCTTCTCTTCCTGTATCTCTAACTCGGCTCTTGCAGCAGCTTCTTGATCCTTCTTGAGGTCAGCAAGCTCACCTTCTAGCTTGGCTTGCCTTACCATCTCTGCGTACTGACCAGTCAAAATCAGATAGATTTTTTTAAACAAGATGAACTTGTTGTAGAGGATGCCTTGGGCAAGATTTAAGTCTTCAATGAAAGGCTCGAAGAACTTGGCAACAGACTCGATTGCCTTGGCAACCATGTTTACCAGTTTCAGCAATGTGACGATTGTGTTCTGTACTGGCCCACCAAGAATTCTCCATGTCTCAGCAGCAGACGCTTTAATCTCGTCCCACTGTCCTGCAATCGTTTCGCTCCGTTCGGCCATTGCAGCATCAGCACCGGTTGTTTCTCGGATGCGCTGAAGAGCTTGGTCAACCATGTCAGCAGAGATTTGTCCCTGCTCAGTCATCTTCTGGACTGTTGCTACAGTCTTGCCTGTTATCTCGGATAGTGCTTGATAGATAGGTATGTTCGCGTTGGCAAACTGGTTGGCTTCTTGAGCCATGAGCCTGCCTTTTGTCATCACATCAGCATAGGCTTTGCCGACTAGCTTTAGGCGTTCAGGATCGCCCATAGCAAGCCCACCAAGTTTCTCTGCAATGTCTGGTATCTTGCTTGCAGAAACACCGAGAGTTAGCAGCCTTGCCGAAAACTCCTGCATCTGTTCGGTCGTGTAAGATGTTTGAGCAGCATACTGACGCATCTCCTCAGTGAGTGCTTTGGCGCGAATCTCGTTGCCGCCCATAGCTGCTTTGATCTTGATCTGCCTCTGCTCAAACTCATCGGCAGCAGCCGCAGCAGAAGCCAATGCTTTTCCAATGGCATAGATTGCAGCAACAACTCCAAGCACCCTAAGACCTAGAGCCCCAAACGCCCTAGCAAGACCTTGAACCTGAGGTCCCATTCCAGCAGCCTGAGCTAGGTTGCCAGCCATCTTTGATAATCCGCCGGTAACCCCACCGACTGACTTAGTAAGATCAGCAAAAAGAATCTTCATGCCCTTGAACGATGTCATGTACTGCCCAGCGTTAGACAGTCGCTTTGCCATGCGTTCAGTCTGCAACCGCTTCATGCGGCTCTCATGCTCAAGCTCTTTCCTGCGTGCATCTGCATCAGACTTTTGAGTTTTCTTCTTAACTCCATCAAGCCAACGCTGCTTAGATTCTTTCTGCTTTTGTAGGGTTTCTAGTTGTTTGGCAGCATTACGCTGATTCTCTTGGTCTGTCTGAAATGCCTCTTCTGCTGCTTCACGGAATGTTCTTTCGCGTTGTTCTTGTTCTGCATCAGTCTGCTCTTGTTTTTGCTTGCGACTGTTGCTCATCCAGTCAACAATGTCAAAAGTCTTTTTCTTAGACTGCTGCTTTTGCCTTTCAGCATCCTCTGCTGCTTTAGCTTCTTCAGCTTCACGCTTGCGTCTGTCTTCAGCCTCTTTAGCTTCCCTTGCTTCCCTTTTTCGCCTCATCTCATCGACGATAGAGAAGGTGGTGTTCAGCCTTTCTATTTGAGCAGCATGAGCAGCCTCTTTTGCTTGTTCTTCTTCACGAAGCCTACTCAGTTCTTCTTGATGTGCAGCAGCTTTCTTAGCTTGCTCTTGATCCCACCTTGACTTTCTTGATGCCCATACGGCAGCATAACGCCTTGCTATTTCCTCTTGCCTAGCAACCTCGCGAGCATGTTCTTCTTCTTTTCTTTTTGCGTCTTCTTGCTCTGCTTGGATTCTTGGAGCATCTTGAAGCTCTTGCAATTCATCAGATAGCACCATAGTCTTCTTGACTAAAGCATCAAGAGACTCCTGCTGCCCTTCAAACGGGTCTTTATCTGCTATCTCTTCGTAAAGCCTATCTAGGACATGCAACTCGGCTTGGAGTCGCTCGATAGGCGTAGAAGTATCCTTGATGGCCGATGCAAGGACTGCTTGATCATTGCGTACTTTTAGAACGCCCCTAGAGAAACCTCTAGGGTCTAGTATCGCTTCGTAGTATAGAGCCCCGACTCGGTTTGCGGCCATCAGCTAATTGCTCCAAGTGATCGTATAAAGAATCGCCACTGAGCTTAGTCTTGCTTTTGCCGGATGCTTTTTCGTAAGCTTCACGCTCACGTTCGCTTTTGTGGATTCGATAACCGATCCACCAGTCCAGCAAAACAGGACATGCGTTCATCCAAGAGATAGGATCATCAATCCCGAGGTCTTGGCAGATCGAAAATGCCCATGACAGTCTGTGATTCCTGTCAAATTCTTTGGCTATTTTTTCGATCCGCCGAGGATCTTTCCCTCGCGGTCAGCAACCCATTGCTCGATGCAGCCGATCACAACATCTAGCTTCAAAGCATCAAGCTCCATAAGGTCTTTGATGTCGGACTCTTTGAACAGGTTCTCACCGTCTTGATCACATAAGTGGTCAACGATGGTGTAAAGCCTTGCCTTCCTGATAGCATCTCGTGAAACCTCGCCGTCCTTGCCATAAAGAGCAGCAAGCCGCCGTGATCTCTGAAACTCAGAAACAGGCTTGACCCAGGCTTCTTGCCCGAATACCTGTTCCTTGAGTTTTTCAGGTTTAGTGCAAACTAACTCAGCCAATAATTGTTTCTTCGTCAAGCTCATCGTCATCATCCTGATTAAGCAGTTCTTCGGGTAGTTCAGGTGGCTCGACTGATGTGACGTTTTCACGCTCCATCAGCTTTGCAACCTCTTCTTCAATCCATTTAGAAGTGACTGGATCGACCTTCTGAAAGAAGATCAACTTACTTCCCTCTTTCCATCCAATCAGTCCGATCTTTTGGCGAGAGTCTTCATCACACAGAAAGACCCAGTACTGTTCGTGTACTACTTCTTTCTTTGTCGCTAAATGGATTCCGACATGCGTTTCAAGTTCGACATGTTGAGACATGACATCTCCTTGGTGGTGGTGGAGGAGTTAATTTATTTACGCGGTGATGGTTGGGCCAATGTCGCCATCGAATACGAAGGTAAAACTGTTTTCCATCAATCCGTTGATTTCAAGAGATCCGCCTGAAGCAGATGAGATAAATCCGGTTCCTGAGATCGTGTAGCCCGCTTGAGTTCCGTTAGAACCAGGGGGTGTGCCTAAAGTGTCAGGAACAACGATGGTTAGCGTGTCTTGATTTCCATCTGGAATATCAGGTGCGTCAACGCTTACATAAGTGACTTGCACTTCACCAGCATCGATAAGACCTCCTGAAAGCTTCTTCATGAAGCCACCAACAGAGTCCTCAAGGCAACTTGCATCGATTGCTTCAAGTGAGAATTCAGGTAGAGATACCGAACGGACGCATCCAACAGCACCGCCGGTCGTAAGGGTTACAGTAGTACCCTGTGCATGGTAGCCTTCTACAGCCATCTAATTATTCCTATGCTCTTGCGTAGTTGATGAAGTATTCTTGGCTACACCAATAGCCACGTTCGTCGCTTCCATCGGCAGGTGCGACAAGTTCCCAAGACGTTCCAGACTCGACTGTAACGCCCTGAATCGGGTGAGTGCTGTCGCTGGATGTATGTCCAACGAGAGCGTCTTCGATTGCTTCCTGAGCCGCCTCTGCTGCACTCCTAGTTGAACAAACGATGTCAACCTTTAGTCTTGCTGAGTAAAGCCTGATCTGACAGTTATCAAGAGCCGCCCTTGCGTTAGTGCTATTGATTGTCAGAACAACGATTGGAAGATCGTCATCTTGTGGTGGATTGTCTGCGTAGATCCTTTGTCCAACTAAGTCGGACACGCTTGGATCTGCTCGGAGTAAGGTGATAAGTTGTGGTACTGGCCGCATTAGAACTCTCCGGTTGTACCGTTCACTTCACCCATGTTTATTTGCCAGCGTTTCAGTGCTTTGTAGATTGCTTCTACTTGCTGGTTCATTGTTTGTTTAGCCGCTTCGCCCATGAACGGACGAGGCTTTAATGGCTCACCTTTTTGCCCTGTTGTCCTATCCACTCTTCCTGATTGTGCTGCAATCTTTCTGTCGAGCCTCAAGTCTTTCTTGGATTGTCTAGGCCACCACTTGTGGTTTGGTGCGCCAGAGCTTTGATTATCTCTCGGCTCGTGCGTGTGTGCAAAGTTCTTGCCTTGCCCAGACTGGTATTTAGGTCCAACAATTTGACTCGACATTAAGCCGCCTTCTTTACGGCTTATGTTTTTCTTAATGATCATTCCTTTATCAGCAAGTGACGGAAAGTTTTCGCCACGCTTGTTAAGTACTTTCTTAGACCATTTTTTTCTAGTTCCAGTCTTCCTTGACATGCCGATATGGTCTTCGCCACCACCAGCCTTGATGTTCGATATGGCACGCTTTCTTACAATCGTTGCTGCATATCCAACCGCTGTTGGACAAACTTTTTTGAGCAACTCATTGTGCAATAACTCAAGGTCTTTTGCTAAGTCCGTCATGTGCATTTGGACGGCTGTTCCTTTGCCGCCCTTGCCACGCTTAGAGCTAATGAAAGACCCAACTTTTGAGTCAAGTTTGCTTTTGAAACTCACTTGGTACTCCGCAGTTCGAGTCTTACAGTGAACCCGTCACCAGACACATCTCTAACTGCTGTGATACCGTATGTCTTCCCATCAATTATACAGCGGCTGTGAGCAGTTACTGTTGCTGCATCAATCTGTGGTTTATCACCGATTGCCACCTTTTCGGTCGATGTCTTTGTCATCATTCCATCGATGATCTCACCGCCGGTTGTATCAATAAGTTCGCAAGGCCAGTCAGCAACAGCGGTCGTCCATGACCCACTGCCGTAACTGATCTGCCCATACTCATCCTGAGTAGCAGGAGGATTCTCGATCAACGCAATATAATTCCGATGACCAACCCTCTTACGGTTAAATCCTGTAACCTTGGGCATTACGGATACGAACTCCTGATCAGCTTCTTGACGATGTTCTCGTAGCTCTTGCCGTCATTCGTATTAACAAGGTTCTCTTGAGCCGGATCGAAGTAATAACGACCAACCTCTAAGAGGATCGCTTGCTTAAACAACCGTGGCAGGCAGTCTTCGCTGGTGACTCCACAGGTGAAGTTCACAAAGACTGTATCTCGTTCGCTTGGAGTCAGTAATGTTTCCGGCCACCCGTCGTCATCGTTAAGGCAGGTGACTGCGTTGCGTCCAGAATCGAGTTGGTACTGGTCGGCTGCAAGTGTTTGAGTTGCACCATCATCGTCCACATAAGTAATTGAACTAATGGCAGTAGCAGACCCCATGTTCAGCAGAATGGCTTTACCGTCTTCAGGAAAACCATATTGACTCTGCTGCCACGATGCCTGAACAAGACATCTTTCAATGTCCCGTTCAAGCTGTTCCGTTGCACTCTCAATCAGCCTTGTCAGCAGATCGTCTTGGCTGCTTCCCGCGACTCTTAGATGAGCTTTTGCTTCTGCCAGTGTTACTGCCAGAAACTGAGGGCTCGTCGTTCTTTTTAGAGTCCACTGCATCCTGCACAATCTCGATTGCGTTAAAGTCTAAGAGGGTCTTGATAACACCAGGCTTTAGCGTGGAGTCATCAATCACACGACCCGTCTCAAAGCCAAGACGGGTCGTCTTGAATCGATACCTATTCATTAGGTAATCGTGATTTTTGCCAAGACTTCTGGGTTGGCAACCTTGATGTCGATACGCTCGGTAGCAACAACACCGATCTGATCGTTCTCTGCGTAGAGTTCGTTCAGGGTCTTGAAGTTCAACGCACGACGATCACCGAAGTAAGCACCGAGTCGCATGTCGCCAAAGACTGCAACAAGTTCGCCAGAAGCAGGCGCTGCTGGCAAGCAACTTACTAGGTTCACAGGGTAGCCCATGAGAAGTGGTCGCTGACCACCTTCAAGATCAACAATCGTGTTTCCTCCGGCAGCGTTCAAGAGATCGCGGACCTGAGAATGGAACACAACTGGTGACATGTACCATTCATTGCTTGCACCGATAATCGGATTGCCGATTCCCGATGCACATTCAGTCAAGTCAGTAAGAGCCAAGCCTGCAACCGATGCAACATTTGTGTCATCGACACTTGCATCGCCAGCAATACCAGCAGTATTAACACCACCGGCTACACCATTGAAGAGGTTCTTGTCTTCTTCGAGTGCAATGCCGTAAGCAATGCTTTCGACAACCACATCAAGAACGCTGAGGATACTATCTTCAGTGATCTCAGAACTCATCTTGACCAACGCTGCAAGCTTCTGGGCGGTCAACTGAACTTGCCCAAAAGTTACGTCTGATTCCGTGATCGCTGCTGCTTCTGCCGGATAGTAAATGCTGGCGTGAGCAGATACCTTTGGAACTGTCCAAGTATCAGCCGACATAACAACGCGCTGACATGATCGACGTGCAACGCCACGATCTTCCAATAGGTTAATTAAAGCGTCAGACAAGGGGTCAGGTACAGTGTAGCCACCCTTGTTGTCAGTCCCGATGGACTGTGCAGCCATGAAGTCTTTTGCACGACGGTCGCCGCCTAGAGCAGCTAGGTACATGCCGGATACGAAAGCATCTTCTGAATTTGCAAAGTGCTTCGTCTTTTGGTTCTTTACTCTTGCTGGGATCACTTCCTTGCTTTCCTCGATTGAGTCTTCGATTTGTGCAGGCTCAACTACAGAGCTTGCTTGGGGAACAGCCTTGGCTGCTTTAGCAGCATCTAGCTTGTCTTGAACTGCTTGTAAGGAATTCCTTTCCCCTTCAAGCTTGCTGAACTCAGCATCGAGTTCATTGACGAGATCGATCTGAGTTTGATCGAGTTCACTTTCTGCCGAGAGATCCGACAGTGCCTGCAACTCGTCTGCAATCGATTCGAGTCGGGCATTGATTTCCGCAATCTTTTTCATAGCTTCCCTTCTAGATTGATATCCCCGACTCCTTCGGGAATTAACGGTTAATTTTACAGCGTCAGCTTTTCAGCTTGATTCGTCGCATTGCACACTTGGCTCGGAGTGCTGCATGGAACGCAGGTGAGCAGAGTGCCTTAGCCTCGTACTCCTCGTCCTTAGACTTGCTCCTAGCCTTTACTTCGACGATTTCATCAATGAATCCGGCATTGAGTGCTGCCTCAGCATCCATCCAAGTTTCAGCATCCATCAGAGCCAGCATCTCTTCTTCAGATCCGCCGGTCTTCTCGGAGTAGCTTGCTGCAATGTCTTTATCGAGCAGATCCATGACATCGGCCATTGATCGGAAGTCTTTGCAGTTCCCGACCGCAGCAGTCCAGCATCTATGAACCATAAACTTGCCAGTCGAGTTCATCTTTACTTCGTCTGCTGCCACAGCAATCACAGTAGCAATCGACGCTGCCAACGCATCAATATGGACGGTTACTTTTCCATCGTGATTAACGATTGCATTGAACATGCTTAGACCATCGGTAACGCTTCCGCCTTCGCTGTTTAGGTGGATAGTTACATCTTGCCCTGCATGTTCTGCCAGCACATCAATAAAGTCATCTGCTGAGATGCCATTCTCGTAATCACCGATGAACCCTCTCATCGTGATCTCTTTCTTCTCTGGATTACTCTCCAGTTTCATCGTTAGTCTCCGGTTGGGGTTCGTTGTCGTCTTCTTCCTCGATTGCTTCATCTTCAGGCTGTGTAGCCTTTGAAATGTCCATTGCAATCTGATGAGGAAGCTTGTCTCCGTCTTCTACTGGAGCAAATCCATGTAACTCACGGATCTCATTGATGGTCAGCACGCCATGTTGCTGCATCTTCATCGTGTAATCAGCAAGTGAGTTTGGATCACCCTTGAGCAGTGGCGTTGTGTCAAACTCGACTTCTAATGGTCTGGCTGGGCTGATTAGCTTTGCCATGACCTCTTCTTCCCATTTGCACATCCAACGCTGCAAACAGTTGTTTACATAGGCTGTGTTGCGTTCTGAGATACTTCGATAGGTCTGACCTGTGTTGTCACCGAGTATGGACTCAAGGCCAAATAGCAACGCAATCTCTTCACGCTGGAAGGATCTTTGCTGTAGAAACTGAGCATCTGCTGCTGATACAGGCAGTGCAGTAGCTTTCATGCCATCCCTGAGAAGACCTGCTCGACCTGTATTGCTGATGCCTTCATGCTTGGAGTTAAAGTTGTCGAGGAACTCCTGAGCATCTTTGGCAGACCGGAACATGCCTGTGGGTGCTTCAAGCAACAAGCCTGGACGACCTGAGTTAGCCAGTGTGGTTGCAGCAGCCTCTTGTCCGCCTTGGGCTAACCCAAAGACATCCTTGGCAAGCTCTACAACGTGCATCCCCCATACGCCATTTAGTGACGTATTCATGATGTGCAAAACATCACGATCAGGAATCTTGTAGTATTCACCTTGCCGTAGCTTCAGTGGCAACGTGTTCTGTGTAGTGCCTTCGTGTGCTGTCACTAGATGCCATTTTTCGCCATCGACGAGCATGGTCTGGCAGTTCTCGGGCAGGATAGGGATAAGCTCTACAGGAGTCCCGAGGTTGTTCCTAGCAATGTAGGCTCGACCATTACCACTGATCAGAGCATGAACCATCATGATTTCACGAAGTGTGAAAGCAGTCATGGCCTGATTAGGTGAGACGTTGAGCAGCCTGTAAGCAGGATTCTGGCTCTTTAGCTCACGATTACCGTCAGCAAGTTCTTCATAGACATTGAAGGGCAACTGGCTAAGATGCCCGCTGATTTTGTTGACTGCATAGATGACAGCAGAAAGGCCGAGTGCAGTCTTTGTATTGACTTTGATTCCGGTTCTGGACTTTTCACCATTGAAGAACTCCACGAGCCAACTGGCTGGGTTCCTTTGGTTTGTAAACGCCCAGAACGATTTAGCGTTCTTCATTCTTACCTCAAGTTATAAACACATTCCCGTCTCCGCGACCGGGAGCAACCATCGCTCTTCGGTACGCCATGAGCATCGCGACAAGTGGATCAATCTTGGATGATGAGTTGGACTTATCTAACATCCATCGGTCTTGGCGGTCACGCACTGCCACGGCATTGGTCAAACACCACCTAAGCAGTGGATTGCCATCATGCGTGAACCGGCCATCTGACATAGCTTGGCGGAAGTCAGCTATTGGTTCATTGAAGTGAGCAGTCGTCTGAGCCATCGTTGCAATGACGACTCCCTGTTGACTAACCTGCTCACCGAATTGTTGTGCTTGATAGGGATCAATAGCACAGTCGATGCAATAATTATCCCAGTAGTCGTTTACAAAGTCGGCTTGGAGGTCTGTGATTGGTGAATCAGTAACCTTGATCAACCCGTTAGCAACCCAATCCACAAACGGCATTGCAGTTAGATCACGACGAGTGTTTTTAGCTATGTACGCATGTGTCTTAGCTTCATAGCGGTAAATCGGCGTATTGTCGTCTTTGTAATCACCTGTTCTAAACCTAGCTACCAATGCGTAAGCAGCCAGATCGTCACGCCCGCCAAGGTCAATTCCAGCAGCAACACAGTCAGCCTGTTTCCAATCGCTGAGTGTGCCACGGCAACCATCGAAGTCCTCCAGCGAAAAAATACGCTCTGTGGACGAAACCAAGACATTCGCGTGATACCTCTTGAACCTGTTCAACGCTGTGGTGGAGGTCTTACACGGTTTGCTTTGGGCTCGGAGAAAGTCCTTGGTGATCGACACTCCGAGGTTTGGGTTCGCTTTGATCCAGTTGTCTTCGTCTAACGGATCATCGTCTTCATCTAGTTCATAGATGATCGGCAGCATTGTCTCTTCGTTGACTGTACGTTCTAAGACGTTCTTGCAGAAACCTATCTGCTCAAGCCAAATATGAGACTGGTCATCACCGGCTGTCGTTGTGGTCATCAGCAGTGGTTGAACCCTAGAACCACTACCTGTAACCATCGTGTTGAAAAACTTACGGTGAGGATTTGAGAAAGCGTGCGTCTCGTCTAGGCTCACCATCTGGGGATTCAAGCCATCGTAGGGTCGGTCTGATCCTACGCACTGGATGTTTCCACCGTTATGGTTAAACGTGATAATCTTGTTAGCCACTGTTGATGATGTCTTCAGCAGCTTGCTTTGATGCCTCATTCTCAGGCACTCGGCAAAGATCACCTTTTCCGCTTGTTCTCTCTTGGTTGCTGCCAGAATGATCTGACTGCGTGACTCAGGTTCATTGCTAACAGGATTGAAGTCGATGGCCGCCATATACATCGCGATACCAGCAGCCAGCGTTGACTTTCCATTCTTTCTAGCCACGGTAAAGAAAGCTTGTCTAAACCTTCTCCCTCGGCCATCATCTCGCTGCCATCCAAACAAGGATGCAAGAAAAAACGCCTGCCAGTCTTCGACTGCAAATCTCTGTCCGGCATGTTCACCGATTGAGTGCCTCAGTGCCGCAGGGAAAAACTTGCATATACCTTCAGCTATGTTCTCATCGAAGTAGTACGGAAAATCCTCAGTGCTTTGACACGTTAGGTCACGGGCGTGCCTATCGACTGCAAGCTTGATGTATTTGCCTGCAATGATGTCGTGATTCTGAACACGCTGGATGTACCGCTCCCACGGGTGCATAACTAAGCCCTTTTGAGGGACTTAATCAAGCTCATCATATCTTCTTCGTCTTCTTTCTTTTCGTCTGCTACGCCTGCAACAGACAGCCTAGCTCGGGAGCTTGGTGATAACCCGAGTTCAGGTAGAAGCTTGGTGTGTTGTGTAGCAAGCTTGAAGTAAGCAGTGCTTTGAGGCGAGGTTTTACCCGTATCGTCCTCATGGCCATGCTTTTGGATGTGTTCTGCGCACTTTACCCATTCTGCGTAAGTTAAAACATAATGTGTAAGCAGGTGAGTATCTGTCTTGCTGAGAATTCCAGATTCTCGTAGAACTTCGCAGGTTTCATCCCAAACTTCGCTTGCTACCTTGTCGTTCTTGATAACCTTGGGCATTTGTGGAGCTTCCTTGTCCGCCTTTACGATAGAGCTTGGACGGCGTTGCGGATCTTTTACAAATGCACCAGAAGCTTCTTGAACTTCAATGGCTCTTGGTTTTCTTCCTCTCATGCCTAAATTTTAGAGCGTCAGCCCCATAACCTACTGAGATACACGATGCCTTTTGAAATCCCACAGCAAATCCTCGACATGAACCCTCGATGCGTACCGATCAGGGTTGGACTGAAATCTCCAGCAATCAAAGACTGGCCGAATACTCAAGTCCGCGCGAAGGATCTCGATACGACCTCAGACAAGTACGACAAATACGGGATTGTTCTAGACGAAGACATGATGGTCGTAGATATCGATGTGCATGATGATGCCAAGAATGGCTATGCAAGCCTGAGCCGGATCAAGGATGAGCATGGCATCGATCTGTGGTCAGCAGCATCAATCGTCGTCGAAAGTCCCTCCGGCGGCGCACATCTCTACTTCAACAATCCTGACCTAGAGAAGCTACCTAAGAGTACGCAAGAGTTCCCCGGCTTGGACTTCCTCGGAAAAGGATGTCAGGTCATCGGACCAGGCTCCTCGCACGCTACATTTGCTGGAACCTACAAGATCACTCGTGGAAACGACCTAATCTGTGATCTTCCATTTGGTCTTGCCGAAGTGCTTAACTTTCAGTTTGAAGATGTTGTGCCATCATCGGTGATTCCTGAGGATTCTCCGCTTGATGGGTTCAACATGTCTTCCGAGGCACTTGATGTAATCAAATGTGAACTAGAGGGCGCCGGATACACGGTCATCACTAAGGGCGATGGGACTTATGAGTTTGTAAGGCCGGGAGTTAGAGAATCGACCTATAAGATATCTGGAACCATTGGCATCAAGTCGAAGAATGACCGACTGCTATTACGCAACTTCTCGACATCAGACCCATCAGGATTCCCTTCAGATGCCGCTGTGACGCTTGCTGAGGCGTTTAGAATCCTCAAAGGGCTCACAATGGATCAACTGCCAAACGAGCTTAGAACGCTCGGATATGGCTCCTCCAGTGATATCTCAGACGACGAGGTGAAGCGTATACAAGACGAGATGAGATCAGCAAGGACTCGTGGAGACGATCTAGAAGAATCCTATCCTACGCAGACCCTCGATGAGCTACGCAAGGCATCTCCTGAGCGTAGACCCTATGTCATCGAAGGTTTGCTTCGTCGAGGTGAAACCATGAACCTCATTGCAGCACCTAAGACCGGCAAATCATGGTTCGTCTACAACTTGGCAGCAAGGTTAGCAACCGGCGGGGAGTTCTTGGGCTGGACATCACCTCACAACCTCAAGTGCATGATAGTCGATAATGAACTGCATCCCGAGGAACTAGCTTTCCGGGTAGGCAGTGTGCAAGATGCGATGGAGGTCAACTTTGGCGATGACCTGCACTTCACTTGTCTGCGTGGAGCAGCAGTAGACATGAACCATATCGAGCAGAAACTTGTTGCGTCAGGAGCATCCAGATTTGATGTTATAATTTTGGACGCACTGTATCGCTTTATCCCAGCAGGCACATCGGAGAACGATAACGCCCAGATGATGCTGATCTATAACACCATCGACCGAATAGCTCGAACATTCGATTGTTCAGTCATCTGTGTGCATCATGCAAGCAAAGGGAACCAAACGGAGAAACAAGTTTCGGATGTTGGTGCAGGTGCTGGAGCCATCTCAAGAGCAGCAGACACTCAAGTTGTCTTGTTTCCACACGAGCAGGAGGGAATGGTCTGTGTCGAAGCCATTACCCGATCAAGCAAGACCCCTAAGAGCCGCTCGGCTACGCTCGATGGGTTCCTATGGACGCTCTGTGATGACGAAGCTGTACGCAAAAGTGACCAAGAGCCAAAACAAGACAAGAAAGCTCAAAGCACGATACAGAATCAGATGAAGCGTTCTGCAAGGGCCAGAAAGGTACAGGAGTTCCTAGCGAAGAACCCAATCATCAGACCCGAGGATGCACAAGAGGTTCTAGGAGAAAGTAAGACTGTTTTGAGAACCCTACTTCGTGACCATCTGATGCCAGCAGGGGTCGTAGAGTTCAAGCAGTTCTTCTACCAGAAAACTGAGGCTTGGAGTGATAACTTGACTCAGTTCATCAAAGATCCGTCTACCCCCACAGAGAGGGGTGAGGCGTAGGTGCAGCGTCTAATGACGTTGTTATATAAGCTATCATCCCTGCAATGCTTTTTGCCTAGCCGCTTTAAAAGCTTTGCAAAGCACAGGTGATAGCTTACAACGTAAGAACAGTAAATGTCAAGGAAAAATCAAAATATGGAAGATTTTTTTGATAATGACTACTTGTACGACCCGGATGGATACTACAACGACCCCAGAATCGAAGAACTCATAGCCAGTTTCGATCCACCCGAGAAACCAGTCAGGAAGGCTCACAGGTATTCTCACGAGACGAAGGCAACCGACACAAGCATTGTCGACGACCGAATCAAGACTAACTACTCCCGGCGGATAAGAAGAGTAGGCCAATACAGAAGCCGTAGGGCAAAGCTGAGATGCGTTTGTGATACCTGTGGCGTGGAGTTCTTGCAGACGGCAGAAAGCCTGTTTAGATCGGCTTACACGAGGTGTAGATGCACTAGGAAGCAGCAACTACTAACCATCGAGGCAAAGCAGTGAAAGACAGGCTATGGAAGTTCACGAGCGTTGTCGTCGATGTCGAGACGCATACAGGCCAGCCAGTTGCTAGGCTGTTCCGCAGGGAGTCCTGCAAGGAATTAGCAATTGATGTGCAAGGGATGCAACTAGAGAAGGTAAAGGTAGACGCAGAGCAAGATGAAGACGAAGAGACACAAGAGGCTTACGTCATCAGGCTCGATAGGTTCAACATTGAGCATTTGATTGAGCAATATGAAGAAGTAAACGGACTAGAGGGGTACGATTTCGACCCCGAACTTGACTTCCTCATGGCTGCTCAGGATAACAGTAGCGAGGAAGATGAAATCCTTATTATATGCCTCGTAATTGATGATGGAACGACTCATGATTTGGGATCTAGCGACGATTATTAAGAAGAACGATAAAGCCAGCAAGGATGTGTCTGTTGATTGGGTCAAAGCCTACTCCGAGCAGGCCACGAAGTATTGCAGGCTCCACATAGCTTGTAGGCTCCTTTTGGATCTTGTTGAGTCAGAAGAGCCACGAGACAGTCCGCTGTGGATAGAGTGCAAAGCAGAACTGGAAGAACTACTCAACGTGAAAGGATTAGAAGATGTTGATTGAAATGTATGACAGCGAAGGGCAACAGCAGACCACAATCGATCTGATGAACCCTACTGAGACTACAGATGAACTCGGCCATGAAGCAACCATTGCTCTCTTGTATGGGATGCAGATGGGTGGAGTTTGCTGTATCGATGACAAGGTCTTTATTCCACTGAAAGAAGCTAATGACGGACAAGACAAACCCGAATCACTATCAGTTTCCGAACAACGTCCAAGTGATCGACATCACGAAGCATCTTGATTTCATGACTGGAAATGTCGTGAAATATGCTGCAAGAGCAGGACGCAAAGACGGTGAATCGAGGCTTGACGACCTACTGAAAGCTCGGTGGTATATTGATCAGGCAATCAAGCAAACTCAACCTGGAATGAACCTTGACTGAACCGCCCTTCGGAACCCTTGGCCCAGAACCATTCATCTTGCAAGGCACTGATGAGTGGTTCGATGAGAATAAAGGCAAGTGGAAGCAGATCGACTTCGAGCATGTCGGCAAATGGTCAGACGACTGCTATCCCAGCCATGTGACCCTCCGAGGTTACCTATGGCGATTATCCGATGCAGTTCACGCAGACAGGTTCCCAGCCAGATACGGAAGACCCAAGCCACCAAGGATGTTTAATGCGCCAGCGAGATAGAATCATGTTGTGGTCACAGAGAGACTTAGAGACATCCATTGAGGCTCTCTGCCGCGACCTAGATGACCACCTACAGTTTGTTGAACTATCCAAAGGCGTGGATATACACGGGTTTAAGAAACAAGCAGCACACATCAGATACGAACTGATGACGATTGCTAAGAAGATAGAAACTAAAATTAACGACAGATAAGAGGTAATCATGGCAGTTACAGTTAATCGAGGGTCAGCTAGCTTCAATGTATCAAGCAACATTGCAAGTGGAAGCGGAGCCACTTTTGCATACACAGAATCCTTTGGAAATGACTTAAAGGATTCAAATGGAGATTTTATCTTCGACAGAAGCTTTGCTTTGCAGGATTACTCTTTGACTGTAGCTAGCGGAAACCTAGACCTAGACCTGTACGATCTTGGCTCAATCGACATTGGCGTTGGACCGGGAGATGATGCGCTAGGGCTCTCCCATGCAAACGCAAAGATCCACTTGCTTGCCATAGAAAACAAAGAGATCACCGGAGGAGGTACTCTCAGGATCGACGGTGGAGTAACAGGACACTGGACAGGCCTCCTCCCAGCCTCAGCAACATTAGACATCCCGCAAGGAGGTTTTTTAGTTGTCCAGTTTGGCGATACTGGATCTACAGTCACAGACACAACAAATCACATGCTGAGACTCTCGGCGCAAACGACCGACTGTGAGATCAACTTCGTGTTTTTCTCATCTCAGACATAAAAAGCCCAGTCTAGCCCGCTTTATAAGCCGTGAGGTAACACTCGCGGCTTTTTTTATGCCTATGGTGCAAATCTTCACTTTGCTCATTTTGAGACACTAATTGGCTCAAATTGACACAAATTTGCCATCGAGCCGCAGGCTACATCTAAAAGCCCTCAGTTCTCAGCCTGCCTCACTCTGCCTTAATATTGCGCAGTCGTAAGTTGTTATGTGGCAATGACTTATGGCTATCATATTGCGATTGCCTATTTTAGCGGAAAAACTTGCAATGA
>WLWE01000366.1_pt1 | contig 39675 bp, 8 predicted proteins | sample 6718301 | NCBI WGS metagenome assembly WLWE01 (sample SAMN12718691, study PRJNA515312) | sponge metagenome | isolation source: marine sponge | host: Mycale hentscheli | place: New Zealand: South Island, Marlborough, Capsize Point | collected 2003-05-01
TCCACCAGTTTATGGGAGCCGGACCACTTACACTATTACTACTAGTTCCTATAGAAGTTACTTCCCAGGTACCACCTTGTGCACCACCACCAAAACTTAAAAAACTACTTTTAAAACTATTGCCTACTTTGTATCCATCACCAGCGGCTGTGATTCTAACTGATGTGAGTCTGCCGCCGGAAATAGTTTGAGCAAAATTTGCTCCAGAGCCGTCGCCACTTAAATCTGTAAAGCCCAAACCATCATCACGAATGCCTATGCCAGATGATGTAATTCTGACGCCAGTAATTGGACCACCAGATTTAAGATTACATCCTTGTGTTATGTTTGGCAGGTAAGGTATGCCCGTGGTTTCATTGGCTTGGACACTGCCAGTATAGCCTATGATATAAATATAGTTCCCGGGTTGGGCTTGCCCTTCGCCCAGACTTGGTCCTGCTACATGAACTGCTTGTATGTTTGATAATGAGGTAGTTTCCCATCTGTCTGGGCCAATACCGAACGGTAAACAACTTGTGTACCAGTTGAAACCCTGATTATTATCAGGACAATAATTTCCATTATAGTTTGGGAATACTGTGGGGCTAGGACAAGGATTGAGTAATTTACTGCCAGTAATTATACCACGTTGCTCAAATCCTTCAACAATTAGTGATTTTTGTTCAAAACTGGGTTCGCAGGACACCTTAGTCTCCTAACTTAGCTTTGAGAGTTTCTACTTCCTGGGTAAGTTCTTTGACTGCCTCGATCAGCACGCCTACAAGTGCACCATAGTTGACAGCTTTCATACCATCTTCACCATCTGTCACAACTTCGGGCACTACTTCTTCCATTTCCTGTGCTATAACACCAACGTTTCGTGTGCTGTCTCTGAGTAGTTCATAACTTACGCCACGCATGGCATTTACTTTCTGCAAACCATTGTCAATGGTTGATATATTCTTCTTGAGTCTGGCATCTGAGCTAGTGTTTTGTCTAAACGCAGTAACATCACCATCTGCTACAAGGCTACCATTATTGCTACTGCCCAGGCTTCTAAGGAATATACTACCGCCATGCTGTATCTTACCTTTTGTGTTTAATAAATTAGCACCAACTGTTTGTATACCAATTTCTAAATCATTGTTGGAAGAACTTGAACCCATGGTAATTTTACCCAAAGTTCCTTCCAGCTGATTTACTTTATTTTTAAACATGAGCTTATCAGCATCACCTCCGCCAATACTATCAATGCTCTCCACATAGATAGCATGAGTCGTTGGATCAGTTTGATTACTCTTTACCCTCTTGATTCCAATCCTACCAGTGTTGACTGTTCCAGTAGGAAGTTCCTGTAAGTCATTAGTAAACAGGTTATCTGCTACTGCTAACCAATCTAAGCCAACATCACCATTGGGGCTTTTTAATAATCCACCACTATCACCAACAGGCACACCTGTTACACCGTTACCCCCATAGGGTGGTCCCAGTGCTACGTCAAGTTCAACTTCATTAAATCCAAAGCTATCACGGTTAGCACGGTTCTGTGTAACAATAATTGCACTATCACTTGGTGTATTAATGGTACCAACTACTCTGCTTGCGCCGCCATGTATGCGTAATTCATAATCTCCCTGCGTAACCTCGCGAGTTTGTAAACCTGTGTCGAATGGTTGCTCTACGCTAGCAGTAAGCATATTATAAACACGCTCATCTGAATACCATAAGTTATTACAGCCTGTGCCCTCAATGATATCACAGGTTGTGAAATCACCAAAGTTTATTTCAATATTACCATTGCTATCGATATCAATGCCGTTACCCAATCTTAGTTCTATGGTTGCTTGTCTGTTAGAAATAGCATTTGCATCAGGATAAAAGTCTCTAGAAATATCAACTATAACTCCAGGCCCTGCTAATATTTCATTGAATACGGCACCGTTATCAAGCCAGTATAGTTGACCGTCATCATCACAAACTAATCTGCTATTACCTGATCTGCTACTTGGGAACACATAGTTTGTGTCGCCTTGCACATTGCCCACGCTGAGTGTTTCATAAACATAGGCTTCGTCCACATATATAGCAGATACTGGTGCAGTCTCATTACCAATAGTAACGTTATCGCCTTCAATGATAAGGTTGCCATCTATCTCAATTTCATTTACATAGATGTTTGTGATAGGGTTATTGTCTGTACCTATGCTAACATTGTTACCGTTGGGTATAAGAGCATTGCTTAAAAAGATATCATTTACATAAAGACTGCGGAATATGTTAAATGGGCCGCCTAGGTCATATGTGATGTTAGCAACTGGCACGTTAGTTTGGCCATGATGAAACACATTAGCCGCGGCAATGTTTGCGCCGTCAGCGAAATAACTGCCAACGTTTAGTGCATAACTTGTTTGAGCACGTTGAGCCAGGCTAGCAATTGGGTATTCAGCAGTAGCATCTTTACGCATATTCAAGCCGGGCTTGATAGTTGTACCTATGCCGCCTGGCTGAGATAGTTCGCCGTACCAGTTTAAATTTTCCTCTTCGGAATTTGTTGTTGCATCCTTGGCAACAAATGTGGGATTCCTGCTCAGTACGCCTATTAGTGTTTCTGAACCGTACAATGTCGACAGAGTACCATTTATAATGTCAATACTATTTAGACCATCATAACTTTGAACAATAGCCAATACAGGAACATCCCTGTCATCGCTTTCACGTCTGAGAAAAATGTTACGGATTCTGGTACCATACAGCAAGGGCGAGCCTTGTGGAATAGTATTGTATGCACTGCTAATTTCTCCAGCGTAACTGGTATCGATCCACATACTATCATAGTAAATTTTTAGTTTACGGATAGTCTCATCAAAGTACATGTTGCCTTCTGATACACTGCCGCCTGGCGTGCCTTCAGATATTGGTATGTTTGTGATTGCTACCCAAGCATTTCCATTGTAGACTTTCATGATACCATCTGAAGTATCATACCATAATTGTCCAGTTAAGGTTGTGCTAACCTGAGGAGGAGTACCATCAGCAAAATTTTCCAGCATGTGGATGAAGTTTGTGTCAACTGGTTCGCCATAGTCAGGAACATTTCTACCAGGCAACGTAACCGCAGTTTCAGTATTAAATTGCGTATCACCAATATAAAATGTTTTATTACCTGATGTAGTGTTAATAACGTATGGCATTGATTATCCTCAGCTCAACTGGATTCTAATTGTATAGATGATCTCAATGATTCTGTTCTGAGACTTTTGCACAGGATGGAAGATTACATGAGTAAGCATAGTACTAGTGTTGATTGGTACTTCGTTGCTTGGGTCTGAAGGGTAACTAAAGATACTCATCTCATCAAAAATGTAATCGCCTTCGTTGGTTGTGCTTGAGTCGAACAAGTCCTGATCAGCAGGCTCATCATAGCCCAGGGTACAGGTCATCTTGATATCTGTATAACTTGGTCCAGCAATAATATCAATCTTGTCAAGCTCGTTGTTGACAGTGTTGATAGTTTTATAATATGTTCTGCTGTAAAGGTTTGCACCGGATTCATATGCTTCGCTAACGCGAGGCGATTTGTACAATACTTTACCAGTGGTATCAACGCTGGTGCCACCGTTACCAAAGGCCATGTACTGAATGTATGCGCCCGACCCGTTATTGAGGGCGTTCGCAATTAAGTTAGCCATGTTGCCGTAGTGGATGGCGTTGCGTTGGTTGAGCAGAGTCTCGCCTGTTTCCTTGTCACGAATAAGTACGTGACCTTCTACGTGGATGCCAGCCGTCTCATTGGGAATGGTTTTAGGCTGTTCTGGCACTGGAGTCTCCTGATTTTTGTTTTCTTCTGACATTGTTGTATTTATCCTTTTCCATTAAGTACTTACATTACATCAGGTATCTGATTCTGTTTCTACACCATGTAGGAACTTCATGATGCTATTTGTGTCTGTGCTATCAGTGTTGGCTAAATCAGCCAAGCTCAGTGCTGGGAACCCTGTAGCATTAGCGTAATCCCATGGGATATTATTGAGATCAATAGTATAGGTTACAAGAGTATTGCTCATGCCAGCAATAATCGCCTCGTTGACCCAAATATCGTCCTCAACAATAATTGTATTTGATCCTGCTCCCACTGCTTCAAAGTATTCTGCCTCATATCTGCCTGGCTCAATATGTAGTGTTGGGGTGTCGATTTCATTGATTACAAAACTTCTGCCTGAAATTTTCAGGTAGTCTCTAAGTATTGTGGGTGTCTGTGGATTCACTTTGGTCCATACCTGATCAACTATAGCTTCCACTGTGGGTAATCCAAGATTGTTAATTGTGTTTGCCACAGCATGTACGTTCTGACCATTGATGCTGGCTATAGCCGTGACATTTATATTAGAATCTATCACTGGATTATATAATTCAGTTATACTAATATTACCTGTGGCAGTGCCTAAAACATAAACATTACTTCTGACCATTGCAAGGGGATCATAATCTTCATTGCCGGCGGGTATCAATTGCACATTGCTAATTACATTGCCGTTTCCTTGTACCTGTTGACCAATAATGCTTACATTAGTTAAAGGTTCTTCCAGTACAATTATGTTACCCTGGAGAGTTTCGTCAATCACAAGTTGTATAGCGCCTTCCGCAAAATCTGTAGTTATCTTAACAAAACTTGCGCCTTGTGGAACTTCACAATCAACAGTTAATCTTGCTTTACCTTCTTCAATATATGTAATGCTTGACACATTGCAAGTTTGTTCAACTAGATTACCATAGTCCCAACCTGGTTGCCAACCATTTACAACGTTTCCTTCTGATACTACTTGTAAATCAAACTGGGAAATTACATTTGCATTTGCAACTTCACTAAGCATTGGATACACATTGGATTCTGTGCCGCCGTAATTGTCATCGTCCCAGTTGTAAATCTGTTCGTATCTAAAGCCCTGATCCAACCAAATGTTTCTCCAGGGATCAATGTCATTAAACTTGTTAGCGTCACTTCCGTCCCAAACTTCAACATTACCACTAGCATACCAATCCTGTATGGTTGTGCCCTCTGCCCCGCGTTGGAACTGAGTAATTACTCCAGTAGTTTTGTTTTTGCGTTCATACTTGACAAGTTCTGATCCATCAATCCACATATAACCAGGTTTACCTGGCAATGGGTCAGGTACTAAACTTGGATCTGTCACAACAATTTCTTCAGACCAAGTATAAAGATCCTCTGCTAGCAATGCTCTATCTCTGACCCTGCTATAATCAGTTTGTCCAAACAGACTTTCAAATATCTGGAATTGTACTGGGTTAGCGTTCTTGTTGAGTGCCACAGTTAAGTATATTGTAGTTGACAGTGGGTCGTATCCAGTGCCACCGTTTAAGACATCTATGCTGGCAATTTGTGGCCAACTTGCGCCGGCTGGCCATCCATCTGGAGGCGATTGTAAATTAAGTTGGAATGAGGCATTGGCGCCTGAACCACTTGCATCCACTGCTTCAATACTTACTGCTCTGCATGTGCCATAACTTCTGTTAATGAGATCTTTACTGAGATTTACATTAGCAATAGTACCACCACTAAATTCAATATTACCATTCAATCCTATAACTTCAGAGCCAGTGGGAGGATCTATATCGTCCTTGTCATTTCCTATGACTGTGTTTGCGCCATCCACAAAATGTATATCTTCAATACCTATGGGGATCACTGCTGTTTCTGTATTGGTTACGCAGTTTACAATGAACGTTTCATAAGGGTCAACTTGTACTAGTTCTTCGGGGCGTTCTTCGCCATACAATACTCTGAGGAAACTAATGCCGTCAAAACCATCATAGTCTCTGTCATTTCTCCTGAGGTTAACCTCTGGTGGTGGCTTGAAGATGCCAACATAGTTGTTGACTTCCTGTACCACATCCCAGTAAAACTGTTCATAATCCTCTGTGCCATAACCAAATATTGTCTGGTAGTCGTATGTGGGATCACTGCCAGGTACTACTTTGGTAAACACATTTGCGTCCAAGGTCTCTCCCTGCCAGCCGCCACCAACTTTGTTTTTAAGCAGAGCAAGTGTAAAGTTTAGGTTACCTGACTCTACTATGTCGTACATTATATCAACATTTGTTTCTATCTCAGTGTATGGTGTTTCTTGCAAGTCCCAGTCAGTAGCCTTCCAGCCAGTGCCTGCGCTTACATACTTGTTTGACTTATATAAGTCAAATGTAGCAGATAATGTTTGGTTTGCTCTGCGTACATAACTGTTAGCAGTATAAGTGGCATCTGCCTTGAACACAGTATAATTATTTTCTATATCCAGGTTAAACTGATTTATAACACCTGGATCAAACTTAAATATTCTGTCAATAGCTCTGACGTTGGCGTTAGAGGCTACCTCTCTGACCGTTTGTGTAGTAAGATTTACGATGTTGTTTGTAATGCTGTTTTCAAGTGGTACTGTATTTGCGTTCCACAGATACTCAGTAAACCTCCAGTTTGTTCTGTCATAGGTAAGGTTAGTAGTAATGTGTCTGATAGGATCATCAGCCTTGTTGGGCACACTAAAGTAATTGACATAATTTGGATCTGTAGCCATGATCTCTCGATCTGACTGGTTAAAGTCATCCAATATTCTGATAGTGCCTGTGTTGGGATCAGGATATGGAGGCTTGTCAAAGTCACTCACACTGCGTAATCCAGCGTTAGGGTTAGTGCCTCCGGGGCCGCCGTCGTTGTTGCCATCAGGGCCTGGTCCTGGCAGACCTGGTATACCTGGTACACCACTGCCTATGTCGTTGTAATCACCATCGCCAGGAATGATATCACCGGGCTTAATTGTACCAATGATCTCCATGGGCGGTGACTTACCGTCTCGGTACTCACGCACCTTACTTGAGTATGGCTTGGCTTCATCCATGTAGTTGAGGATAGCTTCATAATTGTCTGGCTTAAAGCCTGAGATCTGTATGAGGTCAACCTCTTCTTTTTCTACATACAAGTAAGAAGTTTTAAATGCCCAATCCAATTGCTTTTGTTCCATGTAAGCATACTTGAGCATCTCAAAGAATAAGATGTTCCAGAAGTTAAAGCGTTGGAACAAATCATTGCTGAAAAGATTGAGTATATTACGGATCTCCAAGCTCATTTGGCTATTTGTTTCGTCAGTAAAAACATTGTCCTTGAATCTAATAGTATCATTTACAATGGCTATCTGATCAAATTGATTGTTTTCCAGATTATAAATCCATAGTTGAGGTTCTGCAAGTTGTGTATCGCCCTCTACTTGTACCACAGTTCCGTCTGGTAAATTTACTAGTGCATCAAGATCTGATACAGTTTCAACATTAAACACAGGCTTATAACTGTCGTCGTATCTTACTGGCTCGTTGGTATTCTCGTCCACATAGATTACACTATAATATGTAACACGCTCAATGTACTGCCAGGTATCTTCTGCTGGCAGATCAATGTTCCAGGTTGGGAAGTCAGTATAGAGTTTGAGGTTAGCAAATATTTCGTTCATGACATACGCCATGGTACGTCTGGCTTCCTGAATGTTTACAAACATACCCTGGCGTGGTCTGAACTTAGCACCGTAACTCATTACGCTACTCAAGCCTGGGTCAGGCACTGCCTCACCCACTAGGTTCTCGCCTGCGAGACTGTCTGTTAGTTTGAGGGTGATGTTCTCAGGTATTACGCTGTTATCATCATCCTCACGAATAAGTTTCCAAGCCGTGTGCTTGATACCATCTGGGTCCAAGTCTCTGGCTAGGTTGATCTGTACATGGTTGCCTGAGTCTCTGAGTACGTCACTCAAGTTGCTAAACATCACTGCATTGCTACTCAGGAAACTGATCATGTGGATACCAAAGCCTACTGGATCGCTAAGGTATCTGGCAATTGTACGAGTGTCATATTTTCTGTTGCGAGTCTCTCTGAGTCTTGCATCAACAGTAGTACGGTTCATTACCCAGTAGTAATAAAAGTTTTGATACTCTTGCTTGACTGGATCCCAGCGGCGTTCTGTTATAAACTGATCAAGCCATCTGGGTGTGCCATCACCATTCCAGTTTTGTGGTTTGGCTCTACTTTCCACCCACTCACAAATAATAATAGTTGAACCTGGGAACGCTCTGCCCCAGTTCTTCCAACGATCTACATTTGCTCCTTGTTCATACCATTGATATCTGATACTGCTTGTATCCCACCATACTGAACCTACCTGCTTGGGACCAAACTGATGACGTTGTGCGTTGTATACCACAGGATCGTTTTCTGATATGTAATCGATTTCCTTGTCTATAAAGCCAGGGAATACGCCTTTGAATGGATCCCAGGGATACAGGTCAGTTGTTCTAGCACCGGACTTTGGATCATATATAATACTGTTATGAATATATCTGGTGTCTACCATGGGTGTTTGCCATAGCCTAGGCTGACCATTTTCTACATAAGCCCAACCTCCGTTTATAAAACCTGGCAAGGCAAGCTCTATGTTTGCTTTGGTGTCCTCAATGGTTACACTATCCACCCAGAGTTTACTATCACTGCTAACATAGGCATTGGACTTTAAACTAATATCTTTATAGTATTCAGCAAAGTTAAGAGTGTCTGCTTGAGCAAATCTTCTGCTCTCAAATATAAATGCATCTACATCCTGTTTTACACCATTAAGTTTGACCTCCTGTCCAAATATATTAGTGATATCATATTTGTAAAGTTCATTGATGGTCTTAAACACAGGTCCATCACCAAACACACTGTTGGGGTCTGTTTCGATACTATCAATACAAAGTAAACTTAATACTGCGGCATCAAACTTACTCTCTTTGGTATTGATTGGCCTAATGTCATCTGGATTTGGAAGTGTAAATGTTTCCTGAGTCAATCCAAACTGTTCTGATTCTTGATATATCTTTTCCAACTCAGTTTGTATCTGTGAAGTTGTAAGATTGGGCGAGCTTAGTGTTGCTTGTATACACAATGCTCCTGCCGCATAGTCACCACTGGGGATACCAAACCAATCCAAGCCATTAAATCTTACGCCTGGATAAACACTGTCCAGTGTTAGTGTGGGTATGGGACCTTCGCCATCCACATTCCAAGTAATGTCTGGTGGTAGATATCCTACATCTTCTAAACCTGTGTTAGCCGCTCTGACAAAACTCCTGGGTCCATCTAGATCAGTTACGTTGTCAGGTAGTCCCAACTTCTCCTGTGCGTCACCTTCCTCACTACAATCAGGAACATCTTGTGCTGTCAGGAACACCCTAGCACCCTGGCCGCCACTAGAGCGTTCTGGTATTCTAACACTTGTTGGAATACCTGTCTGAGGATCTATCACAAACTCTTTTGTTTTGGGTTGAGCACTTCCGTCCTCTAGAATTACATAAGTTGTGGGATCATAAGCACCAGGCGAACCCCAATATGCCGCTGTAACAGGTGCTCCGTTGGTGTCAGAAATAATTTTATATTCACCCACGTTAACCCAGTCTGGATGCTTTGCACCCTGGCTTGCACCAGAGGAGGTGTCTCCGTTAGTGCTAAGACCAAAGGGGGCTCTGGGCTCAGATCCGTCCCAATATTCTGGATGAAAATAACCATAAACAATATTATTTCTTAGTGGATCCACGCCGCCCAATGCATTGCCATCGCCTTTGTTTACGTTATCATAAACTCCTGCGGCGCCATCTATTGGGTTATCAGCCAGTTGTGCGGCGGCTTGTATGGGTCCTTTTACACCCAGGAGCTCAACATCATATTCTAATGGAATACCAAATGTCAGGTCACTTGGGAAGATTCTGTAAAGTCCTCTGTCCAGGAGTTTCAAACTCACAATACCACCGTCTACGTCCACTTCTGATACCAGGAACTTAGCAACACGCTGTGGTCCACCCAGAGAACGGTAGCCGCCCACACCAGGATCGCCTGGTACTGCTGTGTAGAAGGGATCGTCAGGATTTAAATCACCATCTGGGTCTCCGTCAAGTCTTTCTGGAATTACGCCTACTATGCCTGACACTGTTGCTTCTGTTTTGGGTATGCCATAAGGCGCCACAGGAACAAACGTTGGGCCAATGGGCTGGAATAACTTAGCGTACTCCACAGTAACATTGCCGGCGGCCATTTCACTAGCAACTTTGTTTATAGTGCTAGCATTAAGGAAAGCTCTGTTTCTAACAATAGGCATGTTAAGTGCTATGGTGTCGTTATTGCTTGCGTTTTTGCCTATCATGTGATCGCTAACTAATAAATCTGGTAAACTGCTAACCACACTAGCATTAGCACCTGTGCCTGTGCTTACTAATCTAATATATTGTCCGTTAAGCACAGTGCTGGTCTGTGGCATGCCAATCACTGCTTTGTATTCAGTGTGTTGGAGTTCGCCATATATAGTACCAGTTGCAATGTCAATAGTGGGATAGTTTCCGTCTACTGTATTGCCACCATAAAATATCTGACATGAGTTTTCACGATTTACACCACCTGCTTGTAGTTCTATAGATTGAGTATTTGAAATCCTGTAATAATCGGTAACAATATCAATATAACTTTCATTGACTGTTTCATCCGCAGTTTGTGCAACAATGCTAGGCTGATCATATCTGAAAACATCTGAAGATCTAAGAATAACAGGATCAAACTGATTGAGAGCATTTACTGTCTTTTGAGTTCTATATGCCTTATCACTATGCTTATCAATAATCTGTATCTTTGGTGGTCTGCCAGGATCATATCCAATGCCATAGTTTGTCATTGTGATCTCTGCAATACCGCCATTCATATCTAACTCACTAACAAACGCGGCGGCACCAACACCAGGAGTACTACCATCTCCAATAATGATATCAATCCTTTGAGGGTCAACATAACCTGCACCTGCTACATCAATACAAAGTCTTGTGAGTGGGCCTTTGTTTGAGTTGACAGGTGTACCACCAACAAGTCTTAGCCTGTCACCTACTCTGTATCCTTGTCCTGCACCGCCCAGTGTGATAGTTTCTGTGGGCAGGAACATGGCACCGTTAGGCAAATCATTTAGTGAGTCTACACCAGGTTCGTTATCATCTGCATCCTTCTTGAGATACTCCTCACGATAGGTGGGATTGTTCCAAGCGTTCTTATCAAATGTTACATCAACAAGTCTGCCTGTGCCAGGGAACAAGGGATCTGTGTAAGGAATCTTGACGCTTACATTACCTGATCCTCCTAAACTACCTGCTGGCACAAAAGTACTTGTAATACTCTTGGTGTTCTCAAAACCACGGTTAACGTGGAAGTCGCCCACTTGCTGGAATATGCCGCCACCACAGCCATTTGCTACACTCCAGGGACTATTATCACAACTGCTAATAACCAATCTTTTTATTGAAGTACTACTTCCAGGATACTTAATATTGTTTTCGTCATTTCTTATGATAGCTCGTACACCAAACTTACCACAGTTGATTTGTGTTTTAATATCTTCAAGCGGGCTACCGTTTCTGAAAACAATCTTGCGTTCGTTAATGAATAGTTCTGTGCCATCTTCTACGCTTGCCGCCTGTAATGCGGTAAAGCTCGCTTCAGGAGTTGGCTGTCTGAGATCTAATCTAGCGGCTGGGCCAGCAGGAACGTAGGAACCTTTCTCATCTATTTTGAGAGGTTGTATTGTCATGTCTGGCACAGGAGAATATATTAAATCTTGTGCTATGGGCTGTAACTGATCTGGTAACAATACCGTCTCTTGAGATTCATTTACACTGTTTGAAGTTGCTTGTTGTAACCTTGGGGCAGTTCCAGGGGCAGTAGGATCAAATGGACCTCCACCAAAAAGGAATCCTGGTACGTTACTGTTTACAGGACTGCTTATGAAACCATTATTGGTAATGTTCTGAACTCTTTTGCCTTTGGTATTAAACGAGGAAGCAATACCTCTGGGGTTATAATAGGTGTTACGATATGTTTCATTTAGATTGCTAGGTACATCCTTGCCAAATGCCTCGTCTCTGACATTATACGTCTTTAGTGGCTTAGGCGTTCTTGCGACAATCTTGAGAGGCTTGGCCAATGTCTTGACTGAACCACCAGTTACTCTTTGTGAAGTGGCATTTACATACCTGCCATCCTTGAGTGGTATTTCAAATCCATACACCAATGGGTTTTTAACTTTGCGTTTGCGTATTTTAAATGTGCTGGGTAATTGGTCATAATTACCAGTAAGTGGATGATTACTGTAGCCACTGTAGTTTCCAAACTTCTCAAACTGACTAAGATATTCTTGCCAGTTAGGATCGCCTGTGGGACCTACCAAATTCCTGTTGCTCATTCCATAAGCATTGAACGCACTAAAGTCTTTGTTGTTGATTGCTAAACGAACGCTGTCATCCACACTACTGGCACCGCCAGTCAGGACCGCCGGTGTGGCATTAGGATTATTAGATTCAAAAGTGTTTAACCCGCCACCCAAGTAAGTTTCGGCATCAGGAGATCCAAAGTTATCTACGTTGTCGTTGTCTCTGGCAGGACCACCTCTTTCCAAAGGATTGGTTTCAGGAGTGTCAGGATTCAAACTATCATAGAAGATACCAGCACACTGCATAACATCCTGTACTGTGGGTATATTGCTGGGCGTTGTCTTACTGCGCAAACAATCTGCCAAAGCTCTGGTACAAATTAAGTCCTGACCCTTGATGGTGAATCTCTGACCACTGCTATATACGTTTACGGTTTGATTCCTAGTAAACTCACATTTAATGTCGCCTGTTAGCAGTGATGGCAACGATCCCAAGGAAGATAAGTTTACACCTGCAGGGTTGCCCACATCCTCAAATGTAGAGTTAATACACCAGGGTGGATACAGGTCATAATCTGTTACAGCTTCGCCATACTCTGCAGAGTACTCCATTTGCAAGTGACGGTTAGCTGTAAACGTTTGGTTAGTATTGTTGTCCAATACCAGATAATATGTTGTAAAAGGTTCTAGTACTACGTCAGATGTACTGCTAGTGGTGTAGTTGTCCACACCCACCTCTAAGTTCATGATAATACTTGTATATCCATCGAACGTGGGTGAACCTGGTATTACTCTGCCAATGGCTTGGCCCTTGAGTTTTTCAGGTGTATCAATAATATAAGCCGAGATGCCTGAGTAGTTGTCGAAAGTATCACTAAAATTAAGAAACGCAAATTGTCCTTTGTACATCCTTTTAGTGGTAGTAAATGGCATGGCAATTCTGCCTCTGGGTGCGACCTTTATCACAACACTTGAGCCTTTGGGGTCGTCCCAGTTTTCTGCGCAGATACCATAACGTTCTGTGTATGCTGATCCCATGGGCTCTACTTCAGGCACAACACTTACATTACTAAATGTACTTCCAGGTGTAGTGTCGCCTACAGCAACACCCATGGCAGGATTATAAACTCTGAGTTTGTCTTTCCTTACCAAACTACTCATCTGACTATATTCCACAGTCATATCAGTAATTCTTCTGAATTCTGGTTGCTCTCCCTTCAAGAAATTTTGTGTATTGCCAGTAATTCTAGCAATGTTGATATAGTATGTTTGGCCCATTGTGAGCTGAGCATGGGACTTAGCATAATCTGACATTATGGCATTGTTGTAAGTTGCATAGAACTTTAGCAAACCATTAAAGCTATAATAGTTTCCATAACTGTCCAAATATCCGAAACAGTTATGTGGTCCGCCACCGGGTTCTGTGCTGATCCACATTAGCGTATCCTGACCACTAGCTTCAAATTGTCCTTGTATGCTATGTGTTCCTGATACTGATTCTGTGGGTACAACTAGAGGGAAACTCAGGATGTCAGAATTCAAATTTAAATAAACACTGGTAAAGTCAGCAGTATTCCATTTTAAAACTTCATTACTGTATTCATATGAGCCATAATAACTTTCTTCACAGTTATCAATAGTTCCTTTGCTTAATTGACCATTGGGACCTGCTTGCACACTGTTTACACCCAAACATTCGTCTAAACAGTTAAACGTCAAACATGTGGCCATGTTTTGAGTCATGTTGTAATCAACACTATTGTAACTGAAACTTTCCCCTACGTTTTTGTATCTGAGATCATTCTTGTAATTACTAGGCTCACATCTGTAGCCTGGTCCATATCCCAGGAATCCTCTGGTAATTGTCTTTGTTTCGTCATAGTGAGGGTCTCTGGAATCCACATAGGATATTCTGGTATTGCCCTCTAAATCAACCTGAACTGATTGGTTTTGTTTATAAATGATACCTTTATCATCAGTGATGGTTGCGCTTATCAAGTACTCGCCAGATTCTGGAAAATCAATAGCAGTCTGTTTTCCACTTACCAACATAACAGGTGTAACTTCCTGTGTGCTGGTGCCTGGTACATTTACGTTGGCTTCTTGTTCGTATACTGCTACTTCCAAACGTTTAGCAATACTGCTGATATTGCCTGTCTGATCATTGGTTTGGATATTGATAAAAAAGTTTGTGAATGATGCATCTAACTCAGCGTCGTGGTTAGTGGCATCGCCTCTGAGATTCAATAGTAATTGCGATCCTTCCACACTACCAGGTTTGATAGCAGGACAACCATTTGTTGTTGTTATGGGATTATTGCTACCTTGCTCAATCCAAAATTGCGTACCAGGATCTTCTGCACCAACCTTATCTAGAAGACTTACTCTAAAACTGTATGCCTTGCTGGGATCAGTGTCGCTGTAGAAAAACTGATATCTGTATATAGTATCAGCATCAACTGTGAGTTCTGTAGCAGGACCACCAAATGGATAATACATTACATTACCATCACTCCAGTTTAAAAATGGACCATTTACAGTAGTAGTGCTATTATATATTATGCCGGAGTATGTGTCACACAAAAATGTTGCAGTGGTATTCATAGACTGCCATGAGGTATTACCAAAAGCAGTTGTACCAGCTATACAGGGCTCTTGGTTAATGCTTTCTAATGGAACAGTTACATTACAATTGCTAACATTAGCCAAGCAAGCCGCATTGGCGTTCATTACGTTAAGATAATAAGGCTCTTTGCGGAACTGCAGAGCATAATCTGCTAGTGCTAGGTTAGCATAAAAAGGTTCAGTGTTAGCAGGATCCTGACTGACTGTCCAGTGCAGGTTTATATTGTCTGTATTTGATACATTAAAAGTATCGCCATATACACCATTTGCAACAGGCGCGCCGCCAGGTGTATCACTAATCCATGTCACAACACCAGTACAAACGCCAGGACTTGCACTGCCCTGAGTTTGAGTATAAAAAGTATCACCCAGCACACCAAAACTAAGTGGGTAGATAGTCCAAGTAGTGATATCCACATTCAGGATATCTGCTTCCTGTGCGCCTGGGGTAAGATTTCCTCTGCTAGTAGCCATGCTACTATTTATCCTGATTTATTATATGCGCTGTTAATCAGGTCACTGACAGTTAAGCCATTGTGACTTAGAATATGCGGGGTAGGTAGCGAGTCCGTCAATGCCCTCTTTGGCACTATCAGGATCTGCGCCTACTAAAAAGTCATCAACTTTAAAGATTTCATACTGAACATCAATGATTTTACCCTTGGTTCTGATGCTTGATCCTGATGTTGTGCCAGACAGATTAGTTATTTTTTGTAAACTTTTGTCAGTAGGTAATAAACTCATTATCCTTGCACCTCAACGTTTGTTTTGACCCAATAAAAACCTCTGTATGGCCAGAGATTAGCGAAGTCTGGAACAATTACTTTTTCCATGGGATTGCTCTGGCTCGCAGGATTGTTGTTTGCTAGGCTATAGTCAGCGCCCATAAAATTCATATACATCCAGGTAGGTTCAGTTATATTGAATCCCATATAGTTATTTGATTCGTTCCATCTAGTAACGAATTCTACCTCACCACCAGGAAGGAAAAGTTTTATGGTGTTAGGGTCCCACTCGCCTGGATTAAAACTAAACCATCCAAACGTATGCCTGCTAGGTTGATAATTGGCGCCATCTGACTTTAAACTCTCATCATTGAGTGTGCTACCAAAACATGTCAAATTCCTTTTATCTCCATCCCAACTGACGCCGCCGCTCCGCCTGGGTACACCATAGATACTTCCACTGGTTTGTCCTGGTATGATCAGGAAAGGTATACTTCTCACAGTACAAGGCTCAAAGAATACTTGTGCAAGATTCTGACTTGTTCCACCCTGAAGGGCAAAGCCTTGGGCACCGTCAAAGAAGGTGCTATTGGGATCATAGTCCACATAACTAGGCAAGCCTATGCCATCGTGTGGTGCAGGAAGGCCTCCTGTTGTGGTGCGTGACTGCTGAGAAGTTTCTGTACACTTTTGAGTTGGTGGTCGTAAACTTAATCTATAATCTCTGGTTGACACTCTATGATTACTAAGCATAGTTTCGAAACCGTCATCCCCTGGATAAAGTATTTGATCGGCTGGTTTAAAACCAGTATCACCAAAGAATTGATAAATGTTATCCACAAAGTTTTCATATTTTACCACAGCCATGTTAATATATCTTTTACCGTAGCTATTGCCAACATAGAGGATAGGTGAGCTACTTGACGAATTATCCATCAGGTTTCGAATATATGGCTCCATGGAAATTTTTGCATCAAATCCGAAACCAGTTACACTATTAGCTCTACCCTGAATAACTCCACCTCTGCCGCCCAGGGGTTCACCACCAGGTGTGAGACTTGCCCAAACCATTATCCAGGGGCCGTAATTGCCCTCAAACGCCGCACTGTCTGGCAGATTGAAAAAAGTGTTTGAGTTTATGGAAAAATTACCGTTCATGGAGCTAGAATTGCGTTCGTCGTATTCTTCTTCATTCAAACTTGGCAATATGTCTGGCACAAAAAATCCCCAGGACATTACTTTGCCAATTGGGAAGAATACATCAACTTCATAATAATTATTTCCAGAATCAAGTATTTGGGTGTAGTAATCTCCAGATTCTGTTTGTTCGTACTTAGGCACTGTGCCCATGTATTGGACTTTAGGTGCGGCACCTGATTGCATGTTGCTGGGGATTTCATACTGATCATAGGGTTTACAATCTTCCACACATGCAGTACTAATACTCACATATCCTGAGTTTTCTATATAACCCTGTATGTTGAGATCTACACAATCCCCTGCACCACTTGAAAAATTTGATCTATCGTCACCCGATCCACCACCTGCAGGAGCAGTTAGTGTAAAATTATCATCACAAATACTCTGCACAACTTCGCCTACTGCGTGATAAAGATATCTATAATTACCGCTGGAGCCATATGCTATAACAGCCTGGCTGGTGATAGCATTGCGGAATTCACCAAAACTTAGCGTAAGAGATTGATTCAGCTGATTTGAGGCTACAGTCCTTACTGCACTTTTTTGTTCGGGAGTCATGGGCGGTATTCCATTTTCGCCACCCTGTAGTAGTACAGCGAGTTTGATATTTGTACCACCCACATTTACAATATAACTATCAATGCCATCATCACCTGGTGCTACGTCTACTGGCGCTCCTGGAACACTTTCCTGTTGACCTTCTGTGCCTAGCATTGCTTCAGGTACGCCCAGATTAGTTAGGTTAAGTACACTACCAGTCTGTGTAATTACACCAAACGTAGTACTTGTGTTGGGCACATTACCAGCAAACAAAACACTGTTACACAATGCGTCTTTACTGATGGGTATACCACTACCACCAACGCCACCACCCACAGTGCTATCTGCATTGGGATCACCATTACCACTAAATGTTACCTGCTGTAAACTATTACTGCCTGGGTCAATAACTTGAAACGAGAATCCCTGACCGGTGCCTGTCTCTTTGTTGGCAACAATAACTCTAACAAAATAAAAATCGTCTTGTCTGAGATAAACAAACCCAGGTCTGCTCTGTTCATTGTAGAGCAACGTAGTACAATTTTCCCAGAGATACTGTCTGGTATCACGCTCTGATCTTTCTACATCATCGCCTACTTCAATGTCAGCATTATAGTTTAAACCTGAGCCATTATAGCCTAGCCAGCCATCTGCCTTGTAGAACTCTGATATACCATTTGTAGGTATACGGGCATCATCATCTAACAAAGCGTGGTATCCACATTCTGATATGCCTACCAACCCATTGCTATCTGCTACAAGACTACTGCTATCCCAGACAACTGTATCGTTGTCGTCAGCATCGAGTACTTGTAAACCATATCCATAAGTGCCAGTGCCAGTGTTTCCTGTCACACTCCCTGCAAATAGTATCCTGGTATTGTTTCCTGTGGTATTGAATACATTACTTGTAAAGGATCCTCCCCCGCTTGAAATAGGGTTATTACCAGCACTGGGATCTAATCTTCTGTATGTCTTTGGGCCACCACCTCCCTGAACATAGGGTGTCTCAGTAAACCAAATTTTAATACCGTATCTTGTAGTAAATTTAAATTTAAAATTACCAGGTCTTTTGATTTTTATTGTTTGAAAAATCTGACAACGTTCTGGATTCTGCAATCCTTGCAGGGGCACAGTTTGAGATATGGGCCAGATAATATATGGCTCCTCTCCGTCTATGTTTCTCCAGTAGCCACGTTTATCAGGACCGCCGGCAACGTATGCTTCACTAATAAAGACCTGCGCACCCCTGCCTTCTTGTCTACATGCGGTGGAGTTAGTCCAATTATCATCACAGGGGAATTTTATATCTTCATCGTTCCAGTTATTATCCTCTGGATTACTCCAGCCTGGACCAGCTTTAGATCCCTGGCAATATGTAGGGCATGTGCCATAACTTGTTCTGGAAACTGAATCATATGTTCTGATATCTCCTGGAAAGAAAGCGCCGTGACTATATCCTAAACCTCTGCCACTATAATAAGCAGTCCATTTTGTGGAAGTACCATATCCCTCGACAGGCCAATAACCATATCCAGGGAATTGACCTCCCAGAGTGTTCATGTCCTCAAAAATCCAGTAATTTAATCCAGCGGGCTTTGCAGGTATTCTGACGCCATAACTTTTGTCTGACACCATTTCAACTTCTTCTTCTACATCAATATGGTCACTATTACTATTAGCAGAACTTACCCAAGCAAAACCGTCGGCTCCACCAGTGAGTTGGAATTTATGGAAACCCGTGCTTTGTGCTTTGTAATATCCCTTATACTCAACCGTACTGGTATAAACCATGTCATTACGACTAATGGTTTCATTCTGACTGGGTTGTACCTCAGTCCAGACTTCAGGAGCATACTGACTGTCATTACCTGGTATACCGTTTGCAAAAAGTGGGGGTTTAGCCATTTTATTCCTTTATTTCTTGTCGATGATCCAATTGAAACCGTTAAACAGTATGTTGACATTGTGGTGCAACATATAAGCGCCAGGTTTAGCGCCGGCCCAGAAGTTATTATCACCTGTATCAATAACAGCAACAAATTGTTCGCCAATGTCTGTTATGTCAGTAACCTCATCAAAACTTGTGACACCTAATAAGTTTACTGCTACATATTTACCTAACAGATCTGGAGCATCAACATAATCTCCGTCCTGCGTGTATATAGGCGCAGTTGTTGAGCATTCTAACACAACACCCTTGCTAGTTGTAATTCTGACACATGATTGCTTGTCAGTAAGTATCTGTTTAATTTCGCCTTCAACTGTGTTGAGTTCTTCTGTGCCAAGCAATAAGCTAGCACCCTTGTATAACTTGTAGGCTTGGTTAGTTGTGCCTGGCAAGTAACTATCCAATACCACACAACCACCACCGCCAGGTCCTGGATTAGTTGGAGTAGTATCATTATCAACATTTTCACTGCTAGCGTTGCCTTGTCTCACAGGTGTGTTATAGGGGAAGAATATATTTGCTACCTTCCAGGGTGCCACACTAACACCATCTTGTAGCAATTCAGTTTCATCTTTGCTAACACTTACACTTGGTGAGTTGCCTATCAGTGGCATAGCACTTGCCGCTTCACTGTACTCTGGATTGGTAACTGTAGTAGTTTGAGATTTATATGCAGATGCCAGTGCGCCGCCAGCAAATGGAGCACTCTCAGGTGATGTACCATTGCCACATACATCTTGGACTGGTCCAGTTGACGCACCAAATGCATCTACATTATGGTTATATCTAATCCACAAATCATATCTAGGAATTACTGCCTGATTGTTGCTTATGCCTGACCCGTGACCAATATGTACAAACGCTATCAGATACTGACCGCCTCTGGTACAATCAATCTGGTCAGTACTAAACATAAATGCACCTTTAAGTCCATTTAGATTAGCAAATTGTCCTACTCCCAAACTACCTCTGATGGTTTGGTCACCGCCACCTAATATAAAGTCGTTTACAGTTCCAGGCAATGGACCAAAGTCAGGTGGGAATTTCTTATTACTAAAATCTCTGCCTTCCTGAAAACTCAAGCCTATTTTGGCAACGCTTGGTATATTTGTGCTACCAGCATTTCTGTCAGCAACTCCTTCAAAACTAGGCAATGGATCTACTCCATATGTCAATATTTTGTTAGTGTTTGCACTGTAAATATCTTCTACAATCTTGGCTCTTCTCCACCAATTATTAATGCTTGCTTGCTGGGCGGGGTTTCTGGGGTCAAAGGTTGTGCCGTCTGTTAATTTACCAAATGGTGTAGGTGATTGCACAAGTGTAACACCAGCCGCAGTAAGAGTGTCGTCTCTGAAGTCTACCACAAGTTCCGCCACAGCCTTGTTGGCGCCACTGTAGAAGTTAGCAACCTTACCAAAGTTGTGCCACTCATATTTTTGTACTTCTGGATTTTGGCTCACAGTCTGCCATGCCTCACCAGTAAGTTTGATACCATAATAGTTGTTGGCCGCTGTAAAGAACAATACTGTGCTTGGCGCGTTTTGGCAATCTGTTGTAGAACCCTGAGACCCAGGAGCAGTGTTGTCAATAACCTCACAGGGACCAGGTAGTACGGGCCAGGGTGGTGTAAGTGTGGGCGAATAACTATTGTTTACAGCACTGGGAATTTCATAAAACGTATCCAACGTGGTGTCTGATAAGTTTGTGTTTACGTCTGACCCTGCATTGTTATCTGGATTTTGGCCACTGGCTAAACCTCTGGATTGTCTTGGTATTACTGCTTCGTCGTCACCAAAGCCAACTAGATCTTGTGTAAACACATCAAGCTCGCCAACGCCAACAGCTCTGCGGGCTTCAGGGTTAGCAAGCTCAGGGCCTGCTACCTCACCCGGCTGAACAAGTGTACCGTCTATGTTTTGATAACCTGCTGGTAATTGTTGCTGGTTATTGATATCAAACGCACTCGCTTCATTTGGGTTTGGATCTTCTGGACTAACACCACCAGTAAAGTCTGCGCCAGTGTTTACACCATTGTTCTGGGTAGCACTTGTTCCTGCGACTACATCTTGCTGTCTGCCCAAGAGATCAAATGCTGTGCCGCCATTTGACGATGGAGGGGCATTGTTAAATGCTATGAGCTCTTCACCGCCCCATCCAGTATCACACACTGGTCTTTGCAAAACTGCATCCAAGGGAAGCTCTGTGAGACGGACATACTTACATCTGGTAATTGTACCATAGTAGTCTTTGATAATAGGCTGTCTGTTACCTGAGTTACTTACATCTGGTCCGTATCCCACTGTTTGATTTACATAGGTATGTGGCTCTGTCCAGAAGCAGGCAATAAATAATTCATCAGGTCTAAACACACTATTTTGAGTATCATTATAGGCACCATTTAAAATGTTACCATCGAGATCACAAAATCTGGTTTCTTGAGAATTTAGATATTGATCTGCAGTCTGCCACTCATTGAGTTCATTAATATCCCTGCGATTACTTGTGCTGGGATCAATCGTATTAAATCTCTTACTATACTTAATTCTGGGTTGTGGATTAAACCATCCCAGAGAAGTATCAACCTGAGGATAATCATTTAGGGGTGTGTTTGCAGATGCATCACCGTCATTGAGGGTGCCAGGTTCATTTCTGGCCTCGCCCCAGCCCACAGTTACATTAGCGCAATCCTCCAAGCCAAGATCATTAACATCATCTGAGGTGCTTAGAGTTTGAAACATTTCAGGCACATTACCATCACCCTCTGAATAATATCCTGTGCCTTTACCAAATGGGTATGGTACAGTACTAGTGGTATTATTAGGTGCATTTAGCAATCCAGGGATAAGTCCTGGTTGCCATAAATTAAACTTATCGTAGCCCTGTTGCTGTTCATCAATAACGATAATACCACGCTGTTGGCTAATTGTAGATACTGGCATACTCTGCCAGTTTCTAACCGCGTCACTACCATTGCCTAAAGTTTTACCTGAGCGTCTGATAGCAAATGGTTCTGGTATCAGTGTTTTGCCTATTTCTGCTGGAGGCTCAACAGGACCCATTGTGAGACTGCCGCCTCTGTAAGTTGGGAATAGATCCACTGCCGCAGGGTTAAAACTTATCTTGCTGTCAAAGTTTACGCTGTTAATTGGCAGGCCAAAGAAAGCACCATATGTACTTTGCGTAACAAAGAAGTTGTGTGGTGTGATTGACGGTATAGCACTATCAACTTTGATAGCAATTATGTCACCGTCTGTGAGTTCCACAAACTCATATACTTCATAATATCCCTGAGTACTTGGACGCAATCTAAATCTGGGAAGTTTTACTGTGCCAGGTTGTCTGTCTTCATCCTGCATCCACAAAATATTTTGTGATATGACTTCAGTTCCATCTGCATCTACCCACTGCAATGGGAAACGATACTGTTTTATGGCATTCATGTCATATTCAAATCTAGTGACGCCAACTTTACTGTCATTACCTCTGCGAACTGGATAACTTCCTGGTATCTTGTCTAGTACTCTGCCGTTTTCAGTGTGCGACTCTGGTATAATTTTAAAGGACTTAGGACGCTTGGGTACCTCAGTAACATTTTGTGGGTTGTAGAAGTTACCAATGGGTACATAGCCCCCTTGTGTATCAGTCGAACCTTCCTGTAACCACAGCATCCATATTTTGTTTTCTTCATCAAAATATGTTGCGCCTCTGGTAGGACCGATTTTAATAGAGCCTTTGTTAAACTCCTGATCCAAAACTAGCTCATTGTCGTTTGCAATACTAATTACACTGGTGTCAATATCTGCATCCTGTAACAATCTTGCTAGCGAGTTCTTGTCACGAATATATGGACCATAGTTGTTAATGGTGTATGAAGGTCTGAGTGTGCCATCAGGTGCAAATACTGGCTCACGGTAATCTTTTACCATGGGGAAACTAAACTGCATGCCTGAACCCGTGGGTGTTACCCAGCCTCTGTTCAAACTAGCAATACGGTTGATGTTGTCCACAATAGCCTGTGGGTTATTGTAACTGTTGATTGTAAAGTCTACACCGTTGAGTCTGATCTTGTTGTGGTCCTTGGTTGTGACCACTGGATATCTGTCATAACTACGAGTGTTTTCTCTGATGACATTGATAGTAACATAACTACCGTCGTCGGGCAGTGCAGTTTCCATGAAAGTAATCTTCTCTCCGGAAACCGCAAACTTACCTGGTTCTACCACACTTGCATTACTTGCAAAGGTAGCAGTTGTTTTTGTGAGATAAGGATTAGCCACTGTAACATAAGTTGGATTTTCCCTGCTCACAGTAAATGTTTCATATCTATAAAACTCTACAGTTTCGTCACTCTGAGTCAGAACATCATCAATATAAATGTTATATGCATCCACACTAGTAACATTATAGAATCTGTTGTATGCTTTAGGGTAAGCAAAGTGCACACCCACACGCTTGCCCTGTGCGGCATACTGTGGTGATATACCATGTGGGTTGGTGGTAGTAATTTTCATACCACCCTTGAGTGCATTGCCGGCTCTGTCAGTATCAAAAATGTAGGGTGCGGGAATATCAACATACGCAATAAAACTGTCATCACCCTCATCACTAAAATCTAATTCCACACTTTCAACACTGTAGGTGCCATTAAACACATTACCAAAAACTTTAATGTTATCACCAACGTTGATATCTCCCACGTTAGGCATTACCAATTTTGTTTTATCCATGTGTATAACGTTTACTGTTCCAAATCCGTCTGTGAGGGTAGCACTAGGTGGTGTTTGGTATGTACCAGTAGGTACTTGTTTGAGTAAGTTAAACGTTATGAAGTCACTGACATGTGTTGACGGGTCAGCAATATTGCTAAGATTTTGTGATACACTTATAATGGGCCAAACACCGTTAAGTGCACCAAGTGATCCAGTGTAGCCATCTATTTTTACAGCATCAGTGGTCGTAAACAGATCAGCAGTAACGTTTGCTTTGACCAGTATGGGAGTAATCATTTCTAGATCAATAAAGTCGCTGGTTACGTCACTTGTATTAAAGAATGTATCTGGCCTATCAATCTGGAAGGTAGTTACGCCTGAATTTGTTCTGACGTTTTCAACAGTATAGAAAGTATCTAAATTGTTTGGATCAGGTACTTCACCAAGATCAAATATATTAAGTGTTCTGAGTTGTACATTTGCAGTAAAATCGTTTGGACTAACATTAAAGAGAACATTTGAGTCTGTCAACTTAGAACTAGTAAGTACCACTGTATTAGCAATGTTTACACTTGTGACAGTCCAGTCCCAGTTTGTTACATTTATAGTTCTTGAGCCGGCAAGAGTTGTTCCCAACTTCTTTAGATATACGCTATTGCCCACCACAAAGTCAGTATAGTTGGTTACATTACTAAACTCAACTCTAACATTACTGGTATCTACAGCAATGTTAGCCTGATCTACTGTGGCATAGTATTGCTTGCCTGCGTTGATAAGTCTAACACTATCGCCATTTCTGATAGTGCTGTTTACAATGCCTCCCACTGTAACAATATTGCTTGATTTGTATCCATACTCTACTGCTTGGGTTTCATCTACACTGAATTCCAATCTTGAGGAAGGTTCCTCACCGAAAATATCCACTGTAAACGTTTCACCAACAACATAGCCATTGCCTCCGTTTAGTATTGTAACATCTTCCAGATAACTTGTAAAGGTACCTCCGGTATTGGTTGAAGTATTAAATGTTAGTTCAAATTCAGCACCTGTGCCGTCAGTTGCAAAGTTTACTACTTCTGCATTGCCTGCCACACTTAAATCATAATCGGTTATCACAGGCTGGGTTTCGTCCCAGGTCACACTAATTATAGTGGTTGTGACATCTTTAACCTGCGGCTGATCCAAACCGCTTGGACTAATCACAGCATTGGGATAAAAATCTCCACCTGCTGGTAGATAATCTGTAAACTCTCTGATGGAGTTTTCACTAGGACCAATACTGCGTATCCTGGCTTCGATCATTCTGGGTGCTCTGAGATTTGTTATTGTACTTTGTGCTTGCTGTACTATTGTCTCGTTAGTCCAGATGGCAACATTATCGCTTACATCAGCGTTTTTGAGTGTAAGGTAATAATCCAGGAATCTACCAGTATCCTCTTCGCCAATAATGTTGCTGTCAATGTAATTAAACAAACTGAAGTCAGTAAACAATGCTACACGATCATCCTGTCTAGCCAAGAACTGAACGCTAGCATCTGTAGGCTTGAGTTCATATACGTTCCAGTCTTTGTTCTCACTGCTAGCAATATGAACAGTGTGTCCGCCAGCAGGAGTAATCTTCAGGCTGGGATCAAATAACTGAGGCAAACTGCCAATATCATATGCCTGGAAGTTTACGTTGGAACTATTAACATAGCCTGAGTTAGGTATGGTAGGATATTCCTTGCTATCTCTGACTCCATAATAGTTAATATCGTCCATGGTAGGCCAGAGTTCTGTGGTAAGTTTGCCAGTGGGCTTCTTGAGGAAGCGTGAAGGATCGTCAACATCAATAACTATGATGTCATCGTTAGCAATGTCCTTGGTAATTTCATATGTGCGCTCACGGCCAATCTTAACAGCAAGTCCATCCTCGCCTTCCACAATAATATTAACATTGCTACCAGCAACATCGCCCACAAAATCCTCTGTAAACTTGATGCTTGGCGCCTCTGAAAGTTTAAGTGTGGCATTAGCAAGTATCATGTTTCCTGAATCGTTAGTGAGAGTCTCAGGTAGATATTGTGTGTAAACAGTAATATTACCTGGGTCAGTTTCTGTTACACTGTATACTGTTTGCCAAGTAGCAACCTGTATGTTTGAGTTAGGTTGAGTAGTAAATATCAAACGCTCTGCATCAATGTGCACGTTACCAATATACAAATCCAAGAATGGATATTCACCATTTACTGATACTCCTGTGGTTTCATCCACAAAGTTAACAGGATTTCCCACAACATCTGTTGTGCTCAAAAATGCCATGCTTGATGTTGTATTAGCACTGTATCTAAGTGTAGCATTGCTAGGACTATTGGTGTTGCCCACATAAACATTGCCTGGCAGATATTGCCAGTTATAGACATCACAATTGCCTGTGACACCGCCGTTGGTATCAACTTCAAAATATTTGCATTGATCAACAATCTGACCGTTAATTATTATTGTGATATCTTCTGCACTTGTATCACCGCTTACATTGATCTTCCAGCGTTGCTGATTAGTATATGTGTCAGTCGCAATATGGAACTGATCTTGGAAAACATTTGCAGGAGATTCGTCTACAAGTGTAAATTCATTGTCACTTGTAAGCACCAATGTGTACCAGTCTACTACTTCTGTGCCAGATTGGCCAGGTTGGCGTTCGTTTGGAACATGGCTTACATGCATTCTAGCAGAGACACCAGTATTGGCAGTCTCTGCATTAAAAATATCTTCTATGGCTTGCCCACCATAGTATTCCAGACTAATGTCATCGTAACGATACGCTACATTATCAAACACAAACTTTGTGGAAAGTGTAAATTCTTGTTCTATGTTTACACCATAAGTGTCAGTGTCTCCCACAAGATCGTCCACAATAAACTCTATATTTGTACCAGCAGTGGTTACCTCAACATCTGTTATAGTCCATGATCCATTAAGCAGGCTAAGATTAGCATTACTGCCTGAAGCCTTGGTAATGGTGCCACTCAAGCCACTAAGCGTGATAGTGTCATTTACTGCATACCCTGTGTTTGAGGTAGTGGTAAACAATGTGATCTGGGTATTACTATCTGGTAGTACACTCAATTCCATCTCACTAAAGAAGAGGCTACCGTCGCCTATGTTGATGTAGCAGTTGCCATTGATTGGAGTTTCACTCCAGGCTTTGGTAGTTAAACCGCCTTGTGCCACAACCTGATCGAATTCTATATTGTTGCCGCTACCGCTCTGGTTGTCGCCACTACCGTTACCAGCATCTGCGCCGTTGACAATAATGGTTGCTGTAGCAAATTCATAACCTCGGCCTTTGTCAATAACTTCGACCCAATCTAACTTGCCATCGTCTCTGAGGTATGCCTGAGCAGTGGCTTGTCTACCACTTGGTGATGGTCTGCCTTCGTTAGTGACTGGTGGAGAAATTCTTACTATTGGTGGTGCACTGTAGGTATCGATTCTATCAATTACATCGATACGATCTACCACACCAGTAACATCTTCTGGAAACTCCAGTACAACTAACTGCGGGTCACTTGTAACGTTACTGCGGTCTAATTTAAATTCAATAGCCTGTTGCGACTCAACATCACCAAAGTCGCCCACGCTTACAGCCCACTCATCGTATACTGTGATGTTGCCGTCAATAACAATACTGTTGGCTTCGCCAATGCGTGTCAAACTTGTTTGGGTACCTTTGCTCTGCAGGAATCCCTTGTAGAAGTCGAACTGCTGATCGTCCAGGATATCCAGGTCTCTCATGTAGTCGCGGCTCTGGTAACCAAACAGTGCACGGGCACTCTCGTATACCTGTTGTTCTACTGGGATAAAGCCCAGCTCATGGTATCTGCCCATGCTCTGTGCTAGGTTGTCTAAGTTAGGCTTGAGTTCGTCATCCAGTATGATAAAGCCTTCTGACAGGAACTTACCAGTCCAGCCGGCTGTCTTTTTACCCTTGATCTTAACACGAGTCTGATACTGGTGTAGCACAGGATCATATATGATGTCATTAAAGTCTGTGCGGTTGTCCAGGGTCATTGCGTGTTCGATTTCTTTAACAAACACCAATAAACCATAAATCTGTGCGCCTACAGGAGGCTTAACCTGAATATAATCATCTAGTCTGACAATCTCACAATCTTCTGGCTGTATGGCACTGCCATCAACATCTAATATGGTAAATTGATTTCTGTCAATTCTGTTAAGTTTGGCAATAAAACCTCTGGGTGCACGGAAAGTAACTTGACTAGCCATGGGACTTAGCTCAATAGTGTTGCCGATTTCCCACTGTCCTGTGGTCCAGAACAAGAACTGTTTTGAGGCATGTTCCCAGTTAAGAACACTTCCTGTGCTAGGATCAAATGCACCAAAGTCATAACCCTGTTGTGATTGATACGCACCCATACCCATGAGCACATCTACTACTTCTTGAGAAGTAGTCAGTAATGTTTCATAAGGCGTAAACACTGGTTCACTCAGATATGAATTCCATATCTCTGCCTCTGCTCCATTTATCTGAGGCAAACTAGTAAGTCTGGTCCAGAGTTTGGTATCGAAACTATCACCTGTTGTGATATTCATTTTAGCTCTGTAGTAACTACCAGTATAATCTACAATGCTATTCTTTTTATAAAACTCGTTGCGCTGATATTGTCTAAAGGGTTCTGGCTCACCGCCTACTTTTATTGCTCTGCTGGTAGAGTTTTTGTTAATCTTTAGTTGAGGGAATGTACCAATACTACGATCATATCCACGTACTTTGTAACCACCCACTACCTTCTCTACAATAACACCCGTATAGAAGTTACGAGTTTTGTAGGGACTGCTGTGTACCTGAATGTTGATGTTATCCTGAGGGATAATCAAACTAGGTGTAGTACCTGTAGCACTATACTGGTCTGTTCTCACAGTCATGGTGTCTTTGTCAACATAGCCGCTCATGCGCTGGCTCAATCTCATGTTGAGGCTTCTCAACTGCGGTGCAAACTCGATGTTGGTATCCAAGCCTTGGAATGCCAACCAACTGTTGATGAACTGGGTGTAACCAATGTTTGTTATAAAGTTACCTTGTGCATCTCGTTCACCGTGAATAACGAACTGATCAGGATCATTGAACTTCCAGCGTTCTCTGGTCACTGTGCTTACTTGTTGTCTGGGATCAATCTTAGCACGAGTAAGTTTTGTGGGGTCACTAAATTGTGTAGCAAACTTAGCTGGTTGCGCTAACAACAGAGCTTCTGCTATTGCAAAAGGATATGATTCTGAGTATTTCCAAGCGTTTTCAACTGGAGCACCATCACTATACATCCAACTACTTGCAATAAGTTTTTGGTCCACTAATGTGATAGGCTTTTCACCATTCAAAATAACATCATTAGCATTTGGGTCTACATATCCATCGCCCGTGGTATTATTATAACTAGTTTCCAAGACAACTTCTGCTGTAGCACCCTCGCCATTAAAAACGTCTATGGGTGGTGCATCCTGAATTACACCTGATATGATGCATTCAATATTAGTATATCCGAATCCTTTGTTAGTAACTACAATATTTGTGACTGCATTATTAACTATACCATTTGCAGGATCTTCTGCTACTGTGGGTATGACTAATTCTGCAAACTGTCCTGGGAATGTTCCATCCTGATTAGCTATTTGTTTGATAATAACTGTAGCAAAGGTATATCCCTCGCCGTAACTAAGCATTTTAGCACCAGTAAATTTACCATCAATGACTATGGGTTCAGCTTCAGCACCAGTGCCATCGCCTAGTATTTCTAACGTAGTATTTTGCCAATCATAATTCTTGCCTTGGTTTAACACCACAATATTTCTTATAGCACCATCAGTTGTTTCTGCATAACCCAGGGCATTATCACCGTCGCCCTCAAATTCCACAACTACCAATGGATCATATCCGTAGCCACAATCTGTTATAATTACTTCAAAGATGCCACCAAAATCTGTGGGAGTTCCGTAGAACTCATTAGCGTAGATAGTGTTTGTTCCCAGATGTTCTTGTATACCACCGCCTACTGCATAAGGGAACATGGGCTTGCCATCATAGTCCTCACACTGTACATAGAACCAAACAGGAGTGGTGGGAGATTCAGGTGTTACACCGTATCTGATAGCAAAATTTTCACCTGGTGTACTTCCCACGTTAGTACCTGCATAACCAGGTATGCCTACCAGTGTACTATCAATTTTGTAATCTTCCACAAACAAACCTGTTGGTGCGCCTCCGGGCGAACGTGTTCTGTCTCCATCTGTTCTTAACACAAACGGAGATTTGATATTTGTTATTGTGGCATCGCTTACACTACCATCATTGTTATATTGATTATAACCGTAAGGACCGTAGATAGGCAAACCGTCCAGAGCCCATCCAATAATAGGTGAATGCTGATCTTCTACCCACTGCGTAAGTCCCACAGCCAGAGGTGGAATAATATAATACTCGTAACTGCCTCTGCTATCGTACTTGCCAGGTTTTTCATAATCATAACCGCCATCAAACACTTCATTATAATGCCAGTCATCACTGGAATTAGCAGTCCTGCCTGACTGAGGATTCAGCAATGCTATGCCATTTACTGCTATACCAATAAGGCCGCCCTTGTCCATGGTATCTGCCTGAGGCATAGAGCTGGGTCCCACAGTAACTTCCTTGGGTAAGTTGATCTGGAATGGCTGTGGCTCATATCTGCCAGGAGGTGGTGTATAGTTAAGCAATCCTTCTGACTGTACATAGACATTACCACCAGATTCGCTTACACTTATGCCAGATGCTACTGTTGCTGTCTCGTTATTAACGAAACTATCAGCAAAAATTGGTATGTTATTGGGCTCTATGATTTGGCCTGTGTAGCTAATTGTATTTGATACTGTACCACTATCCAATTTATTGGGAGGCAATAAGTTACCATCTGCGTCTACTGGAATATTTTCAAATAATTCAGGACGAGCATAGGGATTGTTGGGATCTTTGTATCGATCATCTGTAACATTTTCTCTGGGTCCCTGGCGTATGATACCAAATTCAAGATCGTCCCATAACTCAGTGTTGCTACTGCTATAGTAACCCTCCTGTCCCCTACCGTATTGTTCTGTCCACCACAAGGGCTTCTCAGTAAAGCCCAGCATCTCCCAGGGGTGAGTGTGTGGTCTCACAGTATCATAATAATACTCGTACAATCCTCTCCAGTGTCCAGGGAATGTATCTGAAGTTCCACGATAGTTCCAAGTCCAGGGATCGCTACTATTATAAAACTCATTTAATATAGGGTCAAGTTCATTAGTACTTGTCCATGTACTAAAGTAATAACGCATGAGGTTATACCACTCAGTATAACCATAACCAGTCTTTCTATAAAAACCTGGTCTGGTGTCAGCCACACTGAGTTCAGGCAAACTGTTTGCTTCTCTGAACTCCTTCTTAGCGGCATTGTATATACGTTGCTCAAAGTCTAACAGTATTTGGTCACGAACATCACCATAAGCGGGTGTGCGACTTCCATCGTGTCCCACAATAACTTGTATGGGTGTTTCAAAACTGGTATCAAATGTAACCTCAGGTGAGAACAAGGGATACAGGCCCATTACACTTGGCGTGGGAGGACACTGGGCACTGTCACGTTCTGCTGTGTACAGTTTAGTAGTAATAGTTGATCCCAGCAAGTCTGACCTTAAAAGTCTAATTGTTATGGGGTTGTAATCAACAATAATATAATCTGTGTCTACCAACAACATATCAGTTGCAATGCTACCCGGTGATGTAGCAAACACAAGTAAACTGTGTTCGATCTTGCTGAGATCAAGGAAACTAGATGTAACTATATCTCCCTGGTTTGTATTAACAACCTGCTGTTCTTTAATAAAGTTGTCACCAAATGGCACAACATAGGTTCTGTTGAATACATTCTTGCCTACTCTGAAAGCAATAACTTCACGAAGTATCATCTCCAGAGTTTGGTCTACATTGTTTTCGTCCACAGCATTTGTAGCATAATACTCGTTAATACTTTTGAGGAGTCTGGCTTTATACTTGGTAAACTCGCCGGCGTTAAATCTCAATGCATCAATTAAATTGTGTGGTTGGTCATCCAGCAAGTAACCTGCTAGTATAAGATCTGAACTAGATTGTACAATTTCTGTGGCGTATTTTGTGTCTTGTGCTGTACTCTGGTAGTTGTTTTGTCCCAAGGGCTCGCCCACAAATCCAATCTGCGATTCTATCTGAGTTTTAAAGTGCTGTAAATATTCAGGCTCACTGGTAAATCTAATATTTTCCTTATATATATTTCTATCCCAACCCAATGGCAATTCATATTTGCTTATGCTTTGTAAACTTATGAGACCTTTTTCACTGTAAGCAATAAATTCTAAGTAGTCTCCATTTTTAAGTCTCACAGTATCGCCCAAACTTACAAAACCTAACACAGTATTAGTGATATCAAAGTCGTAAATTTGCTTACCATTTAGGAAACCTTTTACTGCTATCTGAGATAAACCACCATAGGGATCGAAGTCAGGCTCACAACCTATAAAGTAAGTTCTGGTGTTATTATCTACTTCAATTTGGGTAATAAAGTATCTACTAATAATAGCCTGGTTAAAGGGAGTGTCACTGGGTTTCCAATAGGGATAATATTCGTCAGAATCGGTAGCCGAGGCAACTAAATGATAAAAATTATATCCTAAAATGTCCTCTCTGTCATCACTACCTATGGGCTCATATGTATACTTGTCGTGTTCCAGGTTGTTTGTAAACACAATCTCTGAAGCGGCTTTAAATGGTCTGTACACTACTGTGAAGCCTAGTTCAGTATCAACGGTTGTGCTAACAGCAATATTGGCGGCATCTTCGTCTACTACATCTTCCACAGTAGCATAACTAAAAATTTTGTTGCCTTCGAAATCTGATTGTGGGTACTTGGCATCGTCATCCATTCTGACACCAGCATCATCGTAAATCACAAACAGTGGTGCTTCGTTTGGTGTGGTTTTTGTTTGTGCTAACACCCAGCCTTCTTCTGTAAATCTGTATTCATTACCACGCTGAGTGTTGCCTTCGTTGATAATAACCTGATCACCAGGCACCGCTGTTCCCACAATTGTAGGCACAATGCTTTGATATGCTGTATATCCTGAGCCTGGCTTGGTTACAACAAAGCCTACAATTTCATCAATGTATGTTGCTACTATAGCATTAGCTGGTGATGTGTTTGCGCCAGTAATGACAATATCAATGTTAGCACCAGACTCATATCCGCTTCCTGTTTCTTTTACAGTAATACTCAAAATATTACCGTTGGAATCAACAAGTGGAGAGAATGTTGCTGGCGTGACACCATCAACATTACCACTTTGTGATACTGCTGTGATTATCAGGGTGTTGCTGTCATATCCTGTGCCGGTGTCAACCATAGTAATAGTTGATGCGCCCAAGGGTAGTGCTCTGCCAAGCAAAGCATTTGCTTCTGCGCGATTTTCACCAGTTACATTTGGATCATCAGTGTCAATAATCACTGTGATGTTGCTAGCATTAGTATATCCATCACCTCCGTCAACTACATTTATTCTGTCTACAAATCCTTCGCCTGGCTTGCCTGCAATATCAACTGTGGCACTTGCCTGTGATGTGTTAGAGCCTGTGATAATTACATTAGTTTGATATTCCCAGCCTGTTCCCAAGTAAATGTGTTCAGCAACATCGTATTGCTCGTTAGGGAAAATAAATGTTTTGCCTGCTGGATTGACACCGTCAATTAGGATGTTTCCACCAAGTCCGTTGACCTGATTATAATCGTATGTGGTTACAGCAATGTCAACGCTCTGTAGGAAAGTATTACCTGAATTATAAAGTTCTAGTCTGTGATCAAATTCAATGATAGGTCTTTCAGCACGATAACTTCGGTCTGGTGGTGTTTGTCCTGCATCATACCAGTTGTTTTTGTGGAACCAGTAGTTGTTACGGCTCCAACCGTTGTTATTGGTAGCGCCACGACCTATAGTAATATAACTTTTGTTTGTAATGGGATCATAAGGCGCCGCAGTGTTCCTATCAAACTTAACTAGGCTGATACTGTCACCCACCCCTTGTACTATGTAAGTATTTCCTTCATATACATCATTGGGATTTACATATGGTCCACTAAACTCTACAACCATGCCATTACGGAAAGTAATATTTACATTTGCTATTACGTCATAATGTACATAATATTGAGCGCCCAGGATATTATCGTCTACATCCACAGGTTGACGTTGTGTGCCCGAAATAATTATAGCATCAGGCGAAACGTTACTTTCAGGCGGTGCCCAATAGTATTCTGAATAGTTTAAGAGTTTGTCTTCGTCAATGGGAGGACTAAATGTAAAATAAGGCTCGTCAAATATTTTGTTTTGGTTGCGAACATCTACACCATATGTTTTAAGTATGTCAGTCATCTCATCATAATAGACAAGTGATTCTGGTTCTCCGGTCTCAGGTGAAATAGTATTAATAGTTGGAGATAAACTATATGCCTGCTTGGTAGCAGTGGGTTCGGAAATATACTGTCCCTCTGCTCTGACGCCGTCCCAGTCTGGTGTGCCCACAAAACCGTTGAGTGTTTCAACGTTGGCTTCTGAGTATAACTGATCAACAGTGTACTCGAAAAAGTTCTTGATCGCAGTAGTTTGTAAAACTACTGGGAGTCGGGTATACTGATTATCTTTGTCACTGGGGTGCGCCATTATCTATCCGCTCTGAGGGTTTGACTATCAATCTGGTTGATGATCTCAATATCGTTTACTGTAGCAGTGCTTATGAACAACTCATTGGGCATTGCCTGAACCTGGAATAACTCGCCAAATGTTCCAGTGGTGTTCTTGGGAAGTATCACAATACTACCAATAGCACTTCCCAACTGCTGGTGAATATAAGTAGACAGTTCTGTAAAGAAGAACGCTTCACCAAACTCCCAGTTGTTGGGATCAAAGTATTGCTTGATAGCAGTAAGCACTCTACTACGCAACTCATTGTCTGAGTATTGGTTGCTGAGTTTAACAATTCTAAACACAGCCTGTAGTTCTTTGTCAGCACTTGGACCGAACAGCTTCACAAACTTTGCGCTACGATATGTGATAGTGTCACTTGCCGCCTTGTATTGATTAAGGCTGGCAAAGTTGACGCTAAGTTGTGCGCTAGTAGGTTCTGCTGGGAAGTCACCAGTTGGGTTATTGCTCCAACTAATGATGTTGTTGTAATAGTTTTCTGTAAGAATAATCATCTCCACAACGTTACTAATACTGGGGTCAATTCTAACATCGTTTGGTGCGACGTGGTTCCAGCGCATTACGCTATCTTCGGGATCTAGTGAGCTAGTGTCCTGCGTCTTGCCTCTGCCTGTACGCACAAAGTATTGATCAGTTGCTATAGCTCTAACTCTATTTAAGTCAGTACTTTCTGCCACCATCTGATATGTGGACTCTGCAGGGTAGGTAACGTTTGCTTCTGTGTCAGTCCAGCTATCCTGAACTGTGATTAACATACCAGCAAACAAACCATAATCATTTTCCAAGCCATCGCCAGGCCATGTTCTGATACCTGACACTGGAGGATTAGCCTGTAACTTAACCATACTAAAATCTTTGATTAACAACCAATCCAAGTTATCTGCATTTCTGGGTGCTTCATAACTTCCAGGCGAAATAGTATTTGTACTGGGGTTAAATTTAACACCATTTACATCCTGTCTGAGATCCCAAATAACTCCAGAGTATGGCTTCTCATAGGTATAACCATCAAAGTCAGTGTAGTATTCAAATAATACCAATCCTCTGTCATTTACATATTCATGGAACTGTAGAGGTCTGTCTGGTACACCATCAGCATCTGAATCCTTGGGTATTACAAACACACGACTAGGATCAGTATAACCGTCAGGATATTTAAATACATCATACAATGTCCATTCCAAGGGCATATCTAAATGATCTTTGTTGATGTCATAATCTAACACAATCTTATCGCTGTGGAATCCAGTGTCGTCGTTACTAGCATGGTAAATGTTTTCATTGAGTCTGCTATATCTTAATGTACCAGTCTGGCTTTCATAGTCGCCATCAATAAGCTCTAGTCTGCCTTTGATTCCTAATCCATTTTGGTTATCTGTGACACCCACTGTGCCAAAACTATATGCTCCGTTGGCGCCACCATGGTAAATGTTAAGCTCTGAGCCGTCCACGTTAAACTGTTTGTATGTAACAGTGGGTGTGTTACCAGAACTCAAACTAACGATGTTTCCGCCAAAAGTAAATCTATCAAAATCTATGTCAACATAACTGGGTATGCTAGAAATCAAACCACTATTGTTTGCTATGGTTACATTTTGGCTTACGCTTCTGGCAGTGCCATTATCAAAGTAGGTAGCCAATTGTACGGTTGCATCTGCAACATAATTTAATGACTCGCCGCTGGCTGGTCCTGTATAATGAAGTATATTACTGATTACATTAAGGTTACTTTGACCTGCTACACTGTTTGCAGGGTCGCTGTAATACAAACCAAAGTTTGATTTCCAAAATGAGCTTACATCGAACCACTTAATGCTTCTGCTTATGAGCGGAATGTTTGTGCTAAATCCTTCGGGATCAGCTCTATAGCCTGTGGTTTGGTTGACCCAGAAACCATATGTCCCTGTAGATTGGGATATTTGCCACTGATTAGTTTCAGTAGTGCCTGCCTTGGTGTTTACAGTACTAAAGATTATTTCGTCTCGGCCTTCTTTATTGTCTGAATCCACAACCTTAACAGTCTTAACATTGTAAAATTTCAGCTCTTGTTCTGACTGAACAACATAATCCTGACCTCTGGATGTGACACTGTAACTATATGTAAATCTATCTACTGGCACATACTCCATGTATATTAACCAGCTAGCTTCAAAATCTACATTGCTGGGTTTCCAATCACAAGTTTTGCATGGGTTATCAATCACATACCAGCTATTACTATTTTGACTATCGGTACCAGTTGGATTGGGATTATATCCTATGCCAAATGTTTTTCTAGCATCTATGGCATTTTTAATTGCAGTGGCTTCGCCTGAGGTAAGTGTCTTACGAATAGTTAATACACTATCTACTGCCTTCCAACCCTGAGGTACTTCAGCCGCCAAAGTAAATGGTCCTGTGGCAGTGTTCAAACCTGATATTAGTTCACCGTTGTTTGTGACCTTTACTACTCTGGTCCAAATGTAGTCCTGGGGATTAGTAGGCGATACCCACTTGATAAAATTATTTTCCTGGAACATTCTGTTCTTACCAATCTGGCTTGGGTCTGCAGGATCTAAACTCATTACCACAGGACTACCAGTGCTAAATGTTTCTGTGACATAGCCAGTTTGGCTACGGCCTTCGAATGGCAAACAATTCCAAGCATAGTTAGATTCTATTCCACCAACTTGCGAAAGATCATATGTGTCAGGTGAAAATTCCTCTGTGGTATTTCTCATACCATAGTACACAAAATTGTTGAGTCTTTGTTCCTGCAACAAAGATGGTATAGTAGCAGAGACAACATCCAAACTAGTAGTGTTGTCGTTTATGAGCAATCTGGTACCTGTGGGAGCATCGTCCACATACAAAAAACCATCTCTGGCAAAAGTGTCTACGTCATGATAGGTACCAGTTGGGTCGTTGATGTCAATGTAGCGACTGTGTCCAGCGTGAGTACGGTTGATGGCCTTGAGCTTACGGATGTTTGAATTAAGTGTAAGCGGGAATACATTGTAGTCCTGGCCATTGACCATACGATCCTGCGTATAGTAAATCTGTGGTGCACGTTCCTTGATAGCCTGAAGTGTTTCAGGTGGCAAACTATTGTTTACACTGCGTTGCAGACTAAACTTTAATGTGAGTCTGAACTGGTTGCCATTTTTACTTACATAGGGAATGTCAATGCTAATGTTTGACATACTCTCTGGCTGAATAGTATAACGTGTGGGATCGCTAGGACGATACCATAGTCTGTATATACCATAAGGCACATTAGCAAAATTACCATCAGCAAATCTTAGTTTAATACCTGAATTATCCAGGTTGTCAATAGCATACAAGTTTTTGGTATCTTTGCTAATACTATTATAGTTTAGTGTTTGTCCTACTACGTTGGGTATTCTGACCCACTTAGCTTTTACCAATCCAGAGCCCGTGATCTCTTGTAAGTAAGCATCAGTTTCGTTGATGTTTACTACCTGGACATCTTGTGTGCGGCTTGCTACAGGGGTAGTATAGTTAAAATCTTGATATGTAAGGTTGCCCTGATGGAAGCTCAGGAAGAATCCTGTGTCCTTGCTGGCTAGACCGTTACCATCGTTTCTGTAAATTAGATTAAACAGAGCCGCTGGATCAGGATGACGTTCAAAAATACTACCATTGTCTGTAAAGTCTGGATTTACAATGTTGAAAGGCTTGGTGTCGCCTGCAATAGTAGCATTATACTGATATGCAACTGGTGCACTAAGTGGTGTATTCAACTGATAAAGTTCAGTCAAAACATCACCAACACGGCCTGTTTTGATGGGCGATGTAAATCTGTTTACGTTGCTCATAGCACTGTTTAAGATGCTAATGAACTGCTCATAGCTCTGAGGGTTGTTTGCATCGTCCCAGAACACTTCCAGGTTGTTGAGGTCAGTGCCCTGGCTATCTGTAAGAGGCTCGTTGGTCTTGACACTTACTAATTTTACAAGTCCACTTGCTGTGTAGTTTCTGTTGGGAGTATAGCCCAGCATACGAGCAAGTTTGAATACACTGTCACGACGCTCTGCTGTTTCTAAAAAGTTCTCACGAGTGTTAATGTCCATTCTAAACGCAAGTGATTGGCTCAGGTACGCAAGCAATTCGATGATTGCGATAAACTCTGAACTCTCAATGTAATCATTGTAGTTTTCAGGGAAGTTTGTTCTGACATACTCAACCAGTGCGGCGCGGATGGTATCATAATCATACGCCTGGTAACTAATATTGGTGTATGCTTTGTATGCTACCTTCCATGATTCAGCCGCAAACAAATTTTGTTGTCTGGTTACACTTGACATTATTCGCCCTCGATCTCTTTAACGTATTCCAAATAAAGTATGTCCTCATTATTAAGAATCAAATACTTCAAGTTAATCTCTATTCTGATTGTGTGGTCCATGTATATGATGGTTGTATATAAATGTTCCACTCTGGGATCAGCATCTATGATTCTGATCACATCTTCACGGATCTCTTTTTCTGTAGCAGTGTCATCTGGATTCATAAGCAGATCCCAGATAATGCTACCATACTCTGGTCGCATCACACGTTCGCCTTTGCGAGTGTAGAACGTATTCAATAGGTCTCGCTTTACCAGATCTTGCCCTTCCAATGTGTAAGGCGCTCTGATACGATCGACTGTATTAAATCCTCTAAACTTTGCTACCATGGTCAATATTTATCTGATTTATTAAATGCAGTTATAATTACTTGACAAACTAAATAAGGGTGTGCTACAATTGCACTTGGGTTGCGGTATTCATATATCGCGTAACATTAACCGCGCATAGGAGTAGTAATTATGCGTAAAATCGTAAAGTCTTTCGACCAAGTCTGGGCCAAGGCTGAAACATTCAACAAGCGAAACG
>WLWE01000373.1_pt1 | contig 38986 bp, 61 predicted proteins | sample 6718301 | NCBI WGS metagenome assembly WLWE01 (sample SAMN12718691, study PRJNA515312) | sponge metagenome | isolation source: marine sponge | host: Mycale hentscheli | place: New Zealand: South Island, Marlborough, Capsize Point | collected 2003-05-01
GTAAGACCTGCACCACTTCCTACACTTGTTACACCATCTACTGGTAAAGTAGCAAGTGTTAAGTTACCTAAGATTACTTGTGAAGCAGTACCTGCACCAGCAATGTTTATGTTACCATTACTTGTAAGTGGACTATTGGTAATTGTAAGAGCACTTCCTGTTTCTGTAATACCAACACTTGTTAATCCTGTGTTTGTATCATTAGCCCATTCAACAATACCTCCAGCAGATACTTTTAATACTTGCCCGCTTGAGCCTATACCTAACTTAGCTAGTGTTGATGTACCAGAAGCATATAGTATGTCTCCTGCTGTATAAGCAGTTAATCCAGTACCACCATTATCTACGTCTAATGTACCTGACATTGTCATAGTACCACTAGAAGTAATTGGAGAGTTATTAAAGGACATTCCAGTTGAACCACCACTTACACCTACTGAAGTTACAGAACCTGCACCCGCATTAATATAAGTTGCTACTTGAGACAAGTTTGCAAACTTAGCATTACTATCTGTAGCATCAGAAAATAAAACTTTGTCTGTTGCTGCTAAAGTAATAGCTGATCCATCAGCGGCTGCTAATACAATGTTATCTGTACCTGCATAATCAACTGCTAATGATCCTGAAGAAGTAATTGTACCACCTGTTAAACCAGCTCCAGATCCTACAGAAGTAACTGTACCATCTTTACCAAAGCCTGGCATATTAGATATAAGAGTCTTTCTTAAAGTATTACTATCACTTACATCTGAGAACCAAACAAAATCAGCTCCTACTGGATCTGCAGCAGTCAATACTTCAATTGCATTATCTGTACCTACAGTATCAATATTAACTGTTGGTGTTACACTTGCTGAACCTGTAATTGATATACCAGTTCCACCAGATACACTAGTTACTGTACCTACATTAGATGTTGCTGTAGTTCCAATTGTTAATTGTGTAGCACTTGTTCTAGTAACAGTAATTAAACCACCACCTGAAATAGCTACATCATCATTAGTACCATCAGAACCAGCTAACCTAAGGGATGTAGTTGCTGCAGGTACTGAAAAATTATATGTTGTATTAGAATCTGATCCAGTTGTAAAATCTACCCATGCTCCATTTGCACGGAGTCTCATTTTGTCTGTGCTAGAATTGTAATAAATCTGACCATCTCCTAGCAGGCTTGCACCAGTGGGATCCGTGGTCTCATTTTGAATTCTGGCGTTTTTGAATGTACCCTGGTTTATAAGCGTAATATGCCCATCAACCTGAATACCTGCTAAAAATTGTATTGCCATTTTATTTAAATTTAATTGTTATTATTATTGTTTAATTGTTATTTTTTTAATTTAAAAAAGCACACCCTGCAAATGAATTACTAAATGATACTCTTATTTGGTTAGTAGATAAATAATCTATATCACCTATTACTACATTATTATCTAAGTCAGCTATTGTTACTGAAGGATACTCTCCTAAATTATGTGTTATTGTCCATACCGCAGCAGCTATCTCAAAACACTGTACAAACGTTGCTTCATTTGCAAGTATATCTGCTAAATCTAATACTGTACATACATTAGTAGGAACAGCCGGACAAGATACACTTGCCTTTACATTTATTTTTGCCAATGGCTCAACAAATACACCTTTATCTTCTGTTGCAACAACAACCTTATCTGATTTTTTATCTAACCAATCACATAATTCTTTTTGTAATACTGCATTAGCAAAATCAGTATAACAACATGCTTCAATACCAAACTTGACTTCTTTAAAGTTTGCATATGCTTGGTTAGCAAAAGTCTGCTCTACTCTTATTTTTTTTTCAAGAGCCACATGCTTTACTTGATTTGCATTTGATATTTCTCTAGGTTTACCCATTTTTTAAATTCACTATTTGTTGTTTAGCAAGTTCTAAAGATAAATTTCTACTACCCTCTGTAGCTTGTTGTTTAGCTTTAGATGAGTTTTTACATCCTTTGCAAATTACATTTCCATTTTCATCATGTGTCTTTTGACATCCACACGTAAATTTTTTTCCACATACTGAACAGTTATTCATAATTCTTTGGTTTTATACGTAATACATTCCTCTCTTTGCTGATCCACAATTTCCAGTTGGACAAGTAATCTTATTTAATCTGGCTTTTGCATAATTATATATTTGCATAGCTTGAGTTGTAGATTGACAATATTCTGCATTTGAAACGGCAGCATCAATCATTGTTTTTATATAACTCATTTCAGCTAATAATTCTTGTTTCTCAGAATCAGGTTGACAGGGTTGTACATCTAGATCACACAATACTTCATAGTATTGTCCAAGTAATTGTGTAACTCTAAGATGATTGTATTCTACGTATACCTTTGAATTAGGTGATACACTGTATCTTATGATATATATACCATCAGGTATATTTTCTTGTTTTGTACCACAATCCGTGGTTTGCAAAGCAAGTGTACATGCCGTTAAACACATGTCAAAATCTTTATCAACCTTAATTAAAACAGGTACAGAATAGCCAGGTAAAGTAATTAATAACTCTTCACAATCAACTGCTAAATCCTTTGAATATTGACTTGTATCTTTTATGCAAAGTAAATTACAGTTAGATACTGTAGGTATTTCTAAACTTAATATATGTCTGTCTGCCATTTTGTATTCTATTAATAAATGATACTATATAGATAATATACAAAAAAAATAGAACATATAAAAAATAAAAGAGCAGGAGATTTCTCCCCTGCTCTAATATCTTGGTTGATAATTTTAATTATTACCAAACAGCATTTTCCTCAATAGGTAAGTTATTCCCATTGTCTTTAGCCCATGCTTGTAATCCTTGAAGGAAATCCTCCATAGCAGCTTGTGCTGCTGCATCATCACATTTAACATAGATCTTATACTGATACTGGTCATTATCAAACACTCCTGATGGATTGTTGAATCTTGGCACAGAATGTTGTACGTAATAAGCTCTGTATGTTGATGTTCTGTCAACTGCAGCTAAAAGCTCATCAGATAATTCAATCTCTCTGATTCTAGCACTATCAGCATTTCCTTGGTTATAAGGAGACTGACGGTATCTCTCAGACATAATTAATTCTCTAATTACTTCTTCACCTTGTGTTTGTTGCATTGAACCTGGTGTAGCTGAAGCAACACCACAGTCATTACATGGATTACCTGTTTCATCTAATAAAGATACAATGATCTCTACAGGCTCAGCATTGAAATGATCTCTAGTGTCAAAAGAACAGTTACCAAATACAGTGTCAACGTATGCACCTTTGAATTCTACACATGCAGAAACCTTAGTAGCTCCGTTTGGATCTGTTGAAGCAACATATGTTCCATCAACTACTTCAGCAATACTATAAACTGCTTGAGTAGATACGCCACCTGTAGTAGTTGTTACAATAACACCACCTTCAGAAACTGAATCTACTAAAATAGCACCATCTGTACCACCAGCTACAACTAATACATCTCCAACTGCATAACCTGATCCTGCAGTAGCAACAGAGTAAGTAGCAATAGCATCACTAACACCTAAACTTACAATGTTAATAGTTGCACCTGAACCTGTAGAACTACCAGAAGTAGCTTGAGTTGATACCGTATAACCATTACCACCAGCTGATAATGTACTAGCATCAACACCGTCTACATCAGCTTCAGCAACAAATGGTTTGATAAGTGGATCACCTAAAGCCATTTGAGCCATATTAGCAATGATTAAAGCCGGGTCAATATATTCTTGCCCTTCAACACAACATACATTTGCTGAGTCAGCAATTGCATATGCATTGTGATTTAAAAATCTAAGTGCAGGAGAACCTTTTACATCAATTCTCATAAACTGTGTTTTACCACAAGGAGCACAATCAGATGCTAAACATAATTTAGCAGTTGCTTGTGATGCAGTAAGACAGTTTGCTGCCCACATTCTAGTAAGATATCTTGGGTTAATCCCTTTAGATTTTACTGATTCTTTGTAACCCCCATGTCCTGGGTTGTTACCAATTGTATCTTTAGTATAAAATGAACCTTGTACAATGTACGCTAGTTCACCAGCACTTAATGCAGCTGGAATAGCAGCACCACCTGGGATAGCAACTGACTTCCAGTCACTTCCACCAACTAATGCTAATTCACCAGCAGCTAAAGCACTAGTAGCAGTTCCTGCTGCTTGCTCTACTGAAGACACAACAAACGTTTTATTAAACGCATGATTAAAATAAGCCATAATTTGTTGTTTTGTGTGAGGACCATTACCCCCACTGGTTATAAAAAAAGATTTAAACAGTTTACTCTGCTTGTAACATCAGTGTTACTATAATAATATAATGATTTTCTATCAGAAAAACAATATATTAATTATTTCTTTCAGCAGCCTGTAACCCTCTTTGTTGCTGATACATATTTTCTATATCACCCGCAATCAATGCTGCAGTATCATCAAGGATTACTTCTACTAAATCATCTTTAAACTCACATATAACATTATTCAAGCTAATATTACCAGTGTATGGATCTGTACAGCCTTGTACTTGTATCAATGTAGGTTGTCTATAATAAGTTAATACAGGATTTACTATATCAAAATTTCTTTTGTATATTCTTATCTTGTTATCAAGCATAGTACAAAAAGTTTCTCCCCATTCAAAATCTGGATTCTTTAGGGGATCTCTCATAATTAAATTAACATTAGCTTCTTCAGCTAAATATACAGTCATTGATCTTGGAGTACAACAGTCATCTTTTGCCTGTGTAGTAACTTTCTTAAATTCTAAATAAGTTTCCTCAGGAAAATTGTCTGTCTCAAAATAATCTGGAAAAACATTACCTGTAAGGGATAATTCAATTAGGAGAGGTTGCAAGTCATCCACTCTTCTTTTGGATAACTCATCACCTTCCTGATACATATTTCCCCCATGTAAGTTTCTTCTACACCACTCAACTTGTGATTTGTTAAAAGCCTCAACAAACTGCCAACATTCTATATTATCATAGTCTTGGCTATCAAGCTTATTCAGCCTTTGCTTAAGTTTTATGAGTAATGTATTATTTTCCATTTTTAATTATTTTTAAGCATTCCAATATGGTTCAACTTTATCCATTAGAGATAATAAACTTTCTTCATTTTTAGGATCCATTAAAAAATCTAAACATTCAGACGGTCTTTTACCCATTCTAATACCACTATCCATTGGCTCAATCCATCCCCCTGCTTTAGTCAGTAAGAATCTATAAAATAAACAGTCTTTAACAAGTGCTCTTATTTTTATTTCCTCCATACTTAATGTAGAAACATCTAAAAAGTTTTGTGCTGCTTTTTTCTTATTACCTTCAGATCCATGACCTTGAATATAGTCATCCATATTTTCATACATAACATCATTAGGAGTAGACTTACTATACTGTGTGCTATTTGAATCACAGATTTTAGCTACATACATAAGCTTTGTTGCATTACCATCATACATTTTTTGTAGTTCTACTAATGCTCTATTTCTTATTTTACTAAGTTCAGTTCTAGTAGTTAACGTTTCTTCTAACGTATCTAAATAAAACTTAACTCCTTTAGAGTTTACTTTAGCATCTTTTAGTGACTTTGCTACTATAGAAAAGCCACCTGCTTTAATAGCATATAGTTTAATTCTATCATATGGATCTAATTCTGGATCTAAGAATACTGGATCATTACCACATCTTAAACTAATCTTGTCCCAAAATTTATCATTATTAGGACTCATAATAGTTAAGTTGTTCCAAAAATCTTTGTCTTCTGGATCAACTACATTAGCTGCAAGAGATGCTTCTAATTCTGCAACTACAGTTCTTATTTCTTTAATCTTTGCTTTTTTCTCCTTAGGTGCTAACATTTTTACTTCAGGTGCAAATTCATTTAAACCAGTAACATATCTTTTTACTCCATTCATCTCTAGACATGCTAATGATTCTTCATGGTATACTCCATCATGTAATGCCAATCCATATTGTTCCAATCCCATATTTTCTTTATTAGGATTAAAAAATGGACGCACTGCAACAGATTGTTTTTTTTCCTGCTGATACTTTTCTACAATAGTGTACTCACTCATTTTTTTTTGGTTTTAAATTAATAATTATTATTCACAGTCAAAAGTACATAATTATGTACATTTATTATTACTAATTTCTAAAGCAAGGTTTTACCCTTGCTAAAGTTTTTTGACTTTTAAACAACTATTTTCAAAGCTCCTGTAGTGTGATATATATCACCTTTTGCTAAACCTGCAGCTATTGCTGCTGCATTATCTGCATGGTCTCTAGCTAAGATGTCTTTACCAACAGCTTTAGAAGCAAGTATTTTTGAAACACTTGAATTTGAAAACTCATATGTTTTATTTTGTCTTTTAATATCTAGTGCCATGATTAGTTATATTTTAAAGGTTAAAAATAAAAAGGGAGGAGGTATTAGCCCCTCCCCTTTAATTATAGTTCTTAGAATGAGCCTCCTGTTACAGGGTTTCTCATTACAATTTTAAGAACTTTGGTTGGATCCTTAACCCATATAGCCGGCATGGTCTGAGTCATATATACTCTATATCCATTAAACTGACCAGTAGAAGCAAATCCTTGAGTTCTTCCCATGTAGTCCATAGTACCATTTTGGTAGAACCACTTAAGTTGATTATCCCAAGAAAGTTTCAACAAGTGAATGTTGTCATTTCCTTCATCAGTTACATCAAAGATAATAAAGCTGTATGAACTTAGAGGTCTACCATCAATTAATGGATTCTCTATATCATTTGTGTTTAAGTTATCAAATGCTGGATTCAATACAAACTTAACGTTAGCTAAGAATGGAATAGTAAAGCTTGTGTAAGCAAAACCATAATCTAAATCCATACCAGAACCTTTAACAGCTCCAATATCAGTTGCATTTTGTACTAAACCTGAACCATACACTTCATCAGCAATTGCTTTGTTGATTAGTTGCATACCACCAATACCTGTTTGTACAACAAGTGATCTTTGTGGGTCTGGCCCTTTAAATTCAACTTTACCTTGGTAGAAGTTATAAAGTTCAGACTTAAACATGTCAAGAGTAAATGATGACTTGTTATATACTCTTTTGAAAGAGTTATCTAACTGTGACCATAAACCTACAGATAATCTAATATCATCCGGTCCGTCTTGCTTAATTCTACCACCTTTACCCCACATTAGGTAAGTTTCAATATCCGTAGCAATTTTAGATAAATGTGCTGCTTCCATATTTGTAATGAAAGTTCTTGTAAGAGTTCCGTTTTCAAACGCTTCTCTTGCACCTGCTTTACCCATGTTAGCTACTAGTCCTTCAATACTAGGTACTGATGGATTGTTTGGATCATTGTCAAAGTTTCTCCAAATCTCAGTTACTGGTACAGTACCATCAGCATTCAAACCACCTTTGATCATAAGATCAGCACGGCTTGAAATAGAATAGTGTACGTGTGCTTCTGCTCCTCCTACAAAGTTGTAGAATTCACGGAATCCAGATCCTGTTTCAATGTCAGAAAATCTTTCACCATATTCACCTCTTGCAGAACCTTTTCTAAAGAATTTTGTTCCTTTAGCTAGATACTTATTATCTAACGTAGCTGCATTGTTGTTGTTAACTAATTGAACAGTGTAAACATATCCATCACCTGCAGGGATAATATCATCTGCTGTAATGTAAAGTTCAAGTCCATTATACTTATCATAAGTAATAATGTCACCATGTCCAAAAGTTCTTTTGTTGATCTTGATCTTAAATAGAGTTCCATCTACACCTTTAGCATCATTTGCTGGTTCAATGTCTGCCACTACGTAAGGAAGATCTTGTGCAATAGGAGTTTGCCACTTGTACTCACCTCTAGCATTATCCACCATGATTGTATTCTTTCCACCAAAAGAAGCCATTTGATATAAAGGCATTTCTACCTTTTGGGTCATTGCCCATAAATCAATTGGTCCCATATCCATAGGCTCGGAGTTACCAAGCATTTGGGTAAGGTGATAAGAATCAACATGAGAACTAGCTTTGTAGCTTGTATCACGTAGGAAAATCCCATTATTTAAAACTGGAGTTGCCATAATTTTGATTGTTTTTGATTAATAATTATTGTTTATATATTTAATACTTGATTAAATTCTTTTAAAAATGTTGTTAGCTCTTGGTATTTTTCTTTTAGCAGTTCTTTTAGCAGTTGGTTCTTTATCCTTAACTCCTAAAGATGTAGACCCTCCACTATTAGATTGTTCTGTTTTAAGTTTTCTTACCGTTTTCTCTATAGTTTTTTGAGCACCCTTATCCATTATTTTTGCTTTGTATCCTTCTGGATCTTGTAGCAACCATAATGCTTCAGATATCAAACCATAGTTTGGCTCAACAAATTGATACTTTTCAAGGAGATGTCCAAGTAAGTTAGTATTCTTACCACTAACTGATGGATAAGCAGGTTGTACCAAACCATTATAAAGCATAGCTTGTGTCTTCTTATCTATCTTAACATCATTTATAGAACCCCCTTTCAAAGTCTCATATACGTTTTTCATATATTGCTGTGACGCTTGTTCTTGTTGTTTCTTTTTAAGCTCTTGTTCTTCTAGCTTTCTTGCAACAACCTTTTCTTGCATCTTATCTAATTTTGGTTTAAACTTCATTGCTTGTTGTTCAAGCTTACCTAAGTCTTTCCAAATTTCTATTTCCTCAGCAATTTCTTCAGTAGTACCATATCCTGTTGCAGATAAATACTCTGTGATAATTCTTTCTTGATCATTTGACTTCTTAACATCTAATGATCTATTTTCTTCTACTTGTGATAACGTAGCAAACATTCCTTTTAAATCTTGACCACCATCTGCTACATAACGTGCAGCAATTTGTAATTCTTGTGGTAAGCTTTCAAAAAACTTTTTAGGAGTTTCTCTTCTTACTTCATTAGCTTTTTCTTCTAAGTTAGCTTGAATTAATTCTTCCCAGTCTTTAGCAGAATAATCTTCTAATTCTTTGTCATCATCAAAAGGAACAATCTTATCTTCTTTAATAAGCTTACTAAATACATCACTTATTCCAGAAATCTTTTTTCTTCCTCTTTTTTCTATTTTCTCTTCTTCAGAGTCTTCTTCATCAATACTGCTGATTACATCATCAATATTAACTTCTTCTTTAACTTCCTCAGCTTTTACTTCTGGTTCAGCTACTTCTTTTTCTGTGCTAGATTCTTCTTTAGAATCAGCTTTTACATTTAAATCATCTTTGTCATCTACATCTGGATCAGCAAAAGACATGTCTGTTTTTGACCCTGTACCTGAAAAAATGTTCTTGTTTGGTTTTTCTTCCTGTGGTAAAGTAACATCAGCTGCACTAGGTGCTGCATCAAAGATCTCATCTAAGTTTATGTCTAATGTTTCTACTTTACTATTCACAGATTCAGTTTTAGTACTCATAATATTTGTTGGTTTTAATATTAGTAATCTCTATACATATATAATATAAGAATAATCTTTCTAATTAAACTTATATAATTTGAAATAAATTAAAAGTTTTTAGCAGTATATAGCTAACACTTATTTTTTATCTTTATTTTCTTTGGATTTAGGAGCATCATACTTGTTTTTATTTTCTCTAGCTATGTCCAATTTTGTCTGTGCAATCTCTTTCTGAGCATTTATTTTTTGTCTTTCAACATCTAATCTACTATTCTCCATAGTCATCTTAGTAGTGTTTTTCTCTCTCTCCATGCTAAGTTGTTGATTGTATCTTGTAGACTCTTTAATTTCTTCCATAGCATCCTGATAATCAGACTGTTTGTTTTCATTAATGTCTACCATTGAACCGTATCCAGCAGATTTTATTTCAGCTAACAGTATATTGTTTTGTCTGTCTTTCTCATTTTCATCTATTTCAACTTGAAGTTTCATTTGTTCTTCTTGTTGCTTAGCTTGAATTTGTTGCTGTTGCATTTGCTGTTGTTGTTGCATATCTTGCTGACGTTGCATTTGTTGTCTGTTTTCAGAATCTTTTAAGATATCTGTTACTTCAGCAATTGAATCTGCTTTTACAATGTTACCTAATTCAAAGATACTTGCACCTGTAGTATTATTTGTAAGAGCCATCTGCTTAAGATTTTCTAGAATAGCTCTGTGATTTGTTTTTGTTGTAGCAAAAATATTAAAATCTCTTAGTAATAAATCTGTACCATTAATTGTAAAATTAACCTTTTCTGCTTCAGAAGATATATATGATAGTCTAACACTTGGGTTAGTACTATAGTAGTATTGTGCTAAATCAGTTCTCATCTGATGTACTCTTGGCATCAACTGGTCTGAATGCTGTACAAAATACATCTCTGTTTGAGCGTAAGACTGTTGCATAGCTTGTACTACCCCTGTTGCCGTTTGAGCTGATACAGCCCCTCCTAGACGTTGTGGATTAACCCCTATTGCATCAAAGCATTGTTGCTTAAAATAATTAGCAAGTTGAATTCTAGACATTAATCTACTAGTCTGCTCCATGTTTAGAGTTTGATAGTGATTAAAGTTAGTAGCATTCTCAGTATTAGTAATAGATGTATCAAGAGGTAACATTTGAAAATCTTTCATTGCTACCCATGCTTTTGAATAATTATTTTTTCCCCAATCCTCACCCATTGAGTGACGTGGTAAAGCATTTTGATCAAACATAATTACTGTTCCTAATTCATCTATTAGAATGTCAGCAATTTGGTTATTAACCATATTGTATCCAACTTGATATGCTTTCATTAAATCTACCAATGAAGTAGATCTAGTATTTCTATCAGAAAATACTCTCCCTTCTACAGGAAGTTTACATCCATAAAGTGTATTGTTACCTTTAAATTGAAAAGGTAATCTTCCAGGTTTAGTTCTATTAATACCTACATATATTGGGTTTATATTATCTCCCATTGTAGATCTCCACATTGCTGGTAAGTTTGGTCCTACTTTAACACCACCCCATACTTCATTGATCCATATCCAATCTATATGTTCTCCTTGTAATAAATTTTCTTTTGTTCTGTTCTTAAATATAGAGGTATCATATACAGCTTTTTCTGTAATTTTAAAAGTCTCATCAATGATCTCTTGAGTTACACTACCATTTAATTCTATCTTAGTTAAATGCCCAACTCTCCTCTGTGTCTTCCAATAAATTGTAGATACTCTCATTAAGTTACCTTCATCTAAAGGTGTCATGTCTTCTGAGTTATCTAATATCTCACTTAAAATATCACCACCTACTCCAGGATTATTCCAATAGTTACTTGTATATTGTCTATACGCTAAACCTGGCATATTAGTATTCCACTCATGTGATCTAGTTGCATCATAGTATGCACCATCATTTTGATAGCCATTTACTTGATACTGTGCAGATCTTGCAGGATATATTTTTTGTAAAGATTTTAATTGCTTCTCATCCATTAAATAACCGTATCTGTCAATAACATCTGACACAGTCATTAAGTCCATCTTACCTACATAGTTAGAATCAGAAATGTATCTCTGATCTGGGGATTTTTGATAGAAAGTTAAAACTGGATTCCATAGCTCTACATCATAATCATCTTCCAACATTCTAAAATGCCAAAATTCTCTATCTGATATAAGCATATCACGGAAGCCTCTTTCTTCAAGTTCTTGCATATGAAATCTTTCTTCATCTACTGCAAGTTGGTGTGATGCCCATTCTTCAACCATACTTCTATAATCCTTAGAAAAGAAGTCTTCTATTTCTGGTAAAGATTTTAATCCCTCTGGTGATAATTGTTGTTGTGCTTCTTCAGATCCTGGGTCCATACCCATCTCAATCATTTTCATTACTAGATTTGCCTCAGCCTCTGCTAATAATGATTCTTCAATCTGTAATCTTTTTTGTTCTAACATCTCATTATAAGATGTATCATCAACAGCTCTAAATTGCACTTTAGAATATCTCTTTGCAAATTCACCTGTCAATACATTAATTACATTAGGTATGATAGGATAAAATTTTAATTCAAGTGCTGAATCATTCTCAGCTGTAAGAGTATCCATTAAGTCTTTGTAGTCATTATCTGGTTCAACTATGTAATCAGATTTATCTATAACTCCTTTTGCTAACTTATAATTCTTTAATAATCTTCTTGAATTAATACGTAAAAATTCTATACCTTGTAACTCTAACCAATCTAGATTCCAAGCCGCCCAATCATCAGTCTTTTTTGAGTAAGGTAAAAACTGTGTTGGTTGTGTTAAGCTAGAAAATGTTGGCCCGCTTTCAGCTTTGGCCCCATTTTTCATTTGCATTGCATTTAATACTCTCATCTAGATTATTTTTGGCTATTTAATATTTTTAAAACCAGACCTTCTTATTTTCTGACCACCTAATGTTCTCCTACGGCCTATATTTTTAAACGCACTGGTATACTTTAATTTACTTATTTTTTCTGAATTTACCAAAGAATCACCTTCTGATTCACGCCTTTTGGCATAACCTCTATTAGATTGTTGTATTTTGACAAAAGCAACCAATGCTCCAAACGTAACTAACCTATCCACGTTAAGACCTGGATAATATGCTAACATTTCTTTTATAAGCATTGGATCTGGTATTCTTTCAACACCTAATGTTTGTGACATAACATTACCTTCATCATCTAATTTTTCATCTATTGCTTCTCTTATAAATTCTATAGCATAAGAAATTAAATGGCTCTTAAATAACGTTCCTGTATTTTTCCAACCGTATTCTTGATATACTGTTCTGTTAGATCCTAAATCTTTTAAGAAAAGTATTTGTTGCTTTGGCACTAAATATCTTTGTTTTTTTCTTGCTATCATATGTTGAATAAATAATGATATATTATTCTCAACAATAGTCCAAGCATTATACCACTCTATAATTAATTCAAGTCTTTCATGTGTTTTATTAATATCATCAAACCTTCCACACCAAGCAGCTACTATCTTATCTCCTTCTACAAATACCTCAGTATCACCTGATACGGTTGTTCTAGTTACCTCAGTAGCATTTTTATATATAAATATACTACATAAAGAATCAGATGTAGTTGTTTTACCTTCTGATACCGGGTCAATAGAACCATAGTATTGCCCAAATTCTGGACGTTTACTAGCAGGTCTTTCCCACACTACTATAGTTCCAGTTTTATCTGTCATTTTTTTATTTACAGGGAATTCAGTAATTGGTGCCTTGTTAGTTCTTTTAGCCACTATACCTTCTTGATCTCTATCTAATTCAATTAGCTCATATGCATATTCTTTTTCTTCTATCTTTTTCATTTGTTTAGATAGAATACCTTGTGGAAATACAGAAGCTTTTCTATATGCAAATGCTTCTGCTATGTTTAAAGGTTTCTGAGATATTCTTAATTGATATTGTTCAGGCCCTAATTCTGCTTTCCATCTTTCTCTTTCTCTTACAATAGCCTCTATAGCTTCCTCAATTTGTGAATTACCCCAGTTATCAATATATGGTGGCATTGACCATTGCTCAGGAATAAATAATCCAGCCATTCCTATAGTGCCTTCTGCATCTATAAGGTTAGTTTCTACTGCATATATATCATTGGCAGTAGGATTCATTATCATTTCTTTTAATGGGTTACATTGTTCTAAATCACCCACAGATCCTGCAGCAATAAACATACCTGTTGTCATCATACCTGAAGACATTGCAGGACGCAAGTACTCATACGTTTGCATCATCTTAGGAGCAATACCTGCTTCCTCATGAAAGAAATAAGTAGTAGGTCCACCTACACCAGATGTAGCATTCTTTTCAAATGATGCACCTTGTATCTTTGACTTTAATCCTCTTGATGTTTTTCTATTACCTACTTTAACTTCTATTTGCTGTTGCCATAAAAGAACTTTCTCAGGATTACTTGGCCTATACCAAGCTGTATGTTCATTAAGAAAAGTTTTATATTCATCTAAAAACTTCCAAGAACCTTTATCATTTATATAATCTTTTAATGATGCACCAATCTTACATGTACTACCTTCTTCAAACCAATAGGTATTTATAATCTTTCCCATATGAAAATATGAAGAAGCTATCTGACGTTTTTTAAGTATAGCTGAATGCTGATTGTTTAACTCTGCAAGTATTTCATACAATGCCATGTGATATTGTGCATCACGTACTTTAGCAAACCCATATTTTTTTTCTTCTTTATCAAAGATTGGTAAAAAATTTAACCACATATAATAGTCTCTGGTAAGATACCAAATCTTATCATTATTTTTATATATTACCCCTTCTCTACATTTATTTTTTTGGTCATCCCAGTATGCCATAAAATCCTTTGATCTAAAAGGGGAACTACAATACAAACCTTCTTTATTAAATCTCCTTGCTTCAGCATTAAATATTAAACTTGTTTCATCAAATTCATACTTGCCAGGTTCTTTAAATATCTCAAAAATAAACTCATGAAAATCTTCATCATTAGAAAATTCTGTAGATGTCCAATTATCATTTTCATATGTAGGTATAATCCTACTCATCTCTTATGATGGCATATACATCACCAAACTGTAACAACAAATGCTCTTCACCATTATGAGGCATTGGTGTTGGCATAGCATGATCTGCATAATGCACTACATCTCCTACTTGTATTTCTTCTACTTGATCTCCTTTACCTACAACAACCCCTTGAAATGTCTTTTTCTGAGCCATTTCTGGTAAATATAATCCTGATGCTGTCTTAGTCTCAGGTTTAATTTCTTTAATTAACAGTTTTTTTCCAACTGGTATAATTACTTTGTTTTTCATTTAATTAAATTTTATTGATTTATAATTGATCATATGCCAATCCTGCACCACCACGGACAGAACTCTCTTGTTCTTGTTGCATGTCTGTATATGCACCTTTGTATGATTGTCTAATTTGTTCAAACTTTGCAGCAGCATTTATCATAGAGTTCATATTACCGTCTCTACCATGCTCAATAGGGGTTACCTCCATATACTGTGCTAATCTGTCTAACATGGCTTTAATGCCTACGTATGCCCTATATGTAGGAGTTTCATACATCTTCTTGCACATATCTAATGCATATCTTATTTTACCATCTTCAGGAGATTCTTCTAATCCTATTTCTTCTATTATAATATCTTCCTTCTCATGTTCAGGCAAATTAAAAAACGGATTTAAATCAGGGTTAGGGCAAGACATATAAAAAATATATTGATATACCTGCATATTAGTATCAGGATATTCCGTCATTATATTTTTTAAAAATGGTAATGAGTAACAATGTTCTGTTAATACTAATTTACTATTCTGTATATCAAATAATTTTACTATCATGCTTTTTTACGTTTAGTTATTTCTTTCTTTAATTGATCATATGCCACTACAAGTATAATTGGTTTGCTTTGTCCAAACAATAATACTTCAGTATGTGTATTTTGAAACTTATCTGTTGCTACATGAAAGTATTCTTTAAACCATACTACTTTATCTAGATCTATACATATTTTTGTTTCTTCAAATCTAAAGTCTGTAGGTACTTTTGACTTTAATGATTGTATTTCTACTGCTGCTATATATTCTTTCATTATTGATTATCTTTTAGCCACATTATTAAAGATCTAACTTCATCTTTTAAATATGGTAATTCATACATTTTTATTGTATCTAATACTGGTTCACCATCAACATGTTCATTGATTGGATATCCATTTTTATCCTCACCTACTTGTTTAAACTTAACATGTTGTATAATTAGTTTTCCAATCTTTAATTTAGGGTTATGCTTCTTAATAATATACGCATAAATACTCAATTGTAAGTTATAATGATTAAGGTTACAATCATCTAAATGATTTACAGGCCTAAACATTTTATTAGTTATTCCTTCCCAATTAGTAAATCCTTTATCTTTAATTTCTTTATTTGTTTTGTAATCAGTTATGTTTATATAACCATTTACAACTTCCACTAAATCAGCTTGACCACAAATAGCAGCAGACTTAAGATATACTAAATGTTCTGGATATACTCCTTCTTCTAATTTCTGCTCTGGTGCAATTTTTACTCCAGAGGTATCTACCAATGGTTTTATAATAGGCACTTCTGTTCCATACTTTTGAATTGTTTCAAACTCAAGTATATCTGCTTCTCTTTGATTATGATAAAAATTACCTAGCTTGATTGCTCTATCTGTCTCCCCATCCCATGCAGCTATTATTTCTTTGGGTGTCATACCATACCATTTTGATCTTTTGTTCTTAGATGATTTAACTGCCTGACCATCTCTGTCAAACTTGGGTTTAAATTTTCCAACTAAAGAAGTAACACTTAACCAATCTATTTTATCTTGATCAATGCTTTCATATACGTGTCCTTCTTCTTTAAATAATATTGCCATTAGTCTGTAATATTAGTAGTCCACATATTCCCATAAGGCATAGGTGTATGCACTTCCTGTTCAGGTACATGAACGTTATAGATTATTGTTTTAGCAGGCTCCAACAATGTTATTGCTTCTTCTGCAGTTATTTGTTCTTCAGCTAGTAGTTCACCTACTATTTGAGCTTTAGTTAGTTTGTCCATTTTCAATTTGTTTATTAATTAATTCTTCTTGCTCTTCTGATGTTATTGCATGCCATTTTCCCTTTGGACAATCAGAAGATAATGATCTTACTTTAAATGCTAAACTACATCCACAATCTGAACAACAAGGTTGTGTTCCAGGTGCCATACATTTATCACCTCCTGCGTCAAATAAAATACAATTTAAACATGTCTGGAATCTTTCATCAGCTATTGCTTCAATATGCTCTTTCTTAAATATATTGTTTTTAATACCTTCTGCAATTTTATCTGCATTTTTAAAAACATCTAAATACTTTTTCCAGTTAGCCATTTTTTTTAAAATTTTCTTTTTTTAGCATATCATCATGCATTTGTTTCATTGCACTTTCCATCTGCTTAATATTGGTTTTTATATCCTCACTTTTTGCATAACCATTGTAAGTTCTTTTAGCAATATTACCTAATAGACTTTTATTCTTTTTTATTGCCTTGTTTAACTTAGCTTTTCTTAACTCAAATGTTCCTAATCCCTCTACATAAACTCTTGGGAAACTTAAATCAGAAAGTTTTCTTCTTAACTTTGCATAATAAAAAGTTATAAAATCTTCTACTACTTGAGGATGTACTTCAACTTCCTCAGCAATATTCTTTCTAAACTCCTTGTGTGACTTGGGATGCATTGCCTAAAATTTTATAATCAAGTAATACTAATCCTTCTGTCTGAATATTAATAGCTGGTTTAATGGTAATTGTTTTTTTATTATTACCTTTTTTACTAAGCAAACCTTTTCTTTCTGCCTTTGTTATTGCATTTCTAGCAGACTGAGGACTCTTAAAAATATTCATATTAACTAATGTTAAACAAAACTTAGTCAATTCTATACTTGGAGTTTTAGATAATTCACATAAAAACTTTAAATCAGAATTAGTTACTAATATATCATTAAAGAAACAATAAGTAAGTATCTGATACTTTATTGATTCATCAATATTAACTTTTAATTTTAAATCTACTTTTTTTACTATTGCCATTTTATAAACTCATTATCATATCAACCATATCTGGATGTGGATATATATCTGACTTACCTGTTCTCACATTACCGTGAGTCAATAAACCTCTTACCTTTCCATAATATGCATCCTCTTGAAAATCAAAACCTTTAGATGGACCATATTTCTTGATATATTGTTTTAAACCTAATCTTATATCTACACCATCTCTTTCACCTACCCACTTGATCCACTTTTCTGTGGCTTTAATTTGTTCTTCTGTGTAGTTATGCCAGTGTAGTTTATTCTTAAAATGTTCAGGTAGCTCACATACTTGTTCTTCCTGACATACTGAACCTACATATGTTTTCATTGTTTTACTATCTAAGTATCCCATGTTACATATTTCAATTCCTACTGAATGCCTGTTCATATATCCTGATCCAGTCTTACCTAAATGAAATCCTTGTGCTCCTGTAGGAAATGCTTGTACCATGACACCATTATATTCATCATTACCATTCCTGTGATTGATACCTCCTAATACAAATTCAGTTGCAATGCGTCCCCTGCTATCTCTTCCCCAGTGATCAATGCATCTATAAGGATTAGCATTACCTGCAGTATGATGTAAAAAGATATAGTGATTACTAACGGGTCCTTCTACATATTCCCCTTTAGGTAAATAATGCTTATGTATAATTTGATCATAAGGTGTCTCAAACATTTGACCTTGTGTATCAGTATCTTCATCTATTGCTATGGTTACTTTATTTGGTAACTGCAATAAAAGAGCCCATGTTTCTGCACCTACTATACCATCAGCAGATAAATTATGCATAAGTTGAAACCTTATAACATGCTTTTCTGTTTGTCTTCCAAATATTCCATCAGGTTTAATTAAAAGATTTTGTTGTAGTGTCTTTACTTCTTGACCTCTATCACCTTTTTTTAACATCTTCATGATTACTCTGCACCAGCTGCCGCTTTTTCCATAGCTTCTTTAAAAGCTTTCTCATCTTCACTTGCCTCTCCTCCATTTTCTTGTTGTGATGCTGCTGTCTGGGCCATAAACATTTGAGCTTGTAATCTTTCAGCTCTTGCTTTGTCTATAGTAGCTAATAAATCCTCATATTCTGCCTGAACAGTAAGATGTGGAATATTATCCTTATAAAATTGTGTGATTTCTTCTCTACGCTTAGTAAGTTCTTCCTTACTTAGTTGAGGTTCCTTCTCTTGTAGATCAGGATTTAAATTTTTTACGTCTGCCATTTTATTTGGTTTTAAAAATTAAACATATATGCAAACATACATAAATAGTTTAACTTAAAAAAGTTTAATGGCTTTTTTTATTCCGTTGGAGGAAATAACGGATTATTTTCTAGTAAAGTAATCATTTCTACTACATCCGATTTGATATATGTTTTAAAATTGACAGCATAGTTTTCTACTGGCCAATTATCATCAGTAATAGTGTCACTAGCTGGTGTAATAAAAGGGGAACTATTACCTACCAGTTTATAAAACGTATATATTTGAGGATCACAACATGGATCCTGTACTTGTTTAGTAAAACCTAATTCTATTAAAGCTGCTTCTGTCATAATCTACCATTTTACTTTGTCTGCCCAATATGCTGCACTCATTTTACCTTTAGCTATATTTTTACCATGTCTAGCTTTAAAGCTCTTACGTCTAGCCTTTTGCTTTGCTGACTCACCAGCTTTAGGCTTACCTGCTGTCTTTACACCCTGTTGACCAAATCTAATTGTCTTTACTTTATCTCCCACCTTAGCTACTACTACGTGAGACTTCTTTGGGTGTGACGGAGTACGTTTAGGTTTATTATAACCTGATACCCCTGCTTTTGTTAGTCTACTATCTTTCTTTGCTGCCATTATCTTTTCTTTCCTTTATGCAATCCGTGAGATGCGTGTTGTTTACCTTTTTTAGTTGCAGCACGCTTCTTTTTATTTGCTGCAGCTAGCTTAGCCTTACCCTTTTTAGTGCTCTTTAACTTATCAATAGTTTTCTTTGGTGCATATACCTCACCTGTTTCAGAACTCTTTTTACCTGAAGCAGTTGTCCATTTCTGTTTGGTCCATCTAGTAAGACTTTTTTGTTGTTTAGTCTTTGCCATCACCTTTTGTGTTTACATTGATTTTGCTCAAGTCTAATAAGATCTTTTTCTAGTTCTACTATTCTATCTTCAGACTCATTAATCATCTTAATCTTTTTTTCTAATCTACTTTCCAAGACCAGCATATCATCTGACAACTGTGCTATTTGGCTATACGCAATACCCATAGTAAATATTATACCTATGATCCAAATTATATTACCAATATTAAGAGTTAAGTCCTTCATTATTTTTTCTTTTTAGGCATAGCTTTAATAAGCTTTTCTATTTTAAGTGCCTGTGCTTTGTGCATAGCTGAAGCCTTTTTTAATTCTTTAGCTATTTGCTTTAATTGTTTTGATTGCATATTATATCTTTATTTTGTGAGCAACACTCTTTTGGTGCTGCACATGCTGCTAAAAAAAGCAACATAAATAGTATTATTTTTTTCATAATTTATTTTTTTGATTTATATCCGCCTCCGTTTGCTTTATACCTTTTTGCAAGCATTTGAGCTTTACGTGCTGACCACTGTCCTGGTGCTCCTCCTTTACCTCCAGCCTTGATGGAATTAAATAACCTTTTACGCATTCCCGGTTTAGTATAGTTTCCAGAACTATTTACTGTGCTTTTCTTTTTTTTCTTTACTGCCATAACTAATTATTTATACATTCTGGATACGCCCTATTCATTATGTCTCTAATTTTAGCACACCTTTCATACTCTTCAATTTCTATATAGTACGCTAACATATTTTCAAATTCGGTTAGTTCAGGGCCATTGTCAGGATCAAACGCCAGTACGGCCTCATGACCCTTCTTAAACTTCTTAATCATTAACTCTTCAAATGTTATCTGATTAGTTAATACTAGAAAAGAGTTCTCATATGCTGTCTCAAGTAGTATTGCATCTAATTGCATTTGTTCTATTTCACTCAGCCCATGATCTTCTCCATTATTGTCATCCCATTGTCCCATATTCTATTATTTAAGTTACACTGCGTCTATAAGAACAATATACTAAATTCCCCCAACCTATAAAAATTTTTGACTCAGAACATAGCCCCCACCTGATTAAAAAAGTTTTAGATCCCCCCACCGGTCCTGGCAAAATTATGTATTTGGCATAGGTGAGACCCTATAATAAACTGCTCCCCACCTAGTGTTTGTGGTTGGGTCACCCCCCGTAATTATCCACACTTAATTAATTTTTTAATACTTTTACATTATGGTTTACTTTAGAAAACTAAACATCAATGAGTCTACTGGCTCAGCAACAATCATTGTGAGCTCTGCTCCAATGTCACAGAAACAAACTACACTTGCTGGTTTGTCTGTGGGAACAAGAACTCAAGGAAACATCTCCTTTGGTGTTCTTTCACTAATAGACCCTGAAACTAATCAGGTGATGCGTAGTGACCACCCTACAATCAAACAGCTTGGAGCTAAGTTGAATGTAGGTGATGAGCTACCTAACTTCCAACTGTCTGACCAAAAGGTTGTCAACCTACAGACTGGTGAGGAGAATGAGAACCTCTTCTGGGTTGAACAAGCCTAGATGAAGTACAGGGTGTGTGTAACAGCACACCCTTTTTTTTTTAACTGCTCCCAACCTAAATAGTGTAACTTTAAAATTTAAAACAATGAATGCGGAATGTGAAAAAATTAAAAAGGAAATTGAAGAGGTAAAAGCTTTAATAGATAAAGAAACAAACCCTTTAATAGAAAGAGCCTTATGTCTACTACACAATCAAATGGGTGAAGAACTCTTAGACAGTGTGTACTGGATGATGCAAGAACAAGGAGAGTAACTACTCCCAACCTTAACAGTGTAACTTTAAAAAACTAAAACTATGGAGAGTTTAAAACAAAAGGTGGAAACACTAAACCAAATCTGTGTGGAAAAATTTGGCTGCACAGTACATCAACTAATGGATGATTACCACTTCCAAGGGTTGATGGCCAAACTAAACAAAGGAGAGTAACACCTCCTTTTTTGTTTTAACTGCTACTGGTCATACATTCTTATACCATCCATATAACTTTCACTGCTCCCTTCCTTTCATATGCAAATATTTATTAATCATTAATTATAATTAAAATTATGGAAACAAATTCAGTTTATTTTAGAAAGCTCAATATCAATGAGTCAACAGGAAGTGCAACTATTATTGCATCAGATGTACCATTGATACAAAAAGCTACTACATTAGCAGGCGTTAATGTAGCAACAAGAACACAGAACAACATTACATTTGGCGTATTAAGCCTAATAGATCCAGAGACTGGACAAGTAATGCGTTCTGAACATCCTGTCATCAAGCAGTTAAGTGCCAAACTTAATAGAGGTGATGAGATGAAAGGCTTCAAGCTATCTGATAATCCTGTGTTAAACCTAACAACAGGAGAAGAATCAGGTATGTTTTGGATAGAAGCAGTGTAAACCTGCAGTAAAAGGTAAAAACTCTACAGATCTGGTGTAACAGCTAGGTTTGTAGTTGTTTTTTTTATTTAAATGTGTATAGCATTATAAATGTGAGGTCTCATACCCACAATATACCACCTTTTACCACTATCATAACTATCATAGCACATTAATATATTAATATAGCTAATACTACTACAAGAGTAGCTATTACACTCAACAATACTACATGGGTAATGTTTGTCTCTTCCTCTATAGGATAATAGACATAGTACCCGCAATATTGAAATCACTTAACCACTAATAAATAAACAATTATGAAAATTTCATCAGTAAAGGTTTTAAGATCAGCAGCTGGATATTACATAGGTCGTACAGAGAATGGTATGCCTTATGATAGACAGTCACGTTATCATAAAACTAAACAAGAAGCAGAACACACATTAAAAGTAATCAAACATAATCAGGAGAGAGGATATATATCGTATTGTAATCTCCATAATAATTAATCTTATGAAAAAAATCATTTATCTTATGATCATGCTATTTATAGCTGGTCCAATAGTACAATCATGCGGATCTAGTAGATCATGTAAAACATCTAAAATGAAGATGAAGAAACAGAAATGCTGGAATGCTAAGAAGCAAAAGTATACCAGATGTTAAGGTATATATCAATATTCCTTCTCGTAGTATCTATAATGAGCTGTGAGAAGGAGCCTTTTGAAATAGTAGAGGTACAACAACCACCTGTTGATACACTCACAGTGTATGCTATGGATGTGGAATCATATGTATGGGATAGTGTTAATAATACTACAATCATAAATTATAAGTATTATGCATGGGATAGCTTTGATATGCCAGTATATATGCTAGCATGGTTAGCAACAAACCCACCAACTAATACACAAAGTGATTGGTTGACATGGGCTATGGACACATCAAACACAAATCCAGATTACTTTATATATACTACATCGGATTACTATATGAATATATATGATGTCTCACATTGGAATGGAGACTATGAGTATAATCAGTTAGACTTATCAGATCTAATAATCAACGGTGATTCAATCGTACCATTATAAAAACAAATTAATTAATCAATAAACAATTAGAAATTATGAAAAATTTAGTAAGGTCATTAGTTAAAATACTATTTGTAGTTATACTACCTATAGCATTTATAATAGGAGCATATAAGATACTAACAATGTATGAAAGCTCAGCTCTAGTAATATTAACATTAGTACTAGTAGGTTTAGCAGTAGTTGCTAACTCAATAATGTATTTAGTATTTATGTCAAAGATAAGAATGTTACCTAAGGCATCTATAGAAGTAGTACCAATATTTGGATTTGCATTTGGTGTAGATCCTCATCACAAGGTAGATGAAATCTCTTGGTTGTTACTATTACCGTTTGTTTCAATAGAATTTAGATCAAAAAAGTGAACCACAGTTCATACAAACAGTACCAGTAGTTAGTTATATATAATATATACTACTGTAGTTAGGCCTTGTAAAAATAAATAATGAGTGGTTGGCAAAGTGGATAGTAATAATACCTTTTATATAATTGTTTAGGGTTGCGTTACTATCCATACTTGTTACTCTAACTGCTCCCTTCCTCACTTATGGAATAAATTAAATAATAATCAATTAAAATAATCATGGCAAATCAATTTAAGATCAATGAGATCATAGTAAATAACATACTAAAAAATGTTTTAATACCAAATACACCGTGTAATAATGAACATATATTCAATATTATAATGAGAGAGTTACCAGATCATGCTAAAGAGATTATATTACATCTAAGTTTATCTAAAGATGAGTATAATACTGTTAGTATAGGTGATTTTGTAACATTAGAACCATTAAGTTACCACCCAGGATCAGAGTTTGAATGGGATATACTTGAAGATATGGGCCTAAGCCCAGGTAATGGAAGAGTATATGGTAAAGTCACAGGTGATTCATCATGGGGTAATGATAAGTTTAACCCATTTTATAGCTCTATCAAAGTAGATTTATTCTATCATGATAAACAAAAGAAGCTAAAAACATATGATCATCAAGTAAATCCATTAGATTTGACTAAGGTTAATGAGTCTGATATAAAATACTTTGATATATTAGACACAGACGTAGTTATAAATCAAGAGGAATTATTTCCAGAAGATAAAACAGATTAAAATGGCAGATATATCAATGGAGTTACTACAAAGTGAACAAAAAGCATGGCGTGCATTAGATAATGCATTAAACCGTGTAGATGGAAAGAATATGTCTTTTGGGAGATATATGAATAATAAGTATAATATGGGTGATGACAAACTTGCTAATGAAGAAAGTGAGTCTTTGGCCGTACTTATACTATTAAAGGATCATGTCAAAGAAATCAGATAGATTTGGCATAGTTAAGTATAAAGTCTTGTCAGATCCCAATTTATCTATTCAAGCAAAAGGGTTATATAGTCTCATAGCATGTTATGCAGATAAAAACCGTGAAGCATATCCGTCTGCTTCAACACTTGCTGACTCAATGGATGTATCACAAAGATATGTCTTTAAGCTCTTAAAAGAGTTGAGACAGCATAATTACATAAAAAGAGTAAAAGGCAAATTAGTTATTATTTAAGTGATAGCTATATAAGTGCAGTTTATTTTTGAATTTAACTAATAATTTCTTATAATTAGTGAGCCAAGGTAAGTTATATTTATATCTTTGTTAATAGATATGATAGTACAACTACCCAATGGCCGTATAATTGAGTGCTCAGTAGAGCAATACCTCTCGTTAACTGATGATGAGGTAAAAGATCTTAATGGCTTAAGTTCAGCATACACAAAAGAAGTGGTTAATCCCTTTTATAATGCTTTCTCAGGTAAAACAGTAGTAGTAGACTATGAACTAGAGTTCATAGATGAAAATGAACCTGCATTAGATGAGATAGAAGCATATGAAAAGCTTGATGACCCATATTTTCATTCAGATGACGTATAGTCATCACAAAATCAATTATTAATTTTTTAAAATCAAAAAAAATGCAAAGCAAAGTCAATGTATGTGCAGATGACATGGGTAATGTTATCAATCAATCAAAAAACAATTCAGAGTATGGTTATGTAAGACTGCAACAAGTTAGAGTTACATTTGGTAACAATGGCTGGGTTAAAAAGTCTAATGTATCAACGTTACTACAGGGTAAGGTAGAAGACTTACAATCCCTAAACTTTAAAGCAGGTGATGAAATAGCTGGTAAGATTGTTATCAAAGAACAATTAGATCCATTTAATTCTAATGATCCTGAAAGAGATTATAAATATGCAGGTGATACTGGTATAGTATGCTGTGTTGATGGTCAACCTATATATAGGAAAGCAATGTTTACAGCTGATACAACAGCTCAAGACGTGCTAATAGCTCACACTAATGGACAAGACATTAAAGAAGCTAACGGGACTGCATCTAAAGGAAATATCAAGGCTGCTACAACACTAGAAGCATTTGGTATTGATGAAGATGAATCCAATGATACTGAGACAGAAGAAGTTACTGATAAAGTAGAAGAACTTGTAGAAGAAGAGGCTGAAACCTTTGAACTATAAGAGTAGTTATTAATAATTTGTTTGGTTAAAAGGGGTTGTGTAAGTTTTTTAAGTAATTCTTATACAACCCTAATTAACTTTAACTACTCCCTTCCTCAAATATGAGGATAACCTTTTACTAATCAATAACAACTAAACAATTATGCTATCTCAGGAACAATTAGAACAACTTCAACAACAACAACAACTAGACAATCTTTCCAGAAGGGAAGAACGTTACAACTACTTTGGTATATTAGCTGAATATCAGCTTCATCCGCCATCATTAGTAAACTCTTTAAGTTACACCAAGCTAAATCCGTATCAACATTTTTTGTTTAAACGTGTACTTCATGGCCTTAAGGTTTATAAACCTGAAGAAGTTAGGAAGCTACATTGGGACAAGAAACGTAGAATAACTAAGGTTTGGAAACGTGGACAGAGAGAGATAAATGCTTGGAAGCAAACTATTTGTAATAAGCGTGTAAATGCTTATCTTAGCAATACATTCAAGCATTCTCCATTAGCACAGTATATTGCAAATATACCAGCTAATGAAGTATTAGATGATTACACTAACACTATGAGTTTCAAAGAGTTAGGTATGACTTATGAGGATGTAATATTAAAATTTATGTCTTTGGGATTACTCCCTAAAAACTATTTAGAACTAAAAAATGAGCATCAAAAAAGTATCTAAAAAAATGTCTAAATTAAATACTGCTTATAGCAAATTGCGTAGGCAGTATTTAACAGACAAACCAATGTGTCATGCAAAGATCCATAAGTGTTCTTTGCAGGCTACTGATGTACATCATAAACATGGACGTGGCGTATACTACTTGGATACATCTACATGGTTACCAGTTTGCAGAAACTGTCACATGTGGATAGAAGAACACCCAGCTGAAGCCTTTGAATTAGGTTTCTCAGGCTCTAGGTCATAACTTTATGGTCCTATAGCTCAACTGGATAGAGCAACAGCCTTCTAAGCTGTAGGTTCTAGGTTCAAATCCTAGTGGGATCACCAGGCCGGATGATGGAATTGGTAGACATGACAGACTTAAAATCTGTTGAACTGGATAGTTCGTGTGGGTTCAAGTCCCACTCCGGCTACCAGGACTCTTAGCTCAGTTGGTCAGAGCACTCCGCTCATAACGGATAGGTCATAGGTTCAAGTCCTATAGGGTCCACCTTAAATGTAACATTATGAAAAACAAATTAATTAGAATATTAACCTGGACATTAGTTCTGGCAACAACAATTATTATATGGCAAAAAATATTCAGTTGGATTACTCTGTAAATAATAGACAAGTAGTTCAACTAGAGGCATTAAATATAGCAGCTCAGCATAAAAGATGTGGTCTGGGCATTTCTATGGGTGTTGGTAAAACACGTATAGCTATACAACACCTACAAAAGAACTTTAATCCTTTTGTGCAGGCTTTAGTAGTAATACCTAAACATTCAGTATCTCAATCATGGATAGATGAATTAGGTAAAATGAAAGTTGAAAAGTTAGTTAAGCATATAACGTTTACTACTTATCTATCATTAAAAAAACACAATCCAAATGACTATGATATAGTTTATTTAGATGAGTGTCACTCATTACTACCAGGTCATGAAATATTCTTATCACAGTTTCAAGGTAAAATATTAGGTTTAACAGGTACACCACCAAGAGATGAGAAGTCTGTAAAAGGCATGCTTGTAAACAAGTATTGTCCAATCAGATATACTTTTGGTGTAGATGATGCAACAGAAAGTAATATACTTAATGATTATAAGATAATTATACATGAGTTAGAGCTATCTGGTTTGCCTACATTGAAAAAGAAAAATAAAAATGGTGGTCACTGGTTTACTAATGAGAAGAAAGATTATGATTATTGTAATGGTAGAGTGGCAGAGGCACAGTCTCCTAAACAAATGCAATTTGCAAGGATCATGAGAATGAGAGCTTTGATGGATTATCCAACTAAAGAATCATATGTAAAATCTATGGTTAAGAATATAGAGGATAAGTGTATAGTATTTGCTAATACACAAAAGCAGGCAGACCGTATCAGTAAGCATAGTTATCATTCAGGTAACCCTAAGTCAGAAGAAAATTTAGAATTATTTTCAGATGGAAGGATACACACTCTATCATGTGTGTTACAGTTATCAGAAGGTGTTACAATACCAAGGTTAAAACAAGGTATTATTATGCATGCATATGGTAATGAAAAGAAAACAGCACAAAGGATAGGTAGATTACTTAGATTAAATCCAACTGAGACAGCAATATGTCATATATTGTGTTACAAAAATACTCAAGATGTAAACTGGGTGTCATCTGCACTTAAATCCTTTGATCAATCTAAAATTAAACGTTATAACCCTTTAAACAGATAAAATTATGGGAAGAATGAAAGAGCTCTTTATTGAGCAACAAGAAGAATTAGAGTACCGTGGTACGCATGATGCAATGATACACGGACTATCAAGAAAAGCAATTGAAGAGTATATAGATACCCATGATGAAACTCCATGCCCAAACTGTGGTGACCCAGCATTAATCAGAAATGAATCTAATGCTAAGTGCACAGAGTGTGCTCAGGAGTTTGTTTATGTTGGAGATGCCTTAAGATTTTTGTGATGAGTGAGATAGATTTAATAACAGACTCAGGAGAAAGTGTAACTATACAATATTCTTATGATCCAGGAGAACCAGACCAATGGTATGATTCTAATGGAGATCCGGGCACACCAGGGTATGGTCCAACGGTAGAAATATACAGTGTGTGGTACAACGCCACAGATAGATTGGGTAATTCTGTATCAGTAGATGTACAAGATTTGTTAGAAGAAGATTTTGATGAAAGAATTCTAGAACATCATGAATAATATAATTATAAAGGATATAATTAATCTATTAGATAATGTAGATACTATACCAGGTTCCTCAAGAAGGAACTTGGAAGTAGCTATTGAGATATTAGAAGCACAACTAAAAAAAAATACAAATGAAAGATCTTAAAAAAATACATGATGAATTAAAGCATCATAATAACCAGGGTAGAACACCAGAAAAAATGGAACAAACCTACAAAATTATAGAATATGCAGCCTGGATGTTTGTTATAGGTATTGCAGTACTAATTGTACATAACTTAATAAAATGAAAGATCAGTTATTTATAGAAGGTACAGTAAAAGATGGAAAGTTACATTTTCCTATAAAAGCATACAAGAATAAATATGAAGACTTCTTCAAGGACCATAAGGATGGTGCTAGAGTAGAGATATTTATTGGTATACAAGATGGTAAAGGTAGTAATCCACAGTTAGCTAGAGTACACGCAATGATACGTGAGATAGCAAATGAACTTGGTTATACCTTTGAAGAGGTAAAGTTACAAGTAAAAAGAAAGGCAGGCTTATGCTTTATGAAGAACAATAAAGAATATTGTAAATCATTTGCTAAGTGTGATAAAGAAGAATTGAATCTTGCTATACAAGCAGCTTTAGAAATAGGTGACTTTGCAGGTATGCAATTAAGATGATTTCATTTCATCTAGCTTAACAGCTAATTTTTGTAGCATCTCCGTTGGGTTGTTAGTCTCTTCTTTAAGATCAGACACAACTTTAGCAAAGTCATCTTCAGTTACTTTAAGGTCTTCATACTGTTCAAGCCCTTGCTCTTTTGCAAAAGCCTTGAGTATATTAATAATAGAATATAAAGTATATAGTTCACTCTCAATTGGAGTAAACTGTCTATTTTTGAGCTTGGCTTTTTCAGGCTCCATAATTGTTTCATTGAAGTCTTGTATAAGTATACCAAATTTGCTAGCATCTGGATAGAATTCAATAAGGTATCTACCATATATTGCTTGTAGTCCTGAGATAAAACCAGGATTAATATCTGCTACTAAGTTTTTAGTAGTATCATAAGTGATGAATTGTTTTTTATCTGACATAGTAACTGTATTAATTAATCAAAGATACAAAAAAGAAATAGAATATGAATAATAACTTAATAGAAATTGACATAGAACAATTAAGAAATGATGTCAATAATAAATTAGAAGATTCAGGATGGGCACCTATGCTCTCACCATTTATAAATGGACTTGAGTTTGATATGATCATGAATAAACTAGTAGAATGTGTAAATGCAGAGAAAAGATTTACACCAAGATTTAAAGATATATTTAATGCATTCTTAGAATGTCCATATGATGAACTTAAATGTATAATCATAGGGCAAGACCCATATCCTCAGCTTGGAGTTGCAGATGGTATAGCTTTTAGCTGTAGCAGAAAAGGTAAAGCAGAAAAGTCTTTACAATACATAAACAAAGCAATTGGTACAGACCACACTGATCTAAGGTATTGGGCTAACCAGGGTGTATTATTAATTAATACAGCTTTTACAGTAGAGATAAATTCTATAGGCTCACACTATTCTATATGGAAACCATTTACTCAATACTTATTTGAAAATATAAATAGGCATAATAAAGATGTTCCTACTATACTAATGGGTAAGAAAGCAGAAGAATGGCAATTATTATTAAATAGACAAAAAATGTTTAAAGTAGCACACCCAGCATCAGCTGCATATAGAGGTGGAGAATGGGATTGTAAAGATGTCTTTAATAATGTCAACACAGAACTAGAAAAACAAGATAAAACTTGCATAGACTGGTAAATTTTACTATCTTTGATAACCTTAAATTTTAATATAAATGTCTGATAACCAGGAACTTAACCAGAGAGAAGAGATTTCATTATTTAAAAAGTCTTTTTATAAAAATCATGGTATAAAATTGTATATTTACACTCCTCAAGATCAAAACAAAAAGATCCCATTAGGTATATTTCATGACAGTGCTTTACTTGCATTACATGAAAATCATCCTAAGTTTCAGAGTATCAAAACTCTACAACACAGGACTAGATTGAGGGAGTTTCTTGTATACGTTCAAGTTATGTCATACTTGGCTCATAAAGAAGGGCATACTAAAACAAGTATAGGTAGATTTTTAAAACGCAATCATGCAACCATCATTAATTCATGTAAAATGATTGAGAATGGATTTTTTACTAATGATGAATCTGTAATGAATGCACATAATAACACTTTAATAAAAATAAAAGAATATGTGGGAACTATTTCAGAAAATACTGATGATGAAGATAACACCAAACCAAGCCCTAATACTGTTTGGGATGAAGCAAGGCGTATCCTTACCAAATGTTAAGTCTGAAGATAAAGAAAAGTTAATTGAAAAAGGTTTATTAATAAAAGAAGAAAACCAATATAAAATGACTGCTGAAGCTAAAGCATTTTGTGCTAGGCTTGATAACTATTTTGTTAAGGCAAAGAAAAAAACTGATATACAACTCATGGGTAAGGACTTTAATGATAAGATCCACACCTACAGAGAGATATTTCCAGCAAGGAAACTACCAAGTGGTAAACCAGCTAGAAATAATATCAAAACTCTAGGAGAAAACTTTAGATGGTTTTTTGAAACATATGACTATGGTTGGGATGAGATAATCAAAGCAACTAAGATGTATGTCAATGAATATAGAGATGCAGAATATATGTATATGCAGACAAGTCAATACTTTATATCAAAGCAAGACAAGCATAGGGTTAAACACTCTACATTAGCTGACTATTGTGATATGATTATTGATGGGGTAGAAACAGAAAAAGAACACTTTAAAGAAAACGTTGTATGAAAAATAAACCATCATGGATTGGGCAATATGCTGCATTTAATGATGCACTTAAATATATGTATGCTAGGTCAACAGGAGAAGAGAAATCAATCTATACTCCGTGGCCTAAGTTTAATGATGCTGCCACTGATGGTATAGAATGGAATACTTTGACAGTAATTGGTGGTAGACCTGGTTCAGGTAAGACACTGATTAAGGATCAAATCATTAGAGAATCATTTGCTTTAAATCCAAATGATAAGTTTAGAGTATTAGAATTTCAGTTTGAGATGGTAGGCAGAACCTCAGCTATCAGAGAATTTAGTTCTATAACTGGTAAAACATACAAAGAATTATGTAGTGCAGGATCAATATTAAATACAGATACATTAAATAAATGCCATTTATATGCTAAAGAAAGAGTAAAGCACCCGGTTGATATAATTAGTACACCTATGACTGTTAATCAGATGCGTGAGCAAATTGATCAGTATATGACACAGCATAAAGGAGTAAATACAATGATAACACTTGATCATACAATGTTAGTCAAGAGAGCACCATACCAGAATAACACATTAGATATGTTATTTGAGTTAGGTGAATTCTTTACACAGTGTAAGAGAGATTATCCTTGTTTGTTTATTGCTTTATCACAACTAAATAGGAACATAGATAATCCGGACAGGGCTATAGATGGTAAGTATGGTAACTATATACTTGAGTCAGATATATTTGGCTCAGATGCAATGCTACAGCATGCAGATATGTTAATAGGTATCAACCGTCCAGCTAAACAAAAGATTAGATATTATGGACCAGATAGATATATAATAGAAAATGATAGAACATTGGTTTTACATTTTCTTAAAGCAAGAAATGGTGATGCACGTATGTCATTTTTCAAAGCTAAGTTTGAACAAATGCAAATAGAAGAAATGGCAACACCTCAACAACAAGAACGCAGATGATAAATACTAAAAACTTAAATAACAAAAAAAAGATGGGACTAACACCGCAAGAAAGAAAGCAGAAGGTTGCATCACTAAGAGAAGAGCATGAAGATTACTTTCAGACAGAAGGAAAGATAAATGCATTATACATACCTAAGATGGCTTACAGGCCAACTGGAAAGGATGAGCTACATGTAAGCTTTTTTCCAAGTGAATTTGAAAAAGGAGAAGATATATATACAGAGTTTGTATCTATAGATTATGATACAGAAGATCCAAAAAGGACACTATATTATCATAAACATAATCCACACTGGCAGGAAGAGTATGAAATCATAACAAGTAATTCAGGATTTCAGAGACACATTATACCTGTTAGTGAACTAAAGGTTATAAATGATGTAACAAATAGGGGTAAAGCTATAATAGATTTTGCAAATCCAGATTTGCCTAATCCAGATGAAAGCACTGACACTGCTCCCCTCCTCTCCAATGCAGAGCTGATAAACGCATTATCAGAAATAAATGCAACATTAAATAAATTAATTAACGTAATTCAAAAAAAGTAATATGGCAAACAGCGTATTAGTAATTGCTGACTCAGGTACAGGAAAGTCTACCTCAATCAGAACATTAGATCCTAAAGAGACTTTCATTATAAACATTGCTAACAAACCATTACCGTTCCAGGGATGGAAAAGCAAATACACACAAATTAGTAAAGATAACCCAAAAGGTAATCTGACATCAGCTTCATCAAGTGCAGGAATAATAAAAGCAATAAAGCATGTAGATGAAAAAATGAGCCATATCAAAACATTAGTAGTAGATGATTGGCAGTATATGAGTTCTTTTGAATATTTTGACAGAGCTAATGAGAAAGGTTATGATAAATTCACTCAGATTGCAGCTAACTTAGCAATGGTTGCAAAACTTCCTAAAGACTTGAGAGAAGATTTGACTATCATTTTCTTAACTCACTCAGAAGATTCAACTGATATAAATGGAAATAGAAAAGTTAAAGCAAAAACTATTGGCAAAATGATTGACAATACACTAACTTTAGAAGGCCTATTCTCTATAGTATTATTTGGTAAAGTAAATAAAAATGATGATGGTGAACTTGAATATGGTTTTGAAACTCAAAACAATGGAGAGAACACATGTAAATCACCTATGGGTATGTTTGAGGATAAGTTTATTCCAAATGACCTACAATTTGTAAAAGATTGTATTGAAAAATATAATCAATAATTAATAATTAATAAAAAAGTAAATTATGTTAAGTACTAAAGACATGTCTGCCGGATCAGGTAGCATCAAACCAGTTATTGGAGTGGGTAACCACAAAATCAAAATCAATTCTATTACATTTGACCAAACACCTTATGATTCAGATGCATACAATATTACATTGCATGTAGAGTCTGAGCCTGTAACAGGTGAGTTCAATGGTTTCTTAAAAGATATGAATAATCCTAATGGTGAGCGTTATGCAGGCCAAGTAGGTAGAGTTAGATTCTCACCATATCCATTTAAAGATGCAACATTAGCAAATGGTAATGAGATTAGCCGTGATACTGAAGTATTAAAAGCTATGGTATTTTTATCTGAAGTAGTAGGTAAAAGAAATGAGCTTGATGCTATTGAGGCAAATACAATTGAAGACTTTATGGTTAAGGCTGCTAATGTATGTTCTGAAACAGGATATATCAATGCTTGCTTAGGTGCACGTGAGTGGGAAAACAAAGAAGGTTATGTAAATAATGACTTGTTTTTACCTAAGAGAAGTAAAGATGGTATGCCATTAGAAGAGTTAGATAAAGAAAGTTCTAACCTATTAACATTTGATAGAAATAATACAAATCATTTTAGACCTTATTTAAAGAAAGAAACAACAGCTTCAAATTTTGAGCCTGCAACAGCTTCTGGAAGTGACTTTGATCTGTAATATAAAACCAAAAGAGTGGGCTCAGTATAATGCTGGGCCCATATCTTTTTAATATATTTGGATTATGTTCAGCACTAAAAATTTAATATTAGAAGAAACAGACGTACCAAGTTACTGGGTGTTTCAGTATTATCTAGACTTACCTGAACAGCTAACAGGTCAAGACATTAAGATTAATTCAATATTTAATCCTAATGACAAGACTCCAAGCTTTTGCATATATGTGGATAAAACCATAATGCAATATAAGTTTAAAGACTTTTCTACAGGTATTGGAGGTAACAAGTCAGACTTAATTAGACACATGTTTAAGTTGGGTTATCCTCAGGCTACAAGAAGAATAATAGAAGATTACAATAAGTATATACAGAAAAATGGTAAAGTCAGTGTTGAGTTTGTGCCTCAGGCTAAATGGGAGATTGACTTTATAAAGTATAGAAAATGGAATCAGGATGATGCTAAGTACTGGCTATCATATAGAATAGGCAAAACATTATTAGATCAGTATAATGTAAAGCCAATAGAATATTTTAATATGATTAAGCAAGATGGATTGGAAATAGAATCTTTAAAGATTGGAAGCAAACATTGCTATGGTTACTTTGATAGAAATGGTGAAGTATATAAAATATATCAGCCTCATAGTAAAAAGCATAAGTTTCATAAAGTAAAGAACTATATCCAGGGAATAGATCAGCTGCAGTATAAAGAACCTTACTTGGTGATTTGTTCATCTCTTAAAGATGCAATGTGTTTAAAAGGTATGGGTTATAACCTAGAAGTTATTAGTCCAGACTCTGAGAACACTATGATTAAACCCCATATCATAGCAAATCTTAAGAAGAAGTACAAAAGTATAATAACGTTGTTTGATAATGATGATGCAGGTAAACATGCAGTTAAAAGATATGCAGATGCATATAATATAAATGGATGTACACCAACTATATGCAAAGACATATCAGATGCTATGGTAGAAATAGGATTTGATAAGACACATGCTATGCTAAAACCATTATTAAAAACAACATTAAATAAATAATTATGACAAAAATAAGATGGTGGATACCAGGCAATGTTCCCTCAAGTAAAAACGGTAGGCGTTGGACAGGTAAATACTTTATTGCTAGCAAAGCTGTAATGAATTATAGAAAGGCTACCAAAGATATATATGCTAAGTATGCTGAGGATTTTAAAGCTGAAGTTGCTAAGAATAATCTACCTGTTAAAGTATCATTTGAGTTTATAAGAGGCAGCCGTCATAAGTTTGATTATATTAATCCTGCACAGACAGTACAAGATGATATGGTTAAACACGGATGGATTGAAGATGATAATGCTGAGTTTATTATACCAGCATTTGAACAATATTCTTATGATAAAAAAAACCCCGGTGTATGGATAGAATTAATTGAAAATGGCAAAGAAGAGAATAATAACAATAGATGAGTTTTTTACATATAAAGAAATGTTTTCAGGATTACTTGAAGATAGAGCTTTAGCTTGTGAAATATATAATAATGCAAACTATGAAGACAAGGACATTATAGATAAGCTTATGGCTAAAGCATTGCTATTTAAAGATCGTGTAGATTTTTGTATAGCAGTAGAGTATAGCTTTGAGATAGGGTCTTTTAATACAAATAGAGTTTATGCATATATAGAAAAAAGCAAAGCAGATAAAGTTTATATGGACATACTTAGAAAAATAAAAGATAATGATTAACATACAAGATCAGGTTGCTAGGACAACCAAAAGTTTAATATTTGCAGAGCCCTTTTACGGGCTCTTTTTAATTGGTATCAATAAAAAGTATAGCATGCAACTGCCTACTGCAGGAGTAAGCAAACATAATATTGGATGTCAATTGACTATAAACCCTGAGTTTTATAATAACCTTAGTGAAGATCATAGATTTGGTTTAATTAAGCATGAGCTATTGCATATTGCATTTGGTCATCTTATAACTAGAAGTCTATATTCAGATCATAAATTATTTAATATAGCTGCAGATTTAGAAATCAACCAGTACATACTGGAAAGTAAACTACCTGAAGGTGGTTTATTACTATCAAGCTTTCCTGAGATAAATTTACCTAAGAAGGCTGGTACGGATAAATACTATGAATTACTTCAACAAGCACAACAAGATGGTACTTCACCTTCTTTAGATAATCTTATGGATCAGATGAATGGTGAGTCACAATATTGTCATGGTACATGGGATGATTTTGATTCATTACCTGAAGCTGATAAAAAACTAATGCAAAAACAAATTGAGCATCAGTTAAAAGAATCTGCAGAGCAAACAGTAAAGAAACAAGGTAATATACCGGGTGAGTTGGCTGAGCTTATACATAGGCTAATGCATATAGAACCTCCTAAGTTTGATTGGAAAGCTTATCTAAGAAGATTTGCAGGTAACTCTAGTGTAGTCTATACTAAAAAGCTGAGACGTAAGTACAATAAACGTTATGCAGCAAATCCAGGACTTAAAATTAAATTCAAGAATCATATACTTGTTGGTGTTGACACAAGTGGATCTGTAAACAATGATGAGCTAAAGGAATTCTTTAGTGAACTTACGCATATGCATAAGACCGGTCATAAGATTACAGTTGCACAATGTGATACCCGCCTGAATAGTGTGCAAGAGTTTAATCCAAGAAAGGATTGGGAAATACATGGTCGTGGTGGAACAAGCTTCCAACCAGTAATAGACTACTATAATGAAAACAAAGGGCAATATACAGCTCTTATATATTTAACAGATGGTGAAGCATATGCTCCAGAGAACTGCCCTAATAATACATTATGGGTTCATAGTTCTAACTGCAGTATAAATGAAGTGTTACCAGGACAGAAAATTCAACTTAATTAATAAAAGAAAATGGCACAAGTAAATTTAAACGTAACAGAACTAAAAGGATTTGTAAATCACATTATATCTAATAACAGATATCTTCAAGATAATGGTAAAGGACCAGTATCAGTGGAAGTTGTGGGTGAATCAGGTATAGGTAAAACTTCTACAATAGTAGAGCTAGCTAAAGAAAATGATTTAGCATTTGTAAAATTAAACTTAGCACAGATTGAGGAGCTAGGTGATCTTGTAGGTTTCCCTGTAAGACAGTTTCAGATGTATAAAGAAAAGAAAGTAGCAGTAAAGAATAATGATATTGCTATGGTTACAGCAGCACAAAGAGCTGCAGGTGCTAGTCTAGCTAACTTAAATCAAACTGTAACCAAGAAAGTTGGTCAATGGGTTGATGAACTTGCTGTACAAGAATATCTTAAACAAGGATATAAAATTACTGGTAAAAATAGAATGTCTTATTGTGCACCTGAATGGATAGCTGATGCTAAAGAAGGTGGTATACTATTATTAGATGACTGGAATAGAGCTGACACAAGATTTATTCAAGCAGTTATGGAATTGATAGATAGACAGTCTTATATATCTTGGACACTACCTAAGAACTGGCATATTATATTAACAGCTAACCCGGATAATGGTGACTATATGGTTAACAGTGTAGATAGTGCACAGAAGACTAGATATGTTACAGCTAATCTTAAGTTTGATGTAAATGTATGGGCTCAGTGGGCAGAAGGTGCAGGTATAGATAGTAGATGTATTAACTTTTTATTACTTCATCCTGAATTAGTAACGCAAGAGACTAATGCTAGATCTATAACAACATTCTTTAACTCTATATCAAGCTTTGAATCTTTTGAGGACAACCTCAGTATGATTCAGATGATTGGTGAGGGCAGTGTTGGAGATGCATTTGCTTCTATGTTTACAACCTTTATTAATAACAAGCTTGATAAGCTAGTTACACCTAAAGATCTATTGACTCATGATAATGAGCAATATATTCTTAATGAGTTGAGATCTTGTATAGGTAAAGATGATACATACCGTGCAGATATTGCATCTACATTAGCTACAAGACTTGGTAATTACTCTGTTGTGTATTCACAGGATAATACTATAGGTCAAAAGGTTACTGATAGACTTAAAGCATTATGTACTAAAGATTATTTTACTAATGATCTTAAGTATTTAATTGTACGTACCATCTTCAATGGTAATAAAAAGAAGTTTAACAAATTAATGATGATCCCTGAGATCGTTCAAATGACAATGAAATAAAATGGCAAACAAATCAGTATATCAAGATTTTGATAATGATGCATTGACATACTTTGGATTGGAAACTGACCCTGTATATGGGTTGGTTTCTAGTTCCATGAGTATTGACAAAGTATTATGTACTCAAGATAGAACAACATATGATAAAATCAACAGTATATTAACTGTCCCTACAGAAGATGGACAAACTTTTAGAACCAAAAAGAAAGCTTTCATACTACCAAAATGTAATGTATCACAAGATAGATTGAAAGCTGCTCTTAAAGAGCATGGTATAACTGTAACAAATAATTATGAATTAGCTGATCTAGTTATAGGGCATAATGATATAAGCACATACAAACTTCAAAATGCTGAAAGAATTCCTTCTACAGTCATGATGAATAAGTTATGGAATTATGAAACTACTGTTGGTGATAGTAATAGCACCGGTGTTCTTAAAGTTATAGCTGATTCTGGTTTAGACTGTATAGTCACAG
>WLWE01000379.1_pt1 | contig 38766 bp, 39 predicted proteins | sample 6718301 | NCBI WGS metagenome assembly WLWE01 (sample SAMN12718691, study PRJNA515312) | sponge metagenome | isolation source: marine sponge | host: Mycale hentscheli | place: New Zealand: South Island, Marlborough, Capsize Point | collected 2003-05-01
CAGCGCTTCAAGGGCCACCGGTTTGTCCTTGACGCCGACCAGACATTCGCGAATGCCGAGCTGCTTGGCTCTCACTTCCGTCGCTCCGCCTTGGCCGCCACTGAGGAAGGCCAGCTTCACGCCAACGCTTTGCAGCAGGCGTAAGCCCAGTCCATCGCGCACGTCAAAACGTTTCTGCAGTTGTCCCTGCCCGTCAAACCAAAGCCCCCCGTCGGTCAGCACTCCATCCACATCCAGCACCAGCAATTCAAGCGTTTGGAGGGCTTGGCGTTGCCGTTGCCACTGCCATTCACGCAGGAGCTGTCTCATGCAAGCCCCGCTTGCACGAGGTCGTGCAGGCGCAGCAACCCTTCAAATTCGCCCTTGGCATTCACCACTGGCATCACTGAAATCGGTTTGCGCCGGTTGTGTTCCATTTTCTGAATCGCTTCTACGGCCAGCATCTCTGCCCGCACGGTGATCGGATCTGTGGTCATCAGATCCTCTGCCGTGAGTAGGGCCCATTGCTTGGCGTCGTGAGAGCGCAGGCCACGACGCAGATCTCCATCGGTGATCAAACCGAGTAGGTGCCTTGGGGTGGTTGGGTCTTCCACCCAACCACTGCCGATGGCCCCTTGGGTGAGCTTGCCGATCACCTCTGGCAGCGTTGTTTTGGCTTGTAGAGGAGGCAGGTCTGCGGCGGGCACCATCAGGTCGGCCACCGTCATCGTGAGTTGTTTGCCGAGGGATCCAGCCGGGTGGTTAAGGGCGAAATCCGCCGGTGAAATGCCCCGCCTGTCCATCCAAACGGCGGCGAGGGCGTCGCCGATCGCCATGGCAACGGCCGTACTCGCCGTTGGCGCAAGGTTGAGTGGACAGATCTCCCGATCCACGAAGGCTTCAAGGGTCACGTCACTGCCCCGGCCTAAGGAGGAATCGGCCTGGCCAACCAGCGCAATTCTTGCGGTGCCTCGCCGTTTGAGATGGGGCAGCAGGTCGAGTAATTCCTGGGTTTCGCCGCTATTGGAGAGCAGCAGGCAGACATCGTCTGAAGCCACCACTCCGAGATCGCCATGGAGGGCATCCAGGGGATTGAGATAGAGAGCCATCAGGCCGATCGAAGAAAACGTGGCGGCGATTTTGCGCGCCACGATTCCGCTTTTGCCCACTCCCGTGATCACCAGCTTGGCCTTGCGGTCGGCACAACGCTCCAGTAAGCCAAGCGCTCCCTCCACGTCCTCGCCGCTGAGGCGTGCCGCAGCATTGGCAATCGCTGCCGCCTCTTCCTGCAAGCAGCGTGTGAGTGCGGACAAGCGTTTCAGGCTCAGATGCATCCATTCTTGTCCATGCAGGGATCTGTCAGGCTTGGTTCAACTGGACAGGGATGGGTTCTTTGTTGGTTGAGCGTTTGAGGGCTGGCGTGCCCTGGCTGGATGCGCTGATTCCTTTGTCGCTGCTGGGGTTTGCTTGGGAACGCAACGCTGACCCCACCGTCACGGTTTGGATCCTGGTGCTGTGGTGCGGCCTCAAACTGGCCACCCGTCTTGCCAAGACACCGTTGTATGGCGTGTTGATCGGTGTGTTGCTGGTCAGCCTGAGTGCCCTGTTCCACCCCCTCACGATTTCGGCGCCAACGGATCTGGTCCTGGTGCTGCTCGCCTGTGCGGCTGGGCTTCAGCAAACACCCCGGCAATGGCGCATCGCCTTTTGGTGTCTGTTGGCGATCGTCTTGGTGTGCCTTCCTTTCCTGGAATGGACTCGCTTCAATGGCAATCTTGATTTGATCCCTTTCGCTCCACTGCGCGACTGGCTCCCGCCAGAGGCGATCAGGATTCAGAAAATCACGATTAGCCGTTCAGCCTATTTATTTGGCTTGTTCAGCTTGATCGGATATTCCCTAGGCCGGTTTGAACCACGCCCTGGCCTGCGCAGGCTGGCTGCAGTTTTGGCTTCCCTCAGCTTTGTGTTGGCGTTCGCCACCGGCTCGCGGGCGGCCTTTGCTTACCCGGTCTTGGCTGTGTTGTTTACCGAAGCCTTCTGGAGGTACCGCCACGTCGTGGCGCGTCATGCACGGGCGCTTGCCGCCTCCCTCCTGGTGGGCGCCTTGTGTTTCAACGTGCTGTTGTATTGGCCCTCAGGCCCGATTGCCAAGGGGGATCCCAGTGATGTGGGTCGGGCTGAAGTGGCGCAGTGTTTTGTCTCGGAATCTGTCCGCTCTTGGCAGGATTTTTTTGGGGGGCAAGGTTACGACCGCGTCTCCAATCGTTGTGCTCAGAGGGTGTTTCTGCCTAACAGCAAAAAAGGGATTTCCCACTCGCACAATGCTTTCCTCCAGGTCTTGGCGGATCAGGGCGTTGTGGCTGTTTTGCTGATGGTCTTGGTGCTGTGGGCGGGGTTGACGCGGCTTTTTTCCAGCCTTGGCCGCGTGGCCCCTGTGTTGTCCTTCGTGGGATTGAGTTGCTGGTTGTTCATGCTGGCGGCGGCTTTGGTTGAATCCACCTTGCTGAAGACGGTGTTGCAGCAAGTGGTGTCTGGATATCTTTTGGCGATTCCTTGGTGGGTGGAGTCAGCACCCAGTTCGTCAGAGCCCCTTCATGCCACCAGCGGATCAGCTGAAACGATGTAGATGATTGATTGATTCAGTGTTGTGTCTTTCCTTTCAATGTCGCATGAGAGAGGGCAAAGATCTCCCTTATGGCTGAGAATTATGCGTGATATTAGATGACTATTTATGATAGGTAGTGGGTAGCGCTAGCATGGGGTTATTAATAGTGTGATTCGCTTGAAGCCCACAGTTGTGTATATCGCAAGTCGCCCGCATAGTGGATCGACGCTTCTAGCCTTGTTGATGAATGCGCACAGCCAAGTGATCAGCGCGGGTGAGCTTAAGCAGCTGCTTCGCCATCAAGCTTGCACTTGCCATGGCCTAAGGCCCGAAGATTGTCCATTTTGGAGTGAAGTGGCTGCCTCTGTCTATGAATCAGTAGGGCTTCGTTTGGATGAGTTGACCTTGATGGATGGGGGAAATGACAAGGCATTTCTGCGCGATAACCAGGCTTTGTATGCAGCGCTGGCATTGGTGAGTGGATGCTCGGTCATTGTTGATTCCTCTAAGTCGCTCGATCGATTAAAGAGGTTGCGGAGTGCCGTTGGTGATGGTGCTCAATTTAATTTGATTCCGATTTCCCTTCATCGTGGTCCTTTCGGGACGCTGAATAGTGCTAGGCGCAAGGAAAAAGATCTTCGCGCTCCAATTTATAAATATTGCAAGTCCTTCTTCGAGTCGCGTAGTTATCTCAAGGCGATTCGTCATGTGCAAGTTAATTATGAAGATTTAGCCCGACATCCGCGTCAAGAGCTGTCTCGAGTGATGCAAGAGATCGGGCTTGGTTTTGAGGAGTCTCAGCTCCATTGGCGAAATGCGGTTGTTCGCGATGTGGGGGGCAATCGCATGCGAGAAGGGTCTTCGGATGTGATTCGCTTGGACCAGTCTTGGCGCCGCGAGCTGACGTTGCGTCTCAAGCTCAGGATCTGGATTCAAACTCTGCCTGTGCGCTTACGAAGTCCTTTTCTTTTTAAGCTGATGCATCGATGGCTCAAACCTGTTTAAGCCCACCTTTATCCTCAGGTTATGAGTTTTCTCGCCGGTCTGAATGACGCCCAAAAGCGGGCTGTTGATCACCATGAAGGCCCTCTTCTGGTGGTTGCTGGAGCGGGGAGCGGCAAGACCCGGGCGCTGACTCACCGGATTGCCCATTTGATTGGTGAGCATGGTGCCGATCCTGCTCAGATCTTGGCGGTGACCTTCACCAATAAGGCCGCCAGAGAGATGAAAGAACGGTTGGAATTGCTTCTCGCCCAGCGCTTAGCCCAAAGCCAATTCGGTCAGCCCTGGAGCACGCTCCCTCCCGTGGAGCAGCGTCAGTTGCGCACGCGGATTTATCGCGAGGTCACGAAAGAATTATGGATTGGCACCTTCCATGCTTTGTTTGCACGGATGTTGCGCTTCGATATTGATAAATTCAAGGATCCTGAAGGCCTTACTTGGACGAAGCAATTCTCCATTTATGACGAGGCGGATGCTCAGAGTTTGGTGAAGGAGATTGTGACTCAAGAGTTGCAGCTTGATCCAAAACGCTTTGAGCCCAAAAAAGTACGTTGGGCGATTAGCAATGCAAAAAATCAAGGCTGGTCACCCGACGATTTAGAGGCCAACTCCGAAGGGCAGCGTGGCAAGCTCAGCGCTGATGTGTATAGGCGCTATCGCAAGGCTTTGGCTGCGAACAATGCCCTGGATTTTGATGATCTTCTCCTCCTTCCCGTGCAGTTGCTTCAGCAGAATGAGCAAGTGCGCGGGTATTGGTATCGCCGGTTTCGGCATGTGCTAGTTGATGAATATCAAGATACGAATCGCACCCAGTATGAGTTGATCAAGCTGCTGGTAACGGACGGGAAAGAGCCGCAAGCAGTGGATGATTGGTCAGGTCGATCGGTGTTTGTGGTGGGTGATGCAGATCAGAGTATTTACAGCTTTCGTGCCGCAGATTTCACCATTTTAATGGGGTTTCAGGACGATTTTGGTGATAAAGCTCCTGACGATGTCACCCGCACAATGGTGAAATTGGAGGAGAATTATCGCTCCACCGCCACCATTTTAGAAGCCGCCAATGCCCTGATTTCCAATAACAGCGAGCGGATCGATAAGGTGCTCCGTCCGACGCGTGGTGAGGGTGAATTGATTTCACTCACCCGTTGTGATGACGAAATCGCTGAAGCGGAAGCGGTGGTGCATCGGATGCGGATGATGGAGGCGGCCAATCCAGATCTCAGCTGGAAAGACATGGCGGTGCTGTATCGCACCAATGCCCAGTCGCGAGCGATCGAAGAATCCCTGGTGCGCTGGCGCATTCCTTATGTGGTGGTTGGGGGCTTGCGTTTCTACGACCGTCGCGAAATCAAAGACCTCTTGGGCTACCTACGCCTGCTCATTAATCCAGCCGACACCGTCAGCCTGCTGCGCGTGATCAATGTTCCCAAGCGCGGGATTGGTAAAACCACCATTCAGCGCTTGACCGACGCCGCCAATCAGCTGGGGATTCCGCTGTGGGACGTGGTGAGCGATCCCGAGGCGGTGCGCTCCTTAGGCGGTCGTTCTGCCAGGGGGCTGCTGCAGTTTTGCGAATTGATCAACAGCCTGAAGGAACGCATTCATGCGGCAACTCCATCCGAACTGATTCAAGAGGTGATGGAGAAGAGCGGCTATGTCAGCGAGTTGATCGCCGACGGTTCCGATGAGGCCGAGGAGCGCCGCCGCAACCTGCAGGAGCTGGTGAATGCCGGCCTCCAATACCAGGAAGAAAATGATGAAGGCGATCTAGAGGGGTTTCTGGCCTCCGCCGCGCTCGCCAGTGATGCCGACAGCAAGGACACGGCGGCCGACAGGGTCACTTTGATGACGTTGCACAGCAGCAAGGGACTCGAATTTCCAGTGGTTTGCCTGGTTGGCTTGGAGCAGGGCTTGTTCCCGAGCTATCGCTCCCTCGATGATCCGGCGTCGCTCGAGGAGGAGCGCCGGCTTTGCTATGTCGGCATCACTAGGGCCAAAGAGCGTTTATTCATCTCCCACGCCAGTGAGAGGCGCTTGTGGGGCGGCATGCGTGAGCCAGCCATGCCCAGCGTGTTTCTTTCTGAATTGCCGGAAGGTCTCGTGCAGGGCGATGTCCCTCAAAGCGGGGGAGCGGCGCTGCGCCGTGAGCAGCGGCTGGAGCGACTCACCCGCGTGGACCGCCAAGATTCCCAACGGGTGGCTTCCGGTGGGGCATCCGGAGCGCCCGCCAATGCCGTGCGTCGCCGCCAGGCCGGACCGGCTCCAGGAAAAAGCTGGAGTGTGGGCGATCAGGTGGTTCATGCCAGCTTCGGTGTCGGGGAGATCACCCACACCTTTGGCAGCGGTGAAAAGGTGTCGATTGCCGTGAAATTTGCGGGCATGGGGCCCAAAATTCTCGACCCGCGCTTGGCACCTATTGAGCCGGCTGGAGGCTGAGCGGGTGGAGCATCCAGGCCTTCCTGTCCAGCTCTTGCCGGCGCTTCAGGCCAGCGCATCAGCCGCTGGAGTCACCCGATTAGCCCTCGTGGGCGGCGCTGTGCGTGATGCCCTGCTGCACGATCAGCAAGGAGATCCATGGCGAACGTTGCCGGATTTGGATTTGGTGATCGAGGGGTCGGCCTCGAAGTTTGCGGCGGCTCTTGAGCAGGACTACGGAGATCAGCGGGTCGAGGAGGTTCGTGTGCATGCTGCCTACGGCACAGCGGAGCTGTCCTTCGATGGCGTGCTGATCGATCTCGCTGCGGCGAGGCAAGAGCATTACCCGGCTCCGGGCGAAAACCCCGTGGTCGAGAGCGGCTCCTTGGAGCGAGATCTGGAGCGTCGGGATTTCACGGTGAATGCGATGGCCTTGGAGCTACCGCTGTCTGGCCATGGTGAGCCCTTGCTCTTGGACCCGCACGGCGGCCAGGCCCATCTTGAGCGCCGTGAACTTGCCTTTTTGCACGCCTCCAGCGTGACCGATGACCCCACGCGCGTGGTGCGTGCCGGCCGGTATGCCGCGCGCTTGGCCTTTGTCTTGGCACCAGAAGCGCAGCAGCAGATCGATCAAACGCTCGAGGCCTGGCCTTGGTCATGGACCCATGGGGATCCGCCGGCTGCGGTTCCCCCCGCCCTCGCTACGCGGCTGCGGATGGAATTGGAGCTTCTGTTTGACCAAGAACCATGGCCAGCGGCGCTTGAAGCTCTCCAGTCCTGGGGTGCCCTGAGGCTGCTGGACCCTGCCCTCCAGGCTGATTCCCGTTTGATTCGGAGTTTGCTTCAGGCCCAGCGGCTGCAGCTGCCGTTGTTACTAGCGCTTGTAGCAGGAGCCGCTGATCCATTGGCGTTGGCGGCTCGGCTGCAATTGCCGCAGCAGCAGCAGCGCTGGTTGCAGCAGCTGCAGGATCTCAGCGCTTGGCTAAATACCTGTTCAGGCCAGGACGCGTGGGAGAGCTGGACGGCTGAGCAGTGGTGTGATGCTTTGGAACAGCAGGCCTGGGGAGCGGAAGCGGTGGCCTTGCTGGTGAGTCAGAACCCGCCTTGCCGAAGGCCGTTGTTGCGTTGGTGGGGGCGCTGGCGCCATTGCACATCCCCCCAAACCGCTAAGGATCTCTTGGCCCAGGGTTGGCAGCCCGGTCCAGCGCTTGGGCAGGAGTTGCAGCGCTTGCGCCGGCAGCGTCTGCGCGCGATGCGCTGACCGTTGATTGTTCGATCAATCCTGCATGGATTGGACAACACCGATGTGATGCCATGCCGTGTCGTTGGCTTGAAGCAAGGCGTTCGCCATGGATTCGGAACAGCCCAGCAGCAGAGGCCCGCAGGTTTGGGGATCAACGAGCAGTTCGAGCAGGGCCTGATCGTCCTCGGAAGTGACGCCGCTGCCTGCGCGAGCAAGGATCACCTTCGCTGGATGGTCTTTCGTGGGATCGAGCAACGACCAGGACCTGCGGTTGGCGGGCGCCAAGCTGCTCGCATGCTGCGCTTTCAGCAGCTTCAAGGCTCCTGGCAAGGCCGGAATGGCGCTCGCATCGAGCACCACTTGCAACTGGTGGTGGCTGGCCTGGAGCATTTCACCGAGATGGCCCAGCAGCCCAAAACCAGTCACATCGGTGCAGCTGAGGAGCGCCTCGGGTTCAAGGCAGATCAGCGTCTGCAGCTGCTCAACGATGGGGTGCTGGCTCGTCCCCATCTGCGCCAAGGCATGGTCGAGATCCTCTGGTTGGGCGGCACCGGCCATGGCCGCGGCAAACAGCACGCCTGTTCCGAGTGGGCGTGAGAGCAGCAGCTGGTCCCCTGCCCGCAGTCCCCCTTTCGTCCAGGGGCGAGCGGGACGTTTTCCATTCACGCTCAGGCTGACTTGCAGCCCAAGCGATAGCGGGGTGGGAGCCTCTGAGCGTGCCTCCAAGGTGTGCCCCCCAATCAGCTGGGCCCCTTGGGGCTCGAAGCCGGAACGCAGTCCCGACAGGGTTTGGCTCAGCAGCTCCTGCTGCAGCGCAGCGGCTGTCTTGGGCAAGGTGATCACGGCCATCGCGGAAGCCACGCTGGTGCCGCAGGCCCAGAGATCCGAGCTGGCATGCAGGGCGGTGAGCCGTCCATTGAGCCATGGATCACTGATCAAGGCGGGGAAGCCGTCCACACTCTGAAGCCAGTCTTTGCCAAGGCTGGCGGCATCTTCTGGCGCCGTGCCAAGCGATTTCAGCCCTGCTGCTTCCAGGGCTGCTTCCAGGGGGGCGGCGGGGAGCTTGGCCGCGCAGCCCCGGCAATCCATCGCTTTGGACTCCATGGCGGGAGCTTGATCAAACCGCTCCATGAACTGGCGGTCGATGCGCTGCTTCCAGCGCCAAATCCAGGGGTGGGGACCGATTTGAATCCCCCCCCACAAGGCCCAAGCTTGGGGGCAGCCCTCTGGATTCACACCGCCGAGCAGTTGCAAGGCCCGGCGTTGAGGTCGCCATTGGCGTAATCGATCCCCTTCACTGGCGGCACGGAGATTGTGGGCCAGGGTGGCGGCAGCGCGAACGGCCCATACGCCAGAGGGGGGGCGGGGTTGGTTGTCGATGACGGCGCAGTCCCCGGCTGCAAAAATCGTTGGATGTCCCAGCACCTGAAGGCTGGACTGAGTGCGAACCCGGCCGCTGTCTGGGCAACAGGGCAAGCCGCTGGAGCTCAGCCACTCAGGGGCTTGGCTTCCTGTGCAGCGCAGCCCTGGCCCAGAGGGGTTGAGAGTTGTGCTCGGCAGCACGTCAATCTTGAGTTGGCTGAGGCTGGAGAGCAACCGGCTGGGTACCGTTTCGGGTCGATGCAGAACTTGCAGCCTGCGCTTGGGCCAGCGCTGCCGCAACGCCATGGCTACCTCCATGGCGGCCAGACCGCTGCCCAGGAGCTGGAATGGAGGGGAGGCCGGGCCCTGGGCCGCGTCCAGCGTTTCCAGGGCTGGTTCCAGAGGCTTGATCGCAAGCAGAGGCCCTGGCTGTGTGCCGCCTCCGACGTTGATGCTGAGTTGGCTGAAGCTCAGGGCGGGCCGGTCTCGCAATTGCAGCTGCTGTTGGCTCACGTCCACACCGGTGATCTCGGCGATCACCAGCGAAACGCCGGCCCGATCGCAGAGGCGGCGAAGGTCAATGGCGATCTCAGAGCGTTTGTAATGGCCGGCGATCAGGCCGGGAATCATCCCGGAATACAGCGTTGAGCTCTGCCGGTTCACCAAGGTGATCCATCCAGCAGGTCGCCGTTGCGGATGCATGCACCAATGAAGAAGCACCAGGGCGTGGCTGTGCCCACCACCCGCCAACACGAGATGCTGAGGGCTGGTCAGCGGCATCCATCTCCATAGCCATTGGGATTGGCCTGTTGCCAAGCCCAGCCATCACGGCAGATATCCGTCAGCGAGCGTTGCGTTTGCCATTGGAGCTGTTGGGCGGCCAGGCTTGGATTGGCCACGGTGATCGCGGCATCGCCAGGACGCCGGGGCGCGATGCGATACGGAATCGCTCGCTGACTCGCCGCTTCCATGGCCTTCACCACATCCAGCACGCTCGCTCCCTGCCCGCTCCCCAGATTGAGGGTGAGCAATTGGGGATCAGCACTGAGAAGGGAATGGAGCGCTTCTCGGTGACCTTCGGCGAGGTCCATCACGTGGATGTAGTCGCGCACTCCGGTTCCATCCGGCGTCGGCCAGTCATCACCAAACACGGTGAGTTCCGGCCGGCGGCCAACGGCCACCTGGGTGATGAACGGGAACAGATTGTTGGGGATGCCGTTCGGGTCTTCGCCAATTCGGCCACTGGGATGGGCGCCTACGGGATTGAAATAGCGCAACCGGGCGATCCGCCAGCCACCGCCGCTGGCTTGGATCGGTTCCGCTGCGCCGCTGCAGCTAGCTAGATCGGCGAGAAGCGCTTCCACGGCGTGTTTGCTGGCGCCGTAGGGATTGATCGGTTGGATCGGGGCCGTTTCCGGAATCGGCACTTGCTCGGGGGATGGGTAGCCGTAGAGGGTGGCGCTACTGCTGAACACCATGGTGCGGCAGTTGTGCCGGTCCATCGTGCTGAGCAGTCGCTGAGAGCCAACGAGGTTCACATCCCAATACCGCAAGGGCTGTTGCACGGATTCACCCACAGCCTTAAGTCCTGCGAAATGAATCACCGCTTGTATCGGCTGGCCGAACGCTTTGGCGCTGGCGAACAGGGCCTCCAGGCACTGGGCGTCCCTGATGTCTCCCTCCACCAGGGTGAAGGCGTCCGGTGCTGCCTCCAGGGTTGGTTGAGCTCGCTGCAAGCGAGTGCCAGCGAGTTCAGCGACTCGCTCAAGGGCGACCGCTGAGCTGTTGCTGAAATCGTCCAGCACCAACAACTGATGCCCCGCTTCCAGCAGCACGAGGCAGGTATGGCTGCCGATGAAGCCGGCTCCGCCCGTGATCAGCAGTTGGGCCATCGAACGATCGTTATCCACCAGCATTCTGAGGGGAGATTGGAGCCGTTCACACGATTGGGCGGCAGACTGCTTCTGTGATGGTGGTAGCGCTGTGAGTCAGCTGCAGACTTTGCGCGGCATGGTTGACCTGCTGCCGGAGCAGACGCGACGTTGGCAGGCTGTGGAGTCGGTCGCGCGCGAACACTTCCGTTGCGCCGGCATAGACGAAATTCGCACGCCTTTGCTCGAATTCACGGACCTGTTTGCCCGGGGCATCGGTGAGGGCACCGATGTGGTGGGAAAGGAGATGTACACCTTTGTGGATCGTGGCGACCGCTCGTGCACCCTGCGCCCAGAAGGCACCGCCTCAGTGGTGAGAGCAGCCCTGCAGCATGGCTTGCTGAGCCAGGGGCCTCAGCGGCTGTGGTACGGCGGCCCGATGTTCCGTTATGAACGGCCTCAGGCTGGTCGTCAGCGTCAGTTTCACCAGATCGGTGTGGAATTCCTCGGGGCCAGCAGCCCGCGCAGTGATGCTGAGGTGATCGCTCTGGCCTGGGATCTGTTGTCTGCGTTGGGGATTCAAGGCCTGCAGCTCGAAATCAACAGCCTCGGCACTCCTGACGATCGCCTGCGCTTTCGCTCTCAGCTGGTGGGCTGGCTCGAGGAGCGGGTTGAGCAGTTGGATGCCGAGTCCCAAGCACGTCTCAGCACCAACCCCCTGCGCATTCTTGACAGCAAAGACAAGGGCACCCAGCTGCTGTTGAACGATGCCCCAACGTTGTTAGCTGCGCTCAGTGAGGAGAGTGTGGAGCGGTTTGAGCAGGTGCGTGCCCTGCTGACCGCGCTGCAGATTCCCTATCAACTCAACCCCCGCTTGGTGCGCGGCCTTGATTATTACGGTCATACCGCGTTTGAAATCACCAGCGATCAACTCGGTGCCCAGGCCACGGTGTGTGGCGGAGGTCGTTACGACGGCTTGATCCAGCAGTTGGGCGGTCCAGCCACGCCTGCGATCGGCTGGGCCTTGGGGATGGAGCGTCTGTTGCTGGTGATCGCCGCTGCTGCGCAAGCCAATCCCGAAGGCCCTGCGGCCCGGCTCACAGCAACGCCAGCACCGCTGGTGTATGTGATCAATCGCGGCGAGCAGGCTGAACCGCAAGCGTTGAGCTTGGCCCGGCAATGGCGCGGCGCAGGTCTTGCTGTTGAGCTGGATGGCACGAGCGCGTCGTTCGGCAAGCAGTTCAAGCGTGCCGATCGCTCAGGGGCGCCATGGGCTGTGGTGCTTGGCGATGACGAGGCGTTGGCTGGCCAGTTGCGGCTGAAGCCCTTGCGTGGTGAGGGTGAGGAACAGCAGCTCGCTTGGGAAGAGGCTCTGTCTTACCTCATGAATCAGCGATAACCTGCCGGGATCAAAGACGGCGCCATAGTTTTTCTGATGAGCAGCAATTCCACCATTCGATCGATTTGCTGTATCGGCGCCGGCTACGTGGGTGGCCCAACCATGGCCGTGATCGCCGATCGCTGCCCGGATGTGAAGGTCACGGTTGTGGACATCAATCAGGATCGAATTGCTGCTTGGAATCATCCCGATCTCTCCAAGTTGCCTGTCTATGAACCAGGCCTGGATGCGGTGGTGGAGAGAGCCCGTGGCCGGAATTTGTTTTTCTCCACGGCGGTGGAGGAAACGATTGCCTCTGCAGACATGGTGTTCATCTCCGTGAACACACCCACCAAGACTCGCGGCCTGGGAGCTGGTCAGGCCAGTGATCTGCGCTGGGTGGAAGCCTGCGCCCGCACGGTGGCGAAGGAAGCGACTGGCCACACGATTGTGGTGGAGAAAAGCACCCTTCCGGTTCGAACGGCTGAAGCGGTGAAGGCGATTTTGGGGTCCGTGGATTCTTCATCGGAGCAGAAAACCTTTTCGGTGCTCTCTAACCCCGAGTTTTTGGCGGAGGGGACGGCCATTCGTGATCTCGCCAACCCTGATCGCGTCTTGATTGGCGGCGAAAACGCCGAGGCGATTGATGCTCTGGCAGAGATTTATCAACAGTGGGTGCCAGAGGAGAAGATCCTTCGCACCAATTTGTGGAGCAGCGAGCTCTCCAAGCTCACCGCTAATGCGTTTCTGGCTCAGCGAATTAGCTCGATCAACTCTGTGGCGGCCCTTTGTGAGGCCACCGGTGCGGATGTGCGTGAGGTGGCAAAAGCGATCGGCACCGATAGCCGCATTGGACCCAAATTTCTCAATGCAGGCCCTGGCTTTGGGGGGAGCTGTTTCCAGAAAGACATCCTTAATTTGGTGTATCTCTGCCGTCACTTCGGTTTGCCTGATGTGGCCGACTATTGGGAGAGTGTGGTGCTGCTCAACACCTGGCAACAGCACCGCATCGCTCGCCTGGTGGTTCAGAAATTGTTTGGCACGGTCACAGGCAAGCGCCTGGCCATTTTGGGCTTCGCCTTTAAGGCGGATACCAACGACACGCGGGAGGCTCCTGCGATCCGAATTTGCAAAGACCTGCTGGAAGAAGGGGCCCAGTTGGCCATTCATGACCCGAAAGTGGATCCGGAACAGATCAGTCGCGATTTGAACTTGATCGCAAGCCAAGCTCCGGAGGAGGATGCCGGGCCAACCCGTGGGGCCTTAAGCGGGGAAGCCACATGGTGGCCGAGCCCTGATGTGGCTTCGGCGATCCGTGGTGCTGACGCCGTGCTCATCCTCACGGAGTGGCAGCAGTACCGGGAGCTGGATTGGACAACCTTGGCGCCTCTGATGCGCAAACCAGCCTGGGTGTTTGATGCCCGGGGGGTTGTGGACCCGAAACAAGTTGAATCTGGAGGCCTGAATGTCTGGCGTGTTGGAGAGGGCGACGCATGAGCCAGCTCTCTTCTCAAGTGTCTTCGCGGCCGATTCTTGTCACCGGTGCTGCCGGATTTATTGGAGCCGCTTTGTGTGAGCGATTGCTCCAACGCGGTGATCGTGTGATCGGCATTGACAATCTCAATGACTACTACGACCCAGCCCTGAAGCAGGCACGCCTGGCTCGTATCGAGACGCTGGCTGCGCCAAAGCCGGCAGCTTGGCGTTTCCAACGGCTGGCCTTGGAGGACGGCGAGTCTTTGCTCAAGCTGTTTGCGGCAGAGCAGCCGCGCGTGGTGGTGAATCTTGCGGCCCAGGCGGGTGTTCGCTACTCACTGGAAAATCCAGCTGCCTACATCCAGAGCAACCTGGTGGGTTTTGGCCACATTTTGGAAGGTTGTCGTCACCACGGCGTTGAGAATTTGGTGTACGCCTCGAGCAGCTCGGTGTATGGCGGCAACCGCAATTTGCCGTTCCACGAACAGCAAGCGGTGAATCATCCGGTGAGCCTGTACGCAGCCAGCAAGAAAGCGAATGAGTTGATGGCGCACACCTACAGCCACCTGTACGGGTTGCCAGCCACTGGCCTGCGCTTTTTCACGGTTTATGGCCCATGGGGAAGACCGGATATGGCACCCATGTTGTTTGCCAAGGCGATCTTGGCGGGTGAACCGATCAAGGTGTTTAATCACGGCAAAATGCAGCGCGATTTCACCTTCATCGATGACATCGTGGAGGGTGTGTTGCGCTGTTGCGACAAACCAGCCACACCGAATCCCAACTTTGATCCGATGCAGCCTGACCCGGCGACGGCAGCGGCTCCCCATCGCGTGTTCAACATCGGCAACAGTCAGCCGACAGAACTGCTCCGTTTCATCGAAGTGATGGAACAGTCTTTAGGCAGGGAAGCGATCAAGGATTTTCAGCCCATGCAGCCCGGTGATGTGGTGGCTACGGCTGCAAATACACAGGCTTTAGAAGCCTGGGTGGGATTTAAGCCTTCGACCCCGATTGAAGAGGGCATCCAAAAGTTTGCTGATTGGTATCAGCATTTCTATCAACCGTAAAAGCGTTTTCCATCCACCCGTTTTTGTTGGTGCCTGCGGGCTTGCTTGCGGGTGTATTCGCTCACGGTTGGATTGGCCACGCTGGGGTCAACATGGGCAACCTGCTCCCATAGATGCTGGGGCGCCCAGCGCACGCTGTATTGATCAGGAGAATGTTTGGTGATGTGGCACCAATGATTGCTGCCGCATTGTTCGCAGAACAGCTCCTCAAGCCACTCGTTGCTCAACACAAAAACTGGATAAGCGTTAATGACGAGTCGCGCGGTTTTGGCAGCCATCCCCCGTTGCTGAAGGGCTTCTGCGCTCAATAAATGCAAAAAATATTTTTTTCCGTTTCCTCGCAGAATTTGATCCTGGTGGACCGGGCAAACAAGTTGCCTGCCTTTCGGTCGCCTGGTGCGACGGGACTCCTTTTTCTGCCCGTGATCGACTGAACAGGACATGCCGTAACAGCCTTTTCTGTGACTGCTTCAAGCGTACGATTTCGATCGTCGCCCAAAGGCCCCAAACGGCCAAGGATTTGATCAGAAGCTCATCTTATGCACAATCGGAACCATGCATCAAAGTTGTTGGCTTCGGCTTTTCCTCGCTTCGTCTTTCCCTGACGATGACATTCCTTGATGCATAGATGACAATAAAAAATCCCATCCACAGCAGTGAATGGGAAGCGATGAAGTCAATGTTGAATGGTGCTTAGGCGGAACCCACGCCTGTGTAGGAGCCGTAGAAGAAAAGACCTACAACGAAAATAACAGCCATCCCACCAGCTGTGGCAACAAGCCAAAGAGGAAGAGTGCCTTCAGTCCAGCGTGACTTCCAGGCAACTGCTGGTCGGCCATCGGGGAGACGATCTGGAATACGACCGTCAGGCAGATTAGATTTCTTGCCGCTCATGATTCAGTCCTTCAGTTGAAGAAGTAGCTGGAGAAAAGGATTCCAGTCGTAAAAACAATCAGCAGCCCTAAATAAAGGCTGGTTCGGTTGAGTTCAACCGGGAGATTGTTTGGGTTGGGATTGCGCTCCATGGAGATTTCGTTGGGTGATTAGCGGCGAATAAACTGCATCGCAGCTAGGGCACCCAAGAAAAAGACTGTGGGAACACCCAAGGTGTGCAAAGCAAGCCAACGCACCGTAAAGATCGGGTAATTGCGAGGCGTTGAGGTGGCGGGAGTCTGTGTCATGGCTTATTTCAAGCGCAGGTCGAGTTCAGATTTGCCCTCATAACGCTGGCTCACAACGGGAGCTTTGCTCTCAGAGGCTTGGAAATAAGCATCTGGACGAGGTGTGCCGAAGGCGTCGTAAGCGAGACCTGTAGACACAAACAAGAAACCTGCCAAGAAAATGGATGGCAAGGTGATGGCATGAATCACCCAGTAACGAATACTGGTGATGATTTCAAAAAACGGGCGTTCCCCGGTGGAGCCGGCAGCCATAGCGTCGGGCGTATCAGCTGATTGATCTTAGGGCAGCTGCCCCAAACTCGCGCTGCTCAAACCGCACTGGTTACAGAGCGTTGTCAGAGCAGCTGTCGAATTCTGTGGATCAGCTGGTCGCCGACCAGCGCAGAAGGTTTCCGCGTTCGCCGAGAAGGAAGGCATGTAACTGATTGCCGCTGTGATCGAACACGAAACGGTTGAAATTCGTGGGGGTCTGATTGGCTTCAGGATCCCGCTCCCAGCTATCGCCGTTGTCACGACTCACCAGCAAGGTTCCATTGCCGCCACCTGCCCAAATCGCACCGTCATCGGACCAGGCCATGTCCATGTAGCCGTAGCCATTGGTGATCGGGATGATCGCCTTGCTCCAGTTCTCGTTGTCAACGTCGTCTTCGTTGAAACGAATCTGAGCGCCGCGAGCCACCATCCACAGCTTTCCATCAGGTTGGTAGCCGATGCTTTGCAGTCGCTGACTGCTTACTCGCTGGTGGACCTGCCAGACGTCTTGCCCAGGGGCCCATCCGGCATAGAAGTTGCCCAGGCTGCTCACGCTCACATATCCCCCTTCAGGGCCGCGGCGTAGGTCGCGAATCGCCCCTGCGGCATCACTCACTTCCGCTTCCCAACTTCCGCCTCCGTCACTGGTGCGATACACAGCGCCAACATTGGTGGCTAGTTCGGCTGTGTTGGGTCCAAGCGCCGTAATCAAATAGGGCTCGCCGGGAAGTTTCGTATCAAGGAAGAGCCTGGTCCAATTGTTGCCACCATCGGTGGTGTGCATCAGCAAACCAGGCTGACCGGCAATCCAGCCATCGTCACCGTCGAAGGCAATGCTGATGAGGCGAAAATTCTCTTCTTCTGGAAGATCCAGGCTGCGTTCATTCCAAGTGGCGCCGCCATCATTGGTCTCAAGAATCAGTCTGTTGCTGCCTACCAGAAATCCGTGATCGGCGTTCGTGAAGGCCACATCCAGAGGATTTCCCTGGGTGTTGAGGTCGATGGCTTGCCAGGGGCTGGACTGTGCCATCGGTAATCGCGTGGTGACACACCCGCCGAGACCGAGGCCGATGCAGGCCACCAAGACAAGGTTGAAGAGAGGGGTAAGCAGTTGCTTCATTGGGATCAGAGGTGGTCTCAGCGCAGGGAATAGAGGGAGAGGAAAAATGCAAAGCCGAGGGCTAGCCCGCCAAAAATCAGAACATTTTTTTGGCCAGGAGTGAGGCGGTTAACTCCAAGACCGAAATTAAGGTTCTCTTCAAAGCCACTGGCCTTGGAGCGAGGCCCGATATCGGTAAAGGCTCCGACCCTGCTGCGGCAGACAGGACAACGGAAGCCGATCGGGTCGAGATCTTCAAAAGCCGTGCCGACAGCGATTCCGAGCTTTTTAACCCCTTCATTGGGGTCGTAGACGTAACCACAGCTTCGGCATTCGAACCGGTGCGTGCGTGGGTCTGTTGTTTCGCTCTCCTTGCTGGCAGGAGCCTCGTCTTCCGTCGCCATGGCTTCAGGCGCCACTGACACCTCTGCAGGGGGGTCAACTTCGGCGGGAACTTCCGCTGATGGGCTGATCTCGTCGCTCACCGCTCCTCTTCCAGGTGACAAGACTCTATCGGCGTTAGGACGTTGAACGACAGAGGTGGTCTGCGAATGCCAGACTGAGTTCCACAAAGGGGCTGCCTCGATGTTTGTGCTGCCGGGTTATGACGCATTCCTGGGGTTCCTGCTGATTGCAGCAGCGGTACCGGTCTTGGCGTTGGTGACCAACAAGCTGTTGGCTCCACGCAGCCAGGGCGGAGAGCGTGAACTCACCTACGAATCTGGAATGGAGCCGATCGGTGGGGCTTGGATTCAGTTCAATATCCGCTACTACATGTTTGCGCTTGTTTTCGTCATCTTCGATGTCGAAACGGTCTTCCTCTATCCCTGGGCTGTGGCATTCCACCGCTTGGGATTGTTGGCATTCATCGAAGCCCTCGTTTTTATTACCATCCTGCTCGTGGCATTGGCCTATGCATGGCGCAAAGGCGCCCTCGAGTGGAGCTGATTGATGACCGACCCCATCACCATGACTTCAACCGGCGATAGCCCTTCGATTCAGTCCCTTCGCGACCTTCGTGAAGCAAGTTGTGGGCCCGTTGGTGGTGCTGCAGACGGGTCTCCCACGGTCACGAATGACCTCAGTGAAAACGTCATCCTGACGAGCCTCGATGACTTGCACAATTGGGCTCGTCTCAGCAGCCTTTGGCCCCTGCTGTACGGAACGGCTTGTTGCTTTATCGAGTTTGCTGCTCTACTCGGTTCGCGTTTCGACTTTGACCGCTTCGGACTGGTTCCTCGCAGCTCGCCCAGGCAAGCCGATCTTCTAATCGTTGCTGGCACGGTCACGATGAAAATGGGTCCTGCCTTGGTTCGTCTCTACGAGCAGATGCCGGAACCGAAATACGTCATCGCGATGGGAGCTTGCACGATTACGGGGGGCATGTTCAGCGCTGACTCCACCACCGCTGTTCGTGGCGTCGACAAATTGATCCCGGTGGATCTTTATTTGCCCGGATGTCCGCCACGCCCGGAAGCAATTTTTGATGCGGTGATCAAGCTGCGCAAAAAAGTTGGCAATGAGTCGATCAGTGATCGTCGCCAGCTCAAACAAACCCACCGCTATTGCACTGTGGATCACGCGATGGTTCCGGTTGAGCCGATCGTGAATGGTTCTTACTTGCGCGCTGAGACGCAGGTGGCAGCCCTGGCCGCTGGAACAGGCGTACCCATCGCTGCTCCAGAGCAAACTGAATCCGCTGAGCCCGTCTCCTCCGGTACGTCCTCATGAGTCCTAACTCTCCCGAGAAGCAGTCATCTGCAGAGGTTCCTGTTGCTGCATCTCCTCAGCCGGGGCCTGTGAGCCAATGGCTGAACAAGCAAGGCTTCGAGCATGAGGCCCTAGACGCCGACCATCTCGGGATCGAGCAAATTGGCGTTGAGGCTCTCTTTCTGCAAGTGATCGCTGCAGCCTTGAAAAGCAATGGTTTTGATTATTTGCAGTGTCAGGGCGGATATGACGAGGGCCCTGGTGAGAGGCTTGTCTGCTTCTATCACTTTGTGGCGATGGCTGAGCTCATCGATGGCAAGGGAGACACCCTGCGTGAAGTGCGTTTGAAGGTGTTCTTGTCTCGGGAAGGAGAACCGAGTCTTCCAAGCCTTTACGGGCTGTTTCGTGGCGCGGATTGGCAGGAGCGTGAAACCTTCGACATGTTTGGCATCCATTTCGAGGGCCATCCCCATCCCAAGCGTTTACTGATGCCTGAAGACTGGACCGGTTGGCCGCTTCGCAAGGATTACGTGCAACCCGACTTCTACGAGATGCAAGACGCCTACTAATTAAGCGTTTTGATTGTCACGCTTATGCCGCCTGTAAAAGCGCATGACGGCTAGGGCGAGACTGCGAGGATCGTGGCGGAGCGTTGCGGTGGGACGGCTCCCTTGAAGGGGGGCTTGCATCACGTCAAATCCTTCTTGTTGCAACTGCCTGCTGTCGCAGATCACGGGTTCTGCGCCCAACTGGCGATAGTGAGCCAACAGGGCAGATTCCCCAATGGGCTCCTGAGCAAGCACGCAGTCGAACAGGCGTTTGCTCACACCGAGCGAAGCCAATTGCGCTTCGATGGCGCGAAGGTGACCACTCACATCCAACCCATCCGTTTCTCCTGGTTGGGTCATCAGGTTGCAGATGTAAAGCCTGGGCGCGCGGCTGCGTTGAATCGCCGTGACCAGTTCAGGCACGAGCAAATTCGGGAGAAGGGAGGTGTAGAGACTTCCTGGTCCCAGCAAGATCAAATCGGCATGGGCAATGGCTTCCAGGGCTCTGGGCAACGCTGGTGGTTTTTCCGGAAGGCACCCCATGCGCACAATCGGACTACGAGCCTTGCCGATCGCCGATTCCCCCTCAATGCGGGTGCCGTCCTCTAGTTCAGCCCAGAGACGGACATCGGCATTGGTGGCAGGGACCACCTGGCCCTGAACGGCCAGGACGCGACTTGAGGCTGTGATCGCTGTTTCCAAGCTCCCCGTAATGGCGCTGAGGGCGGAAAGAAAGAGATTGCCAAAGCTATGGCCTTCCAGGCCGCTGCCGGCCGAGAAGCGGTATTGGAACAGACGGGTGAGCAAGGGCTCTTCGGTGGAGAGCGCTGCAAGACAGTTGCGGATGTCGCCTGGAGGCAACACACCGAGTTCGCGACGCAGCACGCCACTGCTGCCTCCGTCATCGGCAACGGTCACGATCGCAGTGATGTGGCTGCTGTAGCGCTTCAGCCCACTCAGCAGGGTTGATAAGCCTGTCCCACCACCAATTGCCACGATGCTGGGGCCTCGATTGAGGCGACTTTTGGCTCGCAGTGCATCCACCAACACCGTGTCTTTTTCCGGCGCTAAGGCCTGTTGGATGGAGCCAAAACTCTGGCTCTGCCCCCAGAGCAGCAGGCCAATGCCCAGCAAAAGAACGAGGGGGCCTGTGATTGCTCCCGGTAGCACCCTTGTGATCCAGCCAAGGGCTTCTTGGATCGCCCAGAGCATCCAATAGATCGGTTGCAGGTCTGCCCAAACGGCAGCACCTAACAGGGCTAAGACCAATCCAAGCCCTGATGTGAACAGCCAACGCTTCACCACCAGGCCGGGTTGCAACCAGCTCATCGCTCTGCGGGAGCGCAGCATCAGATCGCGCTGCCGCTCCGCCTGCATGGCTCGGACGCGCTGACGATTTCCGCGGCGTGGAGGGCTGGTCAAAAGGAATCAGGTGCGATGGCGTCAAATCCATCGGTATGGGTGAACTGTACGGAAGTTGAACCTGATGACCATCCTTTTACGGCAATCCAGGCAGGATGAGTCAACGTTCAGCCTTCAGCCCTTTGGTTAACGCGCGGGATTCCTCGTTCAAACCCGTTGTTGAGATGGAAGATCTCACGATGCAATGGGGTTCCCACCCGGTGCTGGACGGGGTGAGTCTGTTGATGCAACCAGGAGAACGCATCGCGGTGGTCGGCCCGTCAGGAGCAGGGAAATCCACGGTCTTGCGTTTGTTGGCTGGTTTGCAAGTGCCCACATCCGGTGAACTGAGGTTGTTTGGTGAACCTCAGCCCTACCTGCGCCTCGATCAGCGCCGCCCGCCTGATGTTCGGCTGGTGTTCCAGAACCCAGCACTGCTGGCCTCCTTAACGGTGGAGGAAAATGTGGGCTTCCTCTTGAACCGGCTTGGACGGATGGGGCCGGCCCAGATTCGTGAGCGCGTCATGGCCTGCTTGGAGGCTGTGGGTCTGTATGAAGTCGCCCATCAATATCCCGGGGAGCTCAGCGGAGGGATGCAGAAGCGCGTGAGCTTTGCTCGTGCCTTGATCGACGATCCAGATCGCGATGAAGCCGCGATGCCTCTCTTGCTCTACGACGAGCCCACAGCGGGCCTGGACCCAGTCGCAGCGACGAGGATTGAAGATTTGATTGTGAAAACCACCACCGTGGCGCAGGGGTGTTCGTTGGTGGTTAGCCATGTGCACAGCACCATCGAACGCACGGCGGAACGCATCGTGATGCTGTACGGCGGCCGGTTCCAATGGGACGGAACTGTGGACGATTACCGAACAACCGATAATCCCTACGTTGTTCAGTTCAGGACGGGTAACCTGCGCGGACCGATGCAGCCTGCTGAGCACTGAATTATGCGTAGGAGCGTACGTGAGGGGATTGTTGGATTTTCAGTGATTGCCGCGGTGGTTGCCTTTGCAAGCACCATGCTTTGGCTCCGGGGAGAGCGGGCCTTCTCGAAGAGCTGGAGTGTGACGGCCGATTTTGAGGATGCAGGCGGATTGGCGGTTCGCTCCCCTGTGACCTATCGGGGGATCATGGTGGGCAATGTGTCGGACATCAAGGTGACGCCCCAGGCGGTCAGGGTGTCGATCGAGATTTCTGAGGATGATCTCCAGCTAACCCTTCCTGTTCAAGCCACTGTGGCTTCAGCCTCGTTGTTGGGTGGCGATTCTCAGGTGGCCCTCAGCAGTCTTGGCCCGCCCCTGAAGAAGGATGCACCGATGCCTAAATCTGCACGCTGTAAGGGCCAAGGTGTGCTGTGTGAGGGCGCGACGATTCAAGGCAGCGAGGCCCCCAGCATCGCAACCATTACCAACTCACTCCAAGAGATTTTGGAACAGGTCAAGAAGGAAGACCTGGTTCCCAAATTGGTGGGATCGACCCAACAATTTGATGCCACGTTGACGGATATTCAAAAGCTTTCGAATCAACTCAGCCTTGATTTGGCGAGGGCTGCGCCCACGATTTCCAACCTCAACGAAGCCACGGCCCAGGCCGCGAGTGCCAGCCGTCATATCAACAACGTGGTGAGTGCTTTCGACAATCCCACAACGATTACGGACCTCAAGCAAACGGTGAGCAATGCTCGATCGTTAACGGCGACGTTTGATGAAGTGGGTGGTGACGTTGAAAAACTCACGGCAGACCCCCAATTCATGGCGGCCGTGCGCAGCGTCACGATTGGTTTAGGGCAGTTTTTCCACGAGCTTTATCCCGCTGGCACCCCTGCCGTCACCAAGCCTTAAACCGCGTTTAGCGCGTCCATGGCGACGGCGGCAATCGCCTGATCGCTCGCTTTAGGGAGCTGCACATATTTCCCTCCGGCGGCTTCGGCAAGATCTTTGCCCATGCCACTCCCGATGAATTTGCGCTCGGTGTCGATCACCAGCAGCTTGAGGCCGAGCATGCGATAGCGCGTGGCAACATCGAGCACTTCTTGCTTTAAGTCGGGCTTGTCCTCGCCCTCCAGCACGGGTTGTCCAAGCGAGGTGCTGAGGGGAACGTTGCCTCGCCCATCCGTGATCGCCACCACCACCACTTGGCCGAGATCACCAGTCGCTAAGGCGTTGGCTCCCACCCGTGCGGCTTGGGTGAGGCCGTGGGCGAGCGGTGAGCCACCGCCGCAGGGCATGGATTCCAGGCGTCGCCGTGCGGCCGTAATCGAGCGGGTAGGAGGCAGCAGCACTTCGGCTTGATCGCCTCGGAAGGGGATCAGTGCCACCTCATCTCGGTTTTCGTAGGCCTCGGTTAAAAGTCGAATCACGGCACCTTTGGCACTCTGCATGCGGTTCAGGGCCATCGAACCACTGGCATCCACCAGAAAGATCACCAGGGCACCGGCCTGGCGCTGCAACAGCTTGGCGCGCAGGTCGGATTCTTCCACGATCACGACGCGATCAGGCTGCCGCGCTCGGCGTGCCTTTTGATATGGAGCGGCAGCGCGCAAGGTGGCGTCAACGGCGATGCGGCGCACCGGGCCGCGGGGAAGCATCGGTTTCACATAGCGGCCGCGGCTGTCACTGAGCACGACGGAGCGGCTGCCGCTGTTGCCGCTTTTGCTCTTGGCAGCGTTGAACAGCAGCAGATCGGGATCAATCGCCACGGCTTCTGGGTCGAGCATGAATTCTTCTGGCACCGATGGTGGTGCCTGCTCTTCGGGGCTGTCGTCCTCGTCATCCTGCTCACTGTTGTCTTCATCCTCTGGCTCCTCGCTCTCCTGCTCGTCCTCTTCCCCAGAGCCCTCAGGCGGCGGCTGTTGGTCTTCAGGTGGCTGTTGCTCCTGCGGCGGAGGCGGCTCCATCTGTTGTTCAGGGGGGGGCAGTTGAGAGGCGCGTGGGACGATCACCAGCGCTACGGCCACTTGCAAGTCATCGGCTTCCACCTGATCGCGCCCGCTGAGGGCGGCATGGGCTTTGGCGGCACGCACGGCATACAGCTCAGAGCGATGCCCTTCCACACCTCCTCGAATCGCTTCGGTGACCAGATATTCGATCTGTTCGCTACTGATCTGCACATCCGGCAGCCATTGCCGCGCCAGGAGCAGCTGAGTGGCGAGCGCGTCGGTTTCTTCGCTCCACTGGTCTGAGAAGCTTCGGCTGCACTGACCGTGGGCCAGCACCGCATTGGTGATCTCCACCCGTTGCTCGGTGCTCACGATTTGATTGGCGGACAAGACGATCGCAAAGCGATCCAGCAGGTGATCTCGGATGGCCCCTTCTTCAGGGTTGTAGGTGGCAATCAACAGCGGCCGGCAGGGGTGGCTCAGGCTGAGCCCCTCCCGTTCCACCTGATTTTCGCCGCTGCCAACGGCAGCCAGCAAAAGATTGATGATCCCGTCGTCGAGCAGGTTCAGCTCATCCACGTAGAGCACACCGCGGTGTGCTTCCGCCAGCAATCCCGGCTGGAAAACGGGCGAACCACTGGCCAAGGAGGCGGCCACGTCAACGGAGCCCACCAGGCGATCTTCCGTAACGCCAAGGGGAATCTGGATGAATGGGGCTGGGATGACGGCTGTTGGTGGATCTGGCTGCCGTTCGCCCCAATCCTGGGCACTGTTCGGATCGAGGTTGCGTCCGGGCAGCTTGGTCTCTCCAGCCGCTTCAAGGTCAACGACGTCGATGGGAGGTAGCAGGGCATGCAAGCCGCGAGCCAGCACCGACTTTCCCGTTCCACGGCCGCCGGCAATGATCACCCCACCTAAGCCTGGATCCACCGCGGCTAGGAGCAGAGCCAGCTTGAGTGTGCCGTGGCCGGTGATCGCCGCCAGCGGAAAAGCGCGGCTGGCTTGATCCAGCGCCGCTGTGCTGATGACTCCGTTTGATGTCACCCCGCTTGCAACCATGGATGCGCCTTGACTCCACCTGTGAGAAACAGTCTCGCTGATCAGACCCACAGCCTTGCTGTGGCCCTGGGCGCCAATCAGGCCGGCCCTGGTGGTTCGCCGCTGCAGACTCTCCAGGCCGTAAGGCCCTTGCTGGAGGGTGTGGTCGGCAGTTGGGCGCAGACGGTTGAAGAGAACAACCCAGAGAAAACCGCTTCGAACAGGGCCTCTTCAGCGCTGACATTTTCTTGGTCCCCGTTGCAGCAGACCGATCCGGTGGGTGGACCGCCCGATCAGCCGTCGTATCTCAATGCCGTTCTGCTGGTGAAGGACCTGGAGCTGAAACCTGCCTCGATCCCTGCGTTGCACCTGTTGGATGCACTTCAACAGTTGGAGCGATCGTTCGGGCGCAACCGCTCCCAAGAGGAACGCTGGGGACCGCGATCGTTGGATCTCGATTTGTTGTTTTGGGGCGAGTTGCGTTTGGATCATGCGCGCTTAACGCTGCCCCACCCCCGCTTGCATTTGCGTTGTTTTGTGATGGAGCCCCTGCTGCAGGCGATGCAGGCTTCAACGCCTTGGCTGAACTGATTGGCGGAGCTGAGGGGCTGAGCGCACGGCTGTGGACCTGAACCCGTCATGCTGGTTTTAACGATTGCGCCCCTTGCATGGCCCCGCTGCCCGCGCCTGAGCCCTCCATGTTGTTGGAGACCCTCGAGACCATGGATGCGCGCAAGATTCGTTTCGAGCGCCATCGCATCCGCTTGCCGATGGGGGTGGAAGGAACCTTTGGGATCATTCGCCACCCCGGCGCTTCCTTGGCGGTTCCGATCACCGCTGACGGCCAGGTGGTGATTTTGCGTCAATACCGTTTTGCGGTGCAGGCCCGTCTCCTTGAATTCCCTGCGGGCACGCTTGAAGAGGGTGAAGATCCTTTGGAATCGATGCAGCGCGAGCTTGGGGAAGAAGCTGGATACAGCGCGGCCCGTTGGGATTCGCTCGGCCCGATGTTGCCTTGTCCCGGCTACTCCGACGAGGTGATTCATTGCTTTTTGGCGCGGGAGCTCACGCGCTTGGAGCATCCACCCGCTGGCGATGACGATGAAGATCTTGAGGTGATCCTGATGCCTCCGTCCGAGCTCGATGCCCGTCTGGCGTCGGGTGCTGAATGGCTGGATGGCAAGAGCGTCACCGCCTGGTTCCGTGCCAAGCAACTGTTGGGTCTCTGATGACAGCGTCTCGCGTTCTGTTTTGGCATCGCCGCGATCTGCGCTTGGCCGACAATCTCGGTTTGCAGGCGGCAGTGGAGATCAGCCCTGCGGTGACGGGCGTGTATGTGCTGGATCCAGCGCTGATTCACCCGCCTAAGTCGTTGCCACCGATGGCTCCGGCCCGGCTTTGGTTCCTGGTGGAAACCCTGCGCGAGCTTCAGCAACGCTGGCGAGACGTGGGGAGCCGTTTGCTGGTGGTGGCTGGTGACCCGGTGCAGGTGCTGCCGCGGCTGGCGTCTTTGCTTGAGGCGCCTGCGGTGGTGTGGAGCCGGGACGTGGAGCCCTACTCCCGGGAGCGTGACCGTCAGGTGGCCAAAGCCTTGCAAGCCGATGGGCGCAAGGTGCTGGTGGATTGGGATCAGCTCCTGCTGGCACCGGATCTGATCAAAACGGGTGGTGGTGATCCTTACCGGGTGTTTGGCCCTTTTCTGCGCAATTGGCGCGGTCAGGTGGAGCGCAGCCAGCCCAGAAGCGCGGAGGCTCCCATCGCGTTGATCGATTTGGAGGCCGAGTCGCTAGAAGACCTTCTTGGCGGTGAGGGGGCTCTCGGCCGTTTGTGCGCGGAGGGTCAGCGGCAGCTGGAGCAGCTGCAGGCGGAACACGGTTTTCGAGGCACGGATCTCTGCCCGAGCCGCCCAGGAGAGGCCGCGGCTGCGAGGCAGTTGGCCACGTTTGCTGATCGGGCGTTGCTGGCCTATGAACCCGATCGCAATTTTCCGGGGATTCCCGGCACCTCTTATCTGAGTGCGGGCCTGAGCGTGGGTACGGTGAGTCCAAGACAGGCCTGGTGTGCTGCCCAAGGAGCCAAGGAGATGGCCCGCAGCGATGAGCAGCGGCAGGCGATCACGGTGTGGGAACAGGAACTCTGCTGGCGTGAGTTTTACCAGCAGGCCCTATTCCATTTCCCTGAACTGGCGGATGGTCCTTACCGCGAGCAATGGCGGCGTTTCCCTTGGGAAAACAACCGCGACTGGTTTGAGGCTTGGAAGGAAGGACAAACGGGGATGCCGATCATCGATGCGGCGATGCGACAGCTCAATCAAAGCGGCTGGATGCACAATCGCTGCCGCATGATCGTGGCCTCATTCCTTGTGAAGGATTTGATCTGTGATTGGCGCTGGGGCGAGCGCGCCTTCATGGAGCTTGAGGTGGATGGAGATTTGGCTGCCAACAATGGTGGCTGGCAATGGAGCGCCAGCAGTGGCATGGATCCCAAGCCTTTGCGGATCTTCAATCCAGCCACTCAGGCCTCAAAATTTGATGCCGAGGGCGAGTACATCCGTGAATGGGTGCCTGAACTGCGGCACGTGAACACCAAGGATTTGATCAGTGGTGAGATCCCTGCCCTAGAGCGCAGGGGCTATCCGGAGCTGCTGATTGATCACAAGGTGCAGCAGGCCAAGTTCAAAGCCCTTTACGCCACCATCCGCTCTTGAGTCTGAGCAACGAGTTGCTGGCGCAACACCGTGATCACCCGTTCCTGTTGCTCGGAGGTTAATTCCGGGAAAATGGGCAGGCTGAGCACCTCGCTGCACAGTTGATCCGTGATTGGCAGGTTGCCGTCAGCCTGAGCTTGGTCTTCGTAGGCCGGCTGGCGATGGATCGGGATGGGGTAATAAATGATCGTATTCACCCCTTGCTCTTGGAGGCTTTGCTTGAGCCAGTCACGGCAACGACTGGGGGGCAAACCAAAATGGCTGGCTGACTCTGAGCAGGTTTTCCTGCAGGACGGCTGGTTGTCAGGGCAGAGCCCAACGCGCACCACAAACTGATTCCAGCCGTGCCCCACGCTTGCATCAGTGGCGGAATCGGGGAGTTGGACGCCGGGGAGGTCTTTGAGCGCTTCGAGGTAGCGCTTGGCAATCGCTGCGCGCTTCTCAACCCAGCCGCTGAGGTAAGGGAGCTTCACGTTGAGAACGGCGGCCTGAATGGAATCCAGGCGGCTGTTGTAGCCCAAGGCGGTGTGGAGATAGCGGCGGGGCATGCCGTGCACGGCGAGTTCACGCATGCGTTGGGCAAGATCGTCGTCTTGGCAGGTCATGGCGCCGCCATCGCCTGCAGCTCCGAGATTTTTCGTGGGGAAAAAGCTGAAGCAACCCACATCGCCCCAACTGCCAACAGGCTTGGCGTTCCAGCTGGCACCGGTGGCTTGTGCGCAGTCCTCCACCACCTTGAGTCCATGGCGATGGGCGATGTCCATCAGGCGAGCCATATCCACCGGACGACCAAACAGGTGGACGGGGATGAGCGCTTTGGTGGCGGGTGTGATCGCGGCTTCAATCAGGTTGAGGTCGATCAGATAGGTCGCAGGATCCACGTCCACGAACACCGGCGTTGCGCCCACGGCACTGATCGCTTCAGCTGTTGCGAAGAAGCTGAAGGATGCGGTGATCACCTCATCGCCGGAGCCGATACCCAGGCCTCGCAACGCCAAGACAAGGGCATCGGTACCGCTGTTACAGCCCACGGCATGGCGACTGTTCACGCTTGCGGCAAACGCGTCCTCGAATTTTTTAATTTCGGCGCCACCGATGTATTGCCCACTGCGCAACACCCGCAGGACGGCATCATCGAGCTCCGATCCGAGGTCGGCGAGCTGATCTGTGAGGCTGAACGGAGGCACCTGCATGGCGGGCACCTTAAGTCGACTGACCAAACCATGGCGGTTCTTGGCCCGGCTCCCATTTGATATTGCAGCCCACCGAAGGCTGCTGCATCTCGCTTACAGGGGTTCCAGCCAAGATATTTGTGAGGGCTGCCCGTAGATCTGCTCCGTCGAGCGGCTGGTGATTCCCAGGCCGGCTCGCATCCAGTTGGCCGCGATAGCGGAGGGTTTGCGTGCCATCAGTGTCCGGTGCGAAGGCATAGAACTCAGGCGTGCAGGCGCCACGGAGGTCTTTGGCCAGCGTTTGCTGCTCATCCAGGAGATAGGGGAAGCGCCAACCCTGCTGTTCGGCCTGTTGTCGCAACCCATCACGACCGTCTTGCGGATGGGTGGTGAGGCTATTGCTGGAGATGGCGAGCAGGGTGACGTTGTCTCCGAAATCCGCCTCCAAACGGGTGATCTCTGGCTCCACGTGTTTCACGAAGGGACAATGAGCACAGATCAGCATTACCAACAAAGGCTGTCTGGGCAGGTCCCCGCTCCTCACCAGGTCATCCCGCGAGGCCCAGGGCGCATGACCCGACACCAACGGCAGTGAAAATTGAGGCAGAGGATGCTTCAGAGGCAGCATCGTGGATGGCGTCAGAACCATGGCGTTGAGCGATGGTGGATGTCGCCATCCTGGGCCGGTCAGAATGGCCTGTCAAAAGAGGATCGAGTTGATGGTGCGGGTGCTGACAATGGTGGTCATGGCAGGACTGTTGAGCGCCTGCACGCAGAAGAAATCAACCACCTGGAAAGTGTTTCCTCTCCAGCGCCAGACACCCCACGACGGACTCGCTGTTGTCAGTCAACCCGATGGTTATGGGGTTCATCTTTACCTGGAGACCGATACCAGCGATCCCGCCGTGTGTTCACCGCGTTGGCTTCCAGACCCGGCGCGATTATTCAATGGCAACGGAACGGCTCCGTTTAGTTCGGGATTGGCGCCTCGCTCAGAGTTCCTTGCAGCGGTGAATCGAAGAGATGTTCGCAACACCCTGAAGCAAGAGCTTGAGGCGCTGTGCAAGCTTCGAGCTCCTCAGGCGCGTTGGCAATGGCTGGAACCACCGCTGAAGGCATCAGAGCTGACGCCCGTGAGCCTGCCAGCCCTGGAATATCCAGACCTTCTCATTGATCCTGCTGAGGAAAAAGAGCGTGAGGACAAGCTTATGAAGGAGAACTCATGAAGGAGAACTAAAACCCCTCCCAGACCACAGCTTCCGCCTCTCGCCAGTAGCGGCTGAAGCGCCCCAGCCGCGGGGGTTTGGCTAGCGAGACAAAGGGATCTGGATCGAGCATCCAGAGGGGCAGCTCCCGATCAATGGCCGCAGCGATGCGTTGCAGGCGGGGATCCACCACGGCGCTGGTGACCACAGCATCGGCTCCGTGGCGCTGGGCAAAGCGCAGCACTTCACTCGCAACATCGCCTCGGCGCAGGGTGAGCGGCAGGCTTAAGGCGGATTCGTACAAAAAGCCGATGCGTTTGCGGCTGATGGCTTGCTCTTGAATCCAGGCGTCGTCGAACACGAACAGTCCTGGTGCGTCGGGATAGTCCTTAAGGGCGGGGTTGGCTGGTCCTAGGGCTTCTTCATGCACCCAGAGGATTGGTTTGCGGGGGTCCATCAAAATCGCTGGGTGCTGGGGCGTGCGTTGGGGCGTTGAGTTGACTTTTGGTTTGGCTTTTGGCTCGAACGGCTGCTGGATCGCGAGGATCGCCGAGCGCTCCCCTCACGGATGGCTGGCTGAACCTTGAAGAGCTGCTGCTCTAACTGCTCGTAACTGCCATCAAAGGGGCAGGAATCGTGGCTTGGACAGTCCTGGCAATACCGCCCATTGCTGTAGCGCTCCAGATTTTGACGATTAAAGAAATAGGGCTTGTGACTGAAGCAGCTGGCCACCCACTGCCAGCTGAGGTGGTTGCTGGCGGGGTCGCCATCCAGCAGGTGTTCGAGGAACCAGTCAGCCCCTGCACGCCAGTGCACCCGTCTCCAGTGCACCAGGTAGGCCGCCATCCACATCCGCGCGTGGTTGTGGAGCCATCCGTGGCTCACCAGTTCGTTCCTGAAACCGTCGATGCAGGCCAGTTGTGTGCGTCCTTCGCGGATGTCATCGGGAAGAGCTTGCTGATACTCAGCGGCGGCAAAGCCGGTTTTGTGCTCTTCCTGATCGTCATGAATGCGATCGCCGAGATCAAGCCACATCCGCTGCCAGAAATCACGCCATCCCAGCTCGTTAATCAGTTTCCCGCCCTCATCCCTCCCTTGGTTGTTTTGTTTCAGCTGTGAGAAGACAGCATCTCGGACCTCCGCAAGCGTGAGAATTCCGTGGCGGATGTAGGGCGATAGGCGTGTGACAGCGCCATTGAGGTGGTTGCGACTACGGCCGTAGCGCTTGGCATCGATCGCAGCGAGCTGCCGGTCAGCAGCGGCGCGACCGCCTTCGATCGGACTCAGCTCCCCGGAGGCGGTTGGAAATTCCTGCGATAACAGCGAATTCAGCGCCGTGCGCTCGTTGAGATCTCGGGGCAGATCTGTGGATTCGCTCGGCCAACTGAGCGGCGCAGCGTGCGGCAGCCTGGACACCGGTGCATGTCAAACAACACGACACCATGCTGTCGATGTGTCGTTGTGAGCGTGAGTGCCCCGGCATGGGAGAGAATCGCTCGAATCAACCACTCCGGGATGCGGCCTGATGCTTCTTGATCTCACTGGTAAGAAGATCCTTGTTACTGGCATCGCCAACAATCGCTCCATTGCCTGGGGCATTGCCCAGCAGCTCAAGGCGGCTGGAGCCGAGCTCGGGATCACCTACCTGCCTGATGAGAAGGGCCGGTTTGAAACCAAGGTGCGTGAGCTCACGGCTCCATTAGAGCCTTCCTTGTTTTTGCCTTTAAACGTCCAGGATGCCGCTCAGATGGAGACGGTGTTTGCTGAAATTAAAGACAAGTGGGGGCAGCTCGATGGCCTCGTGCACTGTTTGGCGTTTGCAGGAAAGGAGGAATTGGTGGGCGACTTCAGCGCCACCACTGCCGAGGGGTTTGCGCGTGCTTTAGAGATCAGCGCCTATTCCCTTGCGCCTCTGTGTCGTCACGCCAAGCCATTGTTTAGCGAGAAAGCGGGTGTGGTGACCTTGACCTACCTCGGCGCTGAGCGGGCGATTCCCAATTACAACGTGATGGGTGTGGCGAAGGCGGCTCTGGAAGCCTCCGTTCGCTATCTCTCCGCTGAGCTTGGCCCCGAGAAGCAGGTGCGCGTGAATGCGATCAGTGCTGGTCCGATCCGCACGCTGGCGAGCTCTGCGATCGGAGGCATCCTCGACATGATTCACAACGTGGAGGAAAAGGCGCCCCTGCGCCGAACAGTCACTCAGAACGAAGTAGGAAACACCGCTGCCTTCCTGCTCAGTGATCTGTCGAGCGGCATTTCTGGCCAAACCATTTACGTGGATGCGGGCTACTGCATTAACGGGATGTGATTCGACCGCGCGGATGTCTTGATTACCTGCAGCTCTCCTGGTGGCTGATGAGACGCCAGGGGAGGAGCTTGGTGCTGGCAACGTTGTTATGCCTGCTCAGCCTCCCCTTAAACGCAACGATTGCAAGAACGTTGCTTCCGGAACCGTTGGTGCAGGTTCTTGGCTTGCTTCTCAGCCTTTTCCTTGGTTTTCGCTACAGCCAGGCCTACAACCGCTGGTGGGAAGCGCGTGTGCTCTGGGGAGCTTTGGTGAATCAAAGTCGCAATTGGCGAGATTTGCTCACGCGCGTTCTGCCTAACGAGCTGCCGCTGTCTTTGCGTCGTCGTCTTCTGAAGCAGGTGGTGCTGCTGATGTGGTGTCTGAATGCTGAGTTGCGCGGCTCTGATCGCGAACAGCCAGTGCTGGCTCCCCAAGCCCAGGCGCTTGCCCTCAAGCTTGGATTCCACCATCCATCCGTTCAGGATCTGCTTCAGCAGATGGCAGAGGAGCAGTTCAAGCTGCATCAGGCCGATTGGCTCGACAGTTTTGAAGTCCGTGAGTTTGGACACGTGCAGCAGGAGATCACCAATGCCCTTGGTGGTTTGGAACGGATCCGTCACCAGCCCCTACCCGCCTCATCGACCTTTTTTATCCGGGCTTTGACATGGGTTTATGGCTATTTGGTGTTCCTCAAGCTGGATGCGATCGGCCCGACTACTTCAGCGTTGGTGGGGTGGCTGGTGTTTCTTGTTTTTCTGATGGCTGAGCGAATCGGCACCTTCCTGGAGAATCCATTCGTTGATGCACGCTTCGCCTTGCCCATGGACCGGTTGTGTGCCCTGATCAGCCTGGATCTTCTTGGGGCTTCCGACCCACTGGCCCAACCTTCCCCTGGGGAGGGCCCCTGGCTGCGCTGAAGGTCATTCGCGATGATCTAGGCAGTCACGGGGCGTCGAGCGGCGCTGGAACGCATGCGTACTGGGGAGATTCACCGTGTTACTGGGGAGACCGATGTCAACGTGCGGCTCGGACTTGACGGCGGCGGCCGCTGCCAGGCCCGCACGGGTGTGCCTTTTCTCGATCACATGCTTCATCAGATCAGTAGCCATGGCCTGATCGACTTGGAGATCACGGCCACTGGCGACACGCATATTGACGACCATCACACCAATGAGGACGTCGGGATTGCCGTTGGCCAAGCGCTCTCGAAGGCCCTTGGTGATCGGCGTGGGATTTACCGTTTTGGCCATTTTGTGGCACCGCTGGATGAGGCCTTGGTGCAGGTGGTTCTTGATTGCTCCGGACGCCCCCATCTCAGTTGGGGGCTCACCATCCCAACGCAGAAGATCGGCACCTACGACACCGAATTGGTGAAGGAGTTTTTTGTGGCTGTCGTCAATAACTCAGGCCTCACCTTGCACATTCGTCAGTTGGATGGGGTGAACTCCCACCACATCGTTGAGGCCTGTTTCAAGGCCTTCGCAAGGGCGCTGCGGATGGCCACGGAGATTGACCCGCGCCGCTCTGGATCGGTGCCCAGCAGCAAGGGGGTGTTGGAGCAAGCAGGTGGCTCCTAGCCAACGGATCTTCTCTCAAGGCCACGCTTCATGGTCTGTTACGAGAGGATGGTGATTGCCTCTGGGTAACCCAGTGACCGTTGCACCCTCCTCTGTTCGTTTCAATCGCTCGGAGTGGTCCAGTGCCTTCCGCAACGTGGACGAAGAACTCACGGATGTGCCCTTGAAGCCCGTGCGAGGCACGCTGCCGGATGCGTTGCGCGGTTCGCTCTATCGCAATGGGCCTGGCCGTTTGGAACGCGATGGTCAGCGCGTGCATCATCCCTTTGATGGTGACGGGATGATTACGGCCCTGCACTTTGATGCGGACGGCGTGCGCTGCAGCAACCGTTTCGTGCGGACCAGTGGCTGGAAAGCGGAGGAGGCTGCCGGGAAGGTGTTGTTCCGCGGTGTTTTTGGCAGCCAAAAACCTGGAGGTCCGCTCGCGAATGCGTTTGATCTGCGGCTCAAAAATATTGCCAACACCAATGTGGTTCGGCTTGGCGATGATCTCCTGGCTCTATGGGAAGCCGCTGAGCCCCATGCCTTAGATCCCCAAACCCTGGAGACAAGAGGCATCTCTCTCCTTGGCGGGGTGCTCAGCAAAGGGGAGGCCTTCAGTGCACACCCCCGTTTCGACCCAGGTCATCACGGTGCCCCGCGGATGGTGACTTTCGGTGTGAAAACCGGGCCTCGCAGCACCGTTCGCTTGATGGAATTTGCAACAGCAGATGATGCTGCGGCTGGAATTCGAGCCGGTGATCTGCTCAGTGATCGTCGCGATACGTTTGCCGGATTCGCTTTTTTGCATGACTTCGCCATCACTCCGAATTGGGCGGTGTTTCTGCAAAATTCGATCAATTTCAATCCACTCCCCTTTGTGCTCGGACAAAAAGGAGCGGCTCAATGTCTCACGTCCAACCCCAATGGAAAGGCCAAATTTTGGTTGATCCCCCGAGATAGCGGCGCTTTCGCGGGTCAGCAACCTCGCGTCATCGACGCCCCTGATGGCTTCGTGTTCCATCACCTCAATGCCTGGGAAGAGGACGGGGAGGTGGTCGTGGAGAGCATCTACTACAGCGACTTCCCATCGATCGGTCCGGATCAGGACTTCGCTGATGTGAATTTCGATCTCATCCCCGAGGGCTTGCTCGAGCAATGCCGCATCAACCTTGATTCAGAGTCGATTCAAACCACCCGCCTGAGTGAGCGCTGTTGTGAGTTCGCCATGGTGAACCCCAAACAGCAGGGTCTCCCTTGCCGCTTTGCCTGGATGGCGGCCGCGGCGCGAGAACAGGGGAATGATCCCTTGCAGGTGATTAAAAAACTCGATCTTCAAACCGGCGAACGACACATCTGGAGTGCAGCCCCCTCTGGCTTCGTGAGTGAACCATTGATGGTGCCTCGACCCGGCGCCAGTGCCGAGGACGACGGCTGGGTGTTGGACCTCGTTTGGAATGGAGCGAGACAGGCCTCCGATCTGGTGATTCTCGCCGCTTCTGATCTCGCAGAAGTGGCCGTGTTGGAGCTCCCCCTAGCCATTCCTCACGGACTTCATGGCAGTTGGGTGCCAGAGGCCTGAACGCAAAGCGAGGAGGTCATGGTTAGACACATCTCAAGGGATGGCTAGCCGCTTTTTTTTCGTCTTTTCCTTCAGGCTGGGACTGGATTGAGAACGTTCTCGATGACTGCCTCAATGATTGCCTCGATGACTGCCTTGGTGACCGCTGCCTTAACGCGTCGGATCGTTTGCTCTCGACAGAGACAGAGATCAGGATCGGCGGTTTTGATTCCGGTTGTTGTTGGTGTGGGCCTTGGCGCAGCGACGCCTGCCTTGGCGTCAGCTCAGGTCTGCAAAGGCACCTTGTTGGAATTACAAGTGCAAGAAAGTGCAAGCACCGCCAGTGATCGCTTTCGCTTTTCGCTTGGATTGCAAGCGGAAGCTTCTTCCAAAGCGGCTGCGATGGCGCTTCTCAACCAGCGCCTTGATCGGGCGCGCCAAGACCTGAAGCCCCTCGTTCTTGGTGCCCTGAACATTCCCGCTCCACGCAGCTACTCCTTTGGCGGTGGCAGTGCCTCCAGTCCCAAGTTGGAGCGCGCCTCGACGAATGTTCGTGGTGAGGTGAGTCGCGGGAATTACGACGCGCTGATTCAATTGGCTGGTCGCTTGCCTGGCGTTCGCCTCCAAGGGATGACATCCCTGGCCTCCAGCCGTGGGGGTGTGGCCTTGGAGGATCAATTGCTGAAACAGGCCCTGAAGGAGGGGCGTCGCCGCGCGAACGTCACGGCGAGCGCCTTGGGGTTAGGCCGCGTGGACCTGCTGCGAATCAACCAACGCGCTGGTGGTGTGCGGCCCGTTGCCTATGCAGAGGCAAGGATGTCCAAGCCAGCGTTTCGTCCTGACGAGGCCCCAAAACCTATGCGGTCGCTCACGCTTGGCTTGGATTATTGCCTGCGCTGATGCTGGTGGACACACTCAAGGGCTGGTGCCTTTGCCCGGATGCCCCATCGCCGCCTCTGGTTGGTCAGCTTGCTGTTTGTGGCCTGGCTGGTCTGGGCAGAGACCAGTTTTCAGTTTTACGACCATGCCCTTGGCCGTGATCTTCAGCTCTCGGCAAGTCGGGTCTCGCTGATTGCAGGCAGTTTCCTGGTCCCCTACGGCTTGTTGCAGATCCCCGTCGGGCGTCTGCTTGACCAGGGCCGAGTGGATCGCTGGATCTGGATTGCCGCCCTGATGGCCTCCGGGTTCAGCTTGACGTTTGCATTCAGTACGGATCTTGTGGGGCTGATGCTCAGCCGGATGGGAACCGGGGTGGCCTGTGCCGTTGCCTTTCCTGCCTCGGCTTTGCTCGCTCGTCGCGCCTTGCCGCCGCACAGATTTGCCTTGGCGATGGGCCTCACCGATAGTTTGCTCGGCTGGGGTGCCGTCTTTGCTGCCCTGATTCCGCTGGTGTTCCCCTGGACGGTTTGGCGTCAGTTGGTGGTTTTCCAGGCGCTGTTTCTGGCCGTCATGGTGGTGGTGCCGGTGATCGTCCTTGGCCGAGGGGTGCCATCCTCTGAGTTGCCCCAAACCCTGGGGAGCTTGGCCTCCCCTGCCCCCCCGATCCAGTGGGATCGCGCTGGTGTTGGCAAGGTCATCAAGGCTTGCTTGATGTATGCCTGGGGCGGTGGGTTTGTGTTTGGTTTGGCCCAGTACGGGCTGATTTCAGGATTGCGTGTTTGGGGCGTTGAGCGCACGCAGTGGATGTCCCTGACGATGTCGTTTGGGATTGGTGTTGGGATGGTGTTGGCTGGTTGGATCGGGAGCGTCGCAAGCCGCCGGGGGCTGGTGCTGCTCACAGGCACTGGCATGAGTGTGTTGGCTTTGATCGCCTTGCTTCAGCTCCCGAATGCCATGGGAGGCCTGTTGTTGCTGGCAGCCCTCGGACTGGGTCTTGGGCTTGGATCCTCGGTCCTGGCGTTCCCGATTGCTGAAGACGCAGCACCTGCGGGTCAAACCGGCCTCATCGTGGCCATCGTGAACACCACTGGCACCGTCACCGGCGGGGTGATGTCGGTCGTGTCGGGGTTGATCCTCGAGGCCTCAGGACCGGGCGATCTCAACCCGGTCCTTGTTGTTTATGGCCTCTTTGGTCTGTTTGGTGTCGCGGTCGCGGCTTGGATTCAGTGCAGTGGCGCGCCCGCTCAATCAGCAGCTTGACCACTGCGTTGCCATTCCTTAAACGCCAACCTTGGCGCGCTCCACAGCGTGAATAACACCAGCGGTGTGACGGGCACGGCTGTGATCACGATGAAGGCCTGGAGGGCGTCAATGGATGTGCTGTCGCCTAATCCCGTCCCGATTCTCAACAACACCAAGGTGAGGCTGCCGATCATCAACGCCCAGAACAGCCGCAGCCGCTGCGATGGCTCATTGCGTCCGCTCACCACCATGGCGGCGGCATAACTCATGGAGTCGGCACTCGTGCACATGAACAGCACCACCAACAGGAGGCCAACGGGGATGAGCAAGCCTGAGATGGGAAGGGCACTCAGGATCGCGAGCAAGGCAGCAGCAGCTCCGTTTTGTGCCAGGGCATCACTAATGCCTGCCCCGGCAAGTTCCAGGTGCATTCCCGTTCCGCCAAGCAAGGTGAACCAGAGATTCGTCACGATCGGGCAGAGGATGGCTACGGCGAGAACCAGTTCACGGATGCTGCGGCCGCGGCTGACACCGGCCGTGAAGAGACCCATGAGCGGCGCATAGCCCAAAAACCAGCCCCAATAAAACACCGTCCAGCCGTTCAACCACGGTTCCGTGACTTCGGATCGAGGCATCAAAGCCATCTGAGGCAGATGCACCAAGTAGGTCCAAAAACCGCTCAAAAAATGCTGGAGTAGCCAGATGCCAGGTCCGAGGATCAGCAACCCCGCCCCGAGCAAAAGGGTGAGCCAGACGTTGAGTTCCGACAGCCACTTAATCCCCTTTTGGATGCCGCTCACGGTGGATGTGGCAAACACGGCTGTGAGCAGGACCACCACTAGGGACTGAAGCCCGGCACTGTCGCTGAGCCACGGGAGTTGTCCCGCTGCATTGCTGAGTTGAAGCGACAGGAAACCGAGAGGGCCAACGGTGCCGGCGATAGCAGCGACAACCGAAAGGCCGTCCGCAAGATGGCCGATGGGGCCGTTCACCCAACCCTTGGGAAGGATGTTGACGAGGAGAGTGCGAGGCCGCAGCGGTTCTCCCCGCTGTTCCAGCATTGAAAACGTGATGGTGGTGGTGGTGGCGACGAGCGCCCAGGCGAGGAAGCCCCAGTGCAGGAAGCTCACCGCCAAAGCAGGATCGACAGCGGCCGCGGTGCTCCCCACCACGCCTGCAAAGACAGGAGAGGGTGTTTGAAAGTGGTACAGCGGCTCCGCTGCAGACCAGAACACACCCCCGCCCGCCAGCAGGGTGCAAATCAAGACCGCGCACCAATCAAAAAATTTCAGACTTGGCTGCGCTGTTGCTCCCCCTAGCCGCAGTTTTCCTACCGGGCTGATTGCAATGGCCAGGGCGATCAGGAACAGCAGCATCACCATCCATTGCCACAACCCCCCGAGCGACTGGCTAACGATGGTTTTGCCGGTTTCCGTGAAGTGCTTCGCTAACGCCAGATCGATGGCGGAGACCAGCAGGAAAATCAGCAGTGGAATGGCTCCAACCCAAAGGGGTGGCTGGGTTAAGGACGAGCGAACTGGGTTGGGGGATTCAGACAAGGGTCGTAGGAGAGGGGGTCAGGCGCGGACAGCGTCGCGTTGATGGCTCCAGCAGGAGATGTCTGCAGCGGGTTGATCGCCGCTGGCAAG
>WLWE01000381.1_pt1 | contig 38552 bp, 60 predicted proteins | sample 6718301 | NCBI WGS metagenome assembly WLWE01 (sample SAMN12718691, study PRJNA515312) | sponge metagenome | isolation source: marine sponge | host: Mycale hentscheli | place: New Zealand: South Island, Marlborough, Capsize Point | collected 2003-05-01
ACTTCCTGGGGCGGCTATCTTAAGTGTATTTGAAGGCACTACTGAAAAAATAAACTCGTCAGAAGGTTATTTTGTTAAATCTTATTTTGCGAATAATCCAACAGGGTCTACAGTAGTTTTAAATAAAGTTGCCACACCTGCTATCGCTACTAATTCAACTTGGACATTTGGACCTCCTGGTGTAGTTTTTAATTCTGGTAATAATCCATTAATAGGTATACTTAGTACATCTAAACAAATAGGAGTATCAGAACAAGATGGTTTTAAAACTCAACTAGCAGTAGTAGAAACAACTCCAGTTGAGTCTTTGCTTGATATATACTATGAAACTACTTCTAGTGGCTCTATATCAGTTTTAAACAGGGCTATATCAGATGGTATTCCAGTCAGTGTTCCAGTAAAAACTAGCAATATAAACTTTAGTTTAAGTGAAAGTCAAACTGGAGCAGTTGGTTGTACTAATACTTTTACTTTACTTGACAACACTAACGCGGCTATTATAGGAAAAAATGTTGAAGGTGAAATAGTTAGTGTATTTGATAAAAACAATAATGATAGAACTAGTGAATTTAGTATAAGTGATAACAGCAATGGTACTTTTAGTATAGCTACAACTAACCTTCCTGGTAAAGGTTATTATATAAAACAAAGTGAAAATGATACTACTTTTGATTTTAGTTTGTTAATGACTAATGACACTCATCAAATACCTGTAGAATTTACTGGAAGTATAAGCAACGAAAGACCTGTTTATCAAGGGACTACTGGCAATGATGGTAATGTAACAGTAATTAAAACAGGTGGAGTATTTGGTAATTCAAGTGGTGGCTTGTTAGAATGTTTAAATGGTAGTGGTGATACTAGTTTAAATAAAAAAGAAATACAGTGGGAAATAATAGAAGCTATAGTAGGTGAAGGTGAAAATCTTAATCAACCAGCTGATGTCACTGGTGGAGGATGGAGAGAAGCTTACTTTGATTCAAGCACTGCAGCTCTATTCTCAAATTTACCTTCTTATGCAATAGCTGAAGGTCAAAACAAGTTAGATCTTTTTGAATTTACAGACGTAATTACTGGTCAAAATTTTGGTCAAATACGTAACATATTTGCTACAACCGTGCGTTTTATGGGCTTGCAAAACGTTGGGGCTCCTAGTATTGGTAGTACTTTTGTAAACAATGAATCCGTGCCACAATCATTTACCACGGCTGAGTTAATTAAATTTGTAGATTTCAAACTAAAACTTAGAGCTGTAGATAGAAATGGTAGTGGACAAACAGCTGAAGCTAATGGAGCTGATCCTACAGTAATAGAAATAACTGTAAGAGTTGAAAACTAGTTAAATAAATAAATAAACAAGTAATTATAATATGGCGACCATAGTAGAAGTAAAATACTTTAACTCATTTATGATGAAGAAGGTTGAAAAATCTGGAACAGCACCTACTACTAAATCTGATCCAGTTTGGCCTGGTTTAGAATGGAATCCATTTGGATATCCAGCTTTTCCAATACAAGCTTCTTATATTGGCGACGAAGGAGATGCAAATTATGATAGTAATTGGTATATAGAAGAAGCTAGAATAAAAGGTGGGTTTAATAATACTATGGTTTCTCAAGGTGTTAGAGCTTACTTAAATGAAGAAGAACCACAACAAGACACTAGAGAATCATCTTTAATATATTCTGGAATATATAATTCTAGAACAGAAACAAACCAAACTAATGTATTTTCTATTGGTGAGCAAATAACTAAATCTTTAGATCCTCATAATGGTAGCATACAGAAATTATACGCTAGTGATAGTAACTTAATAATATTTCAAGAAAATAAAGTTAGTCAAGGTTTAATAGACAAAGACGCTATATACTCAGCTGAAGGAGGCGGAACTGTTACTTCTACAAACGCTGTCGTTGGTCAAATAGTTCCTTATGCAGGAAGATATGGTATAGGTACAAATCCAGAATCATTTGCTTTTTTTGGTAACAGAAAGTATTTTGTAGATCCATATAGGGGTACTGTTATGAGACTATCAATAGATGGTTTAACTGAAATATCAGAGTATGGTATGAAAGATTATTTTAGAGATCAGCTAACAGCTATGGATAATCTTTATAAAACTAGTAGTAAAGCTTGGACATTAAACACCGCTGTACCTGCTAGTACTGTAACTGAATTTACTGTTACAGGCATTGACGAATGTCAAACATTTATAGGTAGTAGAATACTCACATTGGATAGTGGTGCTGTAGTAGATACTAATGCTACAATAACAAATGTAGTTGCTAACGGCGGTAGTCCAGCTACTTTCACCATAACAGCTAGTGACTATGTATCTTTACAAGCATCTGGATTTTTTAGCTTTGATTATAAAAGTAAAATAGTAGGTGGTTGGGATAATTTTAATAGATATTACACTGTATCTATGCAACCTACTCCAACATATGTTGATTTACAAACTAACTACGGCACTTTGTCGTATGATGAAAGTGTAAGAGGTTGGGTAAGTTTTTTTACATTTAAACCTTCTTTTATATTCAGCTTAAAAGGTCAAACATATAGTACTGTAGATTATTCTTTATATAATCACTATCAAAACACTAGTGATGGAAACTTTGGAGTATTCTACGGTATTGCTAATAGCTCTACAATAAACTTCTTAGTCAATGCTAGTCCTTCTACTAGAAAAGTATTTCAAACGATAAACTACGAAGGAGATAACGGTTGGAAAGTTACATCTATGAATAGTGACTTAACTAGAGTAGATAAAGCTCCTAATACTGTTAGCTCTGATTTAAGTGGTGTAGTATACAGCTACGATGAGGGTTTATATGTTGATCCTAATAGTGGTTACCCTCAAAGAGCTGGTTTTAATAGAAAAGAAAATTTATACACAGCGCCGATAAAAAATGCATCGTTATTTCAAAACGGCCAAGTTATTCCTGGAACTGCTGTAACTGGACTAAAAGGATATTTATTAGACGTTACATTATCTACTGACGAAACAACAAATCCGAATGGACCTAAAGAACTTTGGTCAGTTGGAACTACTTTTGTTCAGTCATCTTAAAATTATTAATAATTAAAATTAAAAACTATGCCTATACCTTTTGTACTTATGGCTGCACCTTTTGTAGCTGGAGCTATTCAAAGTGGCGTTGCTAATAGAAAAGCAAACAAAATGCAGGGAGAAGTTCAAGCTGCTCAAGGAAGAGTAAATGAACTTCTTGAACAAAGACCTGATGTTATAGATAAATCAGAGGACATCAGAGGTTTAAAGTCTATGGTTTCTAATCCATATGCTAATCTTGGTGTTGCTACTCAAGCAGCTGAAATGCAAGCTGAACAAACAGACATTGCACTGGCTAATACTTTAGACGCTATGATGACTACGGGAGCAGGTGCTGGTGGTGCTACTGCTTTAGCGCAAGCTGCAGCTCAATCTAAAAGGGGTATATCAGCTAGTATTGAATCTCAAGAAGCTGCAAATAATAAATTAAGAGCTGAAGGTCAAGCAGCGGCTCAACAACAACTTATGAATATTGAAAGCTCTGCTATAAGTGAAGAAATAGCTGCTTTTGGCAGACAAGACGTGAGAGATCAAGCTGCTATAGATAGGGCTTTTGGTGAGTCAGACTTTTTACGATCAAGACAGATGCAACTACAAGATGCTGGAGATGCTGCAATGATGGCAGGTATAACAGGATCAATAAATGTAGCTAGTCAATTAGCAGGAGATGGCGGTTCTAAGCCTAATCCAACCATAAACAATGCTCCAACAAATCCAGGTATAACTAGTGGAACAAGTGCTGTGGCTACACCAACTGGAGGAGGAGCTACTGTTCCTATTAATACTTCAACGGCTACAACTTCAAGTGTAAATACATTAAGTTGGCCTTAAATAATAAAAAAACATGAGTCAAAGACAAGTAAATTTAAAGGGTGGTAGCCAACTTGCTCAAACAGCAGTAACTTCTGTTTCTAGCATGTCTGATCAGTTAGTTAAAACTGCTGCTAATATGCAAGTTGAAAATAGAAGGCAAAGTGAAAAAGCTATTTTACAGGGTAATAAAACCACTGAAGAGTTTGTAAGAGCATATAGTGCTCAAACTAAATCTACTAACGAGGAACTGCAGACAGGTATGAATACCTATATAAGAAGCCAAGCTCAACTTATTGGTGATGCAAAAGCAAAAGCTGAAAGCCCTGGAGCTACAACAGAAGATAGACAAGAGTATTTAAGAATAATGCAACAAAGCCAAAATAATTTAGACGCTATAGCTAAATGGAGTGTAATGACTGAATCTAATAAAAACTCTTATTCTTTACATCAACAGTCTGTAGAAACTGGAAGTTCTTTAAACAGGTTAGAAAGAGGTGCTTTAAATAATAAAGATTTAATTGCTTTTGAAAATGCATTGTTAAGTGAAACTACAGAGAATATAAGTATTAGTCAAGGAGAAAATGGAGGAACAGTAATATCAATTACTTCTAATGGACAAACTTATACTAGAAATATTACTGATGACGTAAGAGCGTTTTCTCAAACTGGAGAAACAATGAAAGGATCAGCTATAAGTGAAGATGAACTATTAACAGGTAAAGCTGGTAATGCATGGTTAGCAGAAGCAAGTAGATGGCAGGATTTAAAATCTAAAAGAGTTGATGAAACTAAATTAGATGAAGCCGTGGTGAAAGATGGAGAAACAATAGGCACTATAACAGGAAGACAAACTCTTAAAGCAGTTGATATAGAAAAAAAAATAATTGAAGATCATGATGACTTTTTAGAGTCAAAAATAAAAATTAATTTTTCAAAAAATTGGGATCAATTGTGTTATTTAGGTGATGAATATGTACCTAAAGGCACGTTAAGAGACTTGTCTTGGGGAGCTTTAAATAATCCTGACTGGGAAAATGGTGTTGCTAATTTAAGAGCTCAAATTGGAGATAAAAAATTATCTGAGTTAGATTATTCAGGAGAAGATTTCGACAAAGATGATTATTTGTTTTTACAATCACAGCAAAGAACTTTAGCAAAAGAAGCTATGGCTAAATTTATAGCTGGAGGATTACAGCAAAAAGATGCTGTTGTTAAAGAAAACATAACTAGAACACCTATACTAGATAAATAAAATACATGGAAGATATTGAACAATTATATATCACACTTAGAAATTCTAATTTAACTAATAAATCTTTTAAAGAATTTGTTCAGTTGTATGAAGATGATGATTATAAGTCAAGAGTTCACGATGCTGTTGTAGATAAGGGTTTATATAGTAGTGATCTTAATACCTTTATGTCAGATTATGCGATGCCTGTAGCTCCTACAGTTCCAAGTATTACGTCTATAACTGACAATATTTTAAAATTAGGATCTGATGTTTTTAATAAACTAAGTGTTAAATTAAACACACCTATTGATGATATTGGAAAATCAGAATATCAATTTAATCAAGAAATAAAAGATATTGACGAAGACGTATTAAACAAAATTAATACACAACTCAATAAAATAAAAGAGCAGTCTTTAAAACAAAGAGCGTCATTAGGAGAAACTAGACCTTTAAACGCTACTAATTTAGTAGATCTTATACAAGTAAATCCAGAGAAAGGAATAACAGAAGAGGTATTAAAAAAATATAAAACTGCACTAGGTAAAAAAGAAGACACTAAAATAAATGAAGTTTTTACTATTGAAAACTTTCCTGAAATAAACATAGATGCAGAAGAATACCCTACGTCTGCTGATTTTCAGAAAGAAATAAATCAAAAATTTTTAGGTAAAGCTAATCCAAAAATAAACGGAATTGGAATACATGATCATCTTTTTAGAGGAGAAGGAGAAAGTACAGAAGTACAAGCAAATTTAAAAGATATTTTCAATGTTAGTTCAGCTTCAGGTGATGAAACAGGAGAAAAAATTAAAAAGTTATCTAGTTATTTAACTGAAGCTTATCCTGATTATAATTTTAAATCTCATTACCAAAAAAAAGCAAATAATGCTTATAGTAAAACCTCTACTATAACTTTTAATTATCCTGTAGGATTAAGTATAGTAAATCCAAGAACAGGAGAAGAAAAACTTATTACAGGAACAAACGCAGAAACTTTTAAAGATCCAGGAAAAGAAGTTTCAAGCTTGAAATTTAATATAATAGATTTTATAGATAAAAAAGGAATTGACGTAGATAAATATAAAGACTTATATTATAAGCAAAATGAAAAGTTTGAAGAATTAGATAACATAACATCTTTAAGTTCTTTTCAAGAACAAGAATTAAATAATTTAGAAAACACACTAAAAACAGATGAAACATCATTTGATACAAAGCAAGAAGTCGATACAGCAGCGATGGCTATGGCTGGAGAATATGATATGGATGTTAAGTATAAAGATGTTCAACCATATAAGGAAGAGTTAGAACAAGCTAAACAATATTTAATAGCAAAACAAAAAGTAGATAAAGAACTTTATCCAGATAATCCATTTATTAGTGGACCTATATATGAAGAAGATATTGAAGCAAAAGCAATTGATATTATAATTAAAAATAAAATAGCTGAATATAAAAAAAATAATTTAACTAATTATTTAGAAGCTAATCCAGAAGCTAAACAATACGCTTACGCGTATTATGCTAATGCTAAAAGTGATAGAAAAACCACTAATGCAATAGCTGCTCAACTAGAATTTGAAAATGTAGTTTCAAAATCTGATAGCATAAAAAATGATATTAATTTTATCAACTCTGTTTTAGAAGGAGAAAAAAACATTGATCCTAACAAAGCTAAAGGAAATACCTATACTATAAATGATAATTTAGTTGACGAAATAACTTACAATTTATTTTTAAATAAAGCTAAAATTGTTGAAAACTACAAAGAAGAATATGATGCTGCTTACGACCAGACTATAAAAGCAACAGATGCTTTAGAAGATTTAAATCTTCAATTAGATTTATTAGGTAGAGATTATGATACATTAGCTAAATTTGGTAACAATATTAAATTAGGTTTTGCTTCTATTGGAGCTGGTCTTGCTTACGGTGTAGGTAAAGTATCTCAAGGTTTTACTTATTTATCTGAAATGGATGGAGATCATTCTGATTCTGAAGCTATTGGTGATTTTCTTGGTGAAAAAGCAATAGAGTTTCAAGATTGGCAACAAAGCAGCAGAGATGAGTATGCTTTAGACGTAAGCTTTGAAAATGCTTTTTCTAGTGCAAGTTCTTTTGGTAGATTTGTTTCTCAAGAAATAGGGACTCAAATACCTATATTAACAACTATCATTGCTACAGGTGGCGCTGCTTCGCCATATGTTCTTGGCGCGTATAGTTTTGGTGAAAAGTATATGACTATGGATGCTGAAGATTATAGAACTGGAAACTTTAGAAGTGAAGGAGAAAAGTTCTTAACATCGCTAGGTTATGGAGCTTCTGAAGCTATATTTGGTACATTACCTACATCTAAAATATTAGGTAGAGGTCAAGCTTATATAAAACAAGCTGGAAAAAAAGCTTTATTAGATTACAAAACTGCTATAAAATTAAACTATAAAAAAGTATTACCTAAAGTTTTAGTATATGAACCATTATTAGAAGGTGGTAGTGAAGGTTTAACTCAAATGACTCAAAACCTTATTGATGGTAGACCAATAATGGAAAATGTAGATCATGCTTTTTTCTCAGGAGGTATGATGGGTTTTGGTATGTCTACAACTCCTTTAATGGCAGGTCTTGCAATGAAACAATTCCAATCACCTGCTTTATACGCTGAGTATATGGAAAAGCAAAAACAAATTGGTTATTTAAATGAGTTTTTAAATCAAGGCTTAGACGCCGCTACTGTAAAAAATATTGAAAAACAAAAAGCAAAATTACAAGCAGAATCAGATGCTAACTTAAGAGATATAGAAAATCTAACCATAAACGATTTAAGTAAAAAGAGTTTTAATAAATTTAATGAAGTTACAGCTAGACAAGAAGAATTAAGACAAGAAGCTAAAGATATATTAGAATCTAATGATTTTGATGGAAATAAGGAGTTAAGAGACGCGTTACTTAGTGATCTCAGCAAAGAGTTTGATGTATTACAATATAAAAGAGATTTATTTAGAAATCATAAAAGTTTTGGCAATGCATTTGCTTTAATGGAAAACGGTACAGAAGCAGAACAAATTAGATATCAAGAGTTAAAAACTCAAGCTGAAGAAAACATAAGATCAAAAAAAGATAAATCACCTGATTATATACCTGATAATGCTGAGGTAATGAATGAGGCTTATGATTTGTTTGTTCAAGATAATATAGAATCTAGAATTAATAGTGCTAAAAAAAGTAATGGAGTTAGTTTTAAAGTAAATAGAACTAATAAAGAAGCTGTTCAAACAGTTAAAGAAGCTAAAACAGTAGCAGATCCTAATGCACCAGGCGGTCGTAGAGAAATAACTGAACAAGAAAGACAAGAGCTTATAGAAAAAATTGAAGCTGGTACATTAAATGGAGTAGATGATTTAGATCAACAATCTTATGTGTTCATGGAGAATGCTATAAGTAATGAACGTACCTCTACTATAATACACGAACCAGGACATCAAGTATTTAAGAAAATACTAGGAGATGGGCAAGCTGATTTTAAACCAATGGTAGATCAAATATCTGCGTGGCTGAAGAATACAGACCCAGACATGTTAAATGTTATTATAGAAAAACAAAGTAAAAGTGATGATGCTAAAGTAAACTTTGAAGAGTTTGTAATGGAGTTTTTAGAACAAGTTGATCAAGGTAATATTAACTTTGCTAAAACTAATAACAAAAGATTAGCTAGCTTATTTGGATATATGACTACAGATGTTATGTCTAAAAATGGTGGCTTTGATTTAGAAATAAAAGGTGAAGCTGATGCTGTAAACTTTCTTGTTAACTTAGCTGCTAAAATTAGAACTGGAACATTAACAGAGACTGATATAAAAGCCGCTAAAGAGTCTGATGTAATTAAAGATATACAAACAGATGTAGAATCTAAAACTGGTGTTAAGACATCATTAGAATCACGTACAGATGAAACATCTGGAGAAAAACAAAAGCGTCAAGATAAAAGAAATACTGATGTTGCAAAAATATATGATGATTCTGCAGAAGGTAAAACTAATACTGAATGGCGAGAGTTTTTAGATACACCTAGAGGTAGTAGAGTATTAGGTAGTATGATTAATATGTATTATCCTGATATGATTGCTAGTGCTATAAAAAATAAAGCACCTGAACCATTAGAAGTAGCGTCTGAGTCTATTGAGCCGTTAATAAAACATATTAAAGCTTTTAATCCACAACAAAACACTGATTTAGCAGGTTATGTTGGTGGTTACTTAGGTTTGAAAGTAGGTACTGGAGCTAAACGAGTTGCAGCTAAAACACCTACTATTAGTATGGAAAAAGAAGGTGTAAGAGAAGTAGCTGAAAAACAATCTGTTGAAGAAACCACGACTAAAGAAACTAAACCTGTAAGAAAAGGTATTAAGCTTGCTGATAGACTAGGTGACGATGCTAAGAAGATATCTGAAAAAGTTAAGAAAATGAAACCAGTCTTAGAAGGTAAAACTTATAAGACATTAAAAGATTTAGCACCAGATGATACACAACGTATGTTTGGTATTACACCTAAGCCAGGCAACTTAAGTAAAGCTGATGTTAAAAATGCTCAAGCATTTATTAGAAAAAATGCAGATATATTATTAGCTATGTTACCAGAAGGTACAACTGTAGGTGGTAAAGCTACTGGTGTACAAAAGGTATTGCTAGATGCTTTTTATACTAAAGGTCGTAGAGTTAAAGCTGCTAAAACAGGTAGTACTCAAGGTTTAGCTACACAAACTAAAAAACCTGATATTAAAATTAGTGAGTTCTTAGAAGTATTTGGTATTACACCAGCTGGTCAACCTAATGTATCTGATAGAAATACTAGTTCTAGAATTAAAGCTTTAGTAGATCAAACAGGTAAATTACTTACTAATCAAGCTATAAGAGAAGTTACACCAGATGCACCTAAAGAAATTGCTGAAGGTAAGTCTAGAGTAATGTTTAGTGAAGATACTAGATCGTCTATAAAAGAACAATTAGTAGTTCCTGCAGATTCTAAAAAAGTTATAGATAGAGTAATAAAGAATGCTTTAGCAAATGAAGAAGTAGATATTAATTATTTAATTCAAGAAGAAGTTAAAAGATCTAATAAGCAAAGAGGTTTTGCTTATGAACAAGTGATTTATGATCAAGTTAAAAAAGCTATTTCAGAAGCAAAAATAAAAGGATTAAAAATACTTAATGACGGACCTACAGAAAAAGGTGGAGCTGCAGATTTCGTAGCACAAATATGGGGTCAACCTTTTAATGTTGAAGTAAAATTAGATAAAGCTCAATATAGTAGTATAACTTTAAATTATAATTTTAAAACTAAAAAAGGGGATATTAAAAAACAATATGCAGTTAATAGTAAAATATTAGAAGCATTGAAATCTGCTGAAAAAGATTTAGAAGCTTACAATAAGAGATATAATGAGCTAACAGGAAAAGAATTAACAAGTACAGGTACTAGAGGTGGTAGTTTAGATATGGAAATATTTAAACAACTTCAAGCAGAAGGACTTCAAAAAAATATAACACGAGATTTTATTGTAGATCAATCTGTAATAGAAGAATTATATTTAAGTAAAAAACCTCCAGTAACATATATACAGTTTAAAGATAAAGGACTTTTTTATTTAGGAGAAAATGGTAATACATTAAATTTACCTATACCAAGATTAGAAGCTAAAGTTAAAGTAACTATGAGGTTAAACAGAGGTAAAAATGCTAAAGGAGAAGCTGTTTTTGGACTTAGAGTTTTACCTGATCAACTTATTGATTTTAAAAATGTATCAGACTATAGTTTAGATAATATTTCTAATATTAAAAAACTAATGAATACTCCTGTAATGAGTGTTTTAGAAAATCAAAAAAAGCCTATAGCAAAAGACAAGCAAGTTTTAGAACAACCTAAAGTTATAAAGCTTAGTGAAGATATGTCTATGGAAGACGTTCTTAATAAAGCTGCTAGTTTAGATGAAGCTTTACGTAATGCTCGTAATCCTAAAGCACCAGTTAAAAAAATTAGAGTATTTGATTTTGATGATACGTTAGCTAGAACTAAAAGTAATGTATTATACACTATGCCTGATGGAACAACTGGTAAATTAACTGCTGAAGAGTTTGCTCAAAGAGGAGATGATATGCTAGCTGAAGGAGCTGAGTTTGATTTTTCAGAGTTTAATAAAGTAATAGATGGTAAAAAAGGTCCACTATTTGAAGTTGCTAAAAAGATACAAGATGCAAGAGGTACAGATGATATATTTGTATTAACTGCTCGTGCACCTGAAGCATCACCTGCTATTAAAGAATTTTTAGATGCTGTTGGTTTAAATATACCACTTAAAAACATATCTGGATTAGGTGATAGCTCACCATTTGCTAAATCAAACTGGATAGTAGATAAAGCTGCGGAAGGTTATAACGACTTTTATTTTGCTGATGATGCTATACAAAATGTTAAAGCTGTAAGAGATGCATTAGAAGTATTAGATGTTAAATCTAAAACTCAACAAGCTAAAATTAAGTTTAGTGAAGATATGAGTATGGATTTTAACACTATACTTGAAGAATCAAAAGGAGTTGATAGGTTTAAAGTATTCTCTGATGTTAAAGCTAAAATTAGAGGTGCTAGAGCAAAACGTCAAAGATTTTTTATACCACCATCAGCTGAAGACTTTCAAGGATTATTATATCCAACATTAGGTAAAGGTAAACAAGGTGAAAGACATTTAGAGTTTTATGATAAAGCTTTATTTAAACCATATGCTCAAGCTATGGAAAATTTAGCTACTGATCGTAATAACTTAATGCAAGATTTTAAAGCATTGAAAAAAGATTTAGACGTACCTAAAGATTTAAGAAAACAAACTAAATCTGGTTTTACTAACGAACAAGCCGTAAGAGTTTACTTATGGGCTAAAACTGGTCAAGACATACCTGGTATATCTAAATCTGATTTTAAAGAATTAAATGATATAGTAGAAAATGATCCTAAGTTAAAAGTGTTTGCAGATCAAATACTATCTATAACTAAAGGTGATGGTTATTCTAAACCAAGCTTATCTTGGCAAGCTGGTACTATTACTACAGACTTAGTAGAAATATTAAACACTACTAAAAGAACTAAATATTTAGAAACATGGCAAGAAAATGTAGATATTATATTTTCTAAAGAAAACATGAATAAGCTTGAGTCTATATTTGGTTCTAAATATGTTGAAGCTTTACGCAATAGTTTAACTAGAATGAAAGCTGGTAGAAATAGAATTGAAGGTGGTAATAGACTTAGTAATAGAGTTCTCGACTATATTAATAATTCTACTGGTGCTATTATGTTCTTTAACATGCGATCAGCATTACTACAAACTATATCAGCTGCTAACTTTATAAACTGGAGTTTTAATAATCCAGTTAAAGCAGGTATAGCTTTTGCTAATCAACCTCAGTATTGGAAAGACTTTGTTAAGTTAATGAACTCTGATTATTTAACAGATAGACGTAATGGTTTAAAATTAAATATTAACGAATCAGAAATAGCAGATGCAGCTAAAACATCTAAGAACAAAGCTAAAGCTGTTGTAAGTTATATAATAGAAAAAGGTTATATTCCAACTAAGTTTGCTGATAGCTTTGCGATCGCTTCTGGTGGCGCTACTTTTTATCGTAATAGGATTAAAGATCTTATAAAAAACGAAGGCTTATCTGAAGTTGAAGCTGAAAAACAAGCTATGCAAGAGTTTAGAAGAACATCGGAAATATCTCAACAGTCTTCTGATCCAAGTAGAATATCACAACAACAGTCTACTGACTTAGGTAGAGTTATATTACAATTTGTTAATACACCTATGCAGTATGCTAGAATACAAAAGCGAGCTGTACAAGATTTAGCTAATCGTAGAGGAGATGATAAAACAAATTTAAGTAAAATAGCTTACTATGGAGTGCTTCAAAATTTAATGTTTAATGCTTTACAATCAGGTTTATATGCTATAGGTTTTGGAGCATTCGGAGAAGAAGAAGAAAACAAAAAGATAATAGACGCTGCAAACGGTGGAGTAGATTCTATATTAAGAGGTTTAGGTTTTGCTGGTGTTACTGTTCAAGTAATTAAAAACTTAGGTATAGATATATATGATAGATCAAAAAGAGATAGACCAGAATACAGTGATGCGTGGCAAACTTTATTAGAATTTTCTCCAGCTATTAAAAGTAAACTTTCTAAATTTAAAAGTGCTGCATATCCTTTTGATACTAAAAAACGTAGACAAGAAGTATTTGATAAAGGTTTTAGCTTAGATAATCCAGCTTATGAATCACTTGCTAAAATAATAACTGCTACAACTAATATTCCTATTGATAGACTATTTACTAAAGTAAATAATATTAAAAGTGCATTAGATGAAGAAAATGAAACATGGCAATCTATAGCTATGGTTTTAGGTTGGCCAGAATGGCAAATAAAACCTAAAGAAAAACCATTAACAGAAGAGCAGAAAAAAGCTAGAAACGAAGCTAATAAAATACAAAGAAAAAAAGAATCTTATAAAGCTGCTAAAGGATCTACTGATTATGACACATTGAAAAAATTAGATTCAGCTCAGCAAATAAAAATGTTGAAAAGTTTAGGCTACGGAGAATACACTATTAAAAAAGCTAAATCAGAAAAAGCAAAAATAGATTTAATAATATATAAAAATAGCGGTGGTAAAATAAAAGTAAATAAAAAAGAACAAGATACTTACAAATATAAAAAGCTTACTAAGTCAGAGCAGGTTGCTAAATTAGATAGTTTAGGTTTATCTAAAGATGAAATTAAAGCTTTAAAATACGAACAAGATAGAGTTGATAAACTACTAGAGTTAATGGAAAAATGAAAATAGGAGAAAACACTGAGTTTAAATTAGAGTTAAAAACAATTATTAGTATAATTGTATTAACTTCTACATTCATGGGAATGTACTATACTTTGCAAGGAGATATTGAAGAAGCTAAAACATTACCCCCAGCTCAAATAGAAAGATTAGAGTATGATTTGAAACGTGAGTGGATGGAATCACACATACTAAGTCTTGAAAAAGACGTTAAAGAACTTAAAGAAGAAGTTAAAACATTAGATAAAGAAATACATCATGGCAACAAAAAGAAGTAATATAAAAAGAACTAAAATATCTGCAGCATGTAAAGCAGCTGCTAAAAAGAAATTTGATGTATGGCCAAGCGCTTATGCTTCAGGATGGGGCGTAAGATGTACTAGAGCAGGCGGACCAGGTAAAATGGGTAAAAAGAAAAAGTAATGGCTAAAAGTAAAGTAAAAGGCGGAGGTACTAAAAAAGTTTGTTTACCTGCTAGTAAAGTAAGGTCAATGAGCAAAGCAGAGAAAGACAAAGTTGTTAGAGCTAAAAAGTCTGCTGCGTCAAAAGGTGATTACAAAAGATCTAGTAAATCAAATGTTAAAGGCGCTCGTAAAAAAGGAGCAACACTTAGAGATTGGTTTGAAAAAGAAAACTGGATTAATGTAGCTACAGGTGAACCTTGTGGTGCTTCAAGTAGTAAAACAAAACGTAAAAGAAAATAATATGGCTTTAAAATGTACGGGTAGAAAGTCTCCAGCAAAAATGCGTAAGACAACTAAAGGTAAAGGTAGAACTTTTAGATCTACAGAAGAAGGTGCTGGTATGACTAGTAAGGGAGTTAAACAGTATAGAAAAGAAAATCCTGGTAGTAAACTTAAAACAGCCGTTACAGGTGATGTTAAACCTGGTAGTAAAGCAGCTAAACGAAGAAAGTCATTTTGTGCTAGATCAAAAGGATGGACTGGTGAAAGAGGTAAAGCAGCTAGAAAAAGATGGAAATGTTAAAGACTAAAATAGCAGTATACATTATATGTATAATATCAGTAACTTTATTAATATATAATCAAGTTTTAATTGGTGAAGTTAAAAAAGAAAGAATAAATAATATAACATTAAAGTTTAAAATACTAGACTTACAAACTGATTATTATTTATTGCACAATGAAAACTTAAGATTGGAAGAAGAAAATCAGCTACTAGGTTCTTATGTAGCTTACTCAGACACATTGTATTAGGAACACTAAGAAAATGGGCACCATACCCAAAGTTCCTGTAACCAAAAAAGGGGATCTCAAAGCGAGGTCCCCTTTTTAATTTTAATATGTATATCATGAGGAGCTGTTTCATTTCCTCCAAAGTATGGATATAACTCATACCTTCTGTATTCGTTTGGACAATTACGTGGTATATAAACATAAGTTCCATCGACAGCTAATTTATAATTCCAAGTAAATATAGTTAATTCATAATAATGTTCTTTACATAAATCAACTCTTTTAATAAGATCAAAACTAAACTTGCCATGTTCATGTTTAAACCAGTGTATCTCTAGACTATCATCTATCCATCGCCAACCAAATCGTATAGAGTTTTCCATATGGTCTGTACCACAATCGCTCCAACCTATTAATTTATTTATATCATATTGATTAAGGCTATCCACACATTTGTAGATAGCACTTGAATCAAACTCAATGTTCCAACCGAACACCGTATCTTTACTATAATTAAAAGCATATGTCGACCTATGTTTACCTTTTTTTATAGTAAATTCTTTATAATCATTTGTTATTTTCTTACAACTAGGTAATTTCACAAGCACCACCAGCACAAGCAAGCTCACCACTAAGATCAGTGTTGTCTTCAGTCTCGATAACATTTTCTAAATTTATATTTGTTAAGTGTTGTAATTTATTTATATATGTTCCTTCATCTATGTCTTCAAATGGAGCTTGTGTATAAGTTCCACCATCAAAAGGAAGTACAGATAAACCATTGTAATGTTTTCTATTGTTCCACATCCACTCTCCTGCATCTTCCCACTCTTCAGGTTTTAAACTAACTGTAGCAGATACGTTGTGAGTGTTAGATCCTTTTCTATGTCCAGGCATTACCCATTCATTAGCTACTTTTTTTATACGTTCAAGCAGTTGAAATGGTGATTCAGTTCTAAGTATAGAACCTTCAGGTGCTTTTTGCGGTATGCTAATTACAGCAGTATCATGAGGCCTAAAAAACTCATCTTCTACTAACATAGGATGGTTTTCAACTAAGTATTTATATATGCTTTCGTTTTTACCAACTCTGATTCTACGGACATAATAATCGTTATGCCATGCATGAATACCAGATGATGTTCCCAGTGCAAGAGACGTTGTCCCAGCAGGCTTTACGGTTGTACATCTTGCAGCTTGATTAATACCGATTAGCTTTGCAACTCTTGTATTTTCTCTTTTAACTACACTTGCAGCTTTTGCCATGTCATATCCAAGTACTACGCCTGATCCTATGCCTGTCATTGATACTCCTATCAGTGCATCTTTCTCTGTAGTTTCTCTCCATACGTCTCTTAAATAATGAAAGTCAGTATAACCTGCTTGTAGTGTACCTATAAACGCAGCAGCTTTTACTCTTGAATTTAAATCTTCTTGTGATTCAATATCACTAGCATTTACTTCACATAGATTACAAAACTGATAAGGTCTAAGCGCTATCTCACAACAAGGATTTGTGCCCCAGTCTTTATCATTATTAAAGTAAATACCAGGTTCACCAGCATTACTAAGCTCTACACGTTTCCATAAGTCCATAAAAAATTCTTTAGTAATTTTATGTCTCATTAAACAAGCAGAGTTATTAGCTCGGCCACGCTGTGGATTAGTTTCCCACCAATTACCTGATTTACATGCTATCATTTCATCGTCATCAGCAGAAAACAAACTTATTAAAGCTGCTCTACGTATACCACCTGCTAATACAGCATCGGCAATATGACAAACAACATCGTGTACTTCTATAGTAGATAATGTATCACCAGCTTCTTTGCTATTTAATATACCTGTTATTTTAAGTATACACTCTTTTAAAGGTTGTGGACCAGGAGCTTTACCTCCTGATGTTACTAACTGAGCGCCTTTAGGTCTTATATCTGAGAAATCAAACTCAACTGTTGATTGTCTTTTCTCACCCATATAAGACTTCATAAGGACTTTGATAGCATCTGCCCAACCTTCTATGGAGTCACCAACTAGAAAACGTCTTTTACGTTTTTCATATGGCTTGTTTACTGGTTCTAATTTATCTACATGATGTTTTTGTACGGAGTAACCAACACCAGTTCCACCTAGTAATAAGAACATTACCTCACTAAACGAGTCAATATGATCGATAGGTAGGTAAGCGCAATTATAAACACGATTAGGTGATATCTCAATCGGCTTACCTCCGAACTGAAGCGATCGCATAGATGGTAAAATTTTCTTTTCATATACTAATTTATAAACTTCTTCTATATTGTCTTTTAGTTCAGGATATTTTTTAATATGCATATTTTTATTCCTTGTAACTAATTCTGTCCACGTCTCTCTTCTATTTAACTCAGGCATATATTTAGCATATTTCATATACACTGTAATGTCAGATAGAATTTCATTTGATAACTCCATATATCAATTTTTAATAATTATACTTCTAACTTTTTTTCTTTATTTTCTTCTTGTTTTTTAGCTAAATTTGATTTTAGTTCTTCTATAGCTTTATCATAACCGGGTAGAAGTTTAACCGTTTCTAAAGTTCCTACAGATAAATCTCTTAAATGATTTAATTCATTTATCATTTGTTGCATAACATTAGTTAATGCCGCAATTTTATTTTGCATTTCAAGCAATTTACTTTCTTTCATTTTGGTTTTTATATTTTTCTTGATATTCTATTAACTCTCTATATTTTAGATAACCTTTTTGATTTATACTCCAGTTAATAAACTTATTAATTTGTCTTTCGTAATACTTTCTACGTGCTAATTCTTTTGACTTCCAAGTATTAGCCTTATCGTCTCGTCGCATTCCTTTTGATTTTGTGGTTTATATAACGTTGTTTTCGGATAGTCTTTTGCCATGAGCTTTTTAAATAGTTTCCAGCGTAAAGGAAAAGACTCATTAGGTCTACCCTTGCACTCAATAACGAAGTTGCTACCGACGAAATCAGGCGTGTATTTAATATTAAGAATGTTCTTATTACCTCTATATTTAAACTCTCCTTTTCCGTTTCCTGTTCTTTCATAACTGTCATTAACTGAGACAAATGAGGGGACTAATTCAAATGTTGTCCCCTCGTATGTTGCTTTTATCTTAGCATTCTTTAAAGCTTTATACATATAAGCTTCAAGTCCTGATTTAAATTCTATGTTATCTACAGTTATCTTCTTTGATCGAACAGGTCCTTTCTTACGACGCGACATCTGAAACGTAATATGGAAGTCCAGCAACATTGTTACCGTATACTTTATCTTTAGCTTCAGCAAGCTCTTCGCGTGCAGCTTGTATATAAAGTATTGCATCCATTAACTCTTCTTGTACATCGTTAAGATATCCTGCTAAATCTTTAACACCTGTCTTACGTTCTGTATGCAAGGTTTGTTTATATTTTTCAAAACCTACATCTGAACGTTCTACAAATTTATCTACAACACGTTCAACAACTGGATCTCTAAATTTAATTTCTTTTTTTGTCATAATAAAATAATATTAAAATAAATAATAATGCTACTATATTAGCTAGTGCTATTCCAAAGGTTGGGTTATCCATTTTTAACAAATGTACCATTAACCATTTTGCCTTTACGTTTTCTAATAACATCATAAGCTGAATCAATACAATGCTCTATGTTTGTACCGCCGAGGTAAGCTAGGTTTGTAAGAACTACAACCATATCACCAATAGCATCTACAAATTCTTTTTTATCATCTTTAAGTACAGCTCTAGCTAGTTCGCCAGACTCTTCCATGAGTTTAGCAAATTGGGTTTTCGTGTCTCCTTTATCGTATAAGCCTCTATTCTGTGCCCAAGATCTGATCTTATCGAAACGATCTTCATTAGCTTCAGCTTGTTGATCGAACTTTTGTTTGATATATTCAGTATAGTCGTTCTTTTTTGCATTTACGAATTTTTCAAAGAAAGCTTTATTGTAAATGTAACATCTATTAGCGTCGTACATTGATGTTCTAGCATTTTGAACTATCCAATCTAATGTATGTTTACTGACTTGGAATTTGCCATATAATGTTTCCCACTCTTTTCCTATCTCATCCATTAGCCTTCCTTTGAGTTTGCTTAATGGTACAGGAAATGTAGAAGTTTGTTGTGTTGCGTTAATTTTCATTTTAAATAATTTTTTATAAGGTTTGTGGTCTACTTTATAGCCATAAGACTGTTGAAGTTCTAACTCGCGGCTTGAGATATAATCGATATCTTCGCTTTGATCTAGAACTTCATATTCATCTGGGTAATACCCTTGTTGGTTTGTAACTCTTTCTATAAGATTACGTGTTACACCGATCTTTTTACCCGGTATGTGGTATAAATAATATGTCAATTTGTCATCCATATATTTCATTTTTTCTTTGTAAGTAAGGATCAGATTTTTGCGGCGTAAATTTACCTAAATCTTTTTCATACAAATGTAAGTTATGTGCAAAGTGGAAATAACTACCAACTTTATAATCTGTCTCCTCTGCAACTAATTTTTGTAGTTCTGAAAAACAATACTGATCATTACAGAAACCGTACCAGAGATCATTAGATCGCATCGTAATGCACATATTAATATGATTATTGACAACTGTAAATTGAACTGCGTAAGTACAGGGAGTATCATATTCATACTGGTCCATCTCTTTGCCATCATATATAGATATCGCAGCTTGTCTTGTATCTGGGTTACGTCTAAGCATTTTAATAACTTTATCTAATTGATCACGTCGTTCCCATTGAGCTCCATAATTAGAATTAACTAAGCCTAATTTATTAGCCATCTTAGTCCATATCTTAGGTACTTTACCGTATATTTTTCCTAATGTATTAACATGAGGATCACCGCTTAAGTACCATTGCCATTCAGCTTCTGCATAATCTTCTTTCCAGTTTCTAAAACCTTGTTTAATGCTATTATCAACAGGATCAGACATCTCAAAGCCAATGTTAAATAAAGCTTTTGTTCCAGAAAAGTCTGCACCGTAATGTTCTATACATTGATACCAATACTGAAAAGCTTCGTCTGCATTTTTAAATTTATTTGCGAATGTTTTTATCATAATAAAATTTATATAATTCCATAACTTTAGGCCATAATTCTGTTGGACCATAAGTGTTTGGACTTTTTTGTTTTCTTCCGTTTACATTTACCTCTATCCAACAAGTCTTGTTACCAAAACCTTTACCGCAAGGTACGGAGTATATTTTCACACCATGTTTTATACACCATCGGTATGCTTCAGTGTTTTCTTTATTCCATAACGGTGGTTTCCAATCCACTGACTTTGGAATACCCATTAGTATTTAAGTTCAACCTCTATGTCCCAGTCTTTCATTTTAGGATGCATTCTAGCAATCTTTATAACATTAAGGGCGTAAGGATTATATTTGCTGTGTACTAATTCAAACGTGGCTTCGTACACTAGTTTGCCTTCGTCGTATGATAATTCAATAGCTTTTAGTTTAGCTACTACTTCATTATCTCTTGTTATCGTTTTACCTACATAAGAAAAGTCGTCTGTATTATATTTTTCTAATACTTTAGAACTTACATTACAACTAGTAAACAATAACGCTATTAATATATGTTTTATTCCCATGGCATTTTTTCTTCTAGTTCTGGCATTATTTCTGGGATGAAGCATCCTGATTTTGGTTCCCACTTAAAAAAGGCTTCCGCTCCGTTTTCCCCAAGATTTTGGAACTTAACTTTGAGAACTTTAACTTTAGTTGTCTTAAGCTCATAATCACGGTGTACAAGAAGACCATGATAGCTAGCGTCGTACCATTCGCCACCGCCTTTAATATTGTACATAGTCGGTTCTTCAATTTTACCATCACTGTTTTTATACATTTTAGTTGGATGTGCTACAACCATAACTAATACATCATACTTTTTTGCAAATGTTTCAATCTTAGTTAGATATTCCATTGTATAACGATTAACATCTTCTGTTGTACAATCAACGTCTCTAACTTTATTAAATGGATCTATAACAAGACATTTAATACCTTTACGTTTAACAAGCTCAGCACCTTTACGAAGTACAGACTCAAGAGTATAACGTTCCATATCAATAAAGAAAAAGTTATCATTAACATGATTAGCTACTTGATTCCATTTATCTCTACCGATATCACCTTTTTGAGGCATATCACCCCATACTTTACGCATAAGCTTATGAGCATGTAAATAAGTTGGTGCATTTTCAGGTGATGCAAATGCTGTTTTCCATCCATATTCTTTATTATAACCTACAACCATTTGATCTACAAAGTCTGACTTACCTGATGATGGAATACCTGTTACAGTTATAAACTGACCTGTATATGTGCTGAATATATCATCAAAGTTATTTAAACCTATTTGAAAACCTTTTTTAAAACCATTGCGAACAAAATCTGTAACTTCATCTTCAATATCTCTAAACGTTGTAACGTTTTCAAGAGGTACAGGTTTTGCATTTGTAATGCGTGACAATAGGTCCTTAGATCCATACTTTAATAAATATTCATTTGCATCTTTACAATCATCAAATGTAGCTAGATAACAAGTCTCAGCTCCAAGCCTACGTATTAATTCAGCCTGTAGGGCTTGTCCCGGCGCGTCTGAATCAACTGCAATAATTATTTTAGACATATCATCAAAATAATCAATACAGTTGTCTAGATAGTCTAGATTGTTTGTGTTTAATGTAGCTCCGTTTGGAACTGATATTGCATTTGTAATTCCTGCTTCATGTAAAGCTAAGACATCCATCTCACCTTCAACAATAATACAGTAATCATGACCTACAATATTATCTATGTTATAAAATACTTTTTCAGCTCCTTTATATAACTTAAAGTTTTTACGAGCATCTCTATATTTAACATTAGTAAGTTGTCCACCTACATAATAATTAAATTGTATAGTATTCTCGGCTTTGCCGGTTTGAGGCATAAATTCTTTACCTGTAGAGACTTTTAATTCATCTAAGGTATCTTTAGATATTCCTCTAGTTTTAAACCATTCTAACGTCTTGTCTACAACAAGATCAACCTTTTTAATTTCAGGTTTAACATATTCACGTTCAGCTTTACCTTTACGTTTATATGTATGCAGTTGAAATGATTTATCACAGTTATGACAAGTACCGAGACCACGTTCCCAATCATAAGAAGAGCACTTAGCTTTCTTATTCTCAGGTTTCCTAGAAGATGAACACAGGGGACAAATCCCCTGCGTTTTACCTACTTCTAAGCCGTGCTGATTAAATGTTTCTATCAGAAACCCATTGATCTCTATTTCTTCGACTTGCATTTATTGTATTTAATTAAAATGGTAGATCTGGTTCAGCTGCTACCTTAGCTGTTGGTTGTGATTGGTTTTGTTCAAATGGTACTCTATCTGGAAACGTTCCGTTTGTCCATACTACTTTACAATTTCCAAGATATGTTTTAGCTGTCTTAGCTTCTCTTTCTTCTTTTGTTTGGTCTACTATAACCGGACCTTGATTACCAAATTGATCAGGATCGTCGTTTACTGTAATTGTTATTGGTAAGTATTTACCTTTTTTACCTTCGATTATCTTATCTTTTGGTATTGCACTAAGATTAATGCTTGCTTTAATTATTCCTGCCATATTATAGGGTTTTGTTAATAAAATATTGTGAAGGGTCAAAGCCTTCTGTTTTGTAAAACAAATCATATGCTTCACTAGCTTTTTCTACTTTGTTCATACCTGATTTATAAAAGTCAGTTGAACAATCAAATAAACCTATTTGACCTGTCTTTTTATCTATAGCTATAAATATAAATTCATAACCAAATAGCTCTCTGTAGATATAAGCTTGAGAATCGTAGTTGTATTTCTTTGCTGACCAATGGAACTTGTCTAGTTCTGCTGTTGTTTTTAAATCAATAACTAATTTCTCGCTATGATTAACTATATCAGCTTTGCCTTTCCATTTATTGCCGAATAACTCGGTTATATTAGGTCTTTCAAATTCTACATCATCTCCATGAATAAGGTCTCTACATACTCTGTTGTCCATGATTTTCTCTACTAGAGCTTCGCATTGATCAACTTCGTGTTGTAATAAACACATTTCACCTTGAGATATTTCTTTGTAAGCTTTTGTATTTCTAGTTGTTGATTCTATAACTTTAAAGTTTTTAAGCTTGTCTGGTTCAAGAATAGCTGTGTGGAAATATCCACCAACTAAAAATGCTGGTATTTGCTTCGATGGGGTTTTTAACTCAAGAGGATTATTCAGTAACGTTTTAATGTCTGAGTTACTAAGGTATTGTTTACCAAACTCACCATAATAATCTTCATCATTAATTAGTTTTTGTATTACCTCTGTTTTTTTCATTTTATAAAGTTGTTAATAATTTCTCGTGCTTATCAGTAACTTGATATTTAGCTTTGATAGCATCTAAACTACCGCCTTTTGCAATATAATCTTTAGCTTTAGCTAATGACTCATTTGTTAAAGGTTGTTTTTTGGTTTGTTTTCCGTGTTTGTTTGTAGCGTCACTATCTTGCGTATCATCAATTAGAAATAAATTTCCTAATGCATACTTTTTACCGTATGAAGATGCTGAACCATATTGCTGAGGTACTTGCATACCTTTTTGATTTAGATCAACACCAACTACAGCTGTAGCAGTTATAAATTCACCTGATTCATTGTCAGTTATAATAGCAGTTGTTTGTATAACTGGATTATTAACGCCAATAAGTTCTTCAGTGATTGTAACTTGTACTCCTAATCTTAACAAGAAGGGTTTTGTTGCTTCGAGGATATCTTCGGCAGACCGGAAGTTGTATTTGCCGAATGAGTTAAATCTTGATTTCTTTGATTTAAACTCTGTTTGGATAGTAGCTAATTTTTCGTTTATATTCATTCGTTTATTTTTTAAATTACCTATTAATATAATTACACATTAATTATCTGTTTTACATTAGTAACTTACAGATAATCAAGTACTTGCGAGTGATCTACATTATCTATTAATTTAGTTACAGCTTGTTTTTTTAGTTCTGAAACACGCACGTAATCGCTTGCTCCTACTATATCTAACTTAGCTGCAATGTCTTTAGCAGAGTGTTTATCACAGTCTAATCCGTAGCTCATTCTGAGTACTTCATATTCTTTGTGGTCTAAATGTTTTTTTAGCAATGAAGTTAAATACATATTTAATAAACCCATGTTATATGGCTCTGAAGTATCAGGTATTTGGTATACCATATCATCATCATCATAAGGTTTATTATCAATACTTAAAAACATTGAGTTAAAAAACATTGCAACCATCTTTTTGTCTTTACCTCCGTCTTTTCTTATTTCATTTAGCTTATGTTCAGGTATGCGCATATCGGCTCTATTAATATCTATGGCTCTGCGTATTGTACCTCTTATTCTTTTAGCTAAAAAAGACTTCAATGTTTTTTCTTGGTCTTCAGATTGTGATAAAGTTTCTCTGTCTAGTTTTTCAACAGCTTTACATAATCCTATTGATCCATGTTGTATAATATCTACTATATCTAATACACCTGAAGCTTGCTGAGACGTAGCAAATTTTCTACCTATATTTTCAACTAATGGTAAAAATAATACTTTAAGCTCATCGTCAGTATAATCAACCCATTCTTTATATGGAATTAATTTAATACATGCTTTCAAATCTTCTTTGTATCTAACATAGTTTGGTATGTTATATTTTTTCATAGATTTTGATTCAGTAATTCTTTTTCTTTTTTAAGTTCGTTACCCATATTGCGATGGATTGTACGTGTCGTGCATTGTAAGACCTTAGCGATCTTTGACATAGTTATTTGTTCATTGTTTTCATTTAAGTCCAACATAACTGCATATATATCATCCTCATGTATTCTTTTTGTTCGTCCGATTAATGCACCGACAATAGCTAATTTAGCATCGATGTCTAACCCACATGAAGGATCGAATATAATTTTTCTTAGTTTATTTTTAGGTGGTTGTTCTAAATCATACATGCTGACATCATAGATTATTTGTTTTAATAATTGCTGTGACACATTGAATGTAATAAAACCATTTTGCCTATAGCATATAACTTCTGCTAATTGTTGAAAGTCATCAGGTGTAAGTTGAGGGTTTAAATACCACAAAACTAATAAATGCCATTTCAATGATTTATATGTAGTAATTTTAGCTTTACTTCTAAATAAATCGTAGCAGTCATACGTACCGTCTTCATAGTATAAACCCCAATTATATTTTTTAGTTGGTTTATCTTTTGGTATAGTACGGTAAATAATATGTTTGTGATTTAGATAATCTAAACTTCTATTGTATGACATTAGCCTATTACTCTTCTATATAAGGCCTAGTGTCACATAATGTTTTGTAAACAAAACTTTCTAAATCTTCGGTTTGGTATTGTTGTAACAATTCCATAAAATCTCTTTTACTTTGTCCCATTTAATTCATTTAATTTAATTTTATATTTAGCATATAGTTGCCTAGTGGTTTGGTCAACAACTCCATACTTACAAGCTTGCTTGCATATTTCATTTCTTAGTTGCATTATACGTTTAGTTATATAACGCTCTAACCGTTTCTTTTTATAATACATTTTAAGTTCTTTCATACCTACAAAAGCCCATACCGGTTAGATATGAGCTAATTGTTTATTCATAATGTTTGTCTAGCAGTAGCTGAGCTACTTCCATACTAATCATATTTTCATTGTATAGTTTCCAAATTAGGTTTTTCATAATATATAGTTTCGTTTTTATTAGCAACTGTATGCTTTTCACCTATGTAATAATTCCAATAAGCTTCAATGCTACAGTCATTTTTATATTCATCAGGCATAGCTTGTGGTGGTTGTGTAAAACCGTTACTTGGTATACCTACAGGTAATCTGTATAGTGGTAAGAAACACTTATTAATAGACAAATGTACTTTACCATATCGTTTAGTATATTCTTTACCTAATGCTACCATGTGATCAAATAACCACATATAATGCTCATCACTTTCACGTGTCCATATTGTAGACGGGTGATTATAATGAGCTTTTTTATATGGTACATCTGTGTCTTCATCATAATGATGATGTGCTGTACAAAGCATCTGCGCTGATTCTAAGATCATTTTAACAACATGTTTGTTGTATTGTACCTTAGCAGCTATAACTGGGTCTTTATGTAAATAAAATATATTCATTCGTAGTTACGTAAACATTTAAATAGTGGATGTCTGTAAGAACCTGCTTGAGTTCGTTGAAAGTAAGTAAATGTAGCTATTTGGCCAATATAATCGTGTATATTTTCTAGTAAGTTAGCCATAGCATCATAGTCATAGCCTTTACCTGGTGGACAGCCAAAGACATTACCATCTTTATCTTCCATAATAAACTTACCTAGTGTACCTTCACGCTTGCCTTTACCTACTTCGTAGTTAATAATCGTAGCTTCTGCATCGTGAAAGTCTTTAAATTTCATAAGATCCCATGATCTTGTACCTTTGTAATAGCCATCTAGTGTTCTGTATATACTACCTTCGTAGCCTAGTTTTAGGTTTTTTTGATGTAATGATACAGCTTCGTCAAAGTCTAGTGCTACTTTGCTTTCAGTAATTACTAGACAGTTACTAGTTCTTACAATACTAGAGTCTGTTAGTCTGTTAATAAAACCCCATCGCCATGTATAAGTTGCGTTTGGGAAGCTAGCTACATCATACATATGGTATTGTACTTGTTGTGCTGCTTCAATTCTGTCATCTTTAGTTGGTTTTTTCTTCTTAACTAACGATATAATCTTATTGAAGTCATCTTTTAGACCGTGGTTATATAGTTCGCCATCTAGTACTAGGTTAGGGTATCTGTTAAATACTGGTTTTAAGTCATATTCTATATGCTCTACGTTCATAAATTGATTACCCGCGCGTGAAAAAGCACCATCTTTTGTAAATAAACAACGTACGCCGTCAAGCTTTGGTTGAATATATGCAGGATAGTCTGCTTTATCTGGGTTATACTTGTGAGCCAGCATCGCTTTAGTCTTCGTCATTGTAGTCTCCTTTTCTTAGTTTGGTTTTAATGTGGTTTAGTTTGCTTAATAGTATAGCTGCTTTTTCATACTCTTCGTTATTTTCAAATATCATAAGTAGAGTTTGTAATCTAGCAAGCTCACCAATAAGCATTTCTTCTTCAGTCATTATAAATGCTTCTTTACTAGTTTCTTTACCACCGTAAACATCATTTATACTGCTATGAAACTCTTCGTCCCATTGTTGTTGCTTAATCTCTAATTTAGCAATTATAAGATCAGCTAGTGTATTCATTGTTTTTTTATCCATATTAATATTATCTATTAGTATTCGTATTTAGTTTGTAATCCATATAAAAGCCTATTGCAACTATAATATTTAGTCCAATAGAGCTTAATATTTCATAAATATCTTCATATACATTAACTGATAAGTGTATGTGACCAACAATCCAGAACGGAGTTGCTAAGTTTTGACTTATCCATATTACTGTAAATTTTAAGAATTTTTTCATACCACGAAAAGCCCGTACCTTTTGAGTACGAGCTTACGCCGCGGCGCAATGCCTTTGCTATTCGTGGATAACTAAACTAATCTAATAAAACATAATATGCTTCTGGATTATTAACTCTAAACCAAGTTAATGCTTTTTGAAATTCGTTAATTCTTTTGCTAGTCATAGTGTGTGGCATTCGTTCAAATACCATATTACAACCCATTATAAAGTCGTAAAGGCTTAGTTCTAAGCCATTTAGCTCATAAGAGTCACCTGAGAAAGGGTTTCTTACTTCTTCACCTTCAGGGTATATTTCTCCTTTAAACCACTTAGGCTTTTGCTGTTTCGTCTTCGAGCTCATATTCTTCATTTAAATATTTAATTTCTCCTAATGTTAGGTCTAATTCTTCATTTTGCATAATTCCATCTACATATTCTACAAACAATTCTATTAACTGATCGTCAATATAGCAATCGTTGTATATATCTTCATCAATGTAAAACGTAGTATCGCCATATCTTATTTGTTCTCTAAATTGATTAGCAATGTCGTGATCGTAGTAAAACACATTTTCACATACATTTACATTTCTAGTGTCATTAGTTATTACAAATACATCATAGCCATCTGCTGTTGATTCATTATATATAGTACAATCTACATTTTCAAAATCGCTTATATCTGTAGATATTGAAATATCTAAGTGGTTTTTAACAAGCTCGATCATTCTTTCATCGAGCATATGTCCTTCTCTTGTGTAATTATCCATTATTTACTTTTTTAATTGTGTATAAAAATATTTTCTTTAATCTTTGTTTTCTATTCATTATCATAGTTCTTTTCTTGCCTTTATATGTATAAAGTTTACCGTCTTGAGCTACTACTTGATAATCTGAAGGATACGTTGGGTTTAGTTGATAACAACTTTTGTTTTTTCCATATCCAGTATATACAGTTCTTCTTATATAACCTGTTTTATGTTCGGTTACTGTTTGACCTGTCGGTAGTTTAAAAGCAGTTGTGCCATTTTTACTTTGCACATTACTTGTTACATTTTTAGCACCGAGTGCATATAATGCTTCTTCATATTGTTTTTCTGTCATTTAGTTTAGTTATTAAATAGATGGTCACCGTACATTAAGTCCATTTGAGTAGTTTTATGCAAATGCTGGTCGCTAAATGTATTCAACGTTTTAACGTCGTCAATGGTTAGTTCACTGTATCTATTTATGGTTTGTAATTTACTGAAGATATAGTCTATAGTGTGACCATAATCTTCATGGTTTTCGTCAAGCGCTGCTTTAACGTGTGGTTTTAGTTGGTCATATAATGTCATATTTATATTATCTATTGGTGTTCGTATTTAGTTTGTAATATTTTGCATTACTTCATATAATATATCTCCATGGTGTTCGTGATAGAATTCAAACCATTCATCTTCAAATTGATCATAACCTGCATCAGTAAAATAGTTTTGACTTTGAAACACATAGTTTTCATCCATTTCTTCATTTACCATTTGAAACATTACATCATGAAAGTGTTTAGTTATCTTATCTACTATTAGTATTTTAGCTTCTTCAACAGGGTCAAGTGGACATTCTTGACGATCTATCTCTGCCATTTGCTTAGCAGCTTCTTGATCTTGATGCCTAGTATTACCTGTATAATACTCTTTAGTTTGTCTAATTTCATTAATTGTTCTCTCCTTTGCCATTTTTATGTTTAGTTTTACGTGTGTATTTCTTTTTATTCTTTTCTACTGAAGGACGCATAGCATCGTATATTTCCTTCATTGTTACTTTAATCTTTTTCATTTGTAGTTATTATCCATAGCGCAATGTATTACATTCTCTTCTAAGAACTTTACTAGATTATCTATCAACTCAAAAGGTGACACGTGATCTGCAAAGTTTACATAATCATTTACCATAAATACTATTTCTTGTAATGCTTCTTTATCTGTCATATTATCTTAACATTGTGCCGTAACCTTTACGACGAGTTAGTTTGGCGATGCGCTCTGCATCTGCTCGAGACAATACTTGTATGCTATTGCCTGTTTTATGGTTAATAACTGGTGCACAACCATACTTTTCTACTGTAGAACATGCTACACAGTTGTTGTAACCATACTTAATTCTTACTGGGTGGATTTCGTTTCCACATTTACATATATTATTCATAGAGCGAGAGAGAGGATTCGAACCTCTCATGCCTAGGACAGTCATAACCTGACCTCGCTGTCCAAGTTGAGCCGTCACTCAACCCCACTGTTTGTCTGCTTTACTATTACGAGTAGTATTGCGCAGTCGTGGTTTAGTTTAGTACAAAAGTTAAACCTTTGTAGTTGAACCATGAGTTACACTCATCTGGTATGCTATCTATAGTATAGCCTTTTACTTTCTTGCCGTCTAGCTTGATCAGTGATCTGTTGCTAGGATAAAATTTAATTGTTTTCATATATATATTATCTTTAAGTGTTCGTATTTAGTTTGTATTTTATTATATCTTCTACTAATTCTTTAGCTAGTGAATTTAACTGATCGTAGTTAACTCCAAATTTTTCTCTTGATACTTTATCTAGCATATTTATTTTATTTCTTATTAATAGTAATTACTTTATAAACCTTTGTTCTGCTTAATTTCTTAGCTTTATTATACTCTTTATCTAAATCGTGAGCATAAGTTTCCATTAAATTAAAGTAGTTTTGAGCAGTTCCTTTTTCTATTTTACCATTATCATAATCTTCTTGCAGCCATGTTCTTAACATTTCCATATCATTAGATATTTTTTTTAATTTAACTGGAGAATATTGTTTGTGAACTACACAACTAGTGAACAACGGTATTAACAATAGTTTTTTCATGATAGACAATTATCTATATGATCTAATACCCATTCTTGTTCGTTTTCTCCGAGTTGATCAAACTTCATGCCAAACTCGTCCATTGCTACTACATTTTCAAAATCCATATTTCATTTATTAATTAATTTTCTTACATTTGCTCCAAACTCTTGATCATTGGAGTATTTTATTGCTAATTCTTTTACTTGTAACCATCTTAACTTAGTGATAGTTTCACAATCTTGTTCAGTAATATCAAACATAGTATGTATGGTTTTGCTTAATTATTAGTTCACCATCAAATATCTTTTGTGCTTGCAAGTAAGCATAAGTGTATTTTTGTGTTTCTGTACCACAATTTTGTGTAGTACCGTAGTATCCGGCTAGAATATCTTTTGTTATCGCCTCTATTTTTTGTACTTTAGTCATATCTTCTCTCATATATTTTATTCATTAAGTCTTCTACTAAGTCGTTCTCAGTATCATCGCCTTGCAGCTCGCAATCAGCTTCAACAAAAGCTGTTACTTGTGTTAGTACTTGATCAACATCAGCATAATTACTTATGAATATGAAGTGATCGATAGTGTCAGGATTCCAATATATTTGTTTACTTTTACTCATAATCGTATATTAGTTCTTGTATTTCCATAAATAGCATGTCATCTATTTCTTCTTTAGTGTACCTATCTTTGTGTAGTTGGTAAGCTACTTCCCATGGACACTTCATTTCTTTTTACTTTTTAATTCGTTAATCACGAGTTTAAGCGCGTGAATATCACTTTGACACTTTTTCATTTCTGTCTTCATCTTTCTGTCTTGGTAGAACTGATTCCAAGAATATAGTTTTTGTAGTTCTTTTATTTTATTTGCTATCATTATATACTTTTATTTTGTTTAGCAACTCGTCTATTTCTTCGTTGGGGAAGGTAGAATAGACCTCACCTACCTTTGATTTGACATAGTCAAATGTAAATTCTTTACTTGATACACCATAATCAGATGACACTAAATCTCGCCTAGTATAACCATACGGTGATCGATTTGATTTATATATAGTTAGTTTTAAGTCACCATCTTTATATAAGATCGCTTCAAGATCTTCTGTATGTATATATGTTTTGATTTTTGTCATATGTTTATATTATCTTTACTTAATCGTATTTAGTTTGTAAAATATATACTGTAGTATTTAATTAGTATATCTTCTTCTTTGTTTAATTCTTCCCACTCTAACATAAGTTGTAGAGTTTCTTGTTCAGTTAGATTACCTTGATTTAAATCTTCAACAATCCACTCCATTTTATCTTGTACTTCATTTATACTAGTTGACATTTCATACTTAATATCAGAAACATTAGTTAATGAAGCAATAGTTATCCATAGTTTTATCATAATTATGAGTTATAAGCTGGACAAGTATATTGGTGAAACTTTTGATAACCTACTGGTTTTTTCTGTATTTTACTTGCTGTTGAGCAACTTTGTGTACAACAAGTTATTATTAGTATTGTAACTATTAATAGTGATGTTATTAGTTTTTCTTTAAAATTCATATTATTTAATTTTATTGTTTAAGACTACCGAAGTAGTTTCGATCACTTAGATCTCATCAGTTAAACTTTATTTTAGTATATAATATTTACTTATTATATAATCTTGTTGTTCTTTAGTACATGTAGTGAAACCAAATTCACCAAATAAGTTTTGTGCTAGTATATCAAGTTGTTTCATTATTTATTTATTAGTTATTAATATTATCTTTTACTTCTCGTATTTACATTGTAACATAGTCAATCATTACCATTATACAAAATACTACTACTATTGCTAAAAGTACTTTATTAGCTTGTTTTTCTTCAGTTTTATTATTATATTTATACATAGTTAAAAGGTGTTAAGTTATTTATTAGTTTAAAAGTTAGTTATAGTTTTACACTTGATATCTCAATATCTTACATAGATATTTAAATAATATATATTTAAAGTGTATAGTGACATAAGGCTATTAAATAAGTAGAGTAACAGGCTAATGTCACACTCTGATTAACACCAGTTAGGTATTTTATTAGAGTTAGTATATGATCCATACTCATTGAAACACTTCATTGATAAGAATCTTTCTTGATTCTTTGAGAATACTTCATCATGATCATACTCATATGTATCACCTTTTGAATTAGTAAATTCAATTATTGTATTTGTACCGATTAGTGACTTTCTTATTACAAATCTTTTAGTAGTTAGTTTATTAGTTTTCATATTATATTTATTTATTAGTTATTAATTTAGTTTAGTTATATATATTATCTTATTGTAGTCGTATTTAGTTTGTAATTAATATATTAATATTAATAATATAGTAATGTAAGTGATGAAGAAAAATGATAATGATAATTTAATTTGATTTAATGTAAGCATGTTATATTTATTTTTAATTGTTATATATATATTATCTTCAATGAGCCGTATTTACATTGTAAGTAGTTAGTAGTTAGTAAAACGTAAACGTAAATCAAAATTATATATTAAAAACGTAAAAATTATCGCAACGATCGTTTAAAACAAGGGGGACCCGCAAAATTAAAATGCGTTTTGTTTATGAAATACAAAATAATATTCTAGGGGGTAACCCTATACTTCTCAACATCTAATACTTTTCTAAATACAGTGACATTAGGCTCTTAATAAGGTAGGTAAGGGGCTATTGTCACACTGTGTAGTTTTGCTGTATATAGGTAAATATAAGTAAAAACATGTGAATAAGTAATAATATACAAAAACATTAATATATGGCATTTAAACAAGACAGAGATTCCGGTAGTAAACTAGATAGTTATAGTTCTATGCAAGACAAAGGTCTTATAGGTAAAATAAAAGACAAAGTCACAGCTAAAAGAAGAGATAATTTCTATAAAAGAGAAGCTGAGGTAAAAGCATTGAAGGACAAAAGAGATGCTATTATTAATAAGTCTTTTGAAAAACCTAGTTATAGAATAGAAATAAAAGATGTAGAAGTAGCTAGTAAAGATGATGTAAAGAAAACAACTAAAGGAGAAATATCTAAGCCTGTAAAACAAAAGATGCAAGTAAAAAGCGAGGTCATACCACACGGTGGTGGACAAAAAGAAGTTTCTTACGCACCGTATGACCCTCCTAAAGAAAAAGTAAAATTAAAAGATAGAGTTCAAGAAACTCAAGATAAGCTTACGCAATATCAAAAAATGAGAGATGAAATACGTTCTTATTCTTTTTCTGATAGAAGAAACACACAATGGAAAAGTAAAAAAGGTAAGTTAGGTAAAAAAGATAAGATTAAAAATAAGTATGGATTTGGAGGTACATACGAAGGATCTAGCTCCGCAAGCAGTGGTAGCCGTGGAGCTGGAGAAGGAGGCGGAGTGTACAGTGGTTTTTCAGACATGTCAGGACCAAGTAAAAAATCAAGAGCGTTTACTGTAGGAGGCGTAGGTGTCGTTGTAGGATCTTGGTTAGCTAGTCAAGGCAAGAGTTTGCTTAGTGGTAAACCTGCAAGAAACGTAAAAACTACATATAGTATGACTAATCCTACGCAAGAAACATTAAGATCTGGAAAAGGAAAAATTGGAAAATAATAAAACAAAAAAATAATGGCAATAAATTATAGTTACCCATCAGGTACAGTCACGGCAGAAGACTTAGTCTTGATAATGGACATGGATAGCAAGGGTAAACCAACAAGAACGGTTACTGCTCAGTCCATAGCTAACCTATATAATGCAGGTGGAGTAGCTGGAGTAGCTAGTTTTACAACATCGTTAAACGGATTAACGCCAAATGTAGCAACTACAGGTGCTGTAACACTTGCTGGAACGCTAGGTGTGCCAAGTGGTGGTACAGGATTAACAGCTTTAGGTACAGCAAATCAAGTATTAAGCGTAAATGCTGGCGCAACTGCACTAGAATACACTACCCCTACTACAGGAACAGTAACTTCAGTGGCTACGGCAGGTACAGTTAATGGATTAACGCTTACAGGCGGCCCAATTACTGCATCTGGAACAATAACATTAGGCGGAACATTAGCAATTAACAACGCAGATTGGTCAGGAACTGCACTTTCTGCTGCAAATGGTGGTACTGGACAAACATCTTACACGACTGGAGACATATTATACGCTTCTGGAGCTACAGCATTGTCAAAATTAGCTGTAGGATCTGCATCTCAAGTATTAAAAGGCGGTGCAAATCCAACTTGGGGAGCTTTAACTAACCAAGCAGCGTTTACGCAGTACGATGTTGCTGTTGGAGGCGGCGGTGGAGAGATAGAACCGTCTAGTAGAATACAAATTGGGCGTTCTGCTGCTAATAGTGTTGAGATTGGTAATGGTTCTTCTGCTAATTTAGTATATATAAACAGTACTGATGCTAGTAGTACTACTTATCACCGTGGAAAAGCTGAATTTGCTGTAACATTTAACGCAGCTGCTGATAATAACGTAGCATTTGGATTAAATAGTTTAGCTAGTGGCGCTGTATCAGGAACTGCTAACTCTAGTTTTGGTTCAGGTAGCTTAAGTGCTGTAACTTCTGGTGGTAGTAACGTTTCTGTAGGTAAAGACGCTGGTAATGTTATAACAACTGGTAGTGGTAATGTATTATTAGGTAATAGTGCTGATGCTAGTGCACTTGGTGATAACTATGCTATAGCAATAGGAGATGGTGCCACGTCCGGTACAGGCGGTATTGCGATAGGTAGAAACGCTACTGCAGGCGCAGCTGAACTTGCTATTGGTAATATTACACTAGATGCAACTGCTATAACTAATCAACCTACACATTTACCTATTAAAATAAACGGGGTACAGTATTATTTAAAACTATATAATATTCCATAAAATATTTCTACACCAGTAGAAAACCAAACTATCAAGTGATAGTATAACTAATAACCAAAATATAAAACAATGACGTTTTTATACACCAGTAGAGATTTTACCTCTGCTACACGACCTGATCAAAGAATGATCAACCTTTGGAAACATATTACCAAGAAAAGCAACTGGAGAATAGTACAGTTACCAAATGGATTTTTACAAACCGAATACTTACATCCAGACGAAGAAGAGTGGATTGACGTAACAAGAAGAGAAACTATCGCAGGCGCTGAACAAGCAATAGATGCATCGATAGAACATTACGTTAAAAAACTAGAGTTCTTACAAGGACCAAAAGTAGTTAAAACATTCGAGTAACAAACCAATATAATTTAATTAAATCAAATGAACGAAACAATAGTTAAGCATCTAAACTTTGGTGATGATGCTAAAGCTGCTATATTTAGCGGTATAGAAAAATTAACACAAGCCGTTAGCTCTACGCTTGGAGCTAGCGGTAAATGTGTTATCTTAGAAGACGGATCAGGTAATCCACAGATTACCAAAGATGGTGTAACAGTAGCAAATAGCGTAATTCTTTTAGATCCTGTAGAAAATATGGGGGCCAAGCTGCTTAAAGAGGCGGCGCGTAAAACTGTACAAGAAGCAGGCGATGGTACCACCACGGCTACCGTACTTGCTCACGCTATCTTAACAGAAGCTTATAAAGTTAAAGATATTAGTCCAAGAGACTTAAAACAAGGAATTAACTTGGCTGTAAACAAAGTAGTGCAATACCTTGAGAAACATTCCTCAGAGGTTAAAGGAGATGTGATTGAACAAGTAGCTACAATATCAGCCAATAACGACCGTGAGTTAGGCCGACTCATTGGTCAAGCATTTAGAGCTGTTGATGAAACAGGTATAGTAATGATGGAAACACATGAAGAACCTGAAACAGTAATAGAAAGAATCGAAGGCGTACAATACGATAAAGGATTTTTACATAATCATTTTGTAACTAATAAAGAAAAAGGTACAGCAGAGCTTGAAAACCCATTAGTTTTATTAGTAGATAGTAAAGTAGATAACATACGTAAAATACAAGGTGTGCTTGAATATGTTATTAAAAATAACAAATCATTATTAGTCGTAGCAGATGTAGAGCAACAAGTGTTAACTGCACTTGCTATGAATAAAGTTAAAGGCAATATTAAAGTTAATCTACTTGAGGCACCTATATATGGTATAAGTAGAAAAGAAACTTTAGATGATTTAGCAATGTTAACTGGTGCTACTGTTATAAATGAAGACTTAGGTGATGATATGGATTTAATCAAACCAGAACACTTAGGAACATGCTTAAAAGCAGTAAGTACACAAGAAGATACTATAATTCAATTAGAAGAAACTCCTGAAGAAGTAGAAGAACTTATAAAAGGTATACAGCAACAAATAAAAGAAACTACCAATCCTAACATTAAGATTAGGTGTGAAAAAAGATTGGCGCGATTATTAGCTAAAGTAGCTATTGTTAAAGTTGGTGCTAATTCAGAAGTTGAGTTAAAAGAAAAAAGAGATAGAGTAGAAGATGCTATTTGCGCTACAAAAGCCGCGATTAAAGAAGGAATAGTGCCAGGAGGAGGTATAGCACTGCTTAATGCAGCAAACAATGTTATATCTAAGTCTGTACCAGAAAAAGTTTTATTAGATGCTATAATAGCTCCATATAAAACAATATTAGAAAATGCTGGTATAGAAGACTATGAAGTTCCAAAAGTAAAAGGAAGAGGATTAAATGTGGTTACAGGGAAAACGGTAAATATGGTAAAGTCCGGAATAATAGATCCCTTGCTAGTTACTAAGAGTGCACTAAAAAACGCGGCTTCAGTAGCAACTACAATATTATCCACTGATTGTGTCATTAATAATTTAAGGGCATGAAAGCAATTGGAAAAAATATAGTGGTATTACCAGTAAAAGAAACTGAAACAAAAACAAAAGGTGGATTGCTACTAGCAGAAGCCAACAGAGAAGATATAAGATACCGTATGGCTAAGGTTGTTACTATAGGTACAGATGTCGTTGGAGTTAAAGACAATGACACTATTTATTATGATAGACACGCTGGTTTTGGTATAGAAATAAATAATGAAAAACTTACAGTAATAAAAGAAGTCGACGTAGTGGTCGTATTATAAAACAAAAACTATGGGATACAAACATTCACCAGCAAATGCTAAGTTAAGTGCATTTATGAATAAAATGAACAACACAGGGAAAAGTCCTGCTAGACAAAGTTTAGATGAAGATTTAGTATTGTCAAAAGATGTACCTTCACAGCACATGCCTGAGGCTAAAGAAGAAATTAAAAAAAATATATCTGAAGGTTATAAAGTAGAGTCTGTAACTAAAAAGCCTGGTGGTATATCTACTGTTATGGAATACACACCAGAACCTAAAAAACCTGAAGAACCTATTAATGAAACACCTGAAACTAATAAAGGTAGAATTGAAAATAAAGGTAAACCTAGAAAACAAAAGGTTATTAAATCTAAAGCTAAATCTAAATACCTAGGAAAAGGTGGAAAACATTATAAAAAGCCAAAAACAAAAAGAAATAAAAACGTCGTAACAAGCAAAAGAAAAAGATTATAGATGAGAAAACTTACATCACAAGATGTAAAAGAATTAAATTTACTTAAGCATTATAGAATTGTACGTAAATGGGCGTGTAAAACATGTGATCTTAAGGATGCAGACCTTGAGTTATTAATCTATTTAGATTCACTAGAACACTTCTCAAAACAAGATTTTAAAACAGGTTCTTATTCTTATTCTTGGAATAACAGACGTTGGAACAATCTATTAAAACAAGGTTGGATACAAGTGTGGAGACACAGAAACAGAACTACACAAAAGTATAATATTTATAAAACATCATTTAAATTTAAACATATACTTAGCAGAATGTATAGAATAATGCTAGGTGAAGAAGATTTACCAGATGTTAAAGTAAAAAAAACATATACAGATAAAGTTATGGCATTTGCTATGGCTAATGTTAATAACGATAAAACAAGATAGTATGA